>Ga0326728_10004098_pt1 | contig 43849 bp, 36 predicted proteins | sample MB3enrmetagenome_FD_207602 | JGI IMG/M metagenome (GOLD analysis project Ga0326728, IMG submission 207602) | Lab enriched peat soil microbial communities from McLean, Ithaca, NY, United States - MB31MN | ecosystem: Environmental > Terrestrial > Soil > Wetlands > Peat | place: USA: New York...
GGCCAGCCACAACGAGAATCCAGGCTACATAAAATAGAGGACTCGGCCCTGAATCCGAAATCGAGAGTTGAATATCCAATAGATTAGTGCTACCGGTAAGTCCGTAAAAATAACTAAAACCAAATAACAGAAAAGCCGCTGACATACCGCCAAATAAGTAGTACTTCATGGCGGCTTCGGCGCTTTTGCCGGAACTTTTCGCAAAGGCCGTCATGATGTAGAGGCCGAGGCTCAATAGTTCGAGTCCCACAAAGATGACCAGCAGATCCTGCGCACCGGCAATCAACAATCCGCCGGAAGCCGCCATCAGCACCACTGCTACAAACTCACCCACATGACATGTGAAGTGCGAATTGATGAGTAATAGCAACGTCAAGGCAGTAAGTACAAGAATTCCAGCTTGAGCCGCACTAACGTATCCGTACTGCGCAAGAACCAGAGCGCCGTCAAAGCAGAAACCCGCGCCGTTGGCAGCATGCAATGCCCACAGCGCCGCGCCACATCCAGCCACGCCCAGCAACGCCGCCACGGTCACCCGCAGCTTGAGTGCTGCTTTGCGCAGGAAGGCAAGGTCGACGACTAATACGACAAGCGCCGCAACTTCCAATGCGGTCTCCGGCAGCGTCACGCGGAAGAGGTCTGTGTAGTTCATTGCACACCTCCCGCAAGCAGCGTCTTCACCGCCGGCTCAATGGCGTCGAGCAAAATCTTCGGATAAAGTCCGACAAACAAGCTCACTCCCGCCAGCAGAACTACGCCGGTGACTTCAGGCCAGGTGATAGCAGCGAAGGGATGGCCATGTTCCTCTTCCAGCACGTGCGCGCTGGGAAGCAGATCGCCGAAGAAGGCCTTCTGCAGCGCGCGCCAGATGTAGGCCACGCCCACCACGATGCCCACGCCCACTGCCAAAACCCACCATGGATTCACCTTCCACGCGCCCACCAGCACCTGCAACTCGGCGACAAAGCCCGAGAAGCCCGGCATTCCTATCGAAGCCATCCCGGCAATCACGAAGGCCCATGCGGCAAAGGGCATGCGTTTGAAGAGGTGCATGGTTTCGAGTTCTGCCAACTGCCGCGTGTGCGTGCGGTCGTAAACAATGCGTCCGACGATGGCGAAGAGCAGCCCGGCGATGATGCCGTGGGAGAACATCTGCAGGACCGCTCCGGTAACGCCGATCTGGTTCAGGGTCACAAGGCCGAGCAGCACAAATCCCATGTGGCTGACACTGGAGTAGCCGATGACGAATTTGAAGTCGGTCTGCGCCAGCGCTACAAGCGCTCCATAGACGATGCCGATAACTGCCAGCACCGCAAAAACATCGCGCCATGAGCCAATGCCGATGAATGAAAAACTCCATGGGTCGAGGCCGCGGGGGAAAAGAGCAATCGCGACCCTCAGGCAGCCGTACGCACCCAGCTTCATCACCACGCCGGCCAGCAGCATAGATGCGGCCGTGGGCGCGGCCACGTGGCCGGTGGGCGCCCAGGTATGGAAGGGCCACATGCCGGCCAGAATCGCAAAGCCCGTGAAGACCAGCGGAAAACACCACATCTGGAAGCTGGCGGGCAGGCCGGCTTGGGCCAGCTCTACCAATCCCGTCGAGTGGCTGCCCGCCGTGGTGTAGGCCGCGAAGAAACCGATGAGCACCATCGCCGAGCCCGCGAAGGAGTAGATGACCAGCTTTATGGCCGCGTATTCGCGCCGCGTAGAGCCCCAGATGGCTATCAGGAAGTACTTGGGCACGATGGCGATTTCGTAAAACACAAACAGCAGAAAAAGATCGAAGCTGAGAAAAACCCCATAGACCGCGCCGATCAGCGCAAGATAAAAGGCGAAAAACTCGTTGGCGCGCAGTTCGATGTTCCAACTGAAGAGGACTCCAGCTACTGCGGCCAGGCCGGTGAGCAGCACAAGCACGCGGCTGATGCCGTCAGCAGCCAGCAGAAAGTGAATTCCCATGGACGGCACCCAAGGCATATCGACCAGCGTCACGCGGCCTTGTCCAATACCGGCGATAAAACCTTGTACGGCCAACGCCAGTCCGGCCACGGCTACGGCCAGCGCCAGCCAACGCGACAGGGCTGTCTTACCCTTGGGCATGAGCGCCAGCGCGAGCGCCCCGGCAAAGGAGAGATAGATCGTCCACGCTAAAAGCGACACCGAGTTTGGATGCCAGATTGAAAACATCAAAAGCTCCAAAGTGCCAGCAGTTTCATGACCGTTGGGTTTACGCTATTCGTAATCAATGAAGGCAGAAAACCAACAAGTAGCATCAAGCCGATAACCGGGGCGAGCGCCATCCGTTCGCCGTGGTGCAGGTCAGGGAAGTTAGAGCAGTGCTCCGGCAGCGGTCCCCAAAAGACCTTCTGAATCACGATGAGAATTACGGCCGCGGTTACCAGCAAGCCGAGGAGTGAGACGGAGGCTGCGACCCAGGCAAGCGGAAAAGCGCCGCGGAAGATGTGGAACTCGCCGGGAAAGTTGTTCAGCCCCGGCAGGCCCAGCGACGAGAACAGAGCGATGCCCATCAGCCCGGCCAGCACCGGGGCGGGCTTGCGCAGACCGCCAAACTGGTCGATGCCGCGATGGCCTCCGGTGCGCTGCTGCATCATGGCCACAAACCAGAAGAGCGCCGCCGCCGTAATGCCGTGGTTAAACATTTGCAGGATCACGCCATTGAGTGCCGCGGCCTGGCTGGCGAGCGCGGCTTTGTCAATTCCAGTTCCCACAGCCGGAACCGCCAGAGCAAAGATGCCCAGCAGACAATAACCCAGGTGATTCACCGACAGATACGCGAAGACGCGCTTCAGATCTTTCTGCGCCGCGGCGGCCGAAGCTCCCATCACCACGGTGGCCACGGCCAGCACCAGCAGCGGCACGCGCATCTGCGCAATTTGATGCCCGAATAGCGGCAGCGCAATGCGCAACAGGCCATAGACGCCCATCTTGGACATTGCACCCGTCAGCAGCATAGTCACCGGCGAAGGCGCCTCGGCGTAGGCTGCGGGTAGCCAGGTGTGGAAGGGAAACATCGGTACTTTGACAGCGAATCCGGCCAGCACGCCAACAGCCAGCCAGATCATGACCTTTGGTCCCAGGTGCGCGGCCACCATCTGCTCCAATTCGCCAGTCGAGGCCAGCAGTGTCAGGTGCGGGAAATCCACGCTGCCGGTGGAAAGAAAAACGGCCAGAAAGGCGATCAGCAGCGCCGCGCTGCCGGCCATGGTGTAGATGAAGAACTGCGTCGCCGCCGGCCCGCGCCGCGTTCCTCCCCACAGTTTGATGAGGAAGAAGGCGGGAATCAGGCACAACTCCCAGAACAAAAACCAGTGAAAGAAGTTCAGCGCCGTAAAGGAGCCGAAAAGTCCGGCTTCCAGCAGCAGCACCAGAGCGAAGTAAAGCCCTGGCTGATGATGAACGCGGTGCGCCGCATCCACCGACATCAGCGTCACGATGGCCGCGAGCACCAGCATCAGCGCGCTCAGCGCGTCCACTCCCAGGTGATACTCGATGCCCAGCGAAGGCGCCCAGGCGTGCTGCTCCACCAGTCCGATGCTGCCATTCGCGGGAAGCCGTATCCACACCGCTAGCGTCAGCGCCAGGCTTGCGAAGGACGTGACGAGAGCCACGGCGCGCGCGTGCTTGCCGGTTACGAGCGCCAGTGCGGCCCCTGCGAGAGGCAGTACGGTCAACAGCGTCAATAGATGAATTTCGCTCATGCTCTGCTGCTCCAGATCAGAATTGCGGCCAGCGCCACCACGGCCAGCGCCAAAATTCTCAGGTAGGTCTGTACGCGGCCCGTCTGCACCCGCGATAGCAATCCTCCGCCCACGGTCAGCTCTTCGCACCCCTTGTCGAATCCGCCGTCCACGACATTTGTGTCTAGGAATCGATTCAAGCGCGCCCCCATGCCGAAGGCCCACGCCACTCCGGCAATCGCGCCGCCCCAGATCCGGCGGTCCAGCCAGTCGGAGACGCGCGCCCACCAACCGTAGAAAGCAATCACCGTCACGCCGTAGAACTCGTCGACATAAAACTTGTTGTTTAGCCAGCCCCAGACTATGGGCGCGATCTTTTCCAACGCATCCGGCGCAGTTGGCTTGGGAGAGCGATCTCCGTAGAGCTGCCAGGCCAAAATGATCCCCAACAACACTACTACAGTCGAGGTTCCCATCAGCGTCAACAGTCCCGGTTCCATAAACCCGCTCCAGGCGAAGCCCGCCGCGCGGCCATCCAGAAAGGCTCTGAACCATGGCCAGGCCGGAGTTCCGATGAATCCCAGCGCCAAGGCGAAGAAGGCCAGAAACGCGAGCGGCACGGTCATCAACGCCGGACTCTCATGCGCCAGCTTGCCGCCCCGCCAGTGGCCGAAGAAGACGTACGCCACCTGGCGCGTCATGTAAAAAGCCGTCAGCAGTGCGCCAATGACCAGCATGTAAAACGGCGTTTGTGCCACGCTCCAGTGCTGCGCTGCTTCCAGAATGCCGTCCTTGCTCCAGAAGCCAGACAGCAGCGGAAAGCCGCACAGCGCCAGCATTCCAATCCCATACGCGGCGAAGGTCAGCGGCATGTCGGCCTTCAGTCCGCCCATGCGGCGCACGTTCTGCTCCTCGTGGCAGCCGTGAATCACCGAGCCCGCGCCCAGGAACAAGAGCGCCTTGAAGAAGGCATGCGTAATCAGATGGAAGATTCCCACGGCCACTCCACCCATGCCCAACCCGGCCATCATGTAGCCGAGCTGCGATACGGTCGAGTAGGCCAGGATGCGCTTGATGTCGTTCTGCGCCACGGCAATCAGCGCGGCAAAGACCGCTGTCGTCGCGCCCACCCAGGTGACGACGGTGAGCGCTGTTGTCGTCCCGCCGGCCAGCGCTCCCGCCGCCATCAGCGGATAAACGCGTGCAATCAGGTAAACGCCAGCGGCCACCATGGTTGCCGCGTGAATCAGCGCGGAGACCGGCGTGGGGCCTTCCATGGCGTCCGGCAGCCAGACGTGCAGCGGAAGCTGGCCGCTCTTACCTACTGCACCGGCAAAAATCAGCAAGCCAATCGCGCTCGCCGCCGTCAGGCCCAGCGCCGCAGGCTGAGATAGCAACAAGGAGAGAGACGAAGACTCGATGGAGCCCGCGCCGTTGTTGTAGAGAAGCAGCGTGCCGGTTTGTGCAAAGAGCCAGACAATTCCCAGCAAAAAGAAAACATCGCCTATGCGCGTGGTGAGGAAGGCTTTCTTTGCGGCAGCGGCCGCGGCGGGCCTCTGATACCAGAATCCGATCAACAAATAGGAGGTTAGTCCGACGATCTCCCAGCACATGAACAGCAGCAGCAAGCTGTTGGCGATCACCACGCCCAGCATCGCACCGGCAAAGAGCGACATAAAGCAGAAGAAGCGCGTGGAATTCTCATCGTGCTTCATGTAGCCGATGGAGTAGATGAAGATCAGCAGGCCGACAAAGCTGACCATCACCAGTATGATCGCCGAAAGTGGATCGAGCACCCAGCCCAGGTCCACATTCGTCGCGCCGAATTGAATCCACGTAAAGTTGGCAATCTCGCGCGTTGCGACTCCATTAATCCAGTCGCTCAAAACATGGACAAAGGCAAATAGCGAGAGCAGCAGCGAAAAACTCAGTGAGCCGATGGCCAGGGTCGCGGCAGTTTTTCGTCCGGCTTGCTTCCGCAGCGCGCCCAGGCCCGCGGCTACAATGGGAAGAGCAGGAATCAGCCAGAGAATCTCCGCAATAGGAGAAACCGCTAACTGCGGAGCGACTGAAATTGCTTCCTGTATCAAACTCTTACCCCTTCATCCTGTTCATCTGGTCCAGATCCGTCGTATGCGCGTGGCGATGAATCTGAATCACCAGTCCCAGCCCAACTGCAGCTTCAGCCGCCGCCACGGCAATCGAAAAAATCGCAAACATCATTCCGGTGAGCGCCTCCGGATGCGGCCCGTAGCGCCAAAAGGCAATTAAATTCAGATTAGCCGCATTCAGCATCAGTTCGATGCCGATTAAAACCAGAATGGCGTTGCGCCGCGTGAGCGCCCCGGCCAGGCCTATGGAAAACAGCAGCGCGGCCACCAGAAGATAACCCGTCAACGGAGTCACTTACTCCCCTCTTTCTCATGCCCAACATTTTCATGCATCGCCACAATCACCGCGCCAATCATCGCGGCGGTCAACAGCACGGCAACAATCTCCAGCGGCAAAACGTAGCGGCCCACGAGCGCCGCTCCGATCTGCTTCACAGTAACTACCGGAATGGCCGTCTCATGCGGCAAAACTCTCGCGCTTTGCAACACCGCCCAACCCAGCACCGCAAAAACCGCAGCGGCAATCACCAACCCAATCAACCAGCTCCGGCTGAAAACTCCGTCTTTGGGAGTTTCAGAGCCGCGCGTGAGCAGAATCGCAAAGACCACCAGAATGGCCACCGCGCCGATGTAAACCAGAATCTGCGCGAAGCCGGCAAACTGAGCGTCGAGCTTCAGAAATAGCAGCGCCAATCCGGCAAATGCAACCGTCAGCGCCAGCACACAGTGCACCATGTTCTTCAGCAGCATGGCCGCCAGGCCGCCAGCCACGGTGAGCGCCGCAAGTAGATAGAAGACAATGCTCATCGATTACTCCGCATAGCGATAACTCCTTGGGCCGAGGCGCTGTTTGCGCATCTCCGCCAGGCCCATGCCCGCATAAGCCGCAATAAGAATCGCCGAGCAGACCACCCAGCGCAGCCATCCGTCGCCCATGAAGCGCCACAATCCGGCCGCCAGCAGGTTCACCAAACACATGGGCAAAACAAACTTCCAGGCAAAGTTCATCAGTTGATCCTGCCTCAGCCTCGGCAGCGTTCCCCGCATCCATATGAAGACGAAAATGGAGAGCATCAGCTTGGAGAAGAACCAGATCCACGACGGAACCCAGGTCAAAAACGAAAACGGCGCCGACCATCCGCCCAGAAACAGCGTGGTGCCCAACCCGGAGATGGAAAACATGGCCACGTACTCACCCAGGAAAAAGAGCGCGAATTTGAAGCCCGAATACTCGGTGTGATAGCCGGCCACCAGCTCCGATTCTCCTTCGGGCAGGTCAAACGGAGACCGATTGGTCTCCGCCGTAGTGGCGATGGCGTACATCAGGAAGCCGGCAAAACCCCACGGCGTAAAGATGTACCAGTGCGGCAATCCCCAGGTGTAGTGGTTCTGCGCTTCCACAATTTTGGTCAGCGAGAGTGAGCCGGTGATCATCACCACCGCCACGCTCGACAGCAGCAGCGGCACCTCGTAGCTGATCATCTGCGCCACGGCGCGCATGGCGCCAAGCAGCGAATACTTGTTGCGGCTCGACCATCCGGCCATAAAGACCGCCAGCTCCGAGGACGCGCCCATGGCGAAATACAACAGCAGCCCGGCGTCCAGGTCTACCAGCACCATGTTGCGCCCCATGGGCAGCACGGCAAAGCCCATGAACACAGTGATGACCAGCAGCACCGGCGCAAGAAAATGCACAGCCGCATCCGCGCTCTGGGGGACAATGTCTTCCTTGGTCAGCGATTTGATGGCGTCGGCGATGGGCTGAAATAAGCCGAAGGGGCCGACGCGGTTGGGACCGAGGCGGTTCTGAATGCGCGCCAGCCCCTTGCGCTCCAGCAACACAGCAACCGCAAACAGCGCCGGAAACACACAGACGATAGCCGCCACGCTGAGCAGCACGCCCGCTGCCGGCTGCCACGATGCGGGAAGAAAGCTGACCAGCCAGTGTTGGAGCAGTACGAAGATCTGGTCGCAAGTTTCGATCATCGCTTACGCTCCCTCTCCGGCGATGGCTGCTGTTTTGGCTGCCGCAGCGCCTTTGGCCTTGGCGTCGGCCTTGGCCTTTTCTGCCGCCAGCCGCGCATCCACTCCAGCCGCTTCAGTGGAATGAATCTGATGATAGTATTCGTTTGATTTTGCCAGTTGCTTGCGGTCGAGCAGAAGCCCGCCAAAGCGGTCGTCGGTGCTCAGCTCAAACTCGGTGTCCATCTTGATGGCTTCAAAGGGGCAGACCTCCACGCAGATCTGGCAGCTCATGCAGACCGAGATGTCGATGTCGAAGCGCGCCGGATAAAACTGCAGTTTGCCGACAGCATCCGGCTTTTTGTCCGTGCTTTTCTCGATATAAATGCACTTGGGCGGGCACTCCTTCTCGCAGATTTGGCAGGCCACGCAGCGCAGCCCGGCCTCCCAATCCGCGCCGTCAAAAACGAGGAAGGGAAAGACGCGTGCCGCTTCGAAGGGTGCGATCCGCTGCTCCGGATATTCGACCGTTGTCAGCCGCTCGGCGGAGAAGTAGCTGCCGAAGAAATTCTTCGCCGTCACCGCCATCCCCTTCAGTATGCCCTCGCCTAACAAACTATCCTCCCGCTAATTCCTAGTCCCTATTCCCTATTCCCTATTACCTTTTGCCTATTACCTATTACCTGACTCACCGATCCACTTCTCCCAGCACAATGTCCACGCTGCCGAAGATCAGCACCACATCGGCTACATTGACGCCCAGGCACATATCTTCGAGCACCGTCAGATTGATCAAGCTAGGTGGCCGCACGCGATACCGATAAGGGTTCGGCCCTCCGTTCGAGATCAGATAAAAGCCCAGTTCGCCCTTGGGCGCTTCAATCCGTCCATAAGCCTCGCCCGGCTTGGGCCGAAAGCCGCGAATCTTCGCCGTGGGGCTCATCACGGGCCCTCCGGGAATATCGCGGAGCGCCTGCTCTAAAATTCCAATCGACTCCCGCATCTCCAGCATGCGGATCATGTAGCGGTCGTAGACGTCGCCATGATCGCCCAGCGGCACGCGGAATTTGCAGCGGTTATAGATGCTGTAGCTGTCCACCTTGCGAATGTCGTAGTTCACGCCCGAAGCGCGCAGCATGGGCCCAGTGACCCCGGCGTTTACCGCCAGCTCCGCCTTCAGCACACCCACGCCTTGGGTCCGCGCCATCAAAATCTCATTGGTGCTCAGCAGCCGGTCGAATTCATCCGTAAACTTGTTCAGCCCCGCCACCACTTTGCGCGTCCGTTCCAGCCACTCCGTCGAGGCATCCACGCGGCAGCCGCCGAAGCGCATGTAGTTCACCATCATCCGCGCCCCGGTCAGCTCCTCAAAGAGGTCGAGAATCTTTTCTCGCTCGCGGAAGGCGTACATCAGCGGCGTGCCCATGGCGCCCATCTCTTGAGTCAAAAATCCAATCGACGAGGCGTGGTTTTGAAAGCGCGTCAGCTCGCCCAGAATCACGCGCAGGTACTCGGCGCGCTCGGGTACCTCCTGGCCGGCGAGCTTCTCCACCGCCAGCGCGTAGGCCCAGTTGTTGGTGAGGGGGCAGATGTAATCCAGCCGGTCGGTGTAGGGCATGGAAGCCAGGTAGCTCTGCCCCTCGGCAATCTTCTCGTGATTACGATGCAGGTAGCCGAAGACCGGCCTCAGCCGCATCACACGCTCCCCATCGAGCGTCACATCCATGCGGAAGACGCCGTGCGTCGAGGGGTGGTGCGGCCCCATGGCCACTTCCATCAGCTCTCCCTCGCTCTCAGGCTCCATCATCGTGGGACGGCTCCAGCCTTCAAGCTGTCCGGCAACGGCTGCGGAATCGCTTTGCGTCAAGCTCATGCCCCCGCCTCCGTTCCTGTTTGGCCGGGAATGGACTGGCCGTGAAGCGCGGCCTCATGCGCTTGCGCCCGCTTGAGCACCTCGTCGTGCGCCGTCGGCTCGTACTCAAAATCGTCCGGCGCAACGTAATCACGGCGCATGGGGTGATCTTTGAAGCCCTCCCACATCAGCAGCCGCCGCAGGTCCGGATGCCCGGTGAAGACAATTCCATAGAGATCAAAAATCTCCCGCTCCTGAAACTCCGCCGAGCGCCAAATGGGCGTCAGCGAGGGCAGCTCCACATGATCCGTCCGGTTCTCGGTGTGCATGCGGATGATCACCGGCCCATGCTTTTTCTCGACAGAATAAAGGTGATAGACCGCCTCCAGAGACTCCGGCCAATCCACCCCAGTCACGTTGGAGAGGTAGTCGAGCTTGAGTTCCGCATCGTCGCGCAGAAACTTCGCTGCTGCCAGCATATTGTCCGCTGCAATCCGCAGCGAATGCGGTAAGGCGGGGTTGGGATTGGGCGCAATCTCCACCGCTGCGCCCGGAACAGCCTCCTCAATCGCCGACTTTATCTCTTCTACGGTCTTCAATCTTGCTTCCTCAAAGCTCTTTGCGCGTCCCTAATCACTAGTCCCTCAGTCCCAATTCACTTCTTCACTTAATCACTACCGGCAGCGGCCATACTCCCTTATTCGAGGCCGGCTCCAGGTCGTGCTCTCCAAATACCGGAACCGGAAACTCGCCCTGGGCTTCGGAGTTCAAATGCCGCGGACGTTCCTCCCCGGTCAAATGCTGGCCGTCAATCTTCTTCTGCAAGGTCATGAACGCCTGAATCAGCGCCTCCGGGCGCGGGGGGCAGCCGGGAATGTGCACGTCCACGGGAATATAGCGGTCGATGCCCTTCAATACGTTGTAGCCCTGCTTGAAGGGCCCGCCAGAAATCGCACAAGCCCCCATGGCAATCACGTAGCGCGGCTCGGCCATCTGGTTGTAAAGTCTGACCACCTGGGGCGCCATCTTCTTGGTTACCGTGCCGGAGATAATCATCAAATCGGCCTGGCGCGGCGATGGCCGGAAGACCTCGCCCCCGAAGCGCGCCAGATCGTAGCGCGCCATGGTGGTGGCGATCATCTCGATAGCGCAGCAGGCCAACCCAAACTGCATCGGCCATACCGAGTTTCGCCGGCCCCAGTTGTAAAGCTCCTGGATGGTGGTCACGAAGACTCCCTGCTTGCCCAGTTCGATCTTCAAGCCCTCATCCATTGTCGCTTCGCTCCACTTGTCAGCTGACAGCTTACAGCTAACAGTTCTAAATGCCCCTCAATCAATCGTTCTATTGCCGTACTGCTATTAACTGTCTGCTGATAGCTGTTGGCTGTCAGCTGTATTCACGCCCACGTCAGCACGCCCTTGGCCCAGGCCCACGCCAGCCCCTCCACCAGCAGCAGCACAAAGACCAGCATGGCCCCGCAGGCCGCGGCGCTCAGCCCGGTAAAGGCCACCGCAAAGGGCAGCAGAAAGACCGATTCCACGTCGAAGATCAAAAAGATGATGGCATACAAGTAATAGGCCGAGTGGAATTGCAACCAGGCGTCGCCCTTGGACTCCAGGCCGCACTCGTAGATGGCGTTTTTGACCGTGTTTGGCTTGTGCGGCGAATACACCTTTGCCCATAGCCATGCCAGCCCCAGCGGAGCCAGACCAAAGCCCAGCGCCGCCACAAACAGCACGGCCAGGGAAAAATATGGATTGGAGGCCATCGAAAACAAACCCTTCAGAATCAACCTAACAGTTTGAGTCCGTTTTTGGCGTAAAGATACGCCTTTCCGTCTCTTGCTCGTTCCATTTTCGCCGATTCGTCCCACTCTGTGAACCGGAACCCTACTATTATTCGAACTCCGGAGCATCCCCCGGCGGCGAAGCCACCCTTCCCGGCGCTACAATTCCATATTTTTGGTCCAGAAACTCCTGCAAACCCTCCGGCAGCAGCGCGGCCAGCTCCTGCCAGGTCAGCACCTTCAGCCGCACCCTCATTTCAGCGGATTTCACCGCCGCCATCACCTCAAACCAGGCCTCCCGCAGATCCGGCCGGCGCTCGTCGTGAATCACGCAAAAGCTGCATCCCTGGGCATGCGCGGCCAGCACATTGCGAATCAGTTGGTAGCCCGCATAAGCGCATTCGACCTCCAGATCAGGACGGGCTTCGGTGATGGGTTCAGCGAGCCAGGTCGAAGCCGGCAGCTCAGAGCTTCCAAATCGGGCAATCTCACCAGCCTCTTCAAACTCCTGCGAATAGTTCTCCGGGAACTCCGTAGCCTCTCTCTGTCTTTTAATGGCTAACTCCACGCGCGGCAACCGTTCCCGGTCGAAGACAGCATCGAAGTCCCGGTACGCCTCCGCCACTGCCGCTGCCTTGGTCTGAAAGTCGCTTTCCGTCAGCTTGGCTTCCACCAGCAAATCGCCCCATCGCATATCGACCTCGGTGCGATCAAAGTGTCCGCTCTTGAGCGGCACGCGCGCCTTCCAGCCGAAGATTGGCAGATCCTCCCCATCCACACCGAGCGCCTGCCTCACCGCGGGCGCCTCCGCCACTCCCGGTGAGCAGAAGACATTCATCAGCAGGGCGTCGGAGCTCATGGAAGAATCCAACTCACGCCATTTCCTTCCCGTCTCCGCCTTAGGCAGCGCCCGTCCCTGCGCATGAATCTTGTCGAAGCGCCGCATCCACTCCGGTCGCGCCGCGATCGCCGTATAGGCCGCGTCGAAAAAATTTCCGTGGCGGCCGGTTTCAGGCAAATAAACAATCACCGGCGGATTGCCATAGCTCTCCACATGCGCCCGTCCCCGCGCCCACCGCCGGTTGCGCAGCCCCAGCTCTCGCCGAAGTTCACTCGCATACCAACCAGATTTCACCGTCATATCGAGCAGCCTACACCGTGCGGCGCCAGCCCGCATCCCGCGCCAGCCCCTGAAAACGGCAAGGGCGGGAAGCCCCGCCCTTGTGCCTCAACTGCTACTCATTCTGCCTTTAGTAGCTCAGTTCCCGCGCATTGATCGAGTAGGGCGCGAAGCTCTGTTTGAACTGGATCACTTGCTTCAGGTCACTTCGCTCCCGGCGTGGGAGATTCGCTCTGTGCGGTTGCCGCCTTGGAAGGACTCAGCGGAATCTCCAGCGTTCCCGCCTTGTTCGCTCCCCAATCGTAAACTCCGGTATTCAGGTAGATATCCTCATTGGGAAGGTCGATCTCCATGTGCGCGGGTATGCCGGATTTTTGAATCACGGCCCAGGTTTCTGGCTTCACATCCATCTTCTGAGTGCCATCCTCCCAGTTCACGGCTTTTCCATTCCGGTCGTAGGCCAGCAACCCTACTTGAATCTTGCCGTGGTGTATGCCATCCGGCGTCAGATCGAAGGCCACGTCCGTCCAGTGAATCATGAAGTCAATCGAGTATCGCGTCACAGGGCCTATCAGTGCGGGGTTCATTCCGGCCCGTTTGGCATTCGGCGCGGGCTGCTGCGCCGCTGGCGTCACGCGTACTCCGTAGATAAGCTGGGTGGCGCCTGGCAGTCCGAATCTCAGCAGCGGCCGCAGCGGATTGGATTCCGGACCGGCCTCGGCCAGCGTCATATCGTCGGCGTAATAGCCGCGCCGGTAAGCCAGATTGTATTTGCCCGCGGCATTCACCTTCACTTCAACCCGCCGGTACGAGCCGTCCAGCTTGTTATTGGTTGGCGTATAGGCGATTGTGTAATATTGCGCGCCATCGTTGACGGCGCGTTTGATCGCCATATGCAGGTCATTGGTGTTGATAAATGCCTTGCCGCCGGTGTCGTTGGCCAGTTTTTCCATGGCCATGATCTGCATCGCGCGATCGTCACTATCCCCGCCAACCCCCGCTATGCTGTTGAGAGTCGCACGACCGCTGCCACCGCCGCCCTCAAGCCAGTGATCATTCATTATTCCCTGCGCGTTCACCGGATAGACCGCAATCTTTGACGCCGTCAGCAGATCGGCGGTCTTCTTGATCTCGCCCGTCTGCACGTGCTGCTTGTTCAGTGCCGCCATCTGCCCACGGTCGGGAAAGACGGTTACCGGAAATGAACTGGCAAACCAGATCAGATTCTTGCGCCCTGGCACACCCCCCAGATAGCGGGCCAGAAAATTCAACGCCTCCAGCGTCATCGAAATCCTTTGGGAGACCTCATACTGGGCGGATTCACGATTCGCATCCAGGACCGCCCCCGTCGCGGCAGTCGGGCGCCCATTGATTGACGTCATGGTAATCATATGTCCTTCAATTTCCGCATTTTCCGAGCGGGTGCGCAGTAGGCTTTCCTTCTCCGGCCCATTTTTCTTGTCGTTCAGCACTGCGCTCAGCAGCGAGGCATCCGTAGTGAACCCCTGTACAAAGCGCAGCTTCGACCCCAGCAGGAAGATCGCTGCCCGCGTCCCTGGCTCCATCGTCTTCAGGTAATCCATAATCTGCTTGTGCACATTGCGCTGGTCCTCGACAGGCGTGTTCAGGCTGTCCAGCAAGAGAATGTTCACTGAATCGTTCTCCGGTACCGGCGGAACATTGGTGTAAACATCGGGCGGCAGCTTAGGAAGCGGCGGAAGTGCGCCCGGTGGCAATGTCTTTGAGGTGTGCTCTTCAAAAAAATCTATAAGTTGCTCTTTACCGTCCTCCATCACGCTGAAGTTTTCTTTACGAAGCGACGTCACCGCCTCGCCATCCGCTCTGGTCACCACCACATCCACCAACACTGTCCTGGCATTCACCTTGAGCACCGTCGCCGGCTCCTGTTCAGTGGAAGCCGCCGTCTGTCCTAGTATGTTTGCCGTTAAGCACCATGCTGCCATAATCGCCATCAATCCCAAAGCACGCAGACGCATTGTTCCTCCTTGGTCACACAGAAAATATATCAGTTGGGTACTACGGCGTGTTTACACAAACGAATCCGTTCTAACACTCTTTCAATTGATCGCAGCAGTACCCGCCCAGCGCCACATCGAGCAATCCTCATAATTCGCCGCGGCATACTCCCCCTCCGGCTGGTTGGCCAGAATGCGATGATCGGCAATCGCATCGGCCGTGGATCGCCGAACCCGGCCCAGAAACAGCCTCGTAAATCCGGACTGCCGCTCCAGCGCCCGCTCCTGCTCATTGTTCACGTAAAGTAAGTCCAAGTCGCCCGCACGTCCGGCAAGGACTTTCTTCCAGGCCGCCAGCAGCCGCCGCATCACCGGCGCGCCAAATGGGTTGAACAGAAACGCGAGGCACGGCCCCTCGGGTAGCCGGAAATCAACCGCATCGCCGCAGATCATCTTCATCGGCGCCTGCGCCCGCCCAGAGGCTCGCCAAATGGCCAGATTCTTCCGCGCAATCCGCGCCAGCGTAGGATTCAGCTCCACCCCCACCACCTGGCGAAAGGGCATCTCGGCGGCCAGCAGCATCGACCGCCCCATCCCTGCGCCCACGTCGATGAAGCTGACCTCCTCCAGCGCCCAGCCCGGCCGGCTTCTCTGCCAGCGCTTCAATAGCGCCCGGAAAACCGAGGGAGCTACACCGTAGTAAGCCGTCGCATGGCGATCATGCAGGTGCCCGCTCTTCAGGTGCCGCCCGGCAACCAGCCCGCTGGTCCGCACCCCAAACTCCTCGTCAAACGGGTGCGCCGTAAACCCCTCGCCAACCCTGAGCCCCGGCAGCCGCCGCCGTCCTACATGCGTCCTGGATGTCATGAACGAAATCCCATCCTGCCCATACGCACAAGAGCCTCCCGCGCGGGGAGGCTCTCAGGTTATATTGCCGAATTTGCTCTAGCGCGAACGCAGCGCCCTGATGGCCGCGGGCAACCGCTCTTCAATCATCCGGGCGCGCTCGGCGGCAATGCCGCCCAGATACGTCGGGGCCGGTGTAGCTGTCAGCACCAGCGCCAGCAAGGTCGCAGAGAAGATCAGCCCCGAGACGCCCGCCGAAACCAGCATATGGTAGGTGTCCTCAATATCCAGGCCGAAAAAGTTGAAGGCCACGTGCTCCAGCGGCTTGAAGTGATTAAGGACCAACAGCGCGAAAAGAAAAAAGAAGACCGCAAGCGAGGTCAACACCGTCAGCGTTACATCCAGGCTGCGGTGGAACTTCTGCCGCGCGCTGCAATGGGGACACTCAACAAAATGCTGCTCGTAGTCCTTGCGCATCTCCGGAGTAATTCCGGAGATGTCATAACGCCAACTCGCCAGGATCGATCCTGCGACTCTGTCTGTACATTTGGTTCTAGCCATAATTTTTAGACTCACTTTGCAAAGGATTTGTTAGACCGCTCCAATCTTGCGCGGCTGACGTGGCAATGGAGGGATTGAATCCCTTCTGCTAGCCTACAGGGCTGAACTCGCTCGCCCCGCCGGTTTGCAGCGCGTCTACAGGACAAAATGCCCCAGCGCCTTCCTTGCCAACCTACCTGGTACAGAGTGATTACCTTGTCTTACTATTGTAACGTACCTCACCTAAAAGTAAAGAGAAGAAAGCGGCTCATGCTGGGTGGCCAGTAGCAGGTGATTGGCCATCAGGCTTGCCCGGCCGTTCAACGCACGCTCCGCCGTGATCCGCGCCAGCTCCGGAAGATTATTGCTTTCAGATAGATGCGCCAGAATTATGTAGGCCGCCTGCCCATCGTAACCATCCTCCAGAAAGCCCGCCGCCGCCTCATTCGACAGGTGCCCAACCCGTGACATCACCCGCTGCTTCACTGCCCAGGGGTAGGGGCCGTCTCGCAGCATCTCCAGGTCGTGGTTCGACTCCAGCAGCAGCAGGTCCAGATCCCTCAATTGCGCTTTGACGTTGGGCGAAATGTACCCCAGGTCGGTGACAAACCCCATTCGCACCCCCTCGGTGCTAAAGACAAAGCCCACCGGGTCGGCGGCGTCATGGGGAGTGGTAAAGGGGCTGATGCTAATGTCACCAATCTCAAAGGCCTCCCCGGCCGCAAAGTACTCCACCGCCGGCAACCACGTAGGATCCTTTGCCTTATCCAGCTTGTCCGGCTCTCCCGGCTCGGTAGGCCCGCTTGCTTCCTCTTGCGACTCCGGCGCTTTGTCCTGGTTGACCAGGGCTTCACTGGCTGCGGAAGTACTCTGGTTTGTATCAGGATTCGACTTTACAACTTGCGGAAAAATGCCAACGGAGTCGCTAGAAGCGTCAGGGCACGACTTGAGTCGTGCCGAAAATGTTGCAAATGAATCACGGGCTTTAGCCCCTGAGGGAAGTCCCTCTTCCGCCTCCACCAAATCGCTCTCGTCCGGCTCGCCTTCCATGGCTGCCGCATCCGCCTCCGCCTGCCGCTCAGCGGCCTGTTTGCGCGTCTGCTCCAGCCATTGGGCATAAGTCATTTGTCTACGCGGCTGCAGCCACCGCATCCAGGCCCTGTGCGTGCCCTCGGTAAAATACACCGGAATCCCCAGCTTGCGCGCCGTCACCGCCACTCCGCCCACGTGGTCGGAGTGCTCATGACTGATGAGAATCGCGTCCAGCCTCTCCGGCTCCTCCTCCGCCAGCTTCATCCGCCGGAAAAGCTCCCGGCAGCTCAGCCCGCAATCCACCAGAATCCGCGTCCGCCCCCCTGTGACAACCGTAGCATTCCCCTTGGACCCCGACGCCAGCACCGTGAATCGCACCATCCTTCGAGAATACCGCGTGGGGCTGTGCAAAGGCCGGCACTTTGAGGAGTAGAATCGCAGGTTCTTCTACTTCGCTCCCGCCAGCTCCGCCGGAATCTCAATCGTGACCAGCGTCCCGCGTCCCGGATTGCTGACCACGTTGAACCGCGCCTCATTCCCGTAGAGCACTTCCAGCCGCTCGCGCACGTTTTTCATGCCGATGCCGCTGCCGCTGCGCTTGAGTGTCGAGGCAGGCCGCTCGACCATGCCCACGCCGTCGTCGGCCACCTCAATCCTCACGCGGTCGCCTTCCAGCTTGCTGCGCAGAGTGACCGTTCCGCCGTGGATGCGCGGCTCCAGACCGTGCTTGATGCTGTTTTCAATCAGCGGCTGTAACAGAATGCTGGGCACCAGAACTCCCAGCGTCCGCGGGTCGATCTCCTTTTCCACGCGTAGTTTTTTGGCCCCGTAGCGGACGACCTCGATGTCCAGGTAATCGTCGGTAAACTTGAGTTCCTCGCTCAGCGGAACATAGCTGTCGTGTTCCTTGAGCAGGGCGCGCAGAATGTTGCCCAGCTTGACGATCATCTCCCGGGCCAACTCCGGCTTAACGCGCACCAGCGAGGCGATGGAGTTCAAAGTATTGAACAGAAAATGCGGATTGATCTGGCGTTGCAGGGCGTCGAGCCGCGCCTCCAGCAGCAGCCGCTTCTGCTCCTCGAGTTTGAGCTCGATGCGCAGCGCATTCCACACTTTCAGCGCGATGCCCACATTGATGGGCGCGCTCAAGCCAACCAGCGCCTGCAGCCACCAGCGGCTGGCGATGAGCGCAAAGAGCCGGTGGGGAAATTCGTAGGCAATCCAGTCCCGGATCATCTCCATGGCGGCAATGAGCACCAGCATCAGAATCTGGCGGTCTATGCCTGGCCGGAGCAGATTGCGGCGCACCCAGCGATAGAGACTCAGATCGACGAAGGGCGTAAACGACCAAATCTCTTCCTTCTCGACAAAGCGGCCCAGCAGGCCCGCCGCCAAACCCAGTGCAAGATTGAAGGGCAGGGCCAGGAACTCGTGGTGGCTGACGGCCGGGGCCGAAAGCACAGCTCCGCCCAGCATGGCCCACTCCGGACCCAGCAACAGGCCCAGCAGAATAACCGTTTCAAAAGAAATATCGGCGGCCAGGAAGTTGGGCACAGCGATCCGCACCCACACGCCCAGCGTCAGCGGCACAAGGAAGAATGCCAGCAACGCCAGGGTCTGAGCGGGACGGCGCTGTTCGGCAAAGAAGAGACGCCGGAAGGTGGTAACCCGCGCCAGCACGCTGGCCACCGAGGCCGCCACGCCCAGCTTAACCAGCAGTGTAATCAGAATCAGATTGTCGGTCACCGCGGCGTATCCCGGTGCAGCGCCTTTACCTGGTAGCCGGCGCGCTTCAGTTTCGCGGCAATCTCCTCCACCATCATCACGCTGCGGTGCTGGCCGCCGGTGCAGCCAAAGGCTACGGTCAGATAGCTCTTGCCCTCCTCCACGTAGTGCGGCAGAAGATAAAGCAGGAGCTTGGTGACCCGGTCAAGAAACTCCCTGGTCTGCGGAAACTTGCGCACAAAAGCGGCCACGGCGGGGTCCAGGCCGGTCAGCTTGCTAAACTCCGGCACAAAGTGGGGATTGGGCAGAAAGCGCACGTCGAAGACCATATCCGCGTCCAGAGGCACGCCATTCTTGAAACCAAAGCTAAGACACGAGATCAGCAGGCGGTTAGATTCTTCCTCTTCATGGCCAAACCGTGCCTGGATGATGGCGCGCAGCTCGTGCACGTTGTAGTTCGAGGTGTCAATCAGCGTGTCGGCGACGTTGCGGATGGGGTCCAGCAGTTGACGTTCTTCAACGATCGACCTCTCCACCGTCTCCTTGCGGCCCAGCGGATGCGGCCTCCTGGTCTCGGAGTAGCGCCGCACCAGCACCGCATCCTGCGCGTCCAGAAAAACTACGCGCGTGCTCAAGAGCCTTTTCACGCGTTTGAGAATTTCCGGAAGACGGTCAAGGGTCTGGCCCTCGCGGACATCCACCACGATTGCCGCGCTTTGAAACTCGGCGGATTTCTCCACCAGGGCGGCAAAATCAGGCAGCAGTTCCAGGGGCAGGTTGTCCACGGCGTGATAGCCAAGATCCTCGAATGCTTTGAGAGCCGAGGCTTTGCCTGAACCGGAGATTCCGGTGACGATGACCAGCTCCTTGTTAGGGGCTTTCTTGGCGGGTTTGGCTCCCTGACGCGCGCTGGCAGCACGAGGATGATGCTTGGAAGGCGTCATGGGAAAATCCTAACACCGTTTTGATGGCTCTCTCGCACAATTAGTTTATCGAAGCCGCAGGCGAAGTCCCCGGTTATTGGCCGATTCATCTTCACTCAGGAGGGATATTTCACTCCAGATAACGATCAATATTTGCATTAATCCCTGGTCAGGACCGTGGAGAAAGCTTCCAAAAGCCCTGCTCGGCCAGCTCCTGGGCCTGCGTGGGCTGTAATGCTGGCGAAAGCAGTGGGCCCTGGCCCAGTTCGCAGCCCATGCGGATGAGCGCATCCAACTGCTCCGGGCTCTCGATCCCCTGCGCCACCACCTGCACGCCCAGCTTTAACCCCAACTGAATCAGCGATTCCAGAACGGCTACCTGTCGCCCGGCTTGGGTTGCGGACAGGGTCAGCCTGGGGTCCAGTTTGAGCACGTCGATGGGCAGTTGCACTAAGTGGTTCAACGGCGCCAGGCCGGAGCCGAAGTTGTCCACCGCCAGGCGGAGATTGCACTCCAGCAGCCGCTCGAAAATCGCCAGAGCCGCGGCCGGATTCTCGCTCAACGCGCCTTCCTCTACCTCAAAGAGAAGCCGCGCCGGTTCAGCCCCGCTGGCTGCCAGCATCTTTTTCACATGCGTAATCAAATCGGGAAGGTAAAACTGACGTTGCGACAGATTGATGGTCAGGGTCAGGCTGTTCCCCGGCAAAACTTCAGCCCAGATTTTCAACTGCCTGCAAACCGCCTCCAGTGTTTCGCGGCCTAATCCGACGGAAAGCCCTGTTTCTTCAGCGATGGGCAGCAGGTCGCTGAGATTTGCCATCGAGCCGTCTGCCCGCCGCCAGCAAAGTACGGACTCGAAGCCTTCCAGATGACCGGTTTGAAGCCGGAAGATCGGCTGATACCAGATCTCGAACAGGCGCTTCTCCAGCACCTGGTGCAACTCCTGCTCCTGTTCCTGGAGGCTGGCAACGTGCACCTTCAACTGCTTGTCGAAGATCTCGAAGCGCCCTCCGCCATTCTGCTTGGCGCGATACATGGCAAAGTCGGCATCGCGGATGAGCTGCTCGGGGGCGGCGTGGTCCGGTCCGGCTATAGCTACGCCGATCGATGCGCCGGCGTGGATGGTATGCCCGCACACGTCATACGTGCGCTCCATCGCCTCCAGAACACGGGTGGCCACAATCTCTATGGCGGATACTGACAGGATGTCCTCCACCAGAATGGCGAACTCGTCGCCTCCCAGGCGGGCCGCCGTATCCTGCGGGCGCAGTGCGCCACGCAGCCGCTCGGCTACGGCGATCAGCAGCGCATCGCCGGCCGCGTGGCCCAGCGTGTCGTTGAACTCCTTGAAGCGGTCCAGGTCCAGAAAAAGCACGCCGCAGTTCTGTCTGCGGCTTCGCGATCTGCGGGAAAACGCCAAGGTCAGCCGGTCCAGAAAAAGCGCGCGGTTGGGCAATCCCGTCAACCCGTCGTGCAGGGCATCATGCTGCAACCGGGCTTCCGTGCGCTTGCGTTCGCTGATCTCGCGGAAAGCGAAGACATAACCTAGTCGTTCTTCGTTCACCACCAGCGGACGGGCCTCAAGGGCTACATCCAGCGGCCTGCCATCTTTATTCATGCGCACCGTCTCCAGCGATGCTGAGCCAAATTCATCCACGGCCTTTCGCACACGTACGATCTCATGCCGGAGCGACCGGGGCACGATGAACTCTCGCAGATTGCGGCCGATGACCTCCTCTGCGGAGAAACCGAAGATGCGCGTGAAGGCGGCATTGACATAGATCGCTTGAGTGCCGCGCACCACAGCCACGGCATCAGGAATGCAGGCCAGCACATCCTCTACCTTAAGCCGTAGCTGGGCGGTCTCCGAGTTATCAGGAAGTTTCAAACGCACGCCCCTTCAAGGAATGACCGTATCCGGCCTGGTTCCTTCTCCAGACTGCGCTCTGTCAACATACCGTCGAACTGTTCTACCTGGTCAACCGCGCTTAGCGGTTCTCCAATAGCTATACTCTTGAAGCACAAAGCTGAGTGGCTTTTTCCTCAAGAAAAAGTCACCTTTCACTAGACCTGCTAGAGCACGTGAATTGGAGAACCGCTCTATGCTCAGAATACCTCTTGGACAGGTTCTTCGTAGGCTCTAAGGAATCTCCACCAGCTCCAACTGGCCGTCGCGACGGCGATGGAGCACAAACAGCTCTCCGGCCGGATTGCGAAAGACCAGCAGGTCGCGGTCATGGAACTCGGCATCCTTCACGGCCTCCTCGATGCTCATCTGCTTCGCGGCAATTGCCTCTCCGCTGGGGACGATGCGCGGCTCAACTGGGGCAGGGAAGGAGTGCACGGCGGTGGCGGCTCGGGCTTTTGCGCCGGCGCGGACGGGTTTCTCCTCAGCCGCCTCCGCCACTGGCCAGCTGGCGCGCGCTTTGGGCCGGGCCGCCCGTGGCGCGGTGAGCGCTTTCTCCTGCTTCGGCTTCCGTTTGATCGCCATTCTCCGGTCACGATGGCGGTGCACCTGGTGTTCGGCGTGATCCATGGCTTGGCGCAACGCGGATTGTTGCGTGCCGGCCTTGCCCGCGGCCGCAATGGTGTGCTGCCGGGCCTGAATGGTTACCTCGACAATCTGCAGATGCTTCTGCGCGCTGAAAACGATGCTGGTGCGCGCGTTTTTACCCAGTACGCGGGCAATCCGTTCCATGCCCTCCTCGGCCAGCGTACGCAACCCCCGGGAGATCCTCACTTGCCTGGCGGTGTACTCCACTTCCATGATCGGCCTCCATTCCTTGCTCTCGCAGCCGGATATTCAGGCTGGAGAACTTCGGATTCTATATCGAACAGGGTTCTGTTGTCAGTTTCCAGTGTTCGGGACGCGGCATCGATCTTCAACTGAGAACCGACAACTGAGAACTGAAAACTGCTCTCACACGTCGCGCTGGCGGCGCTGGTGAGTGCTGGGGATGTTCATGTCTTCGCGGTACTTGGCCACGGTGCGGCGCGTCAGTTGGATGCCTTGGGCCTGCAACATGGAGGCCAGTTGGTCGTCGGTGAGCGGATGGCGCGCGTCCTCCTCGGCGATCAGTTTGCGAACCTTGCGCTTGAGCACCACGAGCGGCGTGTCGGCGCCCTCGGGCCCGTTCGAGCCCTCGGAGAAGAAGCGGCGCAGCTCGAGGACACCCTGCGGAGTGTGCGCGTACTTGTTGGCCACCGCTCGGCTGACCGTGGAGGGGTGAACGCCGATTTCCTCGGCCACTTCCTTGATCATCATCGGCCGCAGGGCCTCGATGCCGGATTCGAGAAAATCTTGCTGGCGGCGGACGATCACTTCACAAGTCCGCAGAATGGTGCTCTTGCGCTGGGCGATGTTGCGCATCAGCTGCATCGCGGAGCGGAAGCGCTCCTTCACGTACTCCTTCACATCTTTTTCGGTGTTTTCAGCGGTCAGCATCTGCCGGTAGCGGCGGCTGAGCCGCAGGCTGGGCAGATCCTCCTCGTTCATGGAGACCACCCAATTGTCGTCGCGCTTGACGAACATTACGTCGGGCTCGATCAGCCGCGATTGCTCGCGGTTATACTGGCGGCCCGGCCGGGGGTCAAGCGTGCGGATAAACTCGATTCCCGCATGGGCCTCGGTAGGGGTGATCTGGGCGGCTCGCGCTAGGTCTTTCACGTCGCGCTTCTGCAGCAGGTGCAGATGCCGGTCCACAATCAGCGCGGCCACCTCCATACTGCGCCTGCGCTCCTCGATGTGTGCTTCGGCCTCGGCGCGGAAGCTGCGATGGATATCCTCGCCATTGCTCGCGCCGCCCGCGTGCCGCGCAAACAAATGGGCAAATTCACGCTGCTGGGCCGCAATCTGGAAAAGCAGGCACTCGCGCAGGTCGCGGGCGCCCACGCCGGCCGGGTCTAGCTGCTGCACCAGGGCTATGCCGTGACGCAGTAGCTCCAGCGCCTCCTCCTGATCCATTTCCTCCTGGGATTTGCTGAAGGCCGCCGCCAGCTCTTCCTCGCTGCCGGCCAGGTATCCATCCTCGTCCAGATTGCCGATGATGAACTCCACGGCCTCGTGCAGGCTGGGCTCCAGCGTCAGATCTCCCAACTGCCACGCCAGGTGATCGGCCAGAGTTGTTGGCTGGGAGAGAAAGTTCTCAAACGAGGGCTTATCGCTCTCTTCGTACTCCGGTTGCGTGCGGTAGCCGGGGTCCAGATAGTCCTGGAAGTACGAGCCGAAGTCGATCTCGTTGAAAGGGTCCTGGGGCGGAGCCGCGGGCTCCTCGACCACGCGCTCCTCAACTCCGCGAGCCAGGCTCTCCTCGCGGCCCGCAACCTCATCCAGCATTGGAACCGTCTCGTCAATCTCCTCCAGGACGGGATTTTCCACCATCTCTGCATCGATCATCTCCTTCAGCTCAACTTTGTTGAGCGCAAGGACGCTCACCATCTGCATCAGTCCAGGGGTCAGGATCTGGCGTTGCGACAGCTTAACGTTTAATTTTGGTTGTAGCAACGTCATAGGATGAAACCCGATTCCTTTTAGGACTTACCGACAGTGTACGTTGATGAGAAAAATGTTAAAGATGAAAATGTCGCACTCTGAGACAGTTGTTCCGGATCGGGCATCGCTCAATCCGGGAATCTTTCTTTGGAATGAAGTGTATCGCTTTGTGCGATAAAGGGTTGACGGCATACTCCTTGCATCAAAGCTTCACCCATCCCCGGCTGCCGAAGGCTCTTATCAAACCAGCGTAAAACCCTCCCCCAGGTAAACCCGCCGCACCTCCATATCGTTGCCCAATTCGTGGGGCGTTCCAGAGCGGAAGATCTTCCCTTCGGCGATGATATAAGCCCGGTCGGTTACGCTCAAGGTCTCACGCACGTTGTGGTCGGTAATGAGCACGCCGATGCCCCTGGCTTTCAGGTCGAAGATGATCTTCTGCAGCTCCAGCACGGCGATGGGGTCGATGCCGCTGAAGGGCTCGTCCAGCAGGATGAAGTTGGGTTGGATGCACAATGCGCGCGCAATCTCTACCCGGCGCCGTTCGCCGCCGGAGAGCGCGTAGCCCCTGGTGGTACGAATATGGCCGAGATTGAGCTGATGAATCAGTTGCTCCGTCCGTGTGCGGCGCTCACGGCTATCCAGCGGCTGCGCCTCCAGCACTGCCAGAATATTCTCCTCGACGGTCAGCTTGCGGAAGACGGAAGGCTCCTGGGGCAAATAACTAATCCCAAAGTTGCGCGCGCGCAGGTACATCGGCATCCCGGTGATCTCGGTGGAGTCCACCAGCACGCGCCCGCTCTCCGGCGTCACCAGTCCCACGATGATGTAAAAGATGGTGGTTTTGCCGGCGCCGTTCGGCCCCAGCAGGCCCACCACCTCGCCGCGCGAGATCTTCAGGTCTACAGCGCGAACCACCTGCCGTCCCTTGTAGCTCTTGCCGATTCCTTCGGCAATCAATGTATCCATCGAGTGGGTCATCCTATCTATTCATCTTACTTCAGCAGTGAATCATTTCTTCGGCGCCATGGTTTCGGTCGTTGTCTTCTGCCCGCCGCCTTCCACACTGACGCTGTCATCGCGGCTATGGAAGATCAAAGCCTCGCCGGTCACCGTTCCGCGCGTTGGGTCGGACATCCGGGGCGGAATGGCGGCGGTTCCGGTCAGAACATACTCGCCCGTTGCGCCGGTGTAGACCAACTGCTCGCCGGTTCCGCGCCGTCCCTCGCTAGTCAGCACCACGTGGCCGCGGGCGGTCATCTTGTCCACCTGGGCCTGGCCGCCAGTTTTGCCCGCCGGCAGCAGCGTCACCTCAACTTCATTGGAGGCCGAGGTTGCCGTTCCGGTCTCGGTGACTACCGTGCCCAGAATGCCCGAGTGCATCACCGCCTTGCGCTCGACATCGGAATATTTCAGGTCGCCGCCGCGCACACGGATCACGGAAGGCTGATTCTCTTTTCCTGGCGCCTTGGCCGAGTCTGATCCCGGCACAGCCCCACCCCCGCTGAGCAGCACGGCTAGCACAGGTTCCGAGGAATCAGTGGTGCGCGCCACGAGCGTTTGCCGTTCGCGATCCAGCACGATCACCGGCGCGGATACCGAGTTGGCCTGCTGCCACAAGCGCGCATGTCCACGGAAGGTGGCCTCTCCGGTCTTTCCGCCGGCGGCGTGGCGCAACTGCGCCTCGGCGGAGATCACATGCGCCGGCCCTTGCCCACCCAGAGCCAGGCTGCCCTGACCCGGTGAAAGACTCCCTGGTTGTCCGTTGCTTGTAGAGCCCGCGTCCATCCAACTGGCCTTCACATTGCCGTGCGCAAAGGCATCGCCCGAGGAGCGCGAAACGTCCACCTTGTCGGCGGTAAGCTGCATGGGCCCGTCCTCCACGCGCGGCGTCACGGTCAGGTGCAGCCAATCTCCCTGGCCTTCGTAATCAGCGCGGCCTGCAGTAGCGTGCATCGTCGCCGGTGGCGGCGTGCCGGGTTTGGCTGCCGGCGTCTGCGTCAGCACCACATGGCCCTCTACCGTGGCCGAATGAAGTTGCGCCTCGGGACTGGACCCGCGCCCGGAGGCTGGCTTTGAAGTCGCAAAATGCGCCGTGAGCCGGTCGCCGCTCGTAGTCTGCAGGGTTCCGGTCTCGGTGGTCTCTTCTACGCTGACGTGGCCAACCCCGTTCATGCTGGTCAACACCGAATGAGGTCCTAACAGCCCCGTTAACTCGTCGGCCGATAGCCGCGTGGGAACAACCGCTCCTTGTCCGCGCTGGCTCTCGCCCGTAACCACCACGCCGCCGGTTCCATGCACCGCGCTCAACTCGACTTGTCCGCGACCGGAATCGCGGAACTCCACATCGGCGACCGGCGAACGCCAATGGCGGCTCAAGCGCAGTTGATGGCCCTGCTCCTGGCTCTGCTCCAGGCTGTCCATGGTCACGCCCTGCTCCAGGTGCGCGTGGCGCAACTGACCCTGCGCGTTGAATTCCAATTCCGCAGTCGGAGAGGTTCCGTGCATCTGTCGCGTCCGTCCGGCTGACTTACTCACCGAGTCCATGGTTACTCCGCCCTCCAGGTGGCCATGGCGAGGCTGGTTGTGCTCGTCAAACTCCATGTGTCCAGTGGGCGCCGCCAGATGGCCGCCGGTCGCGGTTGTCAGCGTGAACCCGTTCATCGCATCCAGCCGCACCGCCGACCCGTCCTCGCGGAAGAGCACCTTCGCGTCGCCGGCCGTTGCTTCTCCGCCCTGGTAATCAGCCGTGGCCGCGCGCAGGCGGCACAACTGGCTCTGGCGCTCGAATTCCGCGTGCTGGGCGTGTATCTGCACCGTCTGCGTGCCGCGCTGGGTGGTCAGCTCCACCGCGCGGTCCAGCACCAGCAGGCCCTGGTCGGAGTCGTAAACCGCGCCCATGGAGCTTCCCTTTCCCTGCACCATGGAAAAATCCACGTGCTGGCTGGTCCTGGCTACTCCGCTCTTCTGGTCGAAGGTGAGGCCGCTGGTCTTCACGTGAATTTCGCCGCGCGCGGCAGCTTCGGCCGCGGAAGCCACAGGGCCGCCTTTCAGCTTTTCGCTCACCGCCGTGCTAGCCGTCGCCTTGGGCGCGATGGCCGGCGCAACTCCCGGCCGCATCAACGTCATCTCCACCGGACCGGCGGCAATGGCCATCCCCGACTTCTGGTCGTACAGGAACTCATTGCCCTCGATGCGATCCACACGGTTGCCATCTTCGCCGTACAGCTCGATCTTTACCTCGTGCAGCGTAGCTGTTCCTTGCTTGTACTGCACCACCTTCGACGCGTGAATCTTGAAGAGCGTGCGCCCGCCATGCGCCTGCGTGTAGGTGACGCCGTTGCCCTCCTGCTGAACTTCAACGCCCAGCCGCTGGGGCAGGTCGCGCCGGTTAAAGGGATTCTTGCCCTTGTACACGGTCAGAAACACCGCCAGCGCCGCCAGCAGCAGAACCGCCGCAACCAGCACCAGCGTCCGCAATCTTTCAATGGTCAGTCGCACCGTCAGTTCGCTCCCCCAGCCAGCTTCGACAGCCTTGCCGCCAGCCGCTCGGCCAGGCTTTCGCCCAACTCGCTCCACAACAGCCGCGCCGTAGCCCCGGATTCCTTCTCGACGGCCGCGGTCAACTCCACCAACTGGCGCACATTCTCTTCCACGTGCCGCGCGGCCACGGAATCCAATTCCAAATCTTCTTCAAGGAACGGCGTGTCCGAGCCGAATTCGATCCGGATGTGGCCATCGGACTCGTAAGCCGCTTCATCAAAGAGCGGCCCAAAGCCCACCACCCGCACCAGCCTCGGTTCGCGCGTCCATCGGGCGTCCAACCCGGGGTCCCCACGAACGGGTCCTTGTTCGTGGGGTGGAAACTCTCCGCCAGTTTCCAGTTCCCACAAGCTCCATCCGATCTGAAACTCATAGGCGTAGTCGTCGTGCAGCAGTTCCAGCGCATCTTCGACCGCCAGAAGCGGCTCCGCGCCCAGCTCAACGGCATCGTCGCTGCCCGTTCCGACCCTGCGGCCATAGACCTGCTGAAGGACTGGTGATTCATTCCAATTTATCGGCCAAACAGTCGACGAATAAACCAGCTTTTCGCCGCCATGAGCGGCAAAGGCGCCCAGCACCGCCGTCAGCTTGGCCGCCAACGCGTCCAGGCGCAGATTCGGATACCACAGGCTCAGATAAAGCGTGTCGGACATCTCTACTGATTGTAGACGGGCGGGTGGAGCTGAGGATGCAGAGCAGCCGTTTCGATCACAGACGCGGGTGCCCCACCTTCGCCGCTGTCATCCTGAGCGAACGGGTCCCCTGGCGTATTCTTCAGCCTTTCCGGGGTCCCCACGAACAGGTCTTCGTTCGTGGGGTGAAGGTTGGGGGTGGTGAGTCGAAGGATCTGCTTCTTGTAACTTTGTGCCTAAGATGGGATATAAATATTTACAGCTTTTTACCCCGTCACAATCTCGCTGAAGTCGGCGATGCCGGAGAAGCCGCGCAGCACCTCGTCAATGAGGCCCAAATTTGCTCCGCGAATCGCCGCGTCATTGTCCAGCACCATCACCTTGTCGAAGAAAACGTCTACCACCGGGCGCAGCGTGGCGATTGCGGCCAGCGCTTCGCCGTAGGCCCGCTGCTGGCGGAGCTTGGCCACTTGCGGCGCAAGAGCGGCAGCCGCGTTCGCAAGCTGCTGCGCCTCCGGCGCGAGTTTTACATCCTTGGGCGATCCGAGGGCAAATCCCTTCTCCTCCGCCTGGCGCAGAATGTTCTTGATGCGCTTGAAGGCCGCCGAAACTGCAAGGAAATCCTCAGAACCGCGAGCCGCGGTCAATGCTTCAGCGCGAGCAATGGCGTCGCGCACATCGTCGGCTCCGGCAGCCAGCACGGCGCTGACTACATCGTAGGCAAAGCCGCGAACATCTTTGAGATAGAAGCTCAGCCGCTCGCTGAGGAAGACGCGGACAGATTGTAGAGTTTCATCAGAATCGATATCTCTTGATATGTCTATCCTCTTATTGTCTTTATCCGCATACACAATCCTGGTATATGAATCCAACACATCCGTTAAGGTCAGCGGCAACCCGCATTCGGCCAGAATCTTCACGATGGCATTCGCTGCACGGCGCAGCGCGAAGGGATCCTTCGAACCTGTGGGCGCCATGCCAATGCCGAACATGGCCACGATGGTCTGGATGCGATCGGCAATGCCGAACAGTTGGCCTTCAACGGTCTTCGGGATGCGATTCTCAATTGACGTGGGCGTGTACTGGTCGTAGATGGCCTGCGCCACGCACTCTCCATGGCCCTGTGCACGCGCATAGAGTCCGCCGATGATGCCTTGCAGTTCCGTAAACTCCTTCACCAATTCTGTTGTAAGGTCGGTCTTGGCGATTTCGGTGGCCTTCCGCAATGCCGCTTCATCGACTTTGATACCACGTGATAAGGTAGTCTTTGCAAGTTTTTCCGCTGCAGCCCAATTATTGCGGGTTTTCCAGGCGTAGCTACCCAACTCCTTCTCGAATGTAACGTTGTTCAGGCTCTCGACACGCTGGGCCAGCGGCGTCTTCTGATCGAAGTCCCAGAAGAAGCGTGCGTCCTTGAAACGGGCGCGAAGAACTTTCTGGTTGCCATGGCGGATGACGGCCTCGCCCTCAGCGTCCACCTGCGTGTTGAGCACGGCGAGGAAGCGCGGAGCCAGCTTGCCGTCCTTGCCCTCGACGGCGAAATACTTCTGGTGGTCGCGCATCACCGTCACCAGAACCTCTTCAGGGAGGGCCAGATACTCAGGTTCAAAGTCGCCGAGAACCACCGTCGGCCACTCCGTCAGATGGACGACGGTTTCGATGAGTGGCTCGTCCGGGCGCCAGCGGGCGCCGGGAACGGTGCGCGTGGCCGCATCAAGCGCCTTGCGAATCGTCTCTCTGCGCTCAGCCACATCGACAATCACTTTGGCGGCGCGTAGAGACTCTGCATAATTCGCTGCCTTGGCAATCACAACTGGCGCTTCGCCGTGCAACACGCGATGGCCGCGGCTTACATTGGCGGCCTGGATGCCGGCAATCTCCAAAGGAACAACGGCGGCATCGAGCAGCGCGACGACCCAACGCACCGGGCGCACAAAGCGCTCCGGCTTGCCCGCGCGCCAGTACATATTTTTGGCCCAGTAGAGGCCGAGAACTTCCTTGGGTAGCTCGGCAGCCAGCAACTCCGCTGTCTTGCGTCCCTGTCGTTTCATCGTTGCGCCGACGTACTCTCCTTTGGCGTTGGAGACCTTCTCAAGCGCCGCAACTGCGACGCCGGCTTTTTTAGCAAAAGCCTCGGCAGCAGGCGAGGGCTTGCCGTCCTTGAAGGCCACCTTCCAGGATGGGCCAGTCAATTTCTCATCGGTATCGGCCTGACTGGCTAGAACTCCCTGGACCAGCACGGCCAGACGGCGCGGTGTGGAGTAGGTGGTCAGCTTGGCCCCGGAGGCAAGCAGCCGCTCGCGCGTGAGCAACTCGTTGACGCGACGGCCCAACTCAGCCTCGGCTCCGGCAATCATGCGGGCGGGAACCTCTTCCAGCCCAATCTCCAATAAGAAATCTGTCATAGCTTTGAAAGCTCTTTCCGCTAACTCGCTAACACGCGCGAAGCGTAGCTAACTCCGCTAGCTCCGCTAACTCACTTGCTGCGCCGCATACACCTTGGCCACGCCCACTGCCAGATTCCGAATGCGCGCGATCATGCCCACTCGCTCGGTAACGCTGATGGCTCCGCGCGCGTCCAGCAGGTTGAAGAGGTTCGAGCACTTCAGCGCCAGCTCGTAGGTGGACATGAGCGGGAAGCGCAGCTTCTCCTTCGTGCTGGTCTTTTCATTGGCCAGCAACGCCCCGGCGCGCTTGAGCAACGCCTGCGCCTCGGCCTCGTAGCTGTTGAAGTGCGCCCAGAGCCGCTCCACATCTGCGTCCTCGAAGTTATAAACCGAGTATTGCAGTTCCTCGGTCAGCCGGACATCGCCGTAAGTCACTTCCGCGCCGGTATCCGGATCGCGCGCCCAGACCACGTCGTAGACCGAGTCAACGTCCTGCATGAAGGCGCAGAGGCGCTCCAGTCCGTAGGTCAGCTCGGCGCAGATGGGGTCGAGATCCAGTCCTCCGCACTGCTGGAAGTAAGTGAACTGGGTGATTTCCATGCCGTCCATCATCACCTGCCAGCCGACGCCCCATGCGCCCACCGTCGGGCCTTCCCAGTTGTCCTCCTCGAACTTCAAGTCGTGCTTGCTGAGATCGATGCCGATGGCCTCGAGCGACTGGAGATACAGCTCCTGCACATTCACCGGCGGCGGCTTGAGAATAAGCTGAAACTGCGTGTGACGGAAGAGCCGGTTGGGATTCTCGCCGTAGCGTCCGTCGGCAGGCCGCCGCGAAGGCTGCGCATAGCCCACCTTGTAGGGCTTGGGCCCCAGCACGCGCAGGAAGGTCTCCGGCGCCATGGTGCCCGCGCCCACCTCCACGTCATAGGGTTGCTGGATCACACACCCGCGTTCCGCCCAAAAGCTCTGCAAGCGGAACAAAAGCTCCTGAAAGGTAAGCGGAGCGCTCTTCGGTTTGGATAGAACCTGGGATGAAGGCACGGCGAATTCTCTCTTGACGGGACTGGCTAGATTCTATCAGTCTTTCAGCCCTGTTCAGGCAGTCCGGACAGCTTCACAGCCATCCCAGCGCCTCCGCAGAGCGCAGTTTTCGCTCCAGGTGCCGCTCCAGGGCTTGCAGCGTGAAGCGCCTAAGGTCCTGCGCGCGGCGGCGGGGCCAGGGCTCGGCGGCAAAGGCAGAGACCGGTGTGCGCAACATGCGCTGCGCCAGTTGCCAGGAATCGGCAGAAAGCCCGCTGGCGTTGCCGTTGCGATGAACCGGGCAAAAGAGACCGTCGCCTAGCGCGTCAAAGCTGGCTTCGCCGGCCGCGAGCAATTCGCCGCAGGCCGTGCAGTGGGCGATGTCCGGCAACAGGCCCATCAGGCGCGTCATCCAGAGCTGGAAGTAGGTGAGCGGCATCCAGGGCTGCTCCACTGTTGTTTGGTCGAGCACGGAGCCGACCAGGCGGAAGATCGTTTCGTGGGGATCGTGGTCGGGCAGCGCTTCGTCCAGCAACTCGGCATAAAAGCTGAGTATCGTCATGCGTTCCGGGTCGATGGGGGAGGAAAGCGGAGAGCGGAGGATTTCCAGCTGATCCAGGCGGACCAACTCCTGCCCGTGGCGCTCGGCAAACCAGGCGCGAGCCAGCGTCATCGGCTCCAGCGCGCCGCCGAAGCGCTTGCGGCTTTTGAGCGCCGATTTGGCCACGCCGCGCAGCCGGCCGTAATCGCGCGTGAAAAAGCTCACAATCAGGTCGGCCTCGCGGACCGGCCAGGTGCGAAGAATCACAGCTTCAGAGGAGAGCACGCTCATGCGATTCCTATCTTCGCACGGTGGCCCCGTCATCGAAATTGCGCCGTCGGGGCAAATTCCTTACCATTAAGCAAGGAAATCTTCGAATTGTAAGGAAATTCGTGAAATGTAAGGTATAATTGTTTTTGAAAGGAATCCTATGCCCACAGCCACCATGACCTCCAAAGGCCAGATCACGATTCCGATTCAGGTTCGCACGGCTCTTGGCCTGGCCGCCGGCGATAAGATCGATTTTATCGAATTTGAGAAAGGAAAGTTCAGAATGATTCCCAGAACCGCCTCGATCCGCGATCTGGAGGGCTGCATTCCCAAGCTGGATCATGTCGTAACCATCGAAGAGATGAATCAAGCGATTCACAATGGCGCCGCTGAAAGTTACCTGAAGAGTATTGGAAGACCGATCTCCGCCGATGCGCACGGTGAAGCTGCATGATTGGCTTGGATACGAACATACTGGTTCGCTATTTCATCAAAGACGACCCAGAGCAAACCCGTCTGGCAGTCAATTTGATCTATTCACTTTCCCCCACAGAGCCGGGATGGATTGGGTTGGCCATCTTTATGGAGTTGGATTGGGTGATGAACAATGTACTCAAGGTAAAAAAAGATCGAGTCGTCGAGATATTCGATATACTGCTCGCCAGCCAGGAACTTGTAGTGGAAAACGCTGAGACAGTACAGGAAGCCTTACATCTTTACCGCTCCCGCAATACAGATTTTGCCGATTGCCTCATTGCCGCATCGGCCAAGGCCGCCGGATGCAGCCGGACCCTTACCTTCGACCACCGCGCCGCGCGCGATGCGGGAATGGAACTGGTCGGGTAACGATTGCACACAGACACAAACGCGCACCCCCATTGCCGGGATGCGCGTCTGGAAAACGGGATAATGCTGACGTCCTTCCGCTTAGCGGCCGAAGTGCCTGGCGTTCTTTTCGGCGAAGCTGGCCCACTTCTCCGGCAGGTCGTCCTGCGCGAAGATGGCCGAGACAGGGCAGGCCGGGACGCAGGCGCCGCAATCGATGCACTCGACCGGGTCAATGAACAACTGGTCGGAGTTGCCGAAGGCGTCTTCGTCCTTCTTGGGGTGGATGCAATCGACCGGACAGGCGTCTACACAGGCGGTGTCCTTGGTGCCGATACAGGGTTCTGCAATGACATATGCCATTTCTGATCTCTCCCGGGGGAACTAAATCCTCGACGCTGATGGTAGCACAGGAGGTCGGAAGTTGACTTCATCCCCCTTGCAGCATTTGCGTTACGGGAATTGGATGCGGCTTCCCCGCATCGAGATTCCTAAAGTGAACCGCCAGGCCTTCAGAAACGCAATCGACTCTCAGCCTTTACCAGCCTGGCGCGCCTTGCGGCGTGCGGCAAACTCCCGTGGGGTGGGAATCGGCGCTAGATTGCGCCCGGCAAACATATCCGCGAAGAGGCCCATCAATTCGGCGTGGATCAGCCCGTTGGAGGCCAGAATCTCCCGGCTGTCCAGCCGGAAAGGTTTCCCGGAGAAGCCCGTCATCTTCCCGCCTGCCTCCTCCACCAGCAGATAGCCGGCCGCCGTATCCCAGGGATTGATATTGAACTCCCAAAAGGCATCCAGTCGGCCCGCGGCGACGTAAGCCAGGTCGAGCGCCGCTGAGCCAGCCCTTCGCACGCCGTGGGAGCGCAGGCTGAACTCATGGTAGAAGTGGATGTTGGCGCTTTCGTGGCGCTTTTGGCTGGGGAAGCCGGTAGCCACCAGCGCCTCGGCCAGCTCCGGCGTGCGGGAAACGTGCATCGGCCTGCCGTTTAGCAGCGCGCCGCGTCCCCGCTCGGCGATGAAAAGCTCGTCGCGCAGTGGGTCGTAGATGACCGCGGCCACCATCGTTCCATCCTCGTCAGGCGTAAGGCCTTTGCGCCGTTGTTCCAGGCCCAAAGAAACGCAGAACTGCGGAAGTCCGTGGGCAAAGTTGGTGGTCCCGTCCAGCGGATCCACGTACCAGCGGAACTCGCCCTCCAGCCGGTCGCGCGTGCCCTCTTCGCCGAAGATTCCGTGCTCGGGGAAGGCCTCGCTCAGCCGCTCCCGGATCAGTTTTTCCGCCGTCCGGTCGGCCACCGTCACCAGGTCCACGTCGCCTTTATACTCCGTGGCGACACCCTGGGAATAGAACTCGCGCAGCCGTGCGCCCGCCTCGCGGGCGATGGCCGTGGCCGCTGGAATCCAGACAAACTCCGCAGAATTGGGTGCCCCAGGTCTCGCTTCTGAGACTTGGGATTCCGCATTCGGGCCGCTCACTTGGCCACTCCGTTCTCAACCGTTCCGTTCGCTGCATGAGTTGCAGCCCTGGCGCGGCGCGGGGCCAGTTTGCCTACCTCGGTAATGGAGTTGATCTGGTGCTTGTAGATGAACAGGTTGGGCTTGCCCTCGCGCGTCAGGCGCAACATTCCGTCGTCGAAGTACTCGATCCAGCCGCGCACTGTCTCGCCGTCGCGCATTTTGACCTGAACGTTGACCTGCCGGTCGCAGAGCGAGCGCAGGTAGAGCGCCTCGTGGCCGGTTCCGTCCGGCGGAGGCGCCTTGGAAGATCGGCGCTTAGACGTCAAAGGGGACATGTTGTCATTTTATTTGATGCTTTGCCACTTCGTCAGATTGTTCAGATATGTTTTGGCCCGATGCTCCCATTGATCTGGACGTCCTTAACGCTCTTCTAGTGCGAATGAAATTGCAAATCCGGCGCCTGCCAGCACAGAGTTCCTCTTCATTACAAATGTAGGTTGTCGATATAACTTTGAATTTGACGCGAGAGAACTCGCTGTAAACAAAGAAATTAATCGAAATCTAAGCCATATTGCATTTTTTTTAAAAAAGTACTTGACATTTAACACTGTGTGACACATAGTGTACAAAGCACACTATGCAGTACATGGTACATCCGATGAATCAAGAGCCATTTGAAAACCTCCGACTTGAACTCCGCCGCGGCTGTCTGGTACTGGCTGTTTTGGCGGCTTTGCGCCGAGAGCAGTGCGGCTACACGCTGCGCAAAACCCTCTCCGGGCACGGCCTGGAGATTGATGAAGGCACGCTCTACCCGTTGCTGCGCCGGCTGGAAAGCCAGGGCCTTCTAGCCAGCGAATGGCGCGAGGAAGAGAAGCGAAAAAAGCGTTTTTACCTTCTCTCCGCCAACGGCGCCCTGGTCCTCGACCAGTTGTTCGCCGAGTGGCGCAACCTCGATTCCTCAATCCAAACAATCCTGAAGGAGCATAGTCATGGAACTGATTGATCGCTATCTGCAAGCCGTCAAGTTCTGGCTGCCCAAACAGCAGAAGGACGACATCATCGCCGAGCTCTCCGCCGACATCTACTCCCAGATCGAAGAGCGGGAGACAGTCCTCGGCCGCAAGCTGACTGAAGCCGAAGTCGAAGAGATTCTCAAACAACGCGGCCATCCCCTGCTGGTGGCCAACCGTTTCCTGGCCCAGGAGTCGCTGATCGGGCCGGTTCTCTTTCCCATTTACCGTTTTGTTCTGAAGATCTTTGCTTACGGCTACCTTCTGCCATCTGTTCTGGTATGGATTGGCTTGATGACCTTCAGTCCGTCCTATCGCTTCGAACAGACCCATCCCTCGTGGTTCGGCGCACTCACATCGTTGTTCAGTTACTTGTGGTTCGCCACCTGTGTGGTTGTCGGTCCGGTCACCATCGTTTTCGCTGCTTTGGAACGGCAGCAAACCAGGGTGCATCTCTTCGATCGCTGGAGTTTGCGCAAACTTCCGCCCGTCCGCAACCTCAACTTGATTCCGCGTTCCACCTCTTCGTTCGAACTTGCGGTCAGCCTCATCTTCTTCGTCTGGTGGGCCTTTTACTTTCATTCCCCGGAGGTGAGAATCAGCCCAGAGCTCCGCATTTCCTTCCATTCGCAATGGCTCTGGTTCTTCTGGGGCTATCTTCTCGTGGCGTTGTTCAATGCCGCGCTTTCGGTCGCAAACCTGCTGCATCCTTATTGGACAAGACGGCGCGCTGCGTTGCGGCTGCTCTCCGACGCCGTGGGGGCGGTGCTCTTTTGTTTCCTCATGAAGGCCGCTATTCTGGCTGGAATTGCCGTCGAAAACCTTTCCTCGGAGAAAGCGCATCAGCTTGTGCAAGTTGTCAATAGCTGGATGACAACGTTGTTCCCCGCAGCCATCGTCATAAGTCTGGTCGTTGCGGCCATCAATGTCTATCGGATCGTGCGGCTGAAACCGGCAGGCCGTACGGCGTCGTAATTAGTAAGAAACAATCACGAAGAGGTTGCAACACGAAGAACATGCAAAGGAGACCAAATGACAACGACAATCGTAATTCAATCTACCGCCGCCCAGAGTGCATCGGCGTCGAAATATAACTACGCAATCGGCTATCTGCGCGCCTTCATCATTGCGCTGGTCGTTGCGCATCATGCGGCGCTCGCCTATTATCCGCTTCCGCTGCTGCCGCCCGCTTCGCTTGTCGATCAGCCTCGCTGGTGGGGGGCTTTTCCCGTTCTCGATGCGCACAAGTGGACTGGCTTCGCTTTCTTCGCCGGCTTCAACGACACCTTCTTCATGTCGCTGATGTTCTTCCTCTCCGGCCTCTTCGTATGGCATGGATTGGCAAAAAAGGGCGCATCGAAGTTTCTGCGCGATCGCCTCTTGCGGCTCGGCCTTCCGTTTGTCGTGGCGACTGCTGTTCTTGCTCCGCTTGCCTACTATCCGACCTATCTGCAAATCTCCGGCCACGACGGCATAGCAGGGTACTGGCATCAATGGCTCTCGCTGGGAAATTGGCCTGCCGGCCCAGGATGGTTCCTCTGGGTCTTGCTCGCCTTCGACGTCATCGCTGCGCTCCTGTTCGTATTGGCTCCCAAGTGGGGCCAGGCGCTCGGCGCGCTGACTTCGGGCGCGGCCCGCAGGCCGGTGCTCTTCTTTGCCGCGCTGGCCGCCATCTCCGCCATTGCCTACATCCCCCTGGCGCTCCATTTCACGTCTCTTGCCTGGACGGCCTTCGGCCCGTTCACCTTCCAGACCAGCCGCATTCTTCATTACCTGGCGTACTTCCTGATTGCGGTTGGCGTGGGAGCTTATGGCGTGGATCGCGGTCTGCTCGCGCCGGACGGAAAACTCGCCCGCCGCTGGCCTCTATGGGTGGCCGCCGCTCTGGTGATCTTCGCGGCGGCAACCGTCGTCACTCTGATTGCAATCTCGACAGGGAGTCAATCGCAGGGATTGGCCATCGTCACGGACGCGGGATTCGTGCTCTCCTGCGCGGCCTCCTGCTTTGCGTTTCTAGCCCTGTTTCTCCACTTCGCGCGATCCGGTTCGCGGCTCTTCGACAGCCTGAGTAAAAATTCGTATGGAATTTATATCGTTCACTATGCATTTGTGAACTGGTTGCAATATGCGCTCCTGCCCGCATCGCTCCCCGCGATCGTGAAGTGGCTGATTGTTTTCGCCGGCGCGCTTGGCCTGAGCTGGCTCACGGCGGCGGCCATTCGCCGCGTTCCAGCAGTGGCGCGGGTAGTGTAGCTGCTCGAAGTAATTCCCCAGCGGAGGCGCCTTGGATGAGCGGCGCTTGGGCATCAAAGGGGACATATTGCCATTTTAGATGCAATACCGGCGAGCGGGGATTTGCATCATACGAGAATTTGTTCCGGCCGCACTCAATCTCGACTCGACACCATTCAGGATGCAGAACGCACATAGCCTACCAAGTGGCGGCGATTTCTACGGAACGCTCTCTTTTGCGGGAGGCTGGGTAGGCTGGCCAGTCTTGGATAGAACCGATTTCCAGAAGATTCCGTTGGTGGGAACCCGCTTGCGCCCCAGCACCACCAAAGGCAGTGGAACCAACACGAATTCAGTTAGCCATTGGCTGACCATGAAATCGGTGTACCCTGCCATGGCATTGTCCACAGCCAAAGCCCCTAACCGCTCCCCGAAGATCACATCGGTAACACTAGGCGGAATCGAGCGGATCAGATGCCTCGGTTCGTTGGTGATGACCCGGAAATCTCTCCAATACTCCGTAGGCTGCATTTCGGCTCGTATCCGTTCCTGCAGCACACCCGAGACAATCTTCAGTCCAGCCCTGCGCAGGGCATCAGGCGTCTGGCCGCGAACCCGCCGGCCGTTATCAAGAAAGATATTCAACTCCCTCTGTTCATCCTCGGAAAGGTCCGCGTGAGGGTTCTTGATGTAGTCTCTCGCATCCTTCGGCAGAGCCGTCTCAGCCATCACAACCATCGCGTACGGTCCCGCGTTGTTTTGTCCGTTCCCGAATGTCAAAGTCAGCTTATCAATGACATGATCGGCAATCTGCTTCATGGTCAATGGGTCTTCAGGAATCAGAACCAGATCGCATGCCGTGCTGTATCCCGCATGGCTGGCGATGAACCCCGAGTCTGATCCGAATAACTGGATGATGCCCACGCGTGGATTCGATGCAACCTCGGTATGCAGATGCAGAATCGCCTGCCGCGCCTCCTCAACCGCTGAGAGGAATCCAAAGGACTGCCACACCCATAAGATGTCATTATCCATAGCCTTGGGGATTCCCACCACCGATAGATCGTAGTCGATGCTCTTGGCGTAGTGCCAAAGGGCATGGGCGCAGCTCATGCTCCCGTCACCCCCTATGACATACAAGATGTGAATTCCATCCGTTTGCAGCCGAGCGACCGCGTCATGAAGGATTGCGCTCCGGTTGCCGTCTTTGCCCGGCAGCATGGTATCGGCGCGCGAGGTTCCAAGATGCGATCCGGCAGCCTCCACAAACTGCCGCAATGACTCATCCTGCAATCGCTGGGCGGGAACGCCGTTCCGCAGAAGCGCCTTGAACCCCTCCCGGTAGCCGAGAATCTGCAGGGCATGCCCCATCCCCGTCCCGACCTGCTGTCTGGAATAGAGGTAATGCCGCGTGACGATTCCGTCGATCACTGCATTGATTCCTGGGGCAATGCCTCCCGAGACCAGGATCCCAACCTTGAAGACGCCCCCTCTCTGAAGTGGATAGCGCAGCTTCGTTCGCGGCCGCGCCTCCGGCAAAGTCAGATCTTCCTCGCCTTCCACCCGGGCGCTCTCGCGCGCATCGAGCAGCACTTTATGGCTGCCATCGGAGAGAGTGCCTATGCTCTCATCGGCGATGGGATTGGGCAGCCGGGCCTCCTTCTTTTCGATGGACGGCCAAATCGTCCAGCCGCATTTGGTTCGCAACTTAAGCAGCAGGGCTTCATCCTTCTTGCGGAACTTATCAAGGAATTCCTTCTCGTTATCCACGACGTAGCTGTTCGGCAAGCCATCCTCCGGAGCCCATGTCAGTCCCAACAGGGGGACAATCTTCTCTGCCAATCTCCGCGCAGAGTCATAGTCAGTCCCTTCGGCTGGTGTAACGCCCATACCCGCAACCACGAAACTGGTGTCGCTCGGTAGCGTTTTCACCAGTTGCACGGGAACAAAAGGGCGGCCATTTTGGTTCCCCAGGAAATAACTGATCTCTTGTCCCTGCGTTCCGCCCCCCTTAGTGCCCAGAAAGGCCACCATGCTGTCACACTCGTCGATTTGCTGCGCAAGAAGGCCGGGAAGAGAGCCGGCTCTACCGTGAATAGGCCAGTAAAAGGGTTCGATCCCTTGTTTCGACAGCAGAAAGTAGACCCACTCAATAAACTTCTGGTCGGCGAATTTGTACGAGAAGAATGGCTTTGTGAATGGCATTTCCCATCTCCGATCATGAGTCCCAAGGTTATAGTGCGTCTGGAGGGAATCTCATTTATCAACAATGATTTGCTCGAATTGTACCGCTTACAGATCGGTTTGGAAAGACAAGTCCTGTGTCCGCGATCGAAATAATAGTAAGCCCATTCGCATGTGTCTCACGGCACGGCTGTTCCACGACGAGCCTTCAGGCTTCCTAACCGGCAATGAACTCTCCGAAAGAACTCGACCCCGTATGCTCCCGGAATTTCTGCAGTTCCTCAAAAAGTTGGGCGATTGCTTGTTGAATGTTCAGCGCCCTGCATTTGGCCTCTACCCCAGCACCTGCACGCTTCCTTTGCCTACCAGCTCCTCGACCCGCTCAACCCATCCGCGATCCGCCGCCACGCTCATTCCCTGCGGTTCCAGGATGACCGCGTACTCGCCCTTTTTTTCCAGATGCAGCATCACCTTGCCCGGTCCCGGCGCCGCATCCGCCGCGCTCTTCAGGCCGGCCAGCGTCTCTTCCGTCGCGCGCTCCACGTTGATGCGAATCCGCACCCCCGTTGGCAGCTTCACCTGCACCTCTTCCAGCGCCTGAATTGCATTGATAGCAATCTTCGGCGCGGCGTCCTCGTCGCCCATCAGCGTGCCGCGCACCACGACCGGCGCCTCCATCTTCAACTGGCCTGCCAGCCGCTCGTAATCCCGCGAAAAACAGATCAGGTCGATTTTGCCGGTCGCATCTTCCAGCGCCGCCTGCGCATAGAGTTTTTGATCCCGCTTGCTCTTCTGCACTTTGAGGCCCAGAAGCATTCCCGCCACCCGAATCTCGTCGGCCGCCTCCGCCTGCTGGCCCCAGCGCCTCTCCGGAGGCTTGCGCTCCAGCGCCTCGGCCACGGGAATCACCGCTACCAGGTTGCGCAGCTTCTCCGCGTACTTATCCAGCGGATGCCCGGAGACAAAGAACCCCAGCACATCCTTCTCATTGGCCAGCCGCTCGCCCTCTTCCCAATCGGCTACACGGGGCAGGTCGTCGCTGCTCACGGACTTGGGCCCCTCATCGAAGAGCCCGAAGAGGCCGCTTTGCCCCGTCGCGTTGTCCCGCTGCGCCTTCTGCGCTCTCTCCATCGCTTTATCCACGGCGGCCATCAGCGGCCCGCGCTTGCCCAGCGAATCCAGCGCGCCGGCCTTGATCAGCGACTCCAGCACCCGCTTGTTCATCACGCGCAGATCGACCCGCTCGCAAAATTCCCAAATACTTTGGAAGCGCCCGCCGGCCTCCGCGCGCGCTTTCATGATCGACTCAATCGCATTGCCGCCCACATTCTTCACCGCCGCCAGGCCAAAGCGGATCGACTGCCCATCCACGGTCACATGCGGCGTAAACTGCGCTCCGGAAACCTGCACATCGGGCGGCTCCACGCGGATGCCCATCTCCTTGCACTCGGCAATGTACTTCACCACGTTCTCTGGCTTCGAGGTCTCCGAGGTCAGCAGCGCCGCCATAAACTCCACCGGGTAATGCGTCTTCAAGTAGGCTGTCTGATAGGCCAGCAGCGCATATGCCGCCGCGTGCGACTTATTGAACCCATACCCGCCAAACTTATCCATCTGGGCGAAGATCTCGCTCGCCGTAGCCTGGGGATGGCCTGCCGCCACCGCCCCGCTGATGAAGCGATCGCGCTGCCGGGCCATTACATCCATGTCTTTTTTCCCCATCGACTTGCGCAGCACATCCGCCTCGCCCATGGAGTAGCTGGCGAGCACGTTGGAGATCTGCATCACCTGTTCCTGATAGACGATCACTCCCAGGGTTCCCTTGAGAATCCCCTCCAGCTCGGGCAGCAGATACTCCACCTTGCGCCGCCCCAGCTTGCGCTCGATGAAGTCGTCCACCATTCCGCCCTGGATCGGCCCCGGACGGTACAAAGCGTTGAGCGCCGTCAAATCCTCCACCGTATCCGGCTTGTAGCGCCGCAGCACATCGCGCATTCCACTCGACTCAAACTGAAAGATCCCCGAGGTCAGCGCCGCGTGGAAGACCTTCTTGTACGTCTCCGGGTCTTCCGGAGGAATCGCTTCAATGTCCAGCTTTTCTCCGCGGTTGGCCTCGATCAGCTTCAGGCAATCGTCAATCACCGTCAGCGTCGTCAACCCCAGAAAGTCCATCTTCAGCAGGCCCATCTTGGCGATGGCGTCCATGTCGTAGGCGGTCACGATTTCGTCGTTCTTGGTCTTGGCCAGCGGCACCAGCTCGGTCAGCGGACGCGGCGCAATCACCACCGCCGACGCATGAACCCCGGAGCCGCGCACCAGCCCTTCCAGCTTCTTCGCCGTATCGATCAGCTTCCTGACCTGCTCATCCTTCTCGTAGGCCTTGCGTAGCTCCGCCACCTCGTCCAGCGCCTTGTCGATCTTCATGCCCACCGTCGCCGGAATCAGCTTGGCGATCCGGTCCACGTCGCCATACGGCATATCCATCACGCGCCCGCAATCCTTGATGGACGCCTTGGCCGCCATGGTGTTGAAGGTGATAATCTGCGCCACCTGGTCGCGCCCATACTTCCGCGTCACATAGTCGATCACCTCGCCGCGCCGGTTCATGCAGAAGTCCACGTCGATATCCGGCATCTCCTTGCGCTCCGGATTCAGAAACCGCTCGAAGAGCAGCCCGTTCTGCATCGGATCGATGTTGGTAATCTCCATCGAATACGCAACCAGCGAGCCGGCTCCCGAGCCGCGCCCCGGACCCACCGGAATCCCATGCTCCCGCGCATACTTGATGAAGTCCCAGACGATCAGGAAGTATCCCGCGTACTTTTTCTCCTCGATAATTCCAATCTCATATTCCAGCCGCTCATCGTACTCATGCCGCGGCGTGCGCAGCACTCCGCGCGCTTCGAGAGTGCGCACCGTGGTCTCCAGCCGTTTCTTGTAGCCCTCGCGGCACACCTGCTCAAAGTAGCTGTTGATGCTGTGCCCCTCCGGCACGGCGAACAGCGGAAAAGGATCGTCAACCGGCTTGAGCGTGAACTCGCAGCGCTCGGCAATCTCCATCGTCCGCCGCAACACCTCCGGCGAATCTTTGAACAGCCGCTGCATCTCCTCCGCGCTCTTCACATAAAACTGGTCGCCGTCAAAGCGGAAGCGCTCCGTATCCTGCAGCTTCGATCCGGTCTGCACGCACAGCATCACGTCGTGCGCGCCGGCGTCCTCGCCGCACAGGTAGTGCGAGTCGTTGGTGGCCACCAGCGGAATCTTCAGTTCCTTTTCCAGCCGGAAGAGCGCCTCGTGAATCTGCCGCTCCTGCTCCAGCCCCTGGTCCTGAATCTCCAGATAAAAATTCCCCTTGCCGAAGATGTCCTCATACTGCTGCGCCACGCTCTTGGCTTTTTCGTAGTTGCCCGCCAGCAGCTCCTCGCACAGCTCCCCGCTCAGGCAGCCGGAGAAGCCGATCAGGCCCTTCGCGTTCTCGGCCAGGTAGCGCTTGCTCACCCGCGGCCGGCGATAGAAGCCGTTCAGCGAAGCCTCCGAGGTAATCCGGATCAGGTTCCGATAACCCTCTTCGTTTTCGGCCAGCACCAGCAGGTGGTTGTTGTCGTCTCCCTCGCCGGGTTTGGTGTGGTCCTCGTTTTTGCTGATATAAAGCTCGCAGCCCAGAATCGGCTTGATTCCCC
>Ga0326728_10004099_pt1 | contig 43823 bp, 40 predicted proteins | sample MB3enrmetagenome_FD_207602 | JGI IMG/M metagenome (GOLD analysis project Ga0326728, IMG submission 207602) | Lab enriched peat soil microbial communities from McLean, Ithaca, NY, United States - MB31MN | ecosystem: Environmental > Terrestrial > Soil > Wetlands > Peat | place: USA: New York...
GAGCGGTATAAGAAGGTTGCTATGTGCCTCGCGATTCCTGGAAAAGTCGAAGAGATCACAACTGACGGCCTCATCCGTATGGGTCGCGTCAACTTCGGTGGCGTGGTTAAGAAGGTCTGTCTCGATTACGTCCCCGAGGTCGAGGTCGGCGACTACACCATCGTCCACGTGGGCTTTGCCATCTCGAAGATCGATGAGGAGACCGCCGAGCAGACCCTCGCCGACTTCCGCGCTCTGGGCGTGCTCGACGAAGAACTGGCGAGCGAGGAGGAAGCCTTCGCCCGAGCGGCACAGAGGCCGCAGTCCCGCTGTCCCGACGGAAGCTGTGGTGCAGCGAGTCAGCAAGTCGACGAAACAGCAAGTCAACTCATTCCTCCCAAACGCCAATGAAGTACCTCAACGAGTTCCGCAACGGCGAGATTGCTCGAGCCCTGGCGCGCGAAATCGCCCAGGTCACCACGCGCCCTTGGAAGATCATGGAAGTCTGTGGCGGGCAGACGCACTCGATTATTAAAAACGGAATTGATCAAATGCTGCCGTCGGGCCCTGAAGCCAGTGTCGAAATGATTCACGGCCCCGGCTGCCCCGTCTGCGTCACGCCGCTCGAACTCATTGACAAGGCGCTGGCCATTGCCGCGCAACCCGGCGTAATTTTTTGCTCCTTTGGCGATATGCTCCGCGTTCCCGGCACCGAGGGCGACCTCTTCCAAGTCAAGGGACGCGGCGGCGACGTGCGCGTGGTCTATTCGCCGCTGGACGCCGTCGATCTCGCCGTCAAGAATCCCGACAAACAGGTAGTATTCTTCGGCGTCGGCTTTGAAACCACCGCGCCGGCCAACGCCATGAGCGTGCACCTGGCGAAACGCCGGGGATTGAAGAACTTTTCTCTGCTCGTCTCGCACGTTCTGGTGCCGCCCGCCATCTCCGCCATTTTGCAATCGCCCGGCAACCAGGTGCAGGCCTTTCTCGCCGCCGGCCACGTTTGCAGCGTCATGGGCTACTGGGAGTATCCGCCGCTGGCAGAAAAATTCGGCGTGCCCATCGTCGTCACCGGCTTTGAGCCGCTCGATCTGCTCGATGGCATTCGCCACGCCGTGGTGCAGCTCGAAAGCGGCCGGCACGAAGTGGAGAACGCTTACAGCCGCGTGGTCACCTTCGAGGGCAATCGCCCCGCGCAAAAGCTGTTGAGCGAAGTCTTCGAGGTCACCGATCGCGCCTGGCGCGGCATCGGCGTGATCCCGCAGAGCGGCTGGCGTCTCAACGCTGATTACCGCGAGTTTGACGCTGAAGAGCGCTTCCACATCACGGGAATTCACACCGAGGAGTCGCCGCTGTGCCGTGCGGGCGACGTGCTGCGCGGAGCCATCAAGCCCGCTCAGTGTGCCGCGTTCGGCAAGGAATGCACGCCGCGCCATCCACTCGGAGCGACCATGGTTTCAAGCGAAGGCGCTTGCGCCGCGTATTACAACTACGGACGGTACATCAGCGCCGAGCAACTGATGGCCGCGGGTACAACCAGCCAGTAACCGCTAGTTCTCGCTTGGGCAGGACTCAGGAGCTTTCAGAAAATCCTGGAAATGCTCGACGAATTGCGCGACGTGCAGCCCGTCGGCGAGCGCATGGTGCACATGAATGGAGACGGGCATCGTGCGACGCCCTTCGGTCTCTGTGATCTTGCCGAAGGTGATGCGCGGGACGGAATCCTCATGGGTAAAGTTCCTGGCATGCGAGAGGGAAGAGAAATCGAGCCACGGAAGCACCGAGAAGTGAATCAGGTTTTGCACCGGGGCTAGTTCAAGATCGTTGCGTTGCCGAACGCGCTGCACCTCGGGCATAGCCTCGTGTACGAAAGCAGCCAGATCCGGATGAAAGCGGTAGTATGCGAACCCGATGGTTCCGTTTGGCCGGTCCACCGCACTGTCGCCGTGGATCTGCCGGTACAGCCAGACTTCGCCATCCACGATGCGCGTCCGGAAGTTCTCAATCTGCTGCGCGGCCGCAAGCGCGCGATGAACCAGCGAGAGAAATACCGAAAGGCCTTGTTCCTTCGCGTAGCGATGCGTGACGGTGCAATCGACGCGAAGGCACACACCGTGGAAGGGCTCAGTGAAGGCCCGGAAGAAATCGAAGACAGCCGCACGTTCCCATGTGTGCGGATCGATCTTTTGCCGGCTCTGCTCAAGAGCATTACGCATAGGATCATGATACGCAGCGGCGATTTCGGGTGTCATTTCAATAGAATGGATGGGTGCAGCGAACCGTGCCGGTTTCCGGTGGGAATAGACAGGCCGCATCGTGAAAGGAACGTCGCTTGAATAACACGAAACAGCACTCCGCACCCGACTTTTCCAACTGGTCCTGCCCTTTGCCGTTGGCCGATTACCCCACCATCGTGATGGGCCACGGCGGCGGCGGCAAGCTGGGCAACGAGTTGGTCGAGCATCTCTTCCTGCCCGCGTTTCGCAACCCCGCGCTCGAAAACCTGGGTGACGCGGCCGTTCTCGAAACGGCGGGCGCGCGTCTCGCGCTCAGCACCGATTCCTTCGTCGTGCAGCCGCTGTTTTTCCCCGGCGGATCGATCGGGGAGTTAGCTGTCAACGGAACCGTCAACGATCTCGCCGTCTCCGGCGCCGAGCCCAGGTTCCTGAGTGCCAGCTTCATTCTCGAAGAGGGTTTTCCGCTGGCTCAACTGGCAGCGATCGTCGACGACATGGCCAAGGCCGCAGCAACAGCGCACGTGCAAATCGTCACCGGCGACACAAAAGTTGTCGAGCGCGGCCACGGCGATGGCTGCTACATCACCACGGCCGGCGTGGGTATCCTTCGGCCAGACGCTGAGGTCGGTCCAAAACGAGCAAAAAATGGCGACGCGATCATCGTCTCCGGAACTATCGGCGACCACGGCATGGCCATCATGAGCGTGCGCGAAGGCCTCGAGTTCGAGAGCCAGATCCGCTCCGATTGCGCCGCGTTGAACGGCATGATTGCCGAGGTCCTCGACGCCGCGGGCGCTTCAGTCCACGCCATGCGGGATCCCACGCGCGGCGGCCTTGCTTCGACTTTGAATGAAATTGCTCACTCCTCCGATGTCGGCATCGCCATCGACGAGAGCCAGGTTCCCGTGCGCGCCGAGGTGCAATCCGCGTGCGAATTGCTCGGTCTCGACCCCGTGTACGTGGCCAATGAGGGCAAAGCGGTTTTCTTCGTCGCGCCCTATGCCGCCGATCGCGTGTTGGAAATTCTTCGCGCGCATCCGCTGGGCCGTGACGCCGCGCGCATCGGCCATGTGACCGCGGAACACAAGCAGATGCTCGTAGCGCGCACCGCAATGGGCGCCAACCGAGTCATCCCCACCATGATCGGCGAGCAGTTGCCACGAATTTGCTAAGGCACCTGTCCAACTCAATTTCGGCTGTGTACTTGCCCCGTCGATAAATTGCCCGCCACTCGATTTGGAGCCGCGCGTCGCGCGCCTGAAGGGGGATCATATACCGGAACCCATTGAAGCCAAGCCAACCGCGAAACGACCCAGGAAAAAGGCCCGTCCGAAGCCGGATCCGGCTAAGAGGTTCTGGACCTTCCCCAAGCAGTCCCTTGAGGCGGCTATCCGGGTCGCGAAGGCGATCGAAGAAAAGAACGCGGGCAACCCTATGCCTGCGAGGGATCTTGCTGTGGCTGTTGGCTTCAGACAGCCGCAAGACTGGTGCTTTCTCGATCTACTTCGATCAGCCAACCAATACGGGCTGGTATCCGGGACCGGGCCTGCCGCTTCAATTGATCTCACGCAGCTCGGGCAGGATGTTGTATCTCCGAGTTCGCCAGCCCAGCAGTCACAGGGCCTGCTCAATGCGTTCAGGACTGTGAAGGATTTCGTGGCCGTTGAGAACTATTACGGGGGAAAGCCGATACCAGAAGACGAGTTCTTCCTCAACACGGTTATCCGAGAATTTGGCATCCCGCGCGAAAGGGTCGACGTGTTCGCTAAGGTATTTCGCGATAATCTTGATTATCTTCGCGCGTTCTCGACTGCAACGGCCGCTTCAGAGCCGCCGACTACTGCGTCCGAGCCAGGGACGGCGCCAGGTGCGTCCGATAAGAACATCCGGGTGGTCCTATCGAAGGAGCCGCGTTCCCGAGAGTTCCTTGACACGCGCTGCGTGATGATGCCATTCGGAGAGTGGTTCGACAAGTATTACCAAGATATCTATACCCCGGCGATCAAGGACGCTGGTTTCGAGCCGGTACGAGCTGATGAATTGTTCACAACGGGAAGCGTCGTTAAGCAAATTTGGGAGCAAATTGAGAAGGCGAAGCTCTTATTAGCCGATCTCACCAACAAGATTCCAAATGTGTTCTATGAGCTTGGTCTGGCTCATGCTGCGGGCAAGCCCGTGATCTTTGCTGCGGCCCATGTGGATGATGTGCCGTTCGACCTCCGGCACCTCCGTGTCATTATCTACGATATCCGCGAGCCCGAATGGGCCTCGAAGCTCCGGACGAACGTCACTGATTACCTGAGGAACGCATCGAAAGATCCAGAGAAATCGATCCCCCATCCGTTTCGGAATTCCTTGGAGGCACCTTCTCAGCCCACGAAGCTCACTCGCCGCTGAGCAAACCATCACCGTCGCGGTAGCCACGCGTGTGAACAGCTGTGCCCGCTTCAGTCTGCTGCCTACGAGTTGCAGACCCCTGCCGCGCACGCCGGCTCTTTAGAAAGAGCGGAGTTGGCGGAGCCAGCGGAGTCAGGGCCGGCGCAAGAGCAATTACTCGAACAGCGCGAAGGCTTCCTTGATCTGGTCAGGGAGTGTTGCGTGCGCATCCGGCAGCGAGCAGCTAATCTCGAGCACCGTCGCGGGAGGCGTCCCGAGCGCTTGCAGGGCCTTTGCCGTAGCCGGCCAGTTGATCGTCCCACCGCCGGGCCACAAGTGCTCATCTTTCATGCCGTGGTTGTCGTGCACATGCACCGTGGCAATGCGGTCACCCAGGGTTCGAATCGCGTCCGCTGTTCCTACCGTGATGTGCGCATGCCCAAGATCCAGGCATACGCCGACATTGTTGAGGTGCCCCATTTCGAGAATCGTTACCAGATGCTCCGGAGTCGTGGCCTCGCTCAGAAGGTTTTCCACCAGCAGGCGTACGCCGAGCGGCCGCGCAAAGGCCCCCAGGTGCTCCAGCGCGGTGACCGCATATTCAATGGTGCGCGGCGACCACTCATCGTCGCGTTCGCCAAGGTGCACCACAAGATTGCGCAGCGAGATGTGTTCCGCCGCTTCGAGTGCTCGCTTGATCTCGTCCATGGCATCGATGCGCCGCGCCTTCTCGGGGTGCAGCACATTCACCGCGGGCGCGCCGGCGCGGCCCATCTCGCGGTCGGGATAAAGCGGAGCGTGCATCGAAAAGGCCTCGAGCGTGTTCGAGCGGAACCACTCGGCCAGCTCGGCCACGTGCTCGCGGCTGGTGTAATCGAAATGCTGGCGCGCAGCAAAGATCTCCACCCCCTGTGCGCCGGAGCGCTCCGCGAGCTCAAGCAGCCCCGGGTGCAGACGGTGATTCAGAAACACGTGAGTCGATAGAACACGCAGCATCTTTGTGTGGTCCCTCGCACCAGACAGATATGAACCCAAACCCAACGCTCCCTTTATTCTCGCATCTTGAGAGGTGTTTTCGTCCACCTGCGTTTGCTACTTAAGATGCGGCAGACGATCCTCGCCGTAATTACCCCGTGCTCACCGTCTATCATCGAAGCTGTCACGACGCGCGCCCGTGCGCCGATCGGTTTGTGGGAGTCTGAACCCGTGGACGAGGTGTTTTGGATCGAAGGATATCCGCCGGTACCGCTGGCCATTGTGCTTTGCCCGCACGGTGGCAGCATGCTTAACGACGAATTGCGCGAGATCGCCCAGAGTGGCGTTCAAACACTCGTCTCGCTGCTTGAGCCGGACGAAGCCGATTGGCTTGGCCTGGGCCAGGAAGCTGCGCTTGCCGGGCAGTTGGGCATGAACTTCCTCTCCTACCCGATCGCGGATGTTCACGTGCCGGCGAACGTGCGCTCCTTCCGGACTTTTGTTGCGGCTCTGGCCGATCGCCTTCGCGCCGGAGAGCGCATCGGCATGCACTGCCGGGGAAGCATCGGCCGGGCACCGCTTACCGCAGCGTGCACGTTGATCCACCTCGGCTGGGACGCAAAGGACGCTTTGGCAGCCATCCAGGCGGCGCGGGGCTGCGAGATTCCTGATACCACGGAACAGTTATGCTGGATTCTGAACTACAAAGCGCAACCATGAGCGACGAGCAGGCGTGATCACTGAATTGCCCGACCCGATCCCCAACCCAATCGTTGACCTGAGCTTTCCGCACCGCTGGCAGGCCGAAATCCTTGCTGCGCGGCCGCTGATTCTGCCGCCGCGTCATTTCGTGTATCCGCGCGCGGCCGAGGAGGTGGAGCGCGGCGCGCTCGAGGTGATGATTCTTCCCGACGCGTTGCATGCGCGGCCCTTTCTCGCCACTTGCGCCCTGGGATTTCGCGATCCAGCCGCTCCCACCGGCTTCTGGTCCACTCCAGAACCAGAAAAAATCTGTGCAGTCGCAGGAGGCTACGCCTACCTTGTCGACACCACCGCGCCCGAACGTTTCACGATGCTTCCCTACCGGCCCGTGCTCGAAGTGCGCGCCGTAGTTGCGGAAGGTCTGCTCCTGTTCGTCGGCCACCATTCGATTCTGGCGTGGGGATCGAACGGGCAGGCGTGGGAGTCGCAAAAAGTCTCCGATGAAGGCGTGACGATTCTTGGCGTCGAAAGCGGCGTTCTGCGAGGAACGAGCTGGGAGATGAGGAGCGACCGTGAGAAGCCCTTCGCGCTTGACCTGCGGACGGGCCTGATGCTTTCCGCGGACTCTGGTTGACTCTCAATCGGCAGCCGCGCTCTGTTGCGCCCTGGGAGTCAAGCGCTGGTACGCCGCATAGACCCCCTCAAACACCGAGTCCCAACTCGCAGTGAGCGCGTAGGCGCGGGCGGCTCGGCGCATCTCGGCGTGGCGGTCGGGGTCAGCAAGGATTCCTGTAATCGCAGGTGCGAATTGATCGTCAGGCACGATGCGGCCGGTCACGCCGTCGCGGACGATGGTGCACGGCCCTCCGTCGGGAGTAACGATGACAGGCACGCCGCTGGCCAGCGCCTCCAGCACCACATTGCCAAACGTGTCGGTGTGTGAGGGGAAGACGAAGATGTCCATGTTGGCGTAGGCGCGGGGAAGCTCTTCGCCGCGCAGCACGCCGGTAAATTCCGCCCGCGGCATGCGCTCGCGCAGCCACGCCTCGTCACCACCGTGACCGACGATGAGGAACCGGGCATTCCCCTGGTTTTGGTCGAGATCGTGCTGGATGTCGACCAGCAGCCCGATGTTCTTCTCGACGGAAAGGCGCCCGACGAAGCCGAGGATGCGGACCGGATCTTCAGGATCGCGCGTTCGTTTCGCGGAATGGAAGAGTTCGGCGTCAACGCCGCGCGGCATCAGAAAACAGGGCCGTCCCGTGTTGCTCTCAAGAAGCGCGCACAGTTCGGGGTTGGGCGCGAAAAGCACGTCGGCCGTGGAGTAGAGCTTGGCGACAGCCGCCAGGGCCAGGCTTTCAATTTTCCGGCTCGCGCCCGCAGAGTGGCCTTTGGGCAACAGGCTCAGGAACCAGTTTGCACGGCGCGCCGCGTACTCGTGGATGTTGGTGTGCCAACTGGCCGCCAGCGGCACGTGCAGGCGGTGCGCCAGGATTGCGCCCAGCAAACCCACCTCGCTGGGGCCGGTAATGTGAATCAGGTCGGGCTGAAATCGCTCCAGCACATCGCCGATGAGAGGGACGTGGCGTAGAAATGCGGGATCGAAGCGCAGATCTTTTTCCAGGGCAAAGGAAAGAAAGCCGCGCGGCAGCTCGAGGTTCCAAACCTTACCATCTTCCACCAAAGCTTGCGGCCGGTCGCCGGCGCGCACGCAAAGAAAGGGAAGATTGCGCCGGCGCGCGAAAGCCTCAAAGTGGCGGCTCGTGTGAGCGACTCCGTTTACCTCGTGGAACGAGTCCGGGAAATACGCGACGCGGGGTGGGGTCATGTTCTTAGCGGAGCTAGCGGGGTTAGCGGAGTTAGGACGAATGCGTCTGCGGAAGCCACTAGTGCTCTGACCTCGTGAAATCGGCCTGTGGAGTTCGTACCGTCCCACCCTTTCGCCCAAAAATCGGGCGAAAGGATGGGGCACGGGAAGGTTCTTCTCCAAGCGGCGGGAACTAACTCCGCTGTTCTCCGTCAGGATTCCTGCTCGCCCAGAGCCAGGCGCAACTCGTCGGATTCGCTCCAGGCCATGCGCAACCCGCCGGATACCAGGCCCAGGCCCATCAATTGCACCATGGCAATGGTCCAGCGCATCACACGCGGCGCCGCACCGTCGGGCCATAGCTCGCTCAGGGGGCGAATCACGCCGTTCGCGTCAGGATGGTAAACCCGCTCATCCCAGCGGCGAGATCCCTGCGGAAATTCGGGGTAGTAGCGCACGGCATCGATCGTCGACTGCAGGATGCGGCACTTCCAAGGTTCGGCATACTGCGGCATGAAGAGCACGTGGCTCTTTCTCTCGCGCCGCACCTCGTGCACGAATTCGGTAAACGTCGACGCGTTGGTCAGATTGATGTTGGCGTTCGGCTCCACGCCGTGGCGGTCGCCGCCGGAGATGAGCAACATGTTCCACTTCTCCGCCAGGCGCTTCACCGCGCGGTTCTCGTCCCAGTGGCGGAGGCCGTTCAGCTCTAGCGCGTGAAAATAAGCGCCGTTTTTCTGCAGGAATTCGTTGACCAGGAACTGATGCTTTTCCTTACCGATCAGGTACAAGTCCCACATGGGATGGTTGAAGACCAGGAGCACATTCGGCTCCTGATTCAGGGCCACCAGAATCTCGGTCAGGCGCGCATCGCCGGGGTTGGCGGTGAATTCCGCGAGCGTCTTCATCCATTCTGCCGCGCGGGAGCTGGGCAGGTTGTGCACGCCCAAATGGAACGACTGCATGCCGCCGTAGGGCGCGCTCCACTCCACCGACACCGGGATCTGCCGCGCACTTGGCACGGTGCGCAGAAGCATGGGCGCCTTGATGTTGTCGTGATCCGTGATGGAAACCATCGGCGCCAAATCGAGCTTCTCGATCTGCTTCGTTTCAAGATCGAAAGCAAGCTTGGGCGTCATGGGCGGTGTCCAGTAGCTGGCCGCGTAATTGATGCGCACGCCATGATTCTGTTCGGCGCGCCTCTCGTGGCGCGACATCAACGGCCGCATCACCGGATACTGGTTGCCAAAGTTGGCCAGGAAATCCAGCGTCTCAGACGATTGATTTGTATGACTGTGCAACGACACGCCGGTCCGAAAGTCCCTTGCGGCCCTCTTGTCACGCCACAGGTACGAAATAGTGGATGTCGGCATTTCAGCTCCTTGTCGAGCCCCAATCTGTGTTCGGATTTCCACAGTTAGTATCCGGCCCGAGCCATAAATATCTGGTTAAGAGCGCGCAAATTGCCCTTCAATTGATGCCGTTGTGGAATCAAATAAGTTACCAAAATACCGGAAAACAGGAGCGAAATCCCGAAAACTCCCGCAGCGTCGGCCCACTCGGCGTGCGCACGAAGGGAATCGCATCATCTCGAATGTTGAGACTCCCAAGCACGTCCCGGTCCAAATCGCTCTCACGCGGCAAATGCAGGTCCCTCGACTCGTTTCGGTGGCAAAGCACACCAAACTCGCTCAGGATGACAGGTTATTGATGCTGCGAACTTTAGACACAGGACACTAAGATTTTCTGGTTTTGGCCAACTCGGGCCCCAGAAAATCGTCGAGGTTCCAGCCCGCCATCAAATCTTCATCTGGCGCCGTCTTGTCTCCCCTGGGCGGTTCGGCCGGTATTGCTGCGGCCTCGCTGGCCAAGTAATTCTCCGTCAATCCTTTCCGCAAAAGGTCGAAGGCCTGTTCGGGCGTGTCCGCAAATTGGAAGAGTTCGAGATCCTTGGGCGAGATCGCGCCCGTGTCCACCAGTACCCCAAGGTTGAATACCTTCTTCCAGTAATCCGATCCATAAATAAGGACCGTGATCCTCTTGTTGACCTTCTGGGTCTGCGCCAGGGTGAGAATCTCGAACATTTCATCGAGCGTGCCAAACCCGCCCGGAAAGACCACCAGAGCCTTGGCCAGATAGGCAAACCACAGTTTGCGCATGAAAAAGTAGTGGAACTCGAAGTTGAGCGAGGGCGTGATGTAGGGATTCGGCCTCTGCTCGAAGGGCAGCAGGATGTTCATGCCGATGGTTTTGCCGCCCGCCTCGTAGGCGCCGCGGTTGGCCGCTTCCATAATGCCGGGACCGCCGCCCGAAGTGACAACGAAACGATGCTTGCGCGAGGGGATGGTCTTGGCCCATTGCGTGAGCAGTTGCGCCAGACGGCGTGCGTCTTCGTAGTAGCGAGCCATCTCTACCGCGGCCACCGCGCGCTTCAGTTGCAGATCCGTTGCCTTGCCCGCCGCAATCTCCATTGCCTTTGCGGGCTGCTCCTCGCTGGGCGCCGGACGCACGGATCCGGTGTTTTCCAGAAGTTCCAATGCATGATCGGCCTCTTCACGACCGTGAAAGCGCGCCGAGCCGAAGAAAACCACCGTATCCTGAATCTGCTCGCGGCGGAAGCGCGCCAGCGGCTCCAGATACTCCGAAATGATCCGTATGGGCCGCCCGTCCGCGCTGTTGAGGAACGTGGAGTTCTCATACGCGAGCGGTGCTGCATCCAGCGGAGGTGGTGCTCCGTCGCCAGAAATCACGGCGCGCGGTGCCGCCTCAGCAGCTGCGCTTTGCGGAGTTCTACCGGAGTTTTTCAGTTTCTCGAATTCCTGATCCCTGATCTCTGATCTCTGATCTCTGTTTTTCATCGTTCAACCATCCCGGTGCCGAATGGCATCTTGAAACGCAATCCACAGATTCAGCAGACCCAGTCCCGAAACGAGGCCGCGCACTGCTCCGGCGGTCACGATGTTTCCGAGCCAGGGAAACTGCAGAAAGATCGGATTCTGATCCCAGAAAGTATGCGACCACGGCGCGTAGCAGATCGCCAGACCGATATACATCCGCAGCATGACGCGCAGAAACAATTCCACGCGCTCCAGCCAGCGAGGCACACGATGATGCGGGTGCATTGCGGCGCCAGACTCGGGCGCCGAGTCTGCAGCAGATTCCGATGGCGGCCCAGACAACGGAGTCGGACTCACAGTGAGCGTAGACGATGACGATTCCGGCTGTTGGGGCATTCGTTTGCTTCTGTCCGCTGTCGCCGATGTCCTTGCGTCGCAAAGCCTTGCTGGCCATCGCGCGCTTCGGGCCGCTGCCGTAAAGCCGCGCCCGGCTTGAGAGACACCGTACTGCCACGGTAACACAGCGAGGGCCCCTGAGACGCGTGAGGCGCCCGGCGCCGCTTGCTTTGATGTGTGGACCGAACGGGAGTATTTTGAAGGTGTGCGAAACCGAGACAGGGAGGTTTCGATGAGAGCAGCGTTTGTGGCATTCGTCATCGTTTTACTTGGCAGCGCAACAGTGACCGGTCAAGGCGTCAATCCATCGCAGAGTTCGTTTGGCATTGCCGCAATGGAGGGCATGCAAACGACCGGGACGAACGCGACCAGTCCCGCTGACCAGCCGCCATCTCTCGGCGTCTGCCCCTTGTTAATGCGCGCACAGCATTTATCCGATGGAAACCTCGTCAAAACACGCAACAGTCATCCCAGCGGAATTGGCCAATGGCTGCATCTTTCAATAGTGAGCCGGGATTCGAAGCAGATTGCAAAGGCGACGTTGAGGGTTCGTGGCTTCTCACCCAAGGCGCGCGTAACGCAAACCGGACCCGGCGGAGACCAAGCCTTTGATGTCACGCGAACCTTGACGGTCGCGTTTGCGACAGGGGCGGACCGCAACGCTATTGCAGATTTCCGGGTTCCGGGCATGACCGCAGTCGGACGCATCGATCTTGAATCGCTTGAGTACAGCGACGGCTCAACCTGGAAGACCGGCGGCACATCGAGCTGCGGCGTCGCCCCCGATCCGGAGATGCTGATCACCAGCCGTTAAGCCACGATCGTAGATAGCTTACTGAACGATCTACGGAACGGCGGGCAGGCCCGCAAGCGCCATCGCGATTTCCTCCGCGGGATATTCGAAGTTCTCCAGCTTGCCCGCGTGGTAATCGATGTAGGCCTGCATGTCGAAGTGACCATGGCCGCTGAGGTTGAAGAGAATCACGCGCGGCTTGCCTTCCGCCTTGGCTTCGAGAGCCTGGCGAATGGCTTCAGCCACTGCGTGATTGGCTTCAGGCGCGGGCACAATGCCCTCCGCGCGCGCAAATTGCACGCCCGCGGCAAACGCGTCGAGCTGGTGCGCGGTGGTCGCTTCGGCCAATCCAAGATTGACGACATGCGAGACCAGCGGCGCCATGCCGTGATAGCGCAACCCGCCAGCGTGAATTCCCGGAGGAATGAAGGTGCTGCCCAGCGTATGCATCTTCACCAGCGGCGTCAGATGGCCGGTATCACCGAAGTCGTAGGCGAAGTGTCCCTTGGTGAGGCTGGGGCAGGCGGCAGGTTCAACAGCCACGATGCGCGCGTGACATTTTCCCTTGAGCTTGCGGCCCAGGAACGGCATCGCCAATCCGGCAAAGTTCGATCCGCCGCCGGTGCAGCCGATGATGACGTCAGGATCGTCGCCGGCAAGAGACATCTGTTCGATGGCCTCCTGGCCGATCACGGTCTGGTGCAGCAACACGTGATTCAACACGCTGCCCAGCGCGTACTTGGTGTTCGGATCCTTGGCCGCGACTTCAACGGCCTCAGAGATGGCGATGCCGAGCGAGCCCGGAGAGTTGGGGTGCTCGGCAAGAATGGCGCGGCCCGAATCGGTGAACGGGCTGGGACTGGCAGTGACCGATGCGCCGAAAGCCTCCATCAGGGCGCGGCGATAGGGCTTCTGATCGTAGCTGACGCGCACCATGAAGACCTTGCAGTCAAGGCCCAGGAATGCGCAGGCCATCGACAAGGCAGAGCCCCATTGGCCGGCACCGGTTTCGGTCGAAAGGTGCTTCACGCCCTCCTGCTTGTTGTACCAGGCCTGCGCGACGGCGGTATTCAGCTTATGCGAGCCGGCGGGGCTCACGCCTTCGTACTTGTAGTAGATACGCGCGGGCGTGTCGAGTGCGCGCTCTAGCCGCCGGGCGCGCATCAGCGGCGAAGGCCGCCACTGCGCGTAAATCTGCCGCACCTCGCCGGGAATTTCGATCTCGCGCTCGGTGCTGACCTCCTGCATGATCAGCGCCATGGGAAACAGGGGGGCCAGATCGTCAGGGCCGAGCGGCTTAAGCGTGCCGGGGTGCAGCGGCGGCGCCAAAGGTACGGGTAGATCCGGAAGGATGTTGTACCACGTTTGCGGAATGTGGTTTTGCGGCAGGTTGTACGCGATGGTTTCCATGCGCAACATTCTACAGAAAGGCCAGGAAACGCAAATGTGCGCGGCGCCACGGAGGGAAGCTGCGAATCGGAGTGATGCCCGGCTCACGGCTCGTCGTTGTAGATATGCACTTCGATCTGGCCGCCTTCGGATAGCCGCGCGCGGAACATGCCCGGCGTGTTGAAGCTCCAGGCCATCTGCCCGTCGGGCGCAACGGCAATCACGCCGCCATCGCCATGCATGGGCGCCAGCTTTTTTTGAATGACCTCGTCAGCGGCCTGCTGCAACGTGTAGCTCTTGTATTGCACCAGCGCGCACACGTCGCGCGCCACCGTGAATCGAATGAAGTACTCGCCGACCCCGGTGCCGGAGACAGCGCAGGATTGATTCGAAGCGTACGTGCCCGCGCCGATGATCGGCGAATCGCCCACGCGGCCCGGAATCTTGCCCTGCAAGCCGCCGGTCGAGGTGCCGGCCGCGACGTTGCCTTGGGCGTCGACCGCAACCACGCCTACCGTTCCATAGCGGCGCGTGTCCGCTGCCTCCTGCCATTGAGCAACTGGCGTAGTGGTTCCCTGGGCCGGGACTCCCGCAGGACGCGGCGGAATGGGCCGGCCCTCCTTTTGCAACTGCTTGATGAGCGACTGCCAGCGGCTCTCCGTAAAAAAGTAGCTGGGTTCCACCTGTTCCATTCCCGCTTGCCTGGAGTACGCATCGGCGCCCGGGCCGACCAGGAGAACGTAGGGCGTCTTCTCCATCACCGCGCGAGCGAGGGTAATGGGATAGCGGGTGTGGGTGACGTCGGCGACCGCGCCCGCGCGCAGCGTGGCACCGTCCATGATGGCCGCATCCAGTTCCGTCTTGCCTTCCGCAGTGAAGACGGCGCCTCGTGCGGCATTGAAGAGCGGGTCGTCCTCAAGAACGCGAATCGTAGCCTCGACGGCATCGAGCGAAGAGCCTCCGCGATCGAGAACCTCGGCTCCGGCCTGCACCACCTTGGTCAATGCGGCGCGATATGCCTTGTCGCCTTCGGGCCCCAGCCGGGCGCGTTCGATGTCGCCGGCTCCGCCGTGAATCACGATTGCCCAGTGGCCCGAGGCCTTCGCTTGTGCGGGCTGCGCTGTCGCGCTCGTCACCGCCGCCCACACCAAAACTGCGCCCATGAAGATTGTCGTTGCTTTTCGCACACGCGCGCCCCCATCATTCCTTCTCATAGTAGCGCCGATTCCCGCTTACCTACCGGCCGCCCATGGGATCGGAACTTCAGCCGGCGGCGAGATGTTTCATCCACTCTCTTGTACCCGCGTATCGGCAGGATTCCGACGCGATCCTGGCCGCTTGCGTCAGCGAGTCAACGAAATCTCTCCTCATCGCCGCGAAATGGCAATAAGCCCCGTGCAGAATGTCTCCGGCGCCCATGGTGTCCACCACGTCGACTTCAGGAATGCGTATGCTCCCTGAGGATTGCCCGCAAAGGAACTCAATCGGGGCAGAACCGTTCGTGATGGCGATGTTTGTAACCCCGCTGTTCTTGAGAAAATGAATTACTTCGTTCCGCGAGAAGCAACCCGGAGGCATGAAATCGGCTGAGCAAATGGCGGTATGGACACTTTTGAGAAGTTCCTCCGTTCCGTCCTTCCAGCTTCCTCCGTCGAAAGCCACCGGCGTCCCGCAAGCGCGCGCTGCGGCGGCCCACGCCTGGCACGCCTGCATATAGTGGCCATCCACCATGACGATGCGCGCCTGCCTGCAAAGCTCAGGGTCGACACGCGCAGGAGGCGCTGCGACGCGCATTGCATTCGCGGAGACCACATTCCTGTTGCCGGCTTTGTCCACGGTAATCGCCGAAATCACGGGTGCATCTTCAAAAGCGGGGTTCAAATCGACGAGTTGAACCGAAGTTCTCTCCAATTCCTCCCGGATCACGCTGGCCAGCGCATTGCGCCCCACAACCGTCACCAGAGCCGCTTTGCTGCCGAGGTGAGCGCACGCGATGGTCGCGTTGGTCGCCGGTCCTCCGGCAAATACGTTCTGACTCCGCGCCGTGATCTTCGTGTTCGCAACCGGAAACTCGTTGACATCGTAGACGACGTCAATAGTCGAGAGGCCGACGAAGAGAACGCTCGCCATGGGTGATCCGCTCCACAAATATTCCGCTTGGGTCATTCTAATTCGGTCCACGCGTTGATTGGCGAGCGCCCACTCGGAGTCAAGCCGCACCAGTTTTTCACGCTTGGCGAAGACGGGTCCGGCAGTGGAGAATTCAAAGGTTCCGAAAACTGAGCTGTGGGTGCGCTTCAATCTGAGCCAATCGCGCGGGCGGACGCGCCAGCCCACACAAGGAAGGTTCGATGCACTCGATTTGGTTCGGCGAGTTTATGGGCACGTTGGTTCTCATCCTGCTGGGCGACGGCGTGAACGCGGGCGTAACGCTGCGCAAGTCCTACGCGGCGGATTCCGGTTGGATGGTCATCACCACCGGTTGGGCGCTGGCTGTGCTCTGCGGCGTGGTGGTGGCCCAGGCGTTCGGCAGTCCGGGCGCGCATATCAATCCGGCCATCACGCTGGCGGCGGCCATCATGAGCGGAAACTACGGGCAGATTCCGGTCTACTGGTCGGCGCAGTTGCTCGGCGCGATAAGCGGCGCGGCACTCGTGACCCTGCATTATGCGCCGCATTGGAAGCTGACGGACAATCCCGCGGCCAAGCTCGGCGTGTTTTGCACCAACGCCGCGGTGCACAGCCCTCTGGCGAACATTGCCAGCGAGGTGATCGGAACGATGGTGCTGGTGATCGTAGCTAACGCGATCTTTTCGCACGGCGTGGCCATGAGCGGACCGGCTGCGGGACTTGGACCGTGGCTCGTCGGCAGTCTGGTGTGGGGCATCGGACTCTCGCTCGGCGGAACCACAGGCTATGCCATCAACCCGGCGCGTGACCTGGGACCGCGCATCGTGCATGCGCTGCTGCCGATTCCCGGCAAGGGCGGATCGAACTGGCGCTACGCGCCGATTCCGATCATAGGCGACCTTGCAGGAGGAGCACTCGCTGGGTTGCTGGTGCACTACGCGCATTTTTGAGGACTGCTTCGCATCATCCCACTCTTTCCGCAAAGAACGCGGAAAGGATGGGGCACGGCGCAGAAGTGAAGGCGCAAATAGTTTCGTCCGACTTTTCCACAGGAGCACGGAATCCTCGCTGGATTCTTGCTTCGATTGACCGCGATTGACTACTCCAGGCAGGAGGCGATGACGGCCAGCGCCGCAATCGCCGCCGTCTCGGCACGCACGATGCGCGGTCCGAGCGACGCCGTGCTCCAGCCGTTCGCGTCGAAGAGCGCTTCTTCGGCAGGAGCCCATCCACCTTCAGGACCGATGGCGATTTCCAGTTGAGGCATCTCGTCCTTGGCCGCCGCAATCGCCTCCCCGATCGCATGACGCAGAGTCGTGGTGCGTTCCTGCTCAGCGAGCACGATGCGCGTGGCGGCAGAAGCCGCGCGCACGCGACGCTCAAGGCCAACCGGATCATGAACTAGGGGCACATCGGAGCGTCGCGCCTGCTGCGAGGCCTCGTGCGCGATGCGGCGCCATCGTTCGGCGCGCTTCTCCGCGGCCTGGGCCAAGTGCTTTTCTGTTCTGCGCGCGATGACGGGCGCAATTGCGGCCACGCCGAGCTCCGTGGCTTTTTCGATCGCCCATTCCATGCGGTCGAACTTGTAAATGGCGAGCACCAAAGTAACGGGCAGCGCAGGATCGGCCTGGAACTCGGCGGTCAGGTTGAAGCGCACCTCGCTCTTTTCTCCGGCCAGGGTGACTGCGGCCACCTGGGCATGAAAGACGCGGCCACCGGCAACCACGTCGGCCTCCATGCCCGGTTGCGCGCGCAGCACGCGCGCCAGATGTTCGGCTTGCGCACCGTCGATGGTTGCGGTGGCTTCATCCCAATGTTCGGCGATCCAGCGGCGGCGGGTCATCTTGCTCTCGTATGAAGTGTACGGCGTTTCGCTCGCGAGCGTTGGTTTCGCATGCATAAACACTAAGGGGAACGCTGTTGAGCGTCCCCCTTGAGTGTTGCCTTTTGGGTTGTTCGTTCCGCTACTTTTTCTTCGCGGTCTTCTTCACGGCCTTCTTGGCCGCCTTCTTCGCGGGTGCCTTCTTGGCTGCTTTCTTGGTTGCCATTTGCCTATTCTCCCTTTTCGATGGGTTGCATCGATTCTGCAATTTAGAAATTGCAGTTGAAGAATGTATAGATTCATCAATCATCGATGTCAAGAAAAAAACGACGTAAGAGTGAAAAAAAGATCAACATGGCTCGGGCGAAAAATTTCGTTCGCGGAGGAAATCGGAGACGAATTTCGATGCGCGGACGGAAAATTTCGCGTCCTCGCATCGCATTCGCTGCGTGCGCGCATCAGTTCTTGCAATTCGCTTCAGCGCTCTCCTTCACAAATTGTCCGAGCGTTTCGCCGCGTCGCTTTCAGCACTCGATCACGTTCAGCGCGAGACCCGCGAGGCTGGTCTCCTTGTAGCGCGACTGCATATCGAGGCCGGTCAGGTACATGGTGCGAATGACCTGGTCGAGCGAGACCTTGTGCGCTTCCGGCTCGTTCATCGCCAGGCGCGCGGCCTGCACGGCTTTGGCAGCGCCCATGGCATTGCGCTCGATGCAGGGAATCTGCACCAGGCCGCCGATGGGGTCACAGGTCATGCCCAGGTTGTGCTCCATGGCGATTTCGGCTGCATGCTCGATTTGACCGTCGTTGCCGCCCAGAGCCGCGGTCAGTCCCGCCGCGGCCATGGAGCAAGCCACGCCCACCTCGCCCTGGCACCCCACCTCGGCGCCGCTGATGGACGCGTTCTCCTTGTAGAGAACGCCGATCGCCGCCGAAGCCAGGAAGAAACGCGCCATGCCTTCGCCGTTAGCTCCGGCGACGAAGCGCTGATAGTAGAGCCCGACTGCGGGAACCACCCCGGCAGCTCCGTTGGTGGGCGCCGTCACCACGCGGCCACCAGCAGCGTTCTCCTCATTCACCGCCATAGCGTACACCGTCACCCAGTCGAGCGGCGCCAGTGGATCGGCATGCTGCCCGCTGGTGTCGCGAGCGCGCAGGCGCTCGGCCAGGCGCCGCGCGCGGCGGCGCACCTGCAAACCTCCGGGCAGGATCCCTTCGGCCGCCATGCCGCGCTCCGCACATTCCTGCATGGCTTGCCAGATTTGCTCGATGCCGGCCTGGACGCGCCGCTCGAGAGATTCCTGGCTCACGTTGGGTTCCATAGCTCGCAGGCGTTCGCATTCGTTGGCCAGCATCACGCGGTCGATGGAGAGCGAGTGCGCACGGGCGGCCTCAAGAAGCTCCGCGGCGCTCTGAAATGGAAACGGCAGCCGTACCTGCAACTCGCGCGATGGCTGATCGGCTTCACCATCCTCGACAATGAATCCGCCACCAATGGAGAAGAAAATGCGCTGGGCGATGATTGCGTCCTCTGTGCTGAAGGCCGCGAACCGCAAACCATTGGGGTGTTTCGTCTGGGCGCCGGGAGGAAACATCTGGTCGCGGTGGAAAAGGAGGTCGCTTGGTTCGTCGAAGGCGATCGGGCGCTTTCCCGCAACATCGATGCGCCGGGAAGAGCGTATCGTGGCCACCGCGAATTCAATGGCGGCGGGATCGATGGCCGCGGGTTCGTTTCCTGCAAGGCCAAGGAGAATGGCGCGATCCGTGGCATGACCCATGCCCGTGAGTGCCAGTGAACCGTAGAGATCGGTTTGAATGCGCGCCGCGCGATCGAGCAGGCCGTTGCGATCCAGTTCCTGCGCAAAGTGGCAAGCCGCGCGCATCGGCCCCATGGTGTGCGAGCTGGAGGGACCCACGCCAATCTTGTAGAGATCGAAGAGGCTCGTCACAGATCAGATTGTAGCGAAGAACAGGGATTAAGGAGTAGTCAGCAGGGAGTAGGAGCTACTCCAGAAACTCGCGGACGAACGCGTTTGTCGAATGAGTCAGCTCGTGGAGAGAGCCGTCGAAGATCAGATGTCCCTCTTCGAGCATGAGGAAGGTGGTGTTGCGGTTGGTCTGGCCCTCGGGCAGCGGGACCATGCGTCCCTGTTCGCTCGAGAAATGGTGGGTGCAGAGCGTGAAGGCGTCCTGAAGGCGGTGCGTCACTAGCAGGGATGGGGTGGCGCGCACGTCGCGTTGCTTCACGATAAGTTCGATAATGGTCTCTGACGTGACGGGATCCAGGCCGCCCGTGGGCGAGTCGTAGAGGATGAGCTCCGGCTGGTTGATCAAGGCGCGGGCAATGGCGACGCGCCGCCTCATGCCGCCGGAAAGGCTCGAAGGATAGAGATCGAAGGTCTGCTCGAGGCCCACGAATCGCAGCGCATCGTGCACGCGCGCGTCGATCTCCTCGTCGGGCACACCTTCCTGGATCAACTGGTAGGCGACATTGTCGCGGACCGTCAACGAATCAAAGAGCGCACCCTCCTGAAAGACCATGCCGGCCCGCGCCCGTAAGGGAAAGAGCTTTTCCTCGGGCATGTGCGAGATGTCCTCGCCGAAGAGCTCCACCGTGCCCTCGAGCGGGCGCAACAGTCCGATGATGAGCTTGAGCAGAACGCTTTTGCCCACGCCGGCAGGCCCGAGAAGAATGCGCGTCTCTCCGGGCGCCACCGAGAAGCTGACGTTCTCAAACACCGGCGGTCCATCGAAGCCCACGGCGACGTTATGCAACGCGACAACCCGGCCTCCCTCCGGTGCCGGAGGTGGCAGTTCGGGCACGGGAACGGTGGCCTGGCTCATGAGGGCAACAATGAGAGCAGGATGTGGGTGATGAGGAAGTCGACAAAGATGATGAGCACCGAAGCGTTCACCACGGCAGATATTGTGGAGCGGCCTACACCCTCCGTGCCGCCTGTGGTCCTCATCCCGTAGAAACAGCCGATGGAAGCGATGATGTAGCCAAAGAAGAGCGGCTTGACCATCCCCTGGACGATATCGGGATACCTGAGGTGCTCGTAGGCCATGTGGAAGTACTGGGTTCCGTTCTGGTGGTTCAGAAAGACGGTCACGGCGGCGCCACCCATGATGCCGAAGGCGTCGGCAACGATGGTGAGGAACAGAAGCATAATGATGGTGGCGTAGATGCGGGGCGTCACCAGCTTGCGCATGGGATCAACACCCAGGGCGCGCATCGCGTCAATCTGTTCCGTCACAACCATCGAGCCCAGTTCACTCGCCATCGATGATGCATTGCGGCCCGAGACCATGATGCCGGTGAGCACCGCGCCCAGTTCGCGAATCATGGTGAGACTGACGAACTGGCCGGTCACGGCCGTGGCCCCGAATGCCGAAAGGGTGGCTGAAGACTGAAGCGAGAGCACGCCTCCGGTAAAAAATCCCGAAAGAATGACAATGGGCAGCGAACCGAACCCGATGATGTCCGACTGAATGAGGAAATCCGTCCAGTAAATAGGAGGGCGAAAAAGATTCAGCAGGGCCCTCCCGGCAAACTGCGCATACTCCTGGACGTTAAGCACGATTTGTTTGGCGGTACGGTCGATGGTCTGGATCGCCATAAGTTTCCGGCCTTGAAATCGAGAAGCTTGCGGCGCTTCCCAGCACAGGATAGCGCATGGCGGGGCCGATGATGATGGCCAGCGCCGTCAATTCTCCTCTCCAGCGTCTCGACCGGATTACATCCACTATCGCCGCGCTCAGGTGCACGAACCCTGCGTGCCGCATGCGGCGTTTCTCAAAGGCGCGCGTCTCGTGTTTTCTGCTGTATAGAGAAAGAGTTACTGCGGGAGGCAACCTGAAGCCGTTCGCCCGTCTTCGCGCCCTGCCCACATTTACAATAGAATCTATATGATTCGCTTCTCTACCGCAGGGGAATCCCACGGCGAGGCTCTGATTGCTCTGGTTTCCGGTCTTCCCGCCGGCGTCCCCGTCGATCTTGAATTTGTGAACCGCGAGTTGTGGCGCCGGCAGCAGGGCTACGGCCGCGGCGGTCGCATGAAGATCGAAACCGATCAGGCGCATGTGCTCTCCGGTGTGCGCCACGGACGGACCATTGGCTCGCCGATTGCAATTGAGCTCATCAATCGCGACTGGAAGAACTGGCAGGAGAAGTTGCCGATAGGAACCGGCGATCCCGCGAAGCATCGCGCAGTAGCATCGCCGCGGCCCGGCCACGCCGACCTTGCCGGTGCGCTCAAATACAACTTCCCCGATGCGCGCTACGTGCTGGAACGCGCCTCGGCGCGTGAATCCGCGGCCCGCGTTGCCGCCGGCGCTTTTGCCAAGCTCATGCTTCGTGAAATCGGCATCGAGGTCGCGAGCCACGTGATTCGCGTAGGCAGCGTCGACCTTGACCGCGATGCGGCCTGGGAGGAAATCGCTGCACTTGCCGGCAAAGAGGAAGTGGTTCTGTCGTGCGTCGACGCCGCCACCGAAGCGCGTATGAAGGAGGAGGTGGAGGCCGCAACGCGCGCCGACGACACTGTGAACGGCATCTTCGAGGTGATTGCGCACGGCGTTCCCGCAGGCCTCGGTTCCTACGCTAACTGGGACGATCGCCTCGATGGCCAGCTTGCCTGGGCCGTTATGAGCTTGCAAGCCGTGAAGGCCGTTGAGATCGGGCGCGGCGTGGAAGCCGCGGGGTCGTTTGGCTCGCGGGTTCACGATCCCATTCATTACGCCGCCGAGAATCCTCCCGGCCGGGCCACGCGCTTTACGCGCCCGCACAACAATGCCGGAGGCGTCGAGGGTGGCGTCTCGAACGGTGAAGACATCGTGGTGCGCGGGTACCTGAAGCCGATCTCGACTCTGCGACAGCCGCTCGAGTCGGTGCGCTTCGATACCCGCGAACCCACCAGCGCAAGTTACGAGCGCAGCGATATTTGCGTGGTCCCTGCGGCAGGCGTGGCCGCTGAAGCCATGGTCGCCCTGGTGTTGGCCAACCTGGCCCACGAAAAGTTTGGCGGCGACTCGCTAACGGAATTGAAACGAAATTTTGACGGATACATCGAACAGATACGGAGATTTTGACGAGCCGATGATTCTGAAGATTGTGAAATATCCCGAGCCGGTGCTGGAGCAGCCTGGCGAACCGGTCACGGAGTTCAACGACGAACTGCGTAAGCTGGTGGCCGATATGTTTGAGACCACGTACGCCTCGCAGGGCATTGGGCTGGCCGCGCCGCAAGTGGGCGTTTCCAAGCGCCTCACCGTGATCGACTTGAGCATGGGCAAGGACCCCGCACAGAAACTCGCGCTGATCAATCCCGAGATTATTGTGAGCGAGGGAAAGCAATACGAAGAGGAGGGCTGCCTGAGCTTTCCTGACATTCGCGAGAAGGTGGCGCGCGCTGCAAGGGTCCGCGTTCGCGCACAGGACGAACAGGGTAAGTGGTTCGAGATGGATGGCGACGAGTTGCTGGCCCGCGCCTTCCAGCATGAGATCGACCATCTTGACGGCGTTCTGTTCATCTTCCGCATGAGCGCGCTCAAGCGCAGTCTCAATCTCCGCAAGATTCGCAAGATGCAGAGCGAAGGCATCTGGTAATACTGCCATGGCGAAAGCAGCGCGCTCCCTCAAGCTGGCTTTCTGCGGGACGCCGCAGTTCGCCGTGCCCACGCTCGAGGCGTTGCTCGCCGCGGGGCACCAGATCGCTCTCGTGATTTCGCAGCCCGACCGGCCCGCGGGTCGCGAGCAGCAAATTGTCCCGACGCCGATTAAGCAGGCCGCTCTGGGCGCCGGTCTCCAAGTCACGCAGCCGGAAAAGATCCGCAACAACGCCGAGTTTCGCGCGCAGCTCGAAGCCATCGCGCCCGATGCGATTGTCGTGGTCGCCTATGGGCGCATCATCCCTCCCTGGATGCTTACGCTGCCCAGGTTGGGTTGCATCAATCTGCATGCGTCACTTCTACCGAAATACCGCGGCGCCGCTCCCATCCAATGGGCCATTGCCATGGGCGACGCCTACACCGGCAACACCACCCTGCTTCTTGAAGAAGGCCTCGATACGGGCCCGATTTTACTGCAGCAAACCCTCGAGATCGGACCGGATCAAACCGCCGCCGATCTTTTTCCCGTGCTGGCAAACGCGGGAGCGCCGCTGGTCGTCGAGACCCTGGCGGGATTTGCCAACGGAACCGTTCAACCGCAACCGCAGAATCACGAAGGCGCAACCTACGCGCCGTTGCTCGACCGCGAAGACGGCCGCATGGATTTTGCCGCGCGCTCGGCGACCGAACTCTACAACCGCTGGCGCGGCTTTCAGCCTTGGCCCGGAGCCTTCACTTCGCTCCATGGCAAAAAGCTGATCGTGTATCGCATGGCGATTGCGCACGAAAGTCATGCTGAACAGCTCGGCATCGCCGTTCCGGGCTCGGTGCGCGTCCAGAACGAACGTCTCTTCGTCTGCTGCGCCGGCAACACCTGGCTGGAGTTACTCGAAGTGCAGCTCGAGGGCAAAAAGCGCCTCGACGCCGCCCAGTTCCTGCATGGAAACCCGCTCCAGGCGGATGCGCACCTGGGTTGAGCACCATGCCTGCCATCTCTCCCGCGCGCCGAACCGCTTTCCGCATTCTTCTGGCTGTGGAACGCGGCCAAGGCCATTCCGACGATCTGCTGCGAGCCGATGAGGTTAGCGCACTCGCAACCGCGGACCGCCATCTGGCCACGGCGTTGGTGCTGGGCGTGCTTCGCTGGCAGATCTGGCTCGATCGGCAGATTCGCCCGCTGCTCAAGCGTCCCAATGCGCGGCTCGATCCTGAAGTCCTCATCGCCCTCCGCCTCGGCGCCTTCCAACTTCGGTTTCTCGACCGCATTCCCGCCCACGCCGCCATCGACGAGAGCGTGGAACTGGCAAAACAATCGGGCCATCGCTTTGCCGCCGGGATGGTCAACGCGGTTCTCCGCACCGCTGCGCGGGGCGGAGTTTTGGAGGAGGGCGGCGGCGAGTTAGCTGCGGTTCAGGCGCATCCCGCGTGGATGGTCGAGCGCTGGAATTCAGTTTATGGCCCGGAAGCATTGCATGCGATCTGCCGCCACGGCCAGAGCCAGCCGCGACTGAACGTGCGCCTGGAAAGTCCCGCCGTTCAAGACGAATTGAGCGAGGCGGGAATGGAGTTTGCGCCCGGCGACCTGCTCACCGTCGCGCGCACCGTGGTTTGCGGCGATGTAACGGCCACGCCGACCTTTCGCAAAGGCCGTGTGCGTGTGCAGGACGAAGGCTCGCAGTTGATCGGGGAGCTGGCTGCTGGCATGGTCACGGACCTCGTCCAAAACCAGGGAAAGAGCCAAAACCAAGAAAAAAGCAAGAAAAGAATTCTCGATGCATGCGCCGCGCCCGGCGGTAAGACGCTCATCCTCGGTGAACGACTTCCCCACGCGCACATCGTGGCCTGCGAATCGAGCCCGCGGCGGCTTGCCGAATTGCGCAAACGCCTCGTTGGGTACGCCGATCGCGTGGAATGCCGGCTTGCCGACGCCGCCGAGCTTGAAGCGGATGGGGCATTCGATCTTGCGCTGGTCGACGTGCCGTGCAGCGGCACCGGCACGCTGGGTCGCAATCCTGAAATCCGTCATCGTCTGCGCTTGGAAGACCCGCCGCGGCTTGCCGAACACCAACGTGCAATTCTGCGCGCGGTCCTCGGCGCAGTTCGTCCCGGTGGGCGCGTGGTTTACTCAACGTGTTCGCTGGAGCCGGAGGAAAATGAACAGGTCGCTGCGGCTTTGCTGGCGGAGAACCGGAATGTGCAGCAAATCTCGCTCGCGCAAACCATCGAGACTCTGCAACGCCACGGCATTCTCCGCCCTGATGCAGCGGAGCCGTTGCGAAAATGCCTCACGCCCGACGGCGCACTGCACCTTTTGCCGGGCGCCATGCTGACCGATGGCTTCTTTGTCGCGCTGCTTGAAAGGTTGGCTTGATTCAGCTCCCCGCGTACGCTATGCGCTTTCCGGCCCCAGGCGCAATGCGGCAAAATCCCGCCCCAGCAACGCGCACAGCGCTTCCACAACCAGATTGTGATCGTCGCGCTGCGGCAGTCCAGACACGGTCACGCTGCCCACGATGCCCGCGTTCTCGATAATCAGCGGAAAGGAACCGCCGTCGGCCGCATAATCCGCGACGGGCAGTCCGTAGCGCTCGAGGAGCGTCGTTCCTTTCACTTTGAGCGTCATTCCAACAGAGTAGGAGCTGCGATGGAACCGCGCCACCACGTTGCTCTTGCGGCGCACCCATTCGGCATTGTCGGCAGTGGTGCCGTCGAGCGCTGCATAAAACAGCGGCTGCCCGAAACGCCGCACATCGATCACCAGGCTGAGGCCACGTTCCGTCGCCACGGTGCGAATGCGCGTCCCCAACTCCCACGCGGTTTGCGCGTCCAGTCGCGGCAGGCGCAGCTCACGTTCCTGGCTTGCAATTTGCTCCAAGTCCTCGCTCAGTCCCATGCAGTTTCGTCTCCCCTTGTTTCCTACTTCACCACCGTGAAATGAATAATCGTGCTCTGATCGATGCGCGAGCCAGCAGCCGGTGACTGCGCCAGCACGGCTCCCGGCTTGGCTGGCGGACGAAGCGGAGCGCTCCCGCTGCCCATTGCAGCCACCGGCACATCAACTAAGTCGGGCGGCCCGGTGCGAATGCCAACCTTCGCTAAAGCCGCGTTGGCGCTCGAGATCGGCCATCCGGCGAAGTCCGGCATCACGTATCCATCCGGCATTTCATCGTCCGTTGTAGCCACCAGCAGGCTCACGCTCGGTTGCTCGATGCCCTGCGCGTGCGCGGGTGGATCCTGCGCCAGCACCGTTCCCTCAGCGGCAGCTTTGTACGGAAGACGCGCAATCTCACCCACCTCGAGACCGGCGCGGCGCAGTTCCAGCGAGGCCACGCGCTCATCCACGCCCACCGTGTCGGGAACGTCGACCTTTTGCGGTCCCAAGCTCTCCGCCACGCGCACATGCCACTCGCGGCGCACCACAGTGCCCGCAGCGGGCGACTGCGACAGAATGTGACCCGCAGCTACATCGCCCGAATAGTAACGATTGTCGACGTTCAGATTCAGCCCCAGGCCGGCGGTTTCGCTCAGCGCGTCGGCCACCGTCATTCCCTTCAACGAGGGCACCTGCACCTCAGCGCCGTGAATGGCAAATTGCATGGTCGCAATGGCGGCCAGCAACGCCACGGCAATGAGCAGCAGCAGCAGCGAAGCCACTTGAAAGAAACTCGCGATGGCGCGGGTATTCATGGGTCCGGATCGAAGGCGCAAAACTGGGGCGCAAACTAAGCCGCACGCCCTAACGGCTATTATCCGTCACCGGCTCGGGATGGATGGTGACGCGGTACACCTCGGGGCACTTCAGTTTGAAGCGGTCTTCCAGCTCCGTGATCGCTTCGTGCACGCGATGCATGGGCAGATCGTCGGGCAACGTGCAATGGCATGTAACGGAAATGTGATCGCGTGTGCGGCCCACGGCGATGGCGTGCACGTCGATAATCTCCGGAAGCCCGGCCGCGGCGGCATGCATCGCCGCTTCAATCCTGCGGTCTTCCACAACCACGTCGTCCGGCTGCTCGATGGTTGCGGGCTCGCTCTCGATGTGGGTCAGCACGGAGTCGATCTCGGGAACTTCGCGCAGAATCTCCGCTTCCATTGCGGTGACAAAGCTGTGCGCCTCCCTGAGCTTCTTGTTTTCCTCGATTTCGACATGCAGCTCGATCTGCAGCCGTCCGTGGTGCGACCGGGCGCTGAGTTCATGCACTGAAACGTTATTGCGCGCAGCGACGGCGCGTACGCGATCGAAAATACTCTCGGTCCGGGATTCGCGGGGGATGGTGTGAATGACCACGTCGGCCGCGGGCAGCACGCGTTGCACGGCGGCCGTGGCGGCATGCACCAGTTCGCCGGTATGCTCAAAGGTGAACCGCCGCGGAAGAGCCAGCGTGAGATCGGCAAAGTAGCCGGCGCCTGCACGCCGCACCCGCGCGCGCTCCACGGCCAACACCCCATCCACGCGCTCTACCTCGCGCACCAGGCGGCGCCGGGTTTCTGCGGGGATCTCATCCATCAACGCACCCACCGCTTCGTGACCCAGGCGGAAGGCCATGCGCAGAATCAGAAGCGAAACCAGGATGGCCGCGCACGGGTCTGCGTATTGCAGGGCAGCATTCCCAAGTCGCGATCCGAGCCACGTAGCAACCAATCCGGCCAGCACCGCGAGCGTGGCCCAAATGTCTGAGGCAAAGTGGAAGGCGTCCGTCGCCAGCGCCGGCGACCCGGTGCGCACAGCCACCGCGCGCAACTGCCGGGAGCGCCAGAAGTCCACGGCGATCGAAGTGGCCAGCACCAGCACCGGCCAGAGAGAGTGGTGGAGATTCGCGGTGTGGTAGATGATGCGCTCGACGGCTTCCCACACGATCCACGCGCAGGAGAAGGCCATTAGGCCTGCCTCGGCAAACGCCGACAGGTTTTCGATTTTGCCGTGGCCGTAGGTATGGTCTTCGTCGGCTGGCTTATCGCTCACGTTGACGGAGAAGAAGGTGAGCGCAGAACCCGCCAGATCGAGCCCGGAGTGCGCCGCGTCAGAGAGTACACCCAAAGAGCCGGAGAGCAGGCCGGCGCCGAGCTTGAGCAGCGTCATTGCGGCCGCGGCCGCCATGGAGAGCCACGCCACGCGTCGCTTCTCTTGAGAGAAGCTCAGAACGGAAGGCTCGGTGGCCCGCGAACTGGAGACGGCGGAGGTCATAGTGCTTCCTAATGATCCGACTGTGCGGGCGTGGACGCCCACACGACAGCCGGTCTGGAGACCGGAGCTACATTCTAGGGTACCGGGGGCCGCATGGCGGTGTACAACCCCGCGATGCCGAAGGTGTAGGGCTGCCAGGCACAGTCTACATAGCCCGCTTGCTGCAGCATCTCCAGCATCTCGCCGGGCGGCGGAAAGGCGCCGACCGAAGTGGGGAGGTAATTGTAGGGACCGTCTTTGCCGCAAATCAACCTGCCGAGGGCCGGCAGTACGCGCCGGAAGTAGAGCGCATAGGCCTTGCCCATCAGTCCGCCCGGTTCGCTGAATTCGAGAATCCCCAGCTGGCCGCCCGGCTTGAGAATGCGATGGAACTCGCTGAGACCGGCAGCGTAGTTGGCGAGATTGCGGAAGCCAAAGGCCGTCACAATCAGATCCAGCGACTCGGCACGCAGCGGGAGATGGAGCGCATCGGCCTCGATGGCGATCGCATAAGGCTTTGCCGCTGATTGCTTGCCGTTGCTGGGCAACTGACGCGCTTGCCGGCTGAACTTTTGTGCTCCGCGGCGCAGCATGGCGCGGGCAAAATCGCCGGCCAGAACCGGCTGCGCCCCTGGCGGACGCAACTTCAGTAAAGCCATGGTCAGATCGCCGGTTCCGCAGCAGATATCCAGAATCTGGGCGTCAGGCCGGGCCAGAACATCGCGAAACCGTCGCGCCGCCCTACGCCACCAAAGGCGGTCAACGTTCGCCGAGAGCACGTGATTCAGCAGGTCGTAGCGCGGTGCAATCGAGTCGAACATCTGCCGCACGGCTTGTGCCGCGCCCGCTTCGTCTTCCGTGCCAATCGGTCTGGCTCCCGTTGCCGGCATGTTTCCTGCTTCCCTTCGCTTGGCTGTCGATGCCGCATTCGCGCTCGCGGCACCGTTGCTCCTTGCATGCTATCGCTTTGATCAGCCATGCGCGAGCGCGCCACCGGTCCTTCCTCATCCTTCAACCCGCGCCCCAAAGGGTATAGGCTTGAGATAGCTGATGGCTGCCGCTTCCCTACCCGTCGCTTCCTCCATGGCGCCGTACCCGCCGCTAACCGACAGTCACGGGCGCGTGATCCATGATCTGCGTGTCTCCATCACCGACCGCTGCAACTACAAGTGCGTGTATTGCCGGACGGGCGAAGCTGGAGCACAGTATCCGGAATTGGCCGGCGAAGAATATCTGCGCATGATCAGGCTTTTTGTCGGCCTGGGTATTACCAAGGTGCGGCTCACTGGTGGCGAGCCGCTTTTGCGGCGCGGAGTCGTCGAGCTTGTCGGGGAACTTGCGCGCATGCGGACACCGGCAGGCGAGGCGCTGGACCTTGCTCTCACCACCAACGGCCACCTGCTGGAGTCGCTCGCCGGCCCGCTCAAAGCCGCCGGGCTCAACCGGGTGACGGTGAGCATGGACGCCGTGGATGCGGCGACCTTCGAGCGCATCACGCGGGTCCCGGGCAGCTTTCCCGTGGTTCTCAAGGGCATTCGCGCCGCGCGAGCCGCGGGGCTTACGCCGCTCAAGATCAATTGCGTGCTTCTGCGCGGCTTCAACGACGACCAGGTCGAGGGTTTCGCCCGCTTCGCCCGCGAGGAAGACGTAGTGGTGCGTTTTATCGAGTTCATGCCCCTCGAAGAGGGACGCTTGTGGACGCCGGAGATCGTTGTGACGCTCAAGGAAATCGTCGAGCGCATCGGCCGAACGATGCCTCTGACAGAATTGCCGCCTCGCGAGGCCAGCGAAACGGCACGGCGCTATACCTTTGCGGACGGCGTGGGCGAGATCGGCGTCATCGCCCCGGTCAGCCAGGCGTTTTGCGGAGCGTGCAGCCGGGTCCGGCTCACTTCCGATGGCAAGATTCGCACCTGCCTGTTCTCGCAGGTTGAACACGATCTTTACGGGCGCTTGCGGGCCGGGGCCGGCGACGAGGATCTGCGCGCCTACATTGTGCGTACTATTCAGGGAAAAGAAGCGCGGCATCATATCGGTGAACCGGAATTCCTGAAACCATCGCGCTCGATGGTGCACATCGGCGGTTAAGCTGTTAAGCGGTGGTTTCGCAGAGATTTTGAACTGGCACGCAGGTAACCTGACGTCAACGAACCACCGCTTGCGTGCACTCGCTTGCATGACAAAATGATGGAAAGACATTCACCAGGGCCTAGATATGCCAAACGAGACGGAAGGACGCATCCCGCTCGCTGATCTGCTGGTTTTTCATCAACTGGCGCGATCCCTCACCTCAAGCTTCGATCTGGACACGATTCTGCGCACCATCCTGGAGCACATGGAGCGGATGGTGGAGGCGGAGTTGTGGACGCTGCTCATGCTCGACGAATCCAGCCAGGAGCTCTATTACGCCATTGCCGCGGGCGATGAGCAGGAGGCTTTGAAAGGTCTGCGGGTGAAGGTGGGCGAGGGTCTGGCCGGATGGGTGCTCCAGCACGGCGAGACCGTCATCGTTCCCGAGGCGGAAGAGGATCCCCGTTTACAAAAGCCCGGGGCCGGCGGCTTGCATGCCGTGCGCGCGGCGATTGCCATGCCGTTGCGCGGACGCAAGGGCACGCAGGGCGTCATTGAGATCCTCAATCCCCGTGCCGAGATGTCGGACTACACGATTGCCTTTTTGCACATCCTGGCCGACCATGCAGCCATCGCCATCGAAAACGCGCACGACGTGGCCAGCATTCAGCAGCTCACCATCACCGACGACACCACCGGCCTCCATAACGTGCGCCATTTGTACAACGTGCTGGACCACGAATTGCGGCGCTCAAAAAAATCGCATGCACCCTTAAGCCTGGCGTTTCTTGACCTGGACCGGTTCAAGCTGGTGAACGACGCGCACGGGCACCTCGTGGGCAGCGAACTGCTGACGCTTACCGGACGCAGGCTGCAGGAGCTGAGCCGCAAGCAGGATGTGTGCTTCCGCTATGGCGGCGACGAGTTCGTGATCCTGATGCCGCAGACCGATGCCGAGACCGCACTGGAGCTGACGAAGGCCATGCACCGTGCGCTGATGGATACGCAGTTCCGCATGAAGAACGGGCTGAAACTGAATGTGAGCGCCAGCGTAGGCCTGGCCTCCGCGCCCGGCGACGGTGTTCAGGTGCACGCCATCATCGGTACGGCTGACGCGCGCATGTACTCCGTGAAGAGCGATGGGCGCGGACGTGTGCGCGGGGCGTAACCGGCCTGCGAGCCAAAAAAGCGCCGCCATTCCTCAAGAATGGCGGCGCTTCTCTAAACCAAAGGCAAGAAGCAGTGACGGTTAGATAGTGGATGGCGTGTGCGTGTAATAGAACAGCACATACGCCTTGATGCTGCCATCTTTTTGCGGCACCCCGTAGACCTTTACGGGAACACCGGACACCAAGGCGTTGCCGACCGCGGTTAACGTGCTGGCGTTGCTGATGTCCTCCGGCGTGATGGTAATGATGTTGCCCTGGCGATCGACATCATAGACGAGGGTCGCACTGCCGCTGGCGGTCATCAGGTCCACTGTGACCGGCAATGCGGACGGGGTGTTCACCGGCGCCGCGGCAGGCAGCGGCACCTTGTATTGAAAACTGTCGGTGGTTGACGAGAACGCCGAAGAGACAGTGCCGAGCGGTGCGGCAACAGGCATGAGCACCGTCCAAGGCGCCGACCACGTATCGGACGCGTTGGGATCGTTCCAGGTAGCGTTGCTCAGGCCCACCGGCTGCAACGCACCTACCGTTCCGCCAAAGTTCACGGAGCCGTCGGTGGCGTCCACAAAGTCGCTGACCGCGTTCCCACCGGTATCCGGCAGGGTCGGAAACGCGAAGTCCCACCAATAGAATCCCTCGACGGCGACGCCAGCAGGGGTGGTATTGGCGCTGGTGGACTTGATGTATCCGATGGAACCGGTGTAGTTGTCCTTCCCGCCTCGCGTATCGGCCATCGCAAAGACCCGTGTGTAGTCGAAGTCGCTGCTCGTCGGCGAGCTGATGGTCCCGTCATAACGCGCCACGTCAATCTCGACTGTGAGCGCCACGGGAGGTGTGGCCGCGGACAGCGGATCGATGGTGACGTTCACCTTGAATCCACGCGCCAGGTTCGGCAGGCCGCCGGGAGTCGTTCCATCAAAGAAAGACGTGCCAGTGCCAATCACCGTGTTGTCAGACCGGAAATAGAAGTCAGTGTTGGAGCCGATGGCGATCTCCTTGGCATTCCCGTCCTCGGTCGTCACCCACATGTTGTTGGTCTTGGTGTTCACGTGCAGCACGTGGCCCTCGGGATTCTTCCAGATCTTGTCGAAACTGCTGCTGAGGTAGATGCGTGTGGCCACCAGCGTACCGTCGTTCTGGTAGCGCGCCGCTATGCGCACGTACGGAGAGTTCGCAAAGTCCGAGGTCACGGTGGAGAAGCTGGTGAGCGAGGTCGGTGCGGTCATGTTGTCGAGATCGAAGAAGATGGTGCCGTTGGTGGCATCGATCTGGATAGGCAGCGTGTCGCTGGTAATCGTCGTCGCGGTCTCAGGAGTGGTCACAGGATGATCCGGGAACGACCGCTCGATGGTGATCGAGGTATTGGTGGACGAGGCAACCTGGCCGTAAAGGTGCCGCAGCAGAAGTTGCGTGAGATCGGGACGCGGGTGATGGCGCACCGGGCCATTGAAATTGATCGCCCAGGTCGGGGTTGTTGCAGCGGCGGGCTCATGCTCCACGATGAACGCGGGATGCCGCAGATCGAATTCCAGATCGAGGGCATTGCTGCTGCCGGACGTGACCGTGAGCGGCGAAACCAGGTTGATGCTCAGCGGAACCGTGGCACTGGGCGACGTACCTTGCGCGCCGACGAAATAGATCTGGTTGCACGGCACCGTCGACCCGGCAGGAAGCGGAAAGCCGGACGATGGATCGCCGGAAACCACCAGAAGAATGTCGCAGGTGGTTCCATTGTTGTTCGCAGCGAGAGTGACAGTAGCTGAGGTGTAGGTGCCCACGGGAATGGTAGCGTTGCCGATAATTTCGCCCAGCTGGTCAAGTTGCACGAGGTTGATGATCGGCGGCGTGGAAGGCGCCTTGAATACCGTCACCGGCGTGCCGCCACCCTGCGGATTGAGCGCAATGCTTTCGACCCTCACGCCAATGGTTGCCCAGTCCTCTGTGGGGTCATCGCTCAGCACAACATTGACGTTACCGGTCTGCGATTGAGTCGTAACGCTTGTCGTTGAAGAGGTGAGGCTGCTGGTGCAGCCGGTCATCCAGAAAAATGCGCCCGCCAGTGCGGCCGTAGCGAAAATCCGTGCCTTGCCCATCATGTTTGCACTCCTTGTCCCAATAATCTTTCAGCTTCCAGGTCGCATTCCCCTTTGCACCAAGGGAGATCACCCACCAGCACAACCAGCGGTGCGTCACAATGCCCTCACGGCAGCCAATGGGATTCTGCAATACGGCTTCTGCTCTCTCGCCGCTGGCACGATTCCGTGACCGCCTTAGGGGCCCCTGCTTTCCGGTCAAAATGAACCGGGTGGGCTGACAATAACCTAGAAGATGCTACTGGGAGTCGAAACCCCGTCTCCCATTGAAAGTTGCGCGTGTTTTTCCAAAAAACAGCTACATATAAAGGGGGAGTCAATACAACCTTGCGGGAGGGCAGCAGGGCTCGACATGGACGTTCCCACGGGGGGAATTCGCCTGGGAAAAGCGCCCGTTTCGGTGAGTGCGCCTAGGGTTAGGATACGGTGCTTTCAGGAACAGGTCTCTAGCCCGGGCTAGGCCCGCGCCGTCAATGACGGCAAAAGCCTGCATCCTCAAGATCAGTTCGTTCCCTGCGGCCGCCGAGCTGACAGGCGCAATAAAGCGGTCCACGGGCCCTGGCGCCTCGGCTATTTTTTGGTGTCTCCGCCAATCTGTATGACGACGTACCTGGCGGCACCGTCACCCACATTTTTTATGGTATGCAGGGTCCCGAGGGCTACATAAATGATGCTGCCCGCCCCGGCGCGCTCAGCCTTGCCGTCGTGCTCGAATTCGAGAGTGCCTTCCTCAACAACGATCACTTCCGAATGCTGGATGCGATGTGCGGGGTTGGGCGCGGTCCCGGCGGGCTGCATGGATTCATGCACGGTCACGGTTTCGCCGGTGGCCAGCGTGCCGTTGAAGACATTACGCCCCACGGAGCCATTGGGCGCGATCTTCGCTGTCATCTCGTCAAAAGCAAAAACCCGCGAGGTTGCGAGTGCGTTGGAGCCGGCCGATTGGGCGGCAGCGCTCGCAGCGGCCCATGCGAGCAGCCCTGCGGCCAGCATGAGTCTCTTCATCTGGGACCTCCCTTGAAGGATTCAGGATGTGGCCTGTTGGGGAGCTGGGCCCTTCCTTCATTGTTGCTGCTCGGTGATGTGGACGGGATGATTCAGATGGAAGCTGAGGAGGGTTTCCGCGGGAAGGACGATCTCCTTGTTGCCCGTGAAGGCGCTGCCGGCAGTGCCCGCACCAGCGCCGGCCAAGCCGCCGACGAGCGCGCCCTTGCCATGTCCGGCGATTCCCCCCACCAGTGCCCCGACGACTCCACCGCCGCCGGCAAACTCCGCGGTGCGCTTGCCCTTGCCTCTTTCCGCACGCGTGATGGTGTTGGTCGCTACCGCGTAGCTGCCCCAATTGGTGTGTACGCGCTCCAGACGCAACTCCAACAAGGCGCCGCCTTTGATATGCCCCAGCGGCTTGGCGTCAATCACCGTGCCCTCCGCGCGCGCGCCCTTCGCGATCACGGCCTGACCGTTCACGATCACATCATCAGCGATCGTGGCGTTGAACGAATCGCCGGGGTGACTGATCTTTGACCCAAGATCCTGATCCAGGCGGACGTGCAAGTCCGTGCCCGTAGGCAAATCGACCACTGCCGGAGGAGGAGGCGCTTGCGGCGCAGGCGCGCCGCTACCCGACGAAGAGCCCGAAACAGGTCCTGAGTTCGAACCGCCGGCAGGCTGCTGCGGATTCTGGAGCGGTTGTGCGGCGGAGCCGATCGGACTACCCGATTGCGGAGGATTGTTGGCCTGATTGCCGGATTTGCATCCGCCGAGCACAAGCATGGCTGCAAACATCGACGCTGCAAATGAACGCGGACTGCAATGGAGGTTCATAACACTCACTCCTTGAGAGGAAGTTGTCGAACGGCCATGGCAACGAATTGTCGGGCCCTCCGTTTGGGCGTCCTGAAATATTAAATGTCGAGATTCTTTACGTCGAGCGCGTTGTCTTCGATGAATTTGCGGCGAGCTTCCACGTCTTCGCCCATGAGGGTGGTGAAGATGGCCTCAGTTTCGGCAATGTCCTCGAGCTTGACTGAAAGCAGAGTGCGGTGCTCGGGGTCCATTGTGGTTTCCCAAAGCTGGGTGGCCGTCATCTCGCCCAAGCCTTTGTAGCGCTGTACCTGGTAGTCCTTCTTGCCCTGCTCCACGATGTAGGCAAAGAGTTCGCGGGCGGTCTGCTTTTCGACCGGCTCGCGCAGGACGCGTGCAGCGCGCGCGGGAGCCTTGGTTCCCGCTTTCGCCTCGGCGCCTTCGGCCTCTTCCTCGTCGTCCGATGCGGCCGCGGCAGACTTAGCGGCATACTCCACCAGGAAGGGCGGCTCGAGAAACTCCTTGATGAGCGAGTACTTCGACATCATCTGGCGGAACTCTGGGCTGGAAGCCATTGTCCAGTCGATGCAACGCGTGGCGCCCTGGGTATCGGTAAAGCAGATGGACCAGGTGTGGTGTTCCTCGTCCTCCAGCGGCTTGCCCACCTTGAACTGGAACTCATCGGCAAGCTCGACAAGCTTCGAGTGCAAATCGGCAATCTTGTCCGGAACTCCCCGTCCGTCCTTTGAAGAAAAATCGGCGCGATGCGTCAGCTCGGCGCGGGCCAGCATCTCGGTCAGTTTTTCGTTGCGGATGCGCTTGTCCACCTTCTCCACAAAGCCGAGATACTCGTTTAGCGTGGCCATGAAGCGGGTCAACTCGGCGCCTTCGATGCGGCTCGCGGTCTCCCCGTGGCGCACCACGATGCCTTCCGACGCCCGCTTCACCATCACCTTCACAAACTCGCGGTCGTCCTTGATGTACTGCTCGAAGCGACCTTTCTTGATCTTGTAAAGCGGCGGCTGCGCGATATACACATGATCGCGCTTGATGAGCTCGGTCATGTGGCGGAAGAAAAACGTGAGCAGCAACGTGCGAATATGGGAGCCGTCCACATCGGCGTCGGTCATGAGGATGATCTTGCCGTAGCGGACCTTGGCCGGATCGAAATCGTCTTTGCCGATGCCACAGCCCAGCGCCGTGATCATGGCACGGATTTCCTCGTGCCCGAGCATCTTATCGTAGCGCGCCTTCTCCACGTTCAGAATCTTGCCCTTGAGCGGCAGAATGGCCTGGAATTTGCGGTCACGTCCCTGCTTGGCTGTACCGCCGGCCGATTCGCCCTCCACCAGGTAGAGTTCGCAGCGCTCGGGATTGCGCTCGCTGCAGTCGGCCAGTTTACCGGGCAGGCCGCCGCCATCGAGCGCGCCTTTGCGCCGCGTCAGGTCGCGCGCCTTGCGGGCCGCCTCGCGCGCGCGGGCCGCTTCAATCGCCTTGTTGATGATGCGGCGCGCCACAGGAGGATTCTGCTCGAGATACATCCCCAGACGCTCGTTGACGAAGGCCTGCACGGTGCCGGCGATGTCGGAGTTGAGCTTGCCCTTGGTCTGTCCTTCGAACTGCGGCTGCGACAGCTTCACGCTCACCACGGCCACCAGGCCCTCCCTGACGTCGTCGCCGCTCAGGCTTTCTTTTAGATCTTTGAAGAGGCCCATCTGCTGGCCGATGAAGTTGATGGTGCGCGTCAGCGCCGCGCGAAAACCGGAAAGATGCGTGCCGCCGTCCACGGTATTGATGTTGTTGGCGAAGCTGAAGACCGTCTCGGAATAGCTGTCGTTGTACTGCAGGGCAATGTCGATCTCAACGCCGTCGCGCGACGCCTCCATGACGATGGGCTTGTCGTGCAGCACACTCTTGCCGCGATTGAGATGCTTGACGAACTCGGCGATGCCCCCGGCATAGCGGAACTCGGCGCGGCGCGCTTCGCCGGTCTTCGGGTCGGCGGTGCGCTCGTCGGTCAACGTGATCTCCAGGCCCTTGTTGAGGAAGGCCATCTCGCGCAGGCGCTGCGCCAGTGTGTCGTAATTGAATTCCGTAGTGACGAAGATGGTCTTGTCGGGCAGGAAGTGCACCTTGGTGCCGCGGCGCTTGCTGGTGCCGGTCTTCTGCAGCTTCGAAGTGGGAATGCCCCTCGCATAGCTCTGCTCGTAGGTGTGGCTGGACTCGCCCGGCTTTTCCGGGCGCCAGATCTCCACCTCGAACTCCTCACTCAGCGCATTCACGCAGCTCACACCCACTCCGTGCAAACCGCCGGAAACCTTGTACGTCGAAGAGTCGAACTTGCCGCCTGCATGTAGCTTGGTGAGCACGACTTGCGCGGCGGGCATGCGCTCGCCGCCAGGCAGATCCATCATGTCCACGGGAATGCCGCGGCCGTCGTCGACAACCGTAATGGAGTTGTCGACATGGATCACCACGTCGATCTTCCTTGCGTAGCCCGCCAGCGCCTCATCCACAGAGTTATCGACAACTTCGTAGACCAGGTGATGCAACCCCATTTCGCCGGTCGAGCCGATGTACATGGCAGGGCGCAAGCGTACCGCTTCCAGGCCTTCGAGAACCTTGATGTTCTCGCCGGTGTAGCTATCGTTGTCGCCGTGCATGGAGGTGCTGCTCAGAACTTCAGTCGCCATAAAATTCCGTTCGCAAAATGTGTCAAATCGAGGGTCACCGGAGACGTTTTCCGGACGCTGAAGAGCGACTAACCGCTTGAAAAACTGGGGTGATCAAGCTCGTTTGCCTATAGGCTATTTTACCATGCGGCGAAGGCTTGAAATGGGGAGGGACAAGGGCGTGCACGTGATTACCAAGGATATCTAGACACTCCACTAAAATGACGTTAGTAATCACTCTCCATGCTGTTTTGCTATATATATGTAAAAAATAGACTTACGATAATATTTGCGGTACGCTACTGCCTGGAAAGAGACAAGTCTCTTTCAATGTCTAACTCCTGAGGTTACCAAAGATGAAAACCGTCATTCGCATGTTCGCCCTGCTCGTCGCCATCGCTGGCCTGGCCTCGGCTTCCTTTGCCCCCGCCACCCCACAGACCTTGATCAAGCACGCCGCGATGTCCGCCAGCGGCCCGGGCCCTCTCGACCTTCCCGGTCCACTGCCCTGCGAATCGGACGGAACCTGCATTGTGCAGGCCGCATCGAATCGCTGATTTCTCTGGGCGCGCTGCTGAATCAGCCATCTAGCACGAAAGTGCCAGCGGCGCGTTACCCTTTTGTGTTTGGGTCTTAGGGCTGATTAGCGCTATTCTTAGTGCGTTCACGGAATTGCGCCATAGCCAGATGCCACTGAACTTCGCAATGTCGGCGATGAATGCGAGCGAGTTCCTTCTCTGGGCCGCGCTGGCTTATCTTTTCTGGAGCAAAGGGCTGCATCACCGTTTCCGGGCAATGAGTTATTACCTGGCGGTGCGCGCGATTTCCACTCCGCTTCTGGTGCTTGTGCTCCACGAAGAATCGCAGCCCTGGGGCCAGGCCCGTCGTATCATTCTCGGCAAAATCTACTACTTTGGCTTTTTTGCGACCTATCTCGCAACCGTCGTGCTGCTGTTCTTCATCTGCATTGAGGTCTTCCGCTCCGCGCTGGAGGCGTTCCCCGGCATTACCAAGCTCGCCATCGTGATCTTCCGCTGGGCCGCCTTCGTTTCCGTCATTGTCAGCCTGACGTCGATCTCGTATGCACACAAAGGGATTCACCTCATTGCGGACATTTCGTACGGCCTCATGCATTCTGTTAGCGTTCTCGAGCTCTGTCTGCTGGCTTTCCTTTGCTTGTGCATGAACGCGCTGCGCCTGACGGTGCGGGATCTGTCCTTCGGCATCGCATTGGGTTTCGGCGTCCTGTCGTCAGGCGACTTCATCCTTGCATCTTGGATCTCCCGCGTCGTTTCGCACAACGATCCGGTCCAGTTCGTCTACGAGTCCCTGATTCTGGCCACCCTGGCCATCTGGATGATTTACTGCATCCTGCCGGAGCCCGTCCGCAAGCCAATCCTCGTGCCGGCGAGCTCGACGATTTATCGTTGGAACGAAATCGCATCCGCTCTCGGCCACACCGGAACCAGGGTCGCCGTGCAGCAGCCCGCCAACGGCTTCTTCCTTTCCGATGTGGAGCACGTGGTTGAGAAGGTGCTGGCAAGAAATATGAAGGGACGCGAGTCCGAGACGTAAAAGCAGGGAATAGGGATTAGGGAACAGGGAACAGAAAAATCAAAGGCCACGGCGGCGCCGTGGCCTTTGATTTTGAAGTCCGCTCGACTGCCGCTTCCTTACTTCGCTGCCACCGGTTCGATCGAGGCAAAGCGTCCGCGGCGTCCGCGGTCGGTGAACACCACGCGGCCAGTCACCTTGGCAAAAAGTGTGTCGTCGGAGCCAACGCCCACATTGGCGCCTGGCTTGATGGGTGTGCCGCGCTGCCGCGTGATGATGGAACCTCCCGTCACCAACTCGCCGGCAAAGGCCTTTACGCCCAGCCGCTGCGCATTTGAATCCCGTCCATTTGTGGAGCTGCCTCCACCTTTTTTGTGTGCCATTGCCGAATCCCCTTCTGAAAAACAGCTTTTAGCTCTTAGCTTCGTCCGTGCGGAAACCAGGCTCTCGCTTGCGCCCGGTGCAGACCGCGATTCTTACTTGGCGGCGTAGGTTACGCCATCAGCTTCAATGGCTTGGATGCGCACCTCGGTGAAGTTCTGCCGGTGTCCCTGCAACTTCTTGTATTGCTTCTTGCGCTTGAAGTGGAAGACCAGAATCTTGTCGCCGCGGCCCTCGCCAACGATCTCCGCGGTCACTTTGGCCGTTGCCGGCTTGACCAAGGTTCCCGGCTCACCGGAAACCGCCAGCACGTCGCTAAACTCAACGGTCGGACCGCCGGTCACGCTTTCGATCTTCAACACGTCCCCCGGAGCCACGCGATATTGCTTGCCCCCGGTGCGAATGACTGCGTACATAACAGACCCTCTCTCGCTCAGGCCTCTCAGCCAGGCGCGTAACTCAAATCGGTGTGCTCGATTGGGGCGTATACAGACTAACTACTGCATCGGGAGGCGGGCCGCACACACACTCACCTGAGCGGAGAACCCGTCCATTTCCCGCGCACCCCTGCACGGGGTGCATCGCCAAACTCTTTGATTTTATCGTCAAACCGGGAATCGGGTCAATGCGCCATGGGAGGCGCCGTACGGCGGCGAATTCCGGGTCGCTATACTGCCTTCATGCAGCCCGTCAGCATTGTGCTCACCGAACTGAACGAAGTCCAGGAGATTGAGCGCGCGGTGTCGAGCCTGCTCGCACAGGTTCCTCCGGCAGCGGAAGTGATCATAGTCGACGGCGGCTCGACCGATGGCACCTGGGAGCGGCTCGAAGCCGCCGCGGCAAAGGATGGGCGGCTGGTGGCGATCCGCGACGAAACCTGCAGCCTGAGATTCTCGGCCGGGCCGGTTTCGCGCGGGCGCAATGTGGCTATCCAGGCCGCCCAATCGCCAATTGTTGCCTGTGCCGACGCCGGCTGCACCTATGCGCCGGACTGGCTCCGGAACCTCACCGCGCCGTTGGTTGCCGGCGAGGCGGAATACGCGCTCGGTGGATCCTGTCTCGATGCGAGCGGGTGCACCGTGTGGGATGTGGCGTCGGCGCCATTCTTCAGCATTCGCCTTTCGCCCACGGAACCCACCAAGTCATGCACAGCGCGGTCGATGGCATTTACCAAAGCCCTGTGGCAGCGCATCGGCGGATTTCCCGAAGAGGTGCTGGTGGGCGAGGACACGTTGTTCGATCTCGAGGCGCGGCGGCTGACAAAGCCGGCCTTCATCGCCAACGCCAAGGCGCATTACCGGCCGGGAAATACCTTCCGTTCCGCCAGCCACCAGATGGCCCGCTACGCCCTCAGCGATGGCCAGGCAGGCGTGCGCGGAAGCCGCCTCTTCCGCAATGCCGCGCGGTGCGTCCTCGAAGTACTGGCGGTTGCGAGCTTGTATTGGACCCTCGTTCCCCTGCTGGTGGTTCTCTTGCTGGAATCGTGGTTTGCCTTTCACCGCGACGGACGGCAGCTGGGCCGTTTTGGCGCGAAGGCGGTGCTGGCCCGCTTTGCCTTTTCCGTTGCCGTGCCTTGGGTGGTGGCCGCGAATCAGATTCGCGGGTGCTTTACTAAGGAGCCACTAACCAATCGGCAAAATACAGGGAACAGCGACTAAGGAATTGCGGGACTGCGGATCGGAAACCGGGGTAGGTTACGCGCGGGGTGGGACTACGTAGAACAGAATCGCGCAGTAGTGGGCGATGCTTCCGGCGAGCACGAAGATGTGCCACGCGGCGTGGAAGTAACGAATGCGGTCGAGGGCGAAGAAAACAATGCCCATCGTATACGCCAGGCCGCCGACGGCCAGCCAGAGCATGGCGTGCCAGCCGATTGCATTGAGCAGCGAGCGGCCCACGAAAATCACCAGCCAGCCCTGAATCAGATAGATGGCCGTGGAGATGAACGCGAGAGGACCTCGCGTGAAGTGATCCATGGCGACGCTTTTGGCCACCACGCCAGCCACGGCCAAGGCCCAGACCACGCCAAAGAGAATCCACCCCATGGGACCGCGCAGAGAGACGAGCGTGAACGGCGTGTACGTGCCGGCGATGAGCACGTAGATGGACGAGTGATCGAGAACGTGAAAGACATAGCGGGCGCGGGTGCGCACCAGCGAGTGATAAAGCGTGGAGCAGAGATAGACCAGCACCAGCGAGCCCGAAAAGATGGCGCAACTGACAATGAGCCGCGCCGAGCCACGCGTGGAAGCAACGATAAGCCAGGCAGCTCCCGCAATGGCGAGCGCTGCACCGACGCCGTGGGTAATGGCGTTGGCCAGAATGTCGCCCAGTTCGTAATGGGGGTGCACGAATCGATGATAGTCTCGCGCTCGGAAGGCGGATCGACGCACGCCGTCTCTCCGTTCCGAATCAGAACGCACGCGAGCCATGGGAATTCCCGTCCCGGCTTGCCGGTTCGCGGCGTGCATCGCTCTTGAGGTCCGCTGCACACGGAGCTAAGGTTCAATCCATGTCGGGCCATTTGGACAATGTGCCGGCGGTGAGGCAGCGACCATCGACTGGTTTTACCGGCCGATTGACCGAGATCGCGCGCGGGTACCAGCGTGAGCTGGAGCAGAACCCTACGCAACCCGTGGCGCTGGTGGGCATGAGCCTGGTGGCGCTGGCCAGCCACCAGACCGAAGCGGCCGTGAAGATGGCGTCCGCCGCTGTAGCTTCCGCGCCGGAGTTGGTCGCGGCATGGGTTGCTTTGGGGCAGTCGTTGAAGGCCGCGGAACGGCATGAGGAGGCAGCGAGAGCCTACGAGCAGGCAATCAGGCTCGATGGCATGAATGCGCTGGCACGCCTGGGGCTGGGCGAGCTGAAGATCGCGGGAGCCCGGCCGGAAGAAGCTGTCGTCGAGTTCGAGCTTGCGCTTAAGCGCAGCCCGGCGCTGATTGCGGCGCATTTAGGGCTGGGCAATGCGCTCGCGTGCATGGGGCGGAATGAAGAGGCGCTCGAGCGGTACGAGGCCGCGCTCGCGTTGCGCCCGCGCCTGGCGGAATGCGAGTTCGCCGCAGGATTCGCACTGGCCCGGCTGGGAGGCACAAAGGAAGCGGAGACGCGCTACCGGCGCGCCGTTGCCGCGCGGCCCGACTTTGCCGCAGCCTGGATCAATTTGGGCGCCTTGCTGCGGGAGCAGGGAAAGGACCTGTTTGCCGAAGCCGCGCTGCGCCGCGCAATCAAGCTGCGGCCGGACCTGGTTTCGGCCTGGGTCAATCTCGCCGTTCTGGAGCGTGAGCGTTGCCGGCCGGAAGTTGCCGAGACCTATCTGCGCAAGGCCTTCGCGTTGAATCCTGCGCAAGTGGAGACGCTGGTTGCGTGGTGTCAGTTTCGCGTTGCGGAGCGCGATCTTGCTGGCGCGTGGGGTTGGTTGCGTTGGGCGCTGGCGCACAATCCGGACTTCGACGAGGCCGTGAATCTGCACGGCATTTTGTTGCATTTGGACGGGCGATTCGCCGAAGCGGTAGAGACATTCGAGCGGGCCGAGGCTCTGGGCAACCGCGCGGCAGCTTCGAATCGCGGCAATTCCCTGCTCGATCTGGGCCACATGGAAGAAGCCCTCGCGGCGCATCGGGCTGCGGTCGAGCGCGATCCCTCGAGCGCCGGCGCCAAGTACAACCTGGCGCTGACCCAGCTGCGCCTCGGCGATTGGGAGCGTGGCTGGGCCGGCTACGAGGCGCGCTGGCAATTCCGCGAGGTGCATCGGCGCCCGCGCTTCTTCAGGCAGCCGCGCTGGCGCGGCGAGAAGTTGCATGGAGAGCGCGTGCTGCTCCACGCCGAGCAGGGGCTCGGCGATACCATTCAGTTCTGCCGCTACGC
>Ga0326728_10004100_pt1 | contig 43815 bp, 40 predicted proteins | sample MB3enrmetagenome_FD_207602 | JGI IMG/M metagenome (GOLD analysis project Ga0326728, IMG submission 207602) | Lab enriched peat soil microbial communities from McLean, Ithaca, NY, United States - MB31MN | ecosystem: Environmental > Terrestrial > Soil > Wetlands > Peat | place: USA: New York...
GGCCAACGATTGAATTAAGGCCCTGCCTGAGCGCCACGGGAAAATAAAGGAACTCCGCCGATGATCGGGCAAAAGTATGGGTGGCCCTGTTGACCTGTTGAACGGATGAACAATATAATTCAAATGTTAAATGTTAAGATGTGACCCCGACGCGCCCCATTATAAACACCTGTCCCCAGGTTGGCAAGAACAAACGTGGTTGCGCCCTGCGCGAATAAGAGGTAATGTTCGCCCATGACTGCAACATTGTCCAAAAGTCAAGCCGATTTGCCCAGGCTGGTTGAAATCGCAAGCCAGGGCGAGGACGTGGTCATAACGGTCGAAGGGAAGCCGAAGGCGCGTTTGACACGCGCTACGGTCGTGCCCGGCAACGGAGCGTCTCCCGAAAGCCCGGAGGACTTGACCGTGCGGGTCAAGGAACTTGCGTCCTTGCGCGACAAGTATCGAACCGGCAAGGCCGGGCTGACGGTGGACCAGATTTTGGAGGAAAGCCGCGCGGATCGTCCGTGACGCATGCACTACTGGGATACGTCCACGCTGGCCAAATTGTATGTCGCCGAGTCGGATTCCGCGCAATTTTCCGCCCACTGGTTGCAAACGGGCGTCATCAAAACCTCGGCGCTCGCCCGTTGGGAATTATTTTGCGTTCTTGCCCGAAAGGAAGCGGATGGCCTGATCTCCTCCGGAGCGGCGGAGGCAGTTTTTAACGAGTTTCTAACCGATGTCGCCAGCGGGGCGGTTGTTCTCATTCCGATGAATGGGCAGGAGGATCGGTTTCGCAATTTGGTTCTGCGCCTTTCCCGGTCGAAACCGCCTTTGTTCACGCGCACGTTGGACGGCATTCACCTCGCCACCGCTGATTTCCATGGCGCCACTGAATTTGTTTCCACGGACTTAAATATGCGGAAATGTGCCGCAGCAATTGGCTTGGCTGTTTATCCATGAAGGGTGGCGGGAATTTGGAGACTTTAGCGCGGGGCCGGGGTCAGGGAGGGGTGCAGCCATGTCTTTGCCCATTATTCTTTTCACCCCCAACTTTTCTGAAGATTTTGCTGGACAGAACTTAGAGCCTATAGTATCCTTCCCCCCGTGAAGGTCCATTCCATCCACCTTCACCACGGAATGCAGGGAACAGGAACAAACTCAAAAAGGAGATCAAATTCATGGCACGCATCGGAAAAATTGCCCGCCTGTCCAGGGCGGTTCGCGCTCAACTCAACAACCGCCTCCAGGACGGCGGCGAAGGCAAACAAATCGTCCGCTGGCTCAACTCGTTGCCCCAGGTCAAACGGGTTCTGGCCGATAGGTTCGACGGAAAGCCCATCAATGAGCAAAACCTCTCCGACTGGCGGCAGGGCGGCTACGAGGAATGGCTGGCTCACCAGGACATCCTCGCCCAAGCCGGGGAACTGGCCGCCCACCAGCAGGAACTGGCCACGGCCGTCCCCGGCAAATCGCTTGCCGATCATCTCGCCGCCGCCATCGGCTTCCGCTACGCGGCCATCCTGGCTGCGCAAGGGCCGGAGTTGGACGAAAAATCGCTGACCCAACTCAAAGCGCTCAGTCGCATTTGCCAGGCCGTGGTCAAACTGCGCCGGAGCGATCACAATGCCGCGCGGCTCAAGATTGAAATGGAGCGCTGGGAACTGGCCTGTCTGCAAATGGCGGAGGACAAAACCGAGTCCATCAAACGCCAGCAGAGGGAAGCCCTGGCCGCGCCCATTTTGGGAATATTCAAAAAGGTCGAACGGCTGGAAAAACTCGGCTACGGGGAGGCGGCCCAGATGGGGGTGGACTATCTCCATGAAGTGGAGACTTGTGAGGATCCGGCCCATTTTAAGAGCAAAGTTGTCACCCCGGAAACGGTGGAAAAGTTGTGCGCCCATGCTGAAGAACTGGCCAAGAACCCGCCCGTTAAGCGGACCCCGATGGAGGCCGCCATGGACCTTTACACGCAAATGGGCGACTTCATTGCCAAATCCAGGAGCAAAGATCAGGCCGTTCCGCCGCCGTCAAAGCGGCCTGCCAGGGCGTGCCGCCGCGTCCGCAAGCCAGTCGAGCCAGAGGCTCGACGCCACAACGCTACTACACGCGGCGTCCAGCGGACCGAATCTGCCCCGCCGGATGATAAAGTCCACCCGGCTCCAGCGCCCGCGGCCCCGTTGGATCCAGCGCCTTTGGCCCCGGATTCCGGCCTGTCCGCCACCGCATCGCCCGCCGGGGCAGAGGATGTAACGTCGAGCCTGCGGCTCGAATCGGGCCTGTCCGATGTGGCGCCTCCCGGCGGGGCGGAGGAGGCGATCAAGGCTGATCAAGGCTAATCAAGATATTTTGGGCGCATGGCATCTCCACCAACTGTCAAAGCAGCCGGAAACAACGCGGGGCTGGGAAGCCCCGCGAACCCGCTGCCATTGTTGGTGTCAGTGCCAAGATGCGGCCGTGGTCCGTCAGGGCTTGTCCGCAATTGGCGCAGGCGGCTTGAGCTTGGGGTCCAGGGCCAGGGCGGCCTGGAATTCCTTGAGGGCCTCGTTGGTGCGCGATTGCAGGAGGAGTGCGTTCCCCAGATTGGTGTGCGCCTCCACCGTGTTTTGCAGGAGCACGGCGCCCTGGAAGTTGGAAACCGCCGCGTCGAAGTGTTTTTGTTCTTCCGCCCGAAAACCGAGTTTGACGTAGGCGAGGTACTTGGCGTTGTCCACGGCCTGGCGGTCGAGTCTGGCGTCGCGCACGCGGGCGGCGGTTTGCTCCGTCGCATGATCGGACCGCTGGCCGGCTATGTAGGCCGCCACCGTGACGAGAAAGGCGCAGAACAAAAAAATCTGCAACGGCAGGCTGGGCGGCGGGTTGTAGTCCCATGCTTCCCCCGGACCGGATGGGCCGGGAGAACTCTCCCGGGGATGGAAGGTCGCATTGGCCATAGGCGGATATTTTGGCGCGGCGCTCTAAGGCCCGCAAGCGCGAAATGAAAGTCCATGGGCCTTCATTTTTTGGCGGCGCCGGCGTGCTTGGCGCGGAAAGTGCCCTCTTCGCAACAGCGCACGAATTCCTCGGTCACGGACTTCAATTCCTCCCAGCGCGCCCGGATGGATTTGGCTTCCGGCGGGGTGACCTGGTTGTCGTGCGCGGAGTCGGCCATGACGCCCAGCAAATCGGCAAAGTCCTGCACGACGTTGTTCATGGCGGGCACCAGAAAGGCCGGATGCGGCCGGCCCGTTTTGGGGTTTTTGATGAAAAAGCCGCCGGCCTGCTGGCAAAGCCATTGCACGATCCGCTCATCCCCGCTGCACCGCTCCAGCTTGGCCACGCGGTCCAGCGGATTGGCCGCGCCGCTGCTTTGTTCGGGCGGCTCGGCCCATTTATAGACCATGGAAAGGGAAAGGCCCAATTCGCCGGCCAGATGCTTGGGGCTGGTCTTTTGAAAAACTTCGCGCAAAATTTCATGAGATTCCATGACCGGGAAAATGGCGCAAGCAGGCGTTTTTGGCAAGCCAACTTCGCAGGCCCAAATCCTCGCCTCAGAAATTCTCTGAACCGCGAAATACGCGAAATACGCGAAAAATCCAGACCCTTCCCCCGAAAGCTTTCCGGTTTCGCGTATTTCGCGTATTTCGCGGTTTCCTCTGTTTTCTGTATTGGCACGGCTTTTGAACCTCCCTATTTCTCGCGGTCTTCGTGGAATGTTGCCATCGTTAGGCAAGAATTGGGGCGAGCCTTTCCCAAAAGCAAATGATGTGGCCAAGCCAGTCCCAGGGATTTTCACTCGGCTTGAGTTGTGTTTTTCCAGCTACAGTCTGCCCGGCGTCACTCCGGCAATGCAGACCGGCAGCCGGGCGGCAATTCGTCACCGGGCATGGGCGGCACATTGGGCGCCTTGGCCATGATTCGGTCAAACTCGGCCAAATTCGCCCGCTTGGCCCGCGTTTCCATGTCGTCACTGCCCTTCCAGACGGCAAGCTGGGCGGAAAGTGCCAAGGCAACGATCTGGTCTATTGGAACCTGTTCGCGTTCCGCCGCCGCGCGCGCTCGTCGCGCTAAATAGTCTGGCACGTTTGCTTCGATTTTCGTCATGTCGTTTGCCTCAAGATTTTCAGGAACTCAGCCGGTCGGACCACTCGAATTCCGAATTGCGCGGCGCGAATCATCACTCCTCCGCGTGGGCCAGTTTGGACAGAACGTTGAAATCTTCCAGCGTGGTGGTGTCGCCTTGGATGTCGTCGCCGACGGCGATTTGCTTGAGGAGTCGGCGCATGATTTTGCCGGAACGGGTCTTGGGCAGGGCTTCGGCGAAGCGAATGTCGTCCGGCTTGGCGACGGGGCCGATCTCCCTGGCGACGTGGGCGCGAAGTTCGTCCCGGATGGCGGAGGAGGCGTGAATGCCGGTCTTGAGAGTGACGAAGGCGACCAGGGCCTGGCCTTTCATTTCATCGGGACGGCCCACGACGGCGGCTTCGGCCACATTGTGGTTGCTGACCAGGGCGCTTTCCACTTCCGCCGTGCCGATGCGATGGCCGGCCACGTTGAGGACATCATCAATGCGCCCGACAATCCAGAAATAGCCGTCCGCATCCTGCCGGCAGCCGTCGCCGGTGAAGTAGCTGCCCTTGACTTCGCTCCAATAGGTGTCCACAAACCGTTTCGGGTCGCCCCAGACGCCGCGCAACATGCCGGGCCACGGTTTGCGAATGACGAGCTTGCCGCCGGAGTTTTTCGGGACGGGGCGGCCCTGGTCGTTGACGACTTCCGGGAGGACGCCGAAGAAGGGGAGGGTGGCGGTGCCCGGCTTGGCGGGGGTGGCGCCGGGCAGGGGGGTGATCATAATGCCGCCGGTCTCGGTCTGCCACCAAGTGTCAACAATAGGACAACGCCCCTGGCCGATGACGTCGCGGTACCACATCCAGGCCTCCGGGTTGATCGGCTCGCCCACCGTGCCCAGAAGACGCAGGGAGCGGAGATCGTGTTTGGCGGGCCATTGGGCGCCCCATTTCATGAAGGCGCGGATGGCGGTGGGGGCGGTGTAGAGGATGGTGACGCCGTACTTGGCCACGATGCGCCAGAAGCGGTCCGGCTCGGGAAAATTGGGCGCGCCCTCGTACATGAAACTGGTGGCGCCGTTGGCCAGCGGGCCGTAAACGACGTAGCTGTGGCCGGTGACCCAGCCGACGTCGGCGGTACACCAATAGACATCCTCGTCGCGCAGATCGAAGACGAGGCGGGCGGTCAGTTTGGCGCCGAGCAAATAGCCGCCGGTGGTGTGCAGGATGCCCTTGGGCTTGCCGGTGGAGCCGCTTGTGTAAAGTATAAAAAGCGGGGCTTCGCTGTCCAGCTTTTCCGCGGGACAATCGGCGGAAACGTATTCCAGCTCGCGGTGCCACCAGAGGTCGCGGCCTTCCTGGATGTGGATGTCGTTGCGGGCGCGGCGCAGCACGATGACGTTGCGCACCGTGGCGGCCAGTTGCCGGCCGGCGGCATCTTTGAGCAGCAGCGCCTCGTCCACGCTCTTTTTCAGCGGGATGATGCCGCCGCGGCGAAAACCGCCGTCGGCGGTGATGACCAGTTTGGCCTGGCAATCGAAAATGCGGTCGGCCACGGATTGGGCGCTGAAGCCGCCAAAGACGACGGAGTGAACGGCGCCGATGCGGGCGCAGGCGAGCATGGCGACGGCGGCTTCCGGAACCATGGGCAGGTAGATGATGACGCGGTCGCCTGGCTGGATGCCGTGGCGTTTGAGGACGTTGGCAAAGAGGCAGACTTCGCGATGGAGTTGCTGATAGGTGAGGGTGCGTTCTTCGCCGACCTGGCCGGCGCCGGCGGGTTCGCCCTCCCAGATCAAGGCCGCCTTGTTGGCGGTGGGGGCGCCCAGATGGCGGTCCAGGCAATTGTAGCTGACGTTGAGCTGGCCGCCGACAAACCATTGGGCATAAGGGAGCTTCCATTGCAGGACTTTTTTCCAGGGCTTGAACCAAACCAGTTCGGCTTTGGCCTGGCGATGCCAGAAGGATTCGGGCCGCTGGATGGATTCTCGGTAGAGTTTGCGGTACTGGGCCATGGAGCGGATGTGGGCGCGCGCGGAAAAGGATTTCGGCGGCGGGAAAACACGCTCTTCGTTGAGGATGGAGGTGAGGTGGTCCGGCCGGATGGAAGAGGTTTCAGACATAGGGCGTTGCGATCATGTTACGCAAATTTACGGCACGGCGGGCGGGCGTCAACGCCGGAATTGCCGCAATGGCATAATGCGTCAGTGACGGAGAGGGAAAAGGTGGGGCGGGCAGTCCTCTGCCCGCCGCGGCGCGCACGGAGTGCGCGCCCTACCAGCCGAGACGGACGCATCAAGGAATGGCGGATTTCCGCCTTCGCTTTCCCGTCCCCTCCGGGACCGGCGCATTGCCGATTCGGCGCGATGGGGCCTGATTTGCTGGATTAGGCATGAAAGCAACACGGTCAAAAAACCTCAAAAAACTCATTGACTTTAGACCTCAGAACTCTCTCCTCCGCCCGACGGAAGAGAGGGAGAAGAAGGGGCCGACGGTTTGAACCCTCATTTTGGCCTGGGAATTGCTTGGGCGAATTGATGCTTGCATTGCATGGAACGAGTCGCGTATAAGACAAGACGTGTTATATTGCGCATGGTTGTGCCTGATTTAATGCCCATTCTTGATGCAGATTTAAGTTTCCCTGGCCCATTTGGGAACATAGAATTGCGGAGCATGGTTGCAGCCGCTTGAAATTATATGCCGATACGAATTAACCTCATGGCCGAGGCGCAAGCCCTGGAAGAGGCGCGCCGGCGCAATCCCGTCAAATTGGGAAGCTGGGTTGCCGGATTTTTCGTCGCTCTGGTGGGGTTGTTTATTATGATGAAGCAGTTGGACATTAACTACGCCAAAGCCGTGAAAGCCGGGCTGGACGAGCAGTGGAAGGCCGATGAGGCGAAATACACCGGCGTGACCAACGCGGAGGCCAGCATCGCTGCCCTCCAGGGAAAAATCGCGGCGTTGGACCATCTCCACACCAACCGGTTTCTTTGGGGACCCGTCCTGAACGCCTTGCAATATACTGTGGTGGATCAGGTCCAGGTGACTCATATTTGGACCCTCCAAACCCTCGATCGGGAGGCGCCCAGAACCATCGCCAACAAGACCATTCCAGGCACGGCCAACTTCGAGAAAGTCAGGCTGTCCATTGCGGGCAAGGACTACAGCCCGGCGACGGATGGATACAAGAAGTACGAGGATGCCCTCAATCATTCTCCTTTCTTCGCCAAAAAGATGGGCGGGCGCGAAGGCTTTACCATTGAAGGCGCCCCCGGCCCGAAACTCCAGGAGGCGCCGGGTTCCAGCCGGGAATATCACGTTTTCACCCTGACCAACCAGTTTCCCGACATCCGGCGCGACGACCGATGATCAAGATCACCAAAACGCAAAGAGACCAGTTGATCGGCGTGGCCGCCGGCGCGGTGGCGGTGATGGCGGCCTTGTGGTACTTCGTCATTTTGGCCCAAGGCAAGGAGCTGGCTGTCACCCAGGCAAACTGTGTCAAGATGAGAACCAAAATCAAGGACGCCTCCGCCGAGGTGAGCCGGGCCGAAAAGATCGGCCTGGAGCTGACCAACTGCATGCAACAACTCAGCCGGCGCGAAGCCACCTTCGCTCCCGCGCGCGAGCCTTACACCTGGATGGTGGGGTTGATGGGCGATTTCGCTGTGCCACCGAAGGAAGTTCACCATTACAAGACCGTTTCCATCAGTGACGTCAAACCGCCGGACATCTCGGAAAGGGGAGTCATTGGGGACTTTCCCTACAAGTGGGCCCGGTTTCACATCACCGGCGAGGGCCACTACCATGATTTTGGAAAGTTTATCGCCAACTTCGAAAACAACTTTCCCTATTTTGCCATTCAGAACCTGGATATTTTCGTCCCCGACATCCGCCAGTCTCGGGACCCGGATATGCTGGCATACAGCTTCGACGTCGTCACGCCCCAGTTGCCCAGCGGGGCGGAAACCAAATGAAATCGCCGGCCCCATACCCGAAGAAAGCCGCGGTCGCCGCGCTGGCGGGAGCGCTGATGGCTCTGGCCGTGCTGCCCGGATGCGGCAAAAAAGCGCCCACCCCGGCCGCTCATCCGCCCGCCAAGCCGGCCGCCGTCACCAACACCACGGCCGAGGCGGCGACCAACGGAGAGGCGGAATTTGTCTCTGTATTTGACGACAGCCCGCCGCCCGGCAACAAAGGCAGGGATCCATTCAACCCCGACTCGACCAACCGGAACCCGGCTGCTCCTTCGATCCCGAAAACGACTTCCGCCGCCGGGCCGGTGGATGCCCAGTTGAAGCTCCAAGGCGTGGGCGGATCTCCGGGACGCTGGGTCGCCGTCATCAACAATCACATTCTCACCGTCACCGATCCGCCGGAAACCATCCGCGTCTCTGGCGGCGGCGCCATCACGCTGAAAGTCGTCGAAATTGGCTCGAATTATGCTGACGTCACGATTGAAGGAACCGCCGGGATAAAACGATTGACCATAAACCAAAAAAAGTGACAGCCTTCCATGCCATGAAAGTCTCCACCCCTGACCCGATCCATCCCGCCCAATCCTTATGAAAATCAAACTTCCTTTGCTTCTCATCCTCCTGGCGGCGGAGCTGGGGATGCGAAGTCTGGCGCAGCCGGCGACCGCGCCTCCTCCAGTCACCACCACCACCACGGTCACGGGGCCCACCAATGCAGGCCCGGTCGCGCCCCCGCCCGAGCCCACCCTCCCGGTGCAGGGTTACCCCACCATGGCCGAAGCCAACGCGGCGCCGGCCGGCACCAACGCCACCCTGGCCGGCACCAACGCCGCCCCCGGCGGGGAAGTGGAGGAATCTTTGGCCTTTGACGATCTCCCCCTGCCTGACGCCATCCGGCAGTTGGCCGCTCTGGCGGGGATAAACATTCAGTTTGACGCCAAGTTGGAGAACCAGGTGGATCCCATTACCCACGCTCCCATTGCGCCCCCGTCGGTGAAGGAAAAGTGGAAAAATGTCACGGCCATGCAAGCGATGCAAGCCTTGTTGGACAAATATGGCTGGCAGATGAAACGAAACCCCAACACCCCGATCATCATCATCAGCGCCAAGGAAGCCAACGCGGTCGAACCCCAGGTCATGAAGGTGATCCCCCTGGGCTACAGCGACCCGACCAACATCGTGAGCGAAGTCAGCAAGGCGTTGCCGGAGCTGGTCACCATCATAGCGGACCTGCGCACCCACCAGGTGATCGTCCGCACCACGGAACGCGAAATGCCCGCGGTGGAGAAGTTAATCGCCCAGCTTGACAGCGCGACGGGCCAGATATTGATCGAGGCCAAGATCATGGAAACCACCAAGGACATCAGCACGGCCAAGGGGATTGATTGGACCGGAACCGCCGCCGCCCAGCATATTAGTTTCGGCAATGGCCTGACTGGCGGAACTGTCAGCCAGGGCAGCCAAACCGCCACCGGGGCGGGCGCCACCGTGACCGCCCCCGGGGGGCGGACATCCAGCGGAAGTCCCGCCACGACCATCGTCAGCAACAGCAGCAGTTTCCTGACCACCATCGTGGGCAGCACGGCCCAGGCCGGAGGTCTTTCGCTCAACACCGCCAGCGGCCTCAGCCCGAAGACTGCCTTCCTCAATGCGGACGGGGTTTCGGCGGTCCTTTCCTTCCTCAATTCCGATGCGGACACCAAATCCATCGCCTTCCCGCGCACGGTGTCGCTGGACGGCAGGAAGACCACATTGAGCGTGGTGCAAAATGTTCCTATTTTTGAACAATCGCAGAGCGCCCCGGCCGCGGGCGCTTCCCAAGGGCTGGCCACAGTGCTGCCCAATTATGAAAAAAAGGTGGGCGATACGATTCTCAACGAAGTCGGCATCAAACTCATTGTGACGCCGCGCATCGCCGGGGCCTCCAATGTTCTCGTCGCCGTCCAGCCGGAAATCTCCAGCGTGGACACCAAGATAGCGACCGACACCTTGAACGGCCAGGTCAACACCTCCCCCATTTTCGACCGTCGCATCATTACCACCGAAGCCTCCGTCCCCAGCGGTTACACCCTGGTCCTGGGCGGCCTGGATGACGACGTGATGGCCAAGACTTTTACCAAGGTGCCGGGGCTGGGCGACCTGCCGGGCATTGGCTCGCTGTTCCGCAGCGACACCAAGAACCATACGCGGGACACGATCCTGATTTTTGTCACCCCGACCATCATTCAGGAGGCCGACTTCCAGCCGGGCGCCACCGATTTTCTGCGCAGCAAAATTGAGCCCATGCCCACCGGCACAGACCCGGCCTGGGACCGGGGCGCGCCCTACGATTGGACCAAGCCGAAACCGCCCGTTGAGCCAGTGTATCAGCCCTGATTCCCATGAGCCTTGAAAATCAGTTTAAGGAGCGACGATGGGCGGAACTTCGGCATGGTCCGCCCGAGGACCATGACAGGACTTTGGGTCCGATCCGTCCCCTGGGCTTGCTCTGGGCCGCTCTCCTCACCTGCCTGGCCCTGGCGCCCGCGCTTCAGGCGCAAGTCAATTACGAGGAGACCAACGTCACCGTCACCACCATCGGCGGCGGACCCCCGCCGAACAATTTCTGCGCCAGCCCCGCCGGCTTCGTGGATGGCAGCACTCTTCAGCAGTCCCAATTTGACGGCCCGGTGGCCCTGGCCCTGAATTCCCAGGCAACCCTCTTCATTGCCGACAAGACCAATAACGCCGTCCGCATGGTCACCTCGGTTGGGGACACCGCAAGCAGCGCCACCGTGACTTCGCCCATTCTCACCAACCTGCACACGGTGGTGGGCGTGGCCGTGGACGCGGCCGACAACCTGTATGTTCTGACCCAGAGCAACAATGCGCAGGGGAGAAATGTTTTGAGAAAATACAATTATTCGCTCAATTTGCTTTTCAGCAATCTCCTCCCTTATTCGCCCTGCGCGCTGGCCGTGTCCCAGGACTCGGCCACCAATATATTCATCGCTTTCACCAATGGGATGGTCCTCAAGTATGGGCAGTCCAACGCCGCCTTGGCCGGCCCCTACACCATCGTCGGCAGCGGTTCCAATTTGAAGCCCGGCGGGATCGCCTGGCGAAGCGATGGCGTGCTGGCCGTGAGCGACCTGGCCAGTAATGCCATTTACCGCCTGGCCGGCACCAATAACTCCGTTCCCATCCTCTACGCCGGCGGCGGGGCGAATGGTTCGACGCCGGGCTGGGTGGATGGCGTTGCGGGCTACGCGGAGTTTAATCAACCGGCCGGCTTGACCTGGTCGCCGGACGGCCAGTTGGTGGTGGCGGACCGGGCGAACAACGCGGTGCGGCGGATTGACGCCAGCCAAACCACCAGCACCATTTACGGCGTCCAATCCGCTCTGTGGGGGTCGTCCGATTGCTCGGAAGGACTTTTCGCGGGCTGGGTGGATGGCGCTTTTGGCCCTTACCAAACCAACGCCACCGGAGACGCCCCAACCAGCGTGCTGGTGGCTCCGTCCGGCACGATCTATGTCACCGAACTCGGTTATGATTTGCTGCGCGAGGTGAATGGAGTGGCCTTCGCGGTCAGCACCAATGGCGGCACCAACGGCGTCGGCTCGACCAACGGCGTCCTCTCGCCGCCCGCTTTCAGCCCCAATTCCGGATACTTCACGGAATGCCAGACCATTACCGTGAGCAGTTCAGTCTCGAATGTGTTTTACACAACGGACGGAACAACCCCCACGACCAACAGCCCGATGGTGCAGAACATGGTCAGCACCACAACCGACAGCGGCCAGACTTTTTATGAAGGCTCGTTCCAGTGGTGCAATTCCCTTCTGGATTTGAGTTCCTTGCAGCTTCTCGCCGCGAACGGGACCAACGTCAGTGTGGTGGCCAGCGGATTGCACAGCTCCACCAACCTGATCGGCTTCCCGTCCAGCCAGGTTGCCGGCGTCGGTTCCACCGCGGTCATTCCTGTGGTGGTCAATTTGCAACCCAACACCACCCTGGCGTCGGTGCAATTCGACCTGGAGATCGTTCCCAATTCGAGCGCCACCCCGCCCATTTTGCCGGGCGCGGTCAGCCTGCTGAACATCACCACCAACGATTACCATCTGCTCGTCGCGCCGACGCAGGGAAATCTGACTTACGAAAAGTTCACTTTCTCCACCGAGAGCAACGGGCTGGGATTGGCCGTGCTGGAGCCGGCGGGCGGGACTAATTTATTGAACGCGCAGAATTTCGCGGTCCTGGCCTTGCTGGAAGTGGCGATTCCCACCAACGCGGTGGAGGGGCAAAGTTACACCCTCAATTTCCTTTATGAACCCTCCGGCACCTCCAATGGACTCCAGGGCAACGTGCCTCTGACGGCGATGCCCATGCAGACGCTGACCATTTCCAACTACCTGTATTTTGAGGGGGATTCCTCGCCTGCCAACGGGTACAGCGCGGGCGAATTTGGCGACGGCACCATCAACAACAGTGATGTCAACAATGCGTTCAAGGCGTCCCTTGGCATCTACGTTCCCTTCCAGTCCACCGATGCTTTCAGCGCCATGGATGTCTATCCGGAAACCGCCACGGAAATAGGCGATGGGTTTATTACGTTCCTGGACTGGCAGCATATTTTGTTCCGCTCACTCGGGCTCGAAACCAACAGTTGGATCCGATTCTGGACCGACGGCGGCACGCTCTCGCACAAACCCATCGTTTGGCTTCCCGGCGATATCGTCACCAACGGCATTTCCCCAAGCCAGCCTTTCGAGGCCTTTCCCAAGGTCAGGGCGGCCGACACCCCGCAGCCGGGCGCGGTTTGGTTGCGGCAGGCTTCCATCCACGCCGGAACCATTGCCGGGCTGAGTCCTGGCTTGACCTATTCCATCCCGGTCTATGTCAATGTCCTGCCGGGATACAGCTTGGCCGGCCTCCAATTCCGCGCCACCCTCGTCCCCAACGGCACTGCGCCCGCGCCGGGCCAGATTCAATTTGCCGCCGCGCCCGGCCTGCCCCCTCCTTATGCCTCCGCCCAGGGACTCTCGCCCAACGACATCATTTACGCCTGGTCGCTCTTCGAGCCATTCACGCCCCCGCTCCAGGGCAGCAACGCGCTTGGCTCGATTTCTTTCCAAGTCCCCGGCACCGCTCAAAACGGCCAATCTTACACTTTGCGGTTTTCGGGCGAGGACGGATCGCCCGACTTGGACACGCTCTACCAACTGGAAAGCGTGCCGGGGACGGCCTGGGTAGGCTCGGCCGCGCTGACGCCGCCGCAAATCAGCTCCGACGAGTGGAGGATGTGCTTCTTCGGCAGCCTGACCAACGCCCTGGCGCAGGATACCGCGGACCCGGACGGCGACGGCATGCTCAATTGGCAGGAATATCTGGCCGGGACCAATCCCACCAACGCCCTCTCCGCGCTGCAATTCCTCAACCCCGCCTTCGCCTCCGGCGCCGGGCAAGACATCAATTTGAGCTGGCTGACCGCTCCGGGCAGGAATTACGTCCTGGAATCCAGCGCCACGCTGACCGGGCCGCAATGGACGGCTGTGAACACCAACCTGGGCGACGGCAACACATTCCAGTTTTCGCTCACCAACAAAACCGGCGGCGCGCGCTTCTTTCGCATCCGGCTGCAACCATGAATATGAACCCGCATTTCCGCCGGCCAACCCGGGGCCGCAGTTCAGCCGGACGACAAAAATGCCGATGAAGGACGATAAAGATTGAAAATGCCTTTTCCAGAGCGTATAATGAATGGCGACAACAAAATGATGCCGCCAGCACATCCGCAGCACCTGCCGCCATCGCGACGGGATCGGGGATCAAACGCTTTTGATACGCGTCAACAACCACAACCTCAAATTCAACATACACTATGAGAGCAGAAATAATGATAAAGCCCAAGGCCGCGCCGTGGGGGCTGGCCGGATTAGCGACATGTCTGTTCGCCGCCGGGATTCAGGCGCAACAGGTTGCCACGGTCATCTCCACCAATCTGAACGAACCGAACTACGTCACAACCGACCCGGCCAATATCGTCTATCTCACCGATTCCTCCCACAACCGCATTCTCAAATTCAATGTGGCGGTCACCAACGCCACCATTCTGGCAGGGTCGCCCAAGGGTTTGTCGGGGACCAATGACGGCACTCGCGAGGGGGCCCTTTTCTACCAGCCGCTGGGGATCGTGTACGATCCGTTCCGCAATGGACTGGTAGTGGTGGACCAGGCCAACCAGACCCTGCGTTTCGTGACCGCGCAGGGGGTGGTGACGACTCTGGCGGGCATCCCGGCCACGGCCAGCAATCCTACCGGTGGTTTCGCCGACGGCGCGCTTGGGGTCAACCAACTCCGGTATCCGGTGGGCATCACGACCGACAATGGGGGAAATCTTTATATCGCCGATGCCGGCAACAGCGCCATCCGCGTGCTCAATTCCGCCAACGTTCTTTCGACAATACAGGTGACCAATGTGGTTTCCAACGGCGTCCCGCTGGCCAACTATGTCTTGCAAGGGGCGGCCGCGCTGGCCTTCGATCCCGCCACGCGCAATTTGTGGGTGGCCGACACCCGGCATCAAACCATTTGTTTGATCACCAACATCAACGCCCTCGGCAACTCGCTAATGGTCGTGGCGGGCACGCCAGGTTTCTCCGGGTCCTCCGACACCTCCATCTTGTCCAGCGCCTTGTTCGACCTGCCGTCCGGGCTGCTTTGGGACACCAACGGGGTGGGATTACTGATCAGTGACACGGGGAACAACACGATCCGGCAACTGACGGGGAGCCTGGCCGGCGGTTTTACCGTGCAAACCCTGGCGGGAACCCCCGGGGTGGCAGGCTATCAGGACGGCGTGCCGGCAAACGCGCTGTTTGATCAGCCGGTGGGCCTGGCTTTTGATACCCACGATGGCGGCTATTACGTGGTGGACCGCGGGAATAACTACCTGCGCAGCCTGGTGCTCACCACAGTTGCCCTGAGTTTGATCCCCCCGGAGACGGCACCCGTCGCCCCGCCCACCTTCAGTCCCAATTCCGGCTACTATACCAATTGTGTGACGATTGTGGTGAGCGCCGGAGTTCCTGATGTTTATTACACTGTGAACGGATCGCAGCCCACCGCCAACAGCCAGCAGGTGCTCAACATGAGCAACAATCCCGCCGGAGGCTTCGAAGGGTCCTTCCAATTTTGCAATTCCGAGCAAGATTTGAGCGCCGTCCAAATGATCGCCATTAACGGCACCAACTTCAGCACCGTTACGCAAGGGCAGCCTCCCAACGCCAACCTCATAGGCATGCCCTACAGCAAACTGGCGGGAGCGGGTTCCACCGCGATTATTCAAGTGGTGGCGAATTTGAGAACGGCCGTTACGCTGGAATCGCTTCAATTCTTTGTCGAGATTTCGACCAATGGCAACGCGCCGCCCATTACGACGCTAACGCCGATGGCCATTGGCACCAATGATTATGATCAGGTTCTCGGCCCGGTGCCGTATGCGGGGATAAATCAATCGCCCACCTACCAGTATTACAGTCCCTATTCGCCTGGGCCGGGCATCAATGGATTGGCCTTTTTGTGGATCAAGGCCCCGACCACCAACCCAGTGTTTACTGTCACTGGCAGCGCGACCTTGGCGCTGCTGGAGGTGCAGATTCCGACCAATGCGGTAGAGGGACAAAGTTACACGGTCAACGTTCTCGACGCCAGCGGCACCTCGGATGGGGTGGACTCTCCGGTGACGCTCGAAACCTATCCTCCCCAGACCATTCTGATCTCCAACCTGCAGTATCTTGTCGGCGATACCGCGCCCAACAGCGGATATTCCGCCGGCGAATTTGGCGATGGCCTTCTTGAGAACAACGACGTCAATAACGCTTTGTTGGCCTCAGTCCACATCGCGGTTCCCTACCCCGGCACGGACGCGGAGAACGCCATGGAATCCTATCCCTTAGATTCAGAAAGCGCGATGGGGGGGGGCAAAGGGTACATCGAGATGCTTGATTGGGAGTGGACTTTATACCGCTCGCTCGGAATGTATACAAACAACTGGGTTCGATTCTGGACCAATTCCGCCGCCGGCGCCGTTCTTGCGCACGCGCCAGTCGGATTGACCAATGGCGTTCCCGTTCCCATTGGCATTCCCAATGTATTAAAGGCCAACGCCGTCACACCGCCCGGCCAGGTTTGGGCGCCCAACGCCACCTTTAGCGCCGGATCGGTTTCCGGGTTGACCCCGGGCACGACCGCCACCATCCCCATCTCCGTCACTGTGCAGCCGGGGTCCACCCTGGCGGGAATGCAGTTCCGCGCCATTCTCTCCGCCAACGGCGGCGCGCCGGCGCCGGCTTCCATTCAATTTTTCCCCGCCGCGGGCATTCCCTATCCCACGCTATTGAGCGGATTGTCGCCGAGCGAAGTCGTATGCGTGTGGCCGCTTCCCTTGGGCCAGGCGCCTGCTTCCCTGTCGCTCCAGGGCAGCAATTTGATCGGTTCGATCTTCTTCACCGTGCCGGCAACGGTGGTTTCGGGACAATCCTACAGCCTGCATTTTGTAGGCGATGACGGAGTGCCGGACCTGAACACGCAGTATCAATTGGAAAGCGTGCCGGGGACGGCCTGGGTGGGGCCGGCGCTCGCGCCGCCGCAAATCACCTCGGATGAGTGGCGGATGCGCTTCTTTGGCAGCCTGACCAGCGCCCTGGCGCAGGACAACGCGGATCCCGATGGCGACGGCGTTCCAAACTGGCAGGAGTACCTGGCCGGAACCGACCCGACCAATCCGCTCTCCTGTCTGCGATTGAATGGCGCGGCCCCCGCCTCCGGCGGCTCGAAAAGCATCACCCTGGGCTGGCTGACGGCGCCGGGAAAGAACTATGTCCTGGAAGCCGGCGCCACGCCGGGCGGACCAACCTGGACGGCTGTCAATACCAATGTTGGCGACGGCAATCAGTTCCAGGTTTCCATCACCAACGCTCCCGGCTCCGCCCGCTTCTATCGCATCCGCCTGCAGCCATAACCGCCGGCGCCCGTGTCGCTCCGCGCGCCAAGGCCCGGCTCCGGGCCTTGGCGTTCCGTTCTTATTGGATCGCCAGCTCCTGTTTGATTTTGAATTTTTCCACGCGCTTGCGCAGGGTGGCCCGGGTGATGCCCAGGAGCTTGGCGGCCTGGACCTGGTTGCCTTTGGTTTCCATCAGCGCCTGGATGATCAATTCCCGCTCCACCGCGGGCAGCACTTTGAGTTTGCCCTCCTGCCGCGCCCATTGAAACAGCGTCCGCCCCACCGCCGCCCAATCCAGCGCGCCGCCGCCCTCCCCCGGCGCCGCCGGGGCCGGGCCGGGCTGGTCCGGTCCGGCCGCGGCGAGGCGGGAAATTTCCGCCGGCAAGTCGCCCGGCAAAATAACGTCCCCCTTGGCCATGACGGTGGCCCGCTGCACCACATTTTCCAGCTCCCGCACGTTCCCCGGCCAGTGGAACCGCTCCAGCAACTCGGCCGCCGCCGGCAGGATGGATTTGGGGGCGCGCCCCTGCGGCTGGGCGAACTTCTTTAAAAAATAGTTAACAAGCAGCGGAATGTCCTCGCGCCGCTCCCGCAGCGGGGGAATGTGCAGCCGCACCACATTCAGGCGGTAGAACAGGTCCTCGCGGAATTCGCGCGCGGCCACCGCCTGTTCCAGCGGCTTGTGCGTGGCCGCGATCACCCGCGCGTCCACCTGGATGGACTGGTTGCCGCCCACCCGCTCAAACGCGCCGGACTGGAGGACGCGCAGGATCTTGGCCTGGGTGGAGAGCGTCATGTCCCCGATCTCGTCCAGGAAGATCGTGCCGCGGTGGCACTGCTCGAATTTGCCGATGCGCTGGGCGGTCGCGCCGGTGAAGGCCCCTTTCTCGTGGCCGAACAATTCGCTTTCCAGCAAATTCTCCGGGATGGCGGCGCAGTTGATGGCCAGGAAGGTTTGGGAGTTGCGCTGGCTGTGATGATAAATGGCGCGCGCCACCAGTTCCTTGCCCGTGCCGCTTTCCCCGGTGATCAGCGCGGTGGCGTTGCTCGCGGCCAGTTGGCCGATGATTTTGAAAACGCTCTGCATCCCTTCGCTGCGCCCGATGATCCCCAAATCGTAATCCTCCGATTCCAGCAACGGCTGGTAGGAGACGACCTGGCGCATGTCGCGGGCGGCCTTGAGGGCATTGAGCACGAGCTGCTTGAGCCGCGGCACGTCGAAGGGTTTGAGCAGATAATCGTAAGCGCCCAGCTTCATCGCCTCGATGGCGGTCTGGGTGGTCCCATAGGCCGTCATCATGATGACCATTTGTTTGGCGTCCGTCTGGCGCAAGCGGCGGAGGGTTTCCAGGCCGCTCACCCCGCCCATGCGCACGTCCATCATCACCAGGTCGGGTTTGAGGCGGGCAATCAGCTTCAACCCTTCCTCCCCGCTGTCCGCCGTGGTCAACTCGATCTCCGGCTGGTCAAAAATGCGGCGGAACGAGTATTGCACGTCCGCCTCGTCATCAATCAAAAGCAGTTTGTCCATATTCGCGCGCCCACAGCATAACCGGGAGGAAAGCAAAATAAACTGAAATAATGTCTTTTGCCTTGATCAGGATTGATTGACCTTGATTGGAAACGGCTCGATTTCAGATGTAATTTATTCATGGAAAGACATTTTTTAATTGTGTGGTTTGTGCGATTAACACCCCGCCTTTTGTGGAAATCGAAGAAAAACTCCACAGTTTTTGGAAGTATTCTTCTATTCCATAGTATTGGCTCTTAAGGCTTTCAATTGCCAGCTTTCGCAGTAGGCTTGGGACATGTTTTCAGGCGATTCGGTGCGGATTGATAAATGGCTCTGGGCGGCGCGGGTTTTTAAGACCCGCAGCCTGGCCTCGGATTCGTGCCGGCATGGCCATGTCCAAATCTCCGGCCAGCCGGTCAAGCCCTCGCGCCAGGTGCGAATGCAGGACGTGATTGTGGTGCAGAAGGAGCAAATGACCCGCACGTTCAAGGTGTTGCAGTTGCTCGAGCGCCGCGTGGGCGCGGCCGCCGCCAGGCAATACGCCGAAGACCAAACTCCCGCCTCGGAATGGGAGAAGCCGCGGGAGCCGTATTTCCACCCGTTCGCCCGCCCGAAAGGTTCGGGCCGGCCCACGAAGAAGGAACGCCGGCAGTTGGACGCGATGTGATTTCATGGAATTTTGAATGTTGAATTATGAATTGGGAAAGGGGATGTCTTCATTTCACTATTCTCTATTCACAATTGCCCGTTCTGGGGGTTGGCTATTTCCGGCCGAAATTGATGCTCATGGCGCCGCCCATCAGGTTGCGCACCTGGATGCCGGCGGCATGGAGCGATTCCATTTTTGCGGCGACACCGCGCTGGGCGGGGTAGTTTTGAAGGGAGGCAAAGATGTAGGAGTAGGCGGCGGCGTCTTGGCAGAGGATTTTGCCGAACCAGGGAACCAGGTATTTCAAATAACCGAAATACAACCGGCGCCAGACCGGGTTGCCGGGCTTGCCAAAGTCGAGCACGAGCAGGCGCGCGCCGGGCCGGGCCACCCGCCACATTTCCTCCAGGCCGCGCTCCCAATCGGCCAAATTGCGCAAACCGTAGGCCGCCGTCACCACATCGAACGTCTCACCGGGGAAGGGCAGCCGCAGGGCGTCGCCGCGCACAAATTGCACCGGGGGAGGCGGCGTCTTCTCCGGCGGCGTTATTTGCGGCGGTCGCAGACCGCCGCTACAGGCGGGAAGCGAATCTTTGGCGCGCTGTTGCGCGACAGCCAGCATGGCGGGGCTGAAGTCCAGGGCCGTCACTGCGGCGCCGCTCTGACGGAGGGCAAAGGCCACGTCTCCCGTGCCGCAGCAGACATCCAGGGCGCATTCGCCGGGTTGGACGCAGGCCAATTGAATCAGCGCGCGCTTCCAACGGCGGTGCAGGCCCAGGCTTTGCAGGTCGTTGATGAGATCGTAACGGGGCGCAACGATGGCGAAGAGGTCTTCCACCCCGGCGGCGCGGTGTTCTCCCGGACGATGGTATTTGTTGGTCTCCATGCCGGCGCCCATTGTAACCGTCCGGGCCGATTTGCAAACTCTTGTGTCCTGTTTTCCTCTTGTGCCAATGTTCATGCCGCTTGGCAACCGTCAAGCCGCAATGAAGTTTCCGCGCTACGCATTATCACCATCCCTTATTTTTGATTGCAGAGCGGCAAAAAGCAGCGCTGTCACAGAATAAATTATAATCTTTTCGAGAATCGGGTAAACCATCAGAACGATAATGATCGGAACGATGCAAAGCAAAATAATAACAATGCCCCAAAGGGTTCCTGGGTCATCGAAAGAACCCGAATGATGATCACTAAACAGAATAATCGGCTGAAGCGCCACAAGGAACGGCAGTAGTGAAACGTGATTTATTGAATAGAAGGGAGACAACATAATGCCAACCAACAACAAAAGCGATAGGAGTTGCAGTATGCATGTTACGAACTGCCTTTTCTGTAAGAGAGCAAGTGAATACGCCGCAAACAGGTAAATCAGGGCCGCATACAGCAAATAGCCTGAAAAATGCCATTCTTTTGATACATACATGCTGAAGTAGGCGTGTAAACCATGCGCCGTGAATTGGAGAAGAAACAGATGGATTGTAAAATATGAGAAAATACAACCATTGGCTGTGACGGCTTTAGAAGTCATCTGTCTCTTGGAGTCCCGTTTCTTTACATCGAAGAAATGGCCGCGCTTTTGTGGAAATGGGTCATTCCCACCCAAAGGCATATTGTCGTTTTCTTCCCGCATCGAGCACAAGATTCCCCCAGGAACCGGCAGCGCTCAAGTCTAATCGCTTGACCCATGCCGAGGCAACAGGCTTGGCCCCGCCGCAACCGCCCGCTCGAATTCCGGCGCAAGCTCGACCGATTTTGGCAGACGTTCAAGCCAGAATTCCACGTTGCAAAACAGCTTGGCTGTGAAATCTTCCGACCACAATTGGCTTTTGCGCAGGAATTTCCGCCTCTCCGGGGGCGTGTTCGCCCAGCGATAACGGCGCATCAATCGCCGTAGTTGCTCACAGCAATCTTATCCAATTTCGTGTCCATCAGGCGCTTGGCCGGCAATCAGAAAAGTTCTGATCAACTCCCCCTCACCGCAAACTGTAAAGCCGGGAAATCTCTTAAACCACCTGTCTGCCGGCACCTCAGGTTCGCTGTCCAGCCAATGCGCCAGCAGGGTGAGTTGTTCGTAGGAAATGCTCCGCTCGCGCATTCGCGCCAGGAGATGGGCAAGGAGCCGATCAGGGAGTTTCTCGCGACGAATTCTAGGCATCGGCTGGCCCGCCGTAGAATCCACGCACAATCTCTGTCTGCAAACGGTCGGCTTCGCCGGGATCTTTCGCCTCGACCATTTGCCTTGCCAGTTCGCCCAACTCGTCAGGGGTCAGGCGGCGGACTTCCCCGGCTTTTCGGACAAAATCAATGACTCGATTCTGTTCCGCACGGGGCAGGCGTTTAATCTCTTCGATGATTTCCACTGACGTCATGTTGCCAGTTTACGCGACGGGGCGTTTTAATGCAAGCCGAGGGCGTCGCTGACTGCATCCCGATTCGGAATCGGGACGCGCGCTCCCCGTGAATCGGGCCAAGTCGTCGCTATTGCGAAGTTGGGACACCGCCGACTTCTGTCGCGCCGCGCGCCGGCACACTCAAGGGGCGTTGGTGGCGGGGCTGTTGGCGGCCGGGTTGTTGGTCGAGGGGCTGTTGGTCGAGGGGCTGTTGGTGGAAAAGTTGTTGTATTGGCCCCTTCGCCCCGTTCTGCCGCGTCCTTCTTCCGGGAATCCATTGGTTTGAAAGCGATTGGTGTTGCGCGGGAACCCTCCTCCTTCGCCGCCGCGTCTTCCCCGGCCCTCCGGCCTTTGCTCGGGCTTCTTGAGCAATTCGGAAAATTTCCGCTGTTGTTCGGGTGTCAGCACCTGGGTGATGGCTTGCTGGGCGCGCTCTTTTTCCGTCTGCATGATTTTGTCAATTTTGTCATGCTGCTCGCGGGTCAGGCCCAACTGCTGAACCAGCCGGGGCATAAAAGGACCCGGCCCGCCAAAGCCGGAGGGGGAAGCCGGACGCCAGCCTTGCGTCCTAACGACCAAAGCGCCCGTCACCACACCACAGACAAAAATGACCATGGTGGCCAGGATGACCTTCCAGGGGCTCACCAAATATCCTCGAGGTGCTGATCGGAGGAGGCAAAGACCGCGCGCTCAAAGGCCTGGGCAAAGCTGTCGGAATTGTCTCCCTTGGGGGCGGAGGCGGCGGACCAAATCCCGCACAAGAGGGTGATGGCCACGCAGGAAAGAGCGGCGCGCCATAGCGGCCGCCCCCACAAGGCCCAGGAATTGAGAGGAGACAAGCCGGCCAGACGCGCCAGGATGCGCTTCTCAAAGGCGTAAGGAACATGGTCTTGCGGCGGTTCCTTGCGGGCTGCCTCGATCAGTTTGGTTTGCAAAACGCTTAGGTTCATAACAGCTAATGATAAAGACGGCAGTCTTGTCCCGACGGTTACATATACTTCTCTTTGGTGATTTTTGCCAGTATTTTCCGCATCTCCGCCCGGGCGCGGAAGGCCCGGACCTTGACCAGCGGAACGGACCAGCCGGTGATATGGGCAATTTCCTTGACGGACCGCTCTTCGATTTCCAGCAGGGTGATAACCAGCCGGGCCGAAGGCGACAGCCGGGCCAGAATGCGCCCGATCAATTGCCGGGCCGCCTGGGCGTGTTCCTGCGCGAAGCTGGGTTCGGCGACGAATTGCTCCAGCCAGTCCCTTTCAGGCTGGGAGAGTTCGGTGAAGGAGGTCTCCCGGTTGCGCTGGTGGGCGCGGAGGAAATCGTAGCACGTCCGCACGGCCAGCCGCATGAGCCAGTGTTCAAAGGGGGCCTCGCCGCGGAAGCCGCCCAGTTTTTGAAAGGCCTTGATAAAGACCTCCTGCACGATGTCTTCCACCTCGCTCTCCCGGCGGGCATAGCGGCGGGCGGTGGCGAAGATGCGCGGCTGATATTTCCGGATCAGCGGCTCAAAGCTGGCCGTGTCCCCTTGCATCACGGCGGCGATCAACTCCGCGTCAGTCGGCTCCATCGCTCTCAGTCCCGAGTGATGCCGAAAGCCTGCTCGAATTCGGAGGAGAATTTGGCTACCTCGGCTAGGATCATGGACGGTTGCTGGCCGATGGTCAGGAGCAACTTGTCGCGCAGTTCGGGGCGCAAGCGCATCAATTCCAAGGCGGTGACCACCAGGGACAACTGGTTGTTGATCTCGTGGCGCATGTGAGCGAGCTTCTGGTTCAACTCGGTCAGTTGCGCAACGGTCAATGTGGGTGGGGTATTTGGCACTCCCATTTGCGCCAGCATGTGGCCAACCCCGCGGCAAATCAAGCCCCTTTCCGGGCAGGAACCGGAACGGTCATCAGGGCGGAAACGAGCCGCAAAACGGCATCCTTTTTCATTTTGACTTAAGGCAGCGATCCAGGAATTCGCGGACGGGGGGAAGGTACTGCGCGCCGCTGAAACCGTGGCCGATGCCTTTCTCCGGAATGAGGGTCGAGTCCACGCCGGCTTTTTGCAGGGCGGCCAGAAGCAGTTCGCTCTGGTTGAAGGGCACGGAGCGGTCGGCGTCGCCATGCATGATGAGAAAGGGCGGGGCTTCCTTGGAAACGTAGGTGACGGGACTGGCTTGGGCGGCTTTGTCCCTGTGTTCCAAAAGCGCGCCGCCAATGAGTTGGGATTCGGGCGAGCCGGGGTCGTTGTGTTTGATGTCGCTTGGGGGAATGCCGATTTGCAGCAGGTCCGCGGGGCCGTACCAGTCCACCACGGCCTGGACGCGGCTGGATTGTTTGAGGTCGTTGACGTCGCCTTCCAACGCGGTGACGCCGCCGCTGGCGCCCAGAAGAGCGGCGAGGTGGCCGCCGGCGGAGGCGCCCATGGCGGCGAATCTGGCGGGGTCGAGATTATATTTGGCGGCGTTGGCGCGAAGCCAGCGGACGGCGGCTTTGCAGTCGTGGATTTGGGCCGGGAAAACGGCTTCCTGGCTGAGGCGGTATTCAACGCTGACCATGGCATAACCCCCGGCGGTGAGGGGCAGCATGGGAACAACATCGCCTTCTTTGGCGCCGGCTCTCCAAGCCCCGCCGTGAATCCAGATGAGCAGCGGGAGCGGCTTTTCCGATTTTTCCGGGAGATAGAGATCGAGATGAAGGATTTTGGCGCCCGCCCGGCCATACTCCAGATCCCGCGCCACGGTGACGCCGGCGGGAAGGCGCGGGAGGCGCGGTGGCTGGTTGGAAGCCGGTTGCGCCGGGAGGGCGGGGCCGGATGGCGGATTGTTGGAAGAGGGTTGGGCCAAAAGGGCTGCTCCGCCCAGGCTGGCCGCGATCAGGACGAGCGGCAGGAACGTTTTCATGTCAGGATGTTTGATGCTCAACTTTGGGGCCATTTCCAATCCCTGCCAAAACGGCCTGCGGTTGTCAAGGGGCGCATTTGACTTTCTTGGGTAACTGCGGTCGGCGAAGTCTTACTTTAAGAATTCGGAGTTCTCGATTGACAATTGGTCATTGAAGATCTGCCATTGGTTATTGGAAGACGTTTCTCAGATCGGACAGTTCATGGGGCGTCATGCCGCAATTGTGTAGATGACAAATGACCAATGCTCAATGACCAATTTTCAATCGTTTTAATCGCTGAGACCTTGCGCAAATCAAGGAAGCGCCAAAAAAGGTGAAATGCGCCCGTTGTCAAGGCGGCGTTCTTCCCCGGCTTGCATCCGGGGACGGGTTGGGTTTACTGTGGATCCCAAGTATGGCGGCCCCAAATAAAATTCTCTTGCTCGATGATGACGAGCAAATGCTGGAGTTGTATCAGGCCTTGATCGAGCAGATCCCCAGCCATCCGGAAGTGCAGGTTTGCAATACCGGCGCGCGGGCCATCGCCATGCTCGAATCCGAGCCGTTCACCCTGCTGATCACCGATTTGCGCATGCCCAAGATGGACGGCCTCCAGGTGCTGGCCATCGTGCATCGAAAATTTCCGCACTTGCGGATGGTCGTGCTCACCGGAGCGCCTGACGAGGAATACCGCTCGCGCGCCTACGCGCAGGGCGTGGAGATGTTCTGGCAAAAACCGGCCAGCGCCGAGGATATTCAGTTGTTCCAGGATTGCATCGAATCCATGCTCGACCGCCCCAACCAGGCGCCGGAGGGTTTCCGCGGCGTGCAAAGCAAGAGCCTGGTGGATCTGGTGCAGTTGGAATGTCTGTCGCGCAGTTCCTCCGTGCTGAACATCACCCGCGGCGGGCTGAACGGCAGAATCTGGATTCAGAACGGCGAAATTGTTGACGCCGCCACCGCCGGCATGACCGGGGAGGAGGCGTTCCGGGAAGTTCTGTCGTGGAAGAGCGGGAATTTTGAAATTCTTCCCGCGGATCCGAACCGCGCCCGCGCGATCCATAATTCCTGCCAGGGCCTGTTGCTGGATTCGGCCCAGGCGCTGGACGAATCCAAGGCGCCGGCCGCCGGCGCCGAGCCGGAGGCGGGGGAGCAAGCGCCCGGCGGCGCGCCCAAAGGCCTGGCCGCGCTGGGCCGCTTTGAAGGCGTGGGTTTTGTCCTCGCCATTCCGCCGGATGACAAGGCGCCGGTGGATTCCTGGAGCCTGGAAAACTCGATGGACGTCGCCAATTGGGCGCGGGATGCCCATCGCCGGCTGGCCCAATTGGGCGAGAGCCTGCGGGCGGGCGAATTTGCCGGCGCCTTTGGGTTCGGCTTGCAGGAGCACTGGGCTTTGGGCGCGCAGGAGCAAAGAGGGCTGCTCTGTGTCGGGTTCCGGCCCGGGTTGAGCGCCGAACAGGTGGAACAAACCATGAAACACGTTTTTGACAAATGGGCATCCTGACCAGACAAGGCAACGGCCAATCCGGCCTGCGCCGGCTTCCCAGCGGCGCGTTCACCGTGGATGCGCAAGGGAACTTGGTCAGTTCGACCGTGCCGCAATGGGTCCCGGAAGCATTGGTGGTCCAGATTGGCCGGCAGATTTTGGCCGTCTTCAAGGGCGCGGCCGCCGTCCGCCTGCCCTTTTCCGAATTGAGGGTTCACTATGAGGCCTTTAGGATTACAGCGCGCGAAATGCGCGGGGGCGCGATTATTTTTCTTTCGCCCAAGCCGGCGGCGCCGCCATCCTCATGACGAATTGGTGGAATTTGTGCTATGCAAAATAAAAAATTGGATCAGCTTGTCACCCAGTTGGAAAACTACTTGGAATGCTGGAAGCTCCTGAATCACTTCCTCAACTTGGCGCGCGGCAAGAAGTTCTCCGCCGAGGATGAGAACCAGTTTCTGGAAGTCAAATCCATCGTGGTGCAGGAGTTGGAATTGATCAGCGCGGCCATGGAATGCTCCTCGCCGTCGCGGGAAGAGATTCACGCCTTTATCGCCGCCGCGCCCTCGTTGCGCTATCTGAGCGAAGGCAGCGAGGGCGCCCTGCGCTCGCTGGAAAATCAATGGCACAAGATCTACGTCGGATTCCAGGCGATTCTCGGCCAGGTCAAGGTCAAGCAGCGCGAGATTGAAGGCCAGAATTTCCTCACCTTGATGTTCAAGAAAAAGACCTGATCCTTCCCGCTGTCTTTCCCTCAAGAAACCATGACCGAATCGCCTGCTGCCAGTGTTGTTCCCGGGCCGGGCGGATGGAATTCATAAACATGCTGAATTATTTTCAAATTCTGATTTTGGCCTTGATTCAAGGCGCGTGCGAGTTGCTGCCGGTGTCCAGTTCGGCGCACGTCATTGCCGCGGAAAAACTCATGGGGTTGGACCCGTCGAGTCCCGCCATGACCATGTTGTTGGTCATGATGCACACCGGAACCATGTTCGCGGTCATCGCTTATTTCTGGAATCATTGGAAGCGGGATTATTTCAGCCCAGCCGGAAAAATTCGGCCATTTGTGGTCCAAATCGTTGTGGCGACTTTCTGCACCGGCATCGTGGGCTACGGATTGAAGGAGGTGATCGAGAAAATCTTCATGCGCGGCGCGCCCCACGCGGAGGTCGAAAACCTGTTCTCGAACCTGCCTCTGATGGCGGGAGCGCTGGCGGCGGTGGGGTTGTTGATTATTTACGCCGGATTGCGGGAAGAAAAATCACCGCGTCACGCAGAAGTTCAAACATCGCAGGCGTGCTGGATCGGCCTGGTGCAGGGCCTCTGTCTGCCGTTTCGCGGATTTTCGCGTTCCGGCTCGACCATTTCCACCGGCTTGTTGCTCGGTCTGCCCAGGCAGAAACTGGAGGAATTCAGTTTTGCGCTGGCGGTGGTCTTAACCCCGCCCGTGATTGCAAGAGAGGCGCTCCGCCTGCTCAAGGAACCCGCCTTGAGCGGCCACACTTCCGCGCTGCATCTTTTCGTGCCGAGTTTGGTCGGCATGGCATTCAGCTTTATGGCTGGCCTGCTGGCTTTGAAATGGCTCACACGCTGGCTGGAAGGCGGGCGTTGGAAATTCTTCGGCTACTACTGTCTGGTTGCGGCCGCGGGCGTGCTGGTCATTCACTTTACGCAGAATCGTTGAAGCATAGCAATGCACGCATACTTTGTGCCAAGTGCGCCGGGGAGATGATTTTTTTTGAGGAATTAAATTTTGCCTGCCGCCTTGACGAACACACCAGCCCCTGGCCATATTACCCTCCCTTTTTACAAATGCTGTGAGATGAGCCTTGAAAAAGACAGGGCGAAACCAGAGGCGAAGTCCGCCGCGAACCGGGCGGAACCTCTGAAGAAAACGGCCGCCCGCAACGGCGCGTTCGCCCGGCCCGGCCCATCTCCTGTAACCGCCGCCAACATGGCCAATTCCAGTTTATCCCACTCCCATGCCGCCGCCCCAGGCGCGGCGCTCGCGGCGGGGGCCGATCTGCGCGCCCCCGGCCCAGCCGCCGGCTTGGGGCTTTCGGAAAAGGTAAAGGAACTGGTCCGCCTGGCCCGCGAACAGGGCTACCTGACCTACAACGACATCAACGATGCCCTGCCCGATGTCGTCGTTTCCACCGAAGACCTCGACAACCTTTACTGCAAATTGCGCAATCTGGAAGTGGAAATCGTGGACCAGGCGGAAGTGGACCGCATCAAACAGCCGGAGCCGGACGAAGAGGAGGAAAAGGTGCGGCTGGACATTTTGGACGACCCGGTGAGGATGTATCTCAAGCAGATGGGCCAGGTGCCCCTGTTGACCCGCGAGCAGGAGGTGGAGATTTCCAAACGGATCGAGGAGGCGGAAAACGAAATCAAACTCATCGTTTATAGTTTCGGCTTCGCCGGCAAAGAGCACATCGCCCTGGCGGAAAAACTCATCTCCGATCCGCCCAAGGAGCGTTTCGACCGCGTGATCGTGGACAAGAAGATCGAAGGGCGGGAAAATCACCTGCGGGAATTGCGCAAGCTCCTCCGCCACGTCCGCCGGCTGGACCAGACGGTGGACGGCCGCTACGCCGCCTGGCAAAACGCGGAGCATTCCAAATCCGGCCCGGCCAAACCGGCGCGGCAGTTCAAGAAGCTGGACGGCAAACTCCAGCGCACTTACAACCGGTTCTTTTACAAACAAAAAGTCATCGAAGAAATGGCCCTGGTGGCGGACAATATCCACGATAAATTCCAGGCCAGCCTGCGCATCATCACCGATTTTGCCGAGCACAAGGATTCCTTCACCCACCAGCAGATCGTCCAGTCCGAAGAGCGCAAGATCAAGGCCCTGGAGGAATTTGTGCGGATGCCGTGCCGGGAATACCTCAAGGCCTACCAGCAACTGCAATACTTCACCGTCAAAGCCATCCAGGCGAAAACCGAGATGGTGGAGGCCAATCTGCGCCTGGTCATTTCCATCGCCAAGAAATACACCAACCGCGGCCTCTCCTTCCTGGATCTCATCCAGGAGGGCAACATGGGCTTGATGAAAGCGGTGGAAAAATTTGAGTACCGCCGCGGCTACAAATTCTCCACCTACGCCACCTGGTGGATCCGCCAGGCCATCACCCGCTCCATCGCCGACCAGGCCCGCACCATCCGCATCCCGGTCCACATGATTGACACGATCAACAAGCTGATGCGGGTGCAGAAGCAGCTCATCCAGGATTTCGGCCGCGAGCCTTCCCCGGACGAACTGGCCGACGAATTGCAAATCCCGGTGGACCGCGTCCGCGCCGTCCTGCGCATGGCGCAGCAGCCCATTTCCCTGCAAGCCCCTGTGGGCGAGAGCGAGGACACCAACATCGGCGATTTCATCGAAGACAAGGAGGCCGACAACCCGTCGGAGATTACCAGCTACAGCCTGCTCAAAGACAAACTGGGGGATGTGCTGGCCAGTTTGACCGAACGGGAGCGGATGGTCTTGGAGTTGCGTTTCGGGCTGAGGGACGGCGATTCGCGCACCCTGGAGGAAGTGGGCAGACAATTCCGGGTTACCCGCGAGCGCATTCGCCAAATCGAAGCCAAAGCCCTGCGCAAGATGCGCCATCCCACGCGCATCCGCCAATTGACCGGCTTCCTCGAGGCGGAAAAACCGGCGTGACCCCCGGCCCCGGTTCGCCCAAAATATCCCGGCCGGACAAGGATCGGACCGGAAGATAACCAACGTGTGATCGCGCCCTTGGCAAAACTGCTGGATTGGCTGGCCATCCAGTTGGTGTGGGGCGTTCGTGTCAAATCCCGGCTGAAACAGCAGAGTCCCGCGGCAAGTCCGAAACTGGAAGAATCGCTCCAATTCCTGAACGGGCCGGACTTTATTCCCGTCGAAAGCCCGCCGGCGCGACTTGAATTCAATCCTGCCGGGTCAGGGCTGCGCTTCCGGTTTCCCACACCGCGACCGGGCGAATTCGCCGAGAACAACGTGGTTTATGGCCGGCTCTATCGTTGCGCGGAAGGCTGGCAAAAACAACCGGTTATTATTCTGCTGCACGGCGCCGGCGGCCGGGACTATTATTTGGAGTTTCCATGGATGGCTCGCCACTGCAATCGAGCGGGATTCAATGCGGCGACGCTGATGTTGCCTTTCCAATTTCAGCGCCGGCCACGCCAGCTTGAGAAGAGATTGAATTTCCCGGACTACCTGCTGATGGCGCAAATAGACTACGCGCAGGCGGTTGCCGAAATTCGCGCTTTGACCGGCTGGCTGTTGGCGGAGGGTTGTCCCGCGGTGGCACTCTGGGGTAATTCCTACGGCGGCGCGCTGGCCGGATTAACGGCCTGCCGCGATGCGCGCCTGTCTGCCGCCGTTCTGGCCGCGCCCGGCCTTGACATGAATGTTTTTCTCTCCGCCGCAAGACACATCGTCTCGCCGCGCCTTCGAAAGGAATTGCTAAGGCAGCAGCCGGCCTGTGAGGCGTTGAATCGAACGGCATTGAACTTGACCACCCTCCGGCCGTGCATTCCCAAGGAGAACATATTGTTGATTGAACCCATCTACGATCTGTTTGTGGACAGGAACTCCATGGAGACACTCTGGCACGCGTGGGGGCAACCTGACATCTGGCGCCTGCCGCATAGTCACGCCAGTAGAATCTTGGTTCCCGGCTTGACGGGCCGCATGCTGCGCTGGCTGGCGCCACGGCTGGACGAACCTGCCGTTCGGACGGGTTAATCCATAGTTTTGCCCCATTAACGGACAGCGAGTTTCAGCCATGAAAAACTATGTTCCAGCGGACGTGCTTCGTCAGCCGGATACAAAAATCCGCCGGTTCATTTGCCCGGTCCCCCGTCTTGGTTCAACTGGTCAGGGGTTCGGCCGGAGCGGGGGTTGCGGCCGCGGCCGCCGGGGTCTTCTGCCGGAAAACCAGCTTGCCGTCCTGCACGGTGACTAAAATCGGCTCGTTGGGCAGGAGGCCGCCTTTGAGGATTTCCTCGGCCAGCGGGTCCTCCAGGTTGCGTTCCACCGCCCGGCGCATGGGACGCGCGCCGTTGGTCGGATCATAACCCTTCTCCAGCAGGAAATCCTTGGCCGCGTCGTCCAGAGTTAATTGCAGTTGGCGGCCCTTGAGGCGCTGCCCCACTTTGGAGACTTCCAGGACGAGAACTTGCACCAGCTCGGGCTTGGTCAGCGAACGGAAAACAATGGCGTCGTCCAGACGGTTGAGAAATTCCGGGCGGAAGATGCGCTTGGCTTCGTCCATGATTTTCTCCTTCATCTTTTCGTAGCTGTGCTCGTTGGAGGCGGTGGCAAAGCCCATGGTGGTCTGGCGGCGGATGAGGTCGGCGCCGACGTTGGAGGTGAGGAGGATGATGGTGTTGCGGAAGTTGACGACCCGGCCGATGTTGTCGGTCAGTTTGCCTTCCTCCAAAATCTGGAGGAGCATGTTCATGACATCCGGGTGGGCTTTTTCAATTTCGTCAAAAAGGACCACCGAATAGGGGCGGCGGCGGACTTGCTCGGTGAGCTGGCCGCCTTCCTCGAAGCCAATATAACCGGGGGGCGAACCGACCATGCGGGAGGCATTGTGGCGTTCCATGTACTCGCTCATGTCCAGTTGGATGAGGGCCTTGGGGTCGCCGAACAAAACTTCGGCCAGGGTTTTGGCCAGCAGCGTCTTGCCCACGCCGGTGGGGCCGAGAAGGGCGAAGGTGCCGATGGGCCGGCGCGGGTCTTTCAAGTCCGCCCGCGAACGGCGCAGCGCCTTGCACAAGGCGGAGACGGCCTCGTTTTGGCCGACGATGATGCGGGACATTTCCTGTTCCAGGGCGAGCAACCGCTGCGCTTCGCCCTCTTCCATGCGCTTGAGGGGGATGCCGGTCCATTTGGAAACGACCTGCAAAATGTCCTCCTCGCCGACGACCACGCGTTTGTCTTCGCGGCTGGAGCGCCAGGCGGCCAGAACGGCGTCCAGTTTTTCCTTGGCGTGCTTCTCCTTGTCGCGCATGGCGGCCGCGCCTTCGAAATCCTGGTCCTTGATCGCCCGCTCTTTTTGCGTCTTGATGATTTCAATCTCGGCTTCCAACTCCTTGACTTCCGGCGGGCGGGTCATGGTGCCGATGCGGGCGCGGGAGCCGGCTTCGTCCATCACATCAATGGCCTTGTCCGGCAAATAGCGGTCGGTGATGTAGCGGTCGGCCATTTTCACGGCGGCTTCGATGGCCTGGTCGGTGATTTCGGCCTTGTGATGCTCTTCGTACTTGGGCCGGAGACCCTTCAAAATGAGCAAGGCTTCGTCCACCGAGGGGGCTTCGACCTTGACGACTTGGAAACGGCGTTCCAGGGCGGCGTCTTTTTCGATGTATTTCCGGTATTCGTTCAAGGTGGTGGCGCCGATGCACTGCATTTCCCCGCGGCTCAGGGCCGGTTTGATGATGTTGGAGGCGTCCATGGTTCCTTCCGCCGAGCCGGCGCCGACGATGGTGTGCAACTCGTCAATGAAAAGAACAATATTCTTGGCGCGGCGGATTTCATCCATGACGGCTTTGATCCGCTCCTCAAACTGGCCGCGGTATTTGGTCCCGGCCACCATCAGGGCGAGGTCCAAAGTGATGACCCGTTTTTCGCGGAGGATTTCGGGGACGTTGCCGCGGGCGATTTCCTGGGCCAGTCCTTCGACAATGGCCGTCTTGCCCACGCCGGCTTCGCCCAGCAGGACCGGGTTGTTCTTGGTGCGGCGGCAGAGAATCTGGATGACGCGCTCGATTTCACTCTGGCGTCCGATGACCGGGTCCATTTCGCCCTTGCGCGCGATGTCGGTCAGGTCGCGGCCAAAGGCCTTCAAGGCGGGCGTTTTGACTTCGCCCTTTTTGTCCGGCGTTTTCTCCGGCGCCGCATCGGGGGTTCCGCCGCCGGCCTGGGGGTCGTCGCCCGAGGCAAAATTAGGGTCCAATTCCTTTAAAATCTCCTGCCGCGTTTGCTCGATGTCCACGTCCAGATCTTTGAGAACCCGCGCGGCCACGCCGTCCCCTTCGCGCAACAACCCCAAAAGGATATGTTCGGTGCCGACGTAAGTATGATTGAGATTTTTGGCCTCCTTGGCGGCCAGGGCCAGGACTTTCTTGACACGCGGGGTGTAGGGGATGTTCCCGATCATCTTCTGGTCCGGCCCGGTGCCGACCGCTTTCTCCACAGCCATGCGGACGGTTTCCAGGTCCAGGCCCAGTTTTTGCAGCACATTGACGGCAACACCCTGTCCCAGTTTGATCAGGCCCAGGAGAAGATGTTCCGTGCCGATGAAGTTGTGGTTGAAGCGGTCGGCTTCCTTGCGCGCCAGGGCGAGCACCTGCTGCGCGCGCGGCGTAAAATTGTTTGTGGCATCGTCACTCATGCTTCAATATGCCTCCATTAGTTTCGCTTGTCCAGCGGGCCGCTGTTGCCGGGAGTTTTCGGGTTGGGCCGTCCGACCTGGCGCAATCGGTCCCGCATCATGTCCGCCCGCAGCACGTCGCGTTCCTCCGCCGCCAGTTTGCCGGTGAATTGTTTTTGCAAGTGGGCCGGCTGGGTCACGACGAACAACTCGTCAATCAGCGCCCGGTCCGCCCCCGGGAACATCTCCAGGTCCACCCCCAGGCGCATGAGGGAAAGCAGGTTCATGGTTTCCTTGGAGGAGATGATATGGGTGTTGGCCAAAATGCCGTAGGCGCGCCCGATATGGTTGAACACCATCTTGGCCTTCTTCTCCAGCAGCATGGCGCGGGCGTTTTCCTCGTGCTCGATGATTTGCAGCAGGACCTTGTTGAGGCGGTCCACGATGTCGGTTTCCACCTCGCCCAGGGTCATTTGGTTGGAAACCTGGAAAACATTCCCCAGGGCCTCGGTCCCTTCGCCATAAAGGCCGCGCACGGCCAGCCCCAGTTTGTTGACAGAGGAGATAATCTGGTTGATCTGCTCGGCCAAAACCAGGCCGGGCAGGTGCAGCATGGCGCTGACGCGGATGCCGGTGCCCAGGTTGGTGGGGCAGGCGGTCAGGTAGCCCAACTCCGGGCTGAAAGCGTATTCGAGCTTCATTTCCAGGTCGCTATCCACCTGGTCAATGGCCAGCCAGGCCTGTTTGAGTTGCAAACCGGGGCGCAGGGCCTGCATGCGCAAATGATCTTCTTCATTGATCATCACGCAGAGGGATTCCTCCTTGTTGAGAACCAGCCCGCTGCCCGCGCCCCTGGCTTGATGCTCGCGGCTGATGAGATGGCGCTCGACCAGGATCATTTTGTCCAGCGGCCCCAGGTTGTCCATCGTTTCGGAAAAGGCCCCGGCCAGTTGCGGCAGGCTTTCCACCGCCGGCCGGATGGCTTCCAACGTCTTGATTCGTTCGGCCTTTTTCGCCCAGCCGGGAAAGGCCACGCCGCGCAAATTGCGCGCCAGGCGCACGCGGCTGGAAAGAACAATGCGGTCATGCGGCCCGGGGCGGCGGGCGGTTTCCACCGGAGAGACGAGGAATTCCTGGATGGTCATGGCTTCAATCCCGGGGCGCAGTGCTCGATTTGGTCGCGGGTGTTGCGGATTTCATCGCGCAAACCGGCCGCCTGCTCGAAATCCTCGTCGTTGACCGCGCGATCGAGTTTTTTTTGCAACTGCTTGAGGCGGTCGGCCAGATCGCGGCCTTGCCGGAGGGAATGAGGCATTTTGCCGACATGCCGGGTGCCTTTGTGCATGGTTTTGAGCAGGCTTTCCAGCCCCTCGGCGAAAGTGGCGTAGCACTGCGAGCACCCCAGCCGCCCGGCCTTCTTGAAATCCGCCTGGGTAAAGCCGCAAGCGGGGCATTTGATCTCCTCCCCGCCGCCCGCTTGGGCCATTTCCTGGGACGCTCCCAACCCCAGCAACAAGTCCGCGATGGCAAAACCGGCGGTGTCGTTGATGCCCTTGTGCCGGGCGCACTCCTCGCACAAGTCCACCTTCTTGACCTTGTCATCAACAATCTGGGTCAGGTGGACCTGGGCGGCATTCTGTTTGCAAATCATGCAGAGCATACAAATCACTTTCGAAATTGGCACGATCTCCAATACTCTCTCCATACATCATAATTCACCGCGGAACCAATATCAAATTTCGCCTCTGCCGCCGGCCCGACCGGACAGACCCGGATCTGGCGCCCTTCTTACCGGTATATCGGCTCCCCCGAACTTTTTGTTAAGTCTCGGTACTGCGCGATGAGCTGCCGCGTCACCGGGCCGGGCCGGCCGTCCCCGACCGTCCGGCCGTCTATTTGCACCGCCGCGATAATCTCCGCCCCGGTGCCGGTCAGAAAACATTCGTCCGCGTTGAACAGATCGTAGCGGGTCAAATTTGGCTCGCTGGCCGCCATCCCGTTTTCGCGCGCCATCTCCAGCACCACTCCGCGCGTGATGCCGTGCAACGCCCCCGCCGAAAGCGGCGGGGTGAAAAGCTGGCCCCCTTTGACCATGAAGATGTTGTCCCCGGTGCATTCGGCCACAAACCCCTGGGCATTGAGCATGATGGCTTCGTCGCACCCGCCGTTCAGGGCCTCGATTTTTGCCAGGATATTGTTGAGGTAATTGAGCGACTTGATGGCCGGATTGACCGCGCTGTGCAGATTGCGCGTGGTCGGCACGGTGATGATCTTCAGGCCCCGCTGGTAAAGATCGGGCGGATAAAGCTGGATCTTGCCCGCAATGATGATGACTGATGGATGTTTGCAGTGGTTGGGATTCAGCCCCAGCGACCCGGCGCCGCGCGTCACCACCAACCGGACGTAGCCGTCGCGCACCTGGTTGCGGCGGCAGGCAGCCAGCACCGCCTGCGTGATTTCCTGGCGCGTCATCGGGATGGCCAGCAGGATCGCCTTGGCCGAGCAAAAAAGCCGGTCAATGTGTTCGGACAATTTGAAGACGCGCCCGTTGTAGCAGCGGATGCCCTCGAAAACTCCGTCGCCATAAAGCAATCCATGATCCAGCACCGAGATGCGGGCGTTTTTCTCGTCGTAGTACTTTCCGTCAATGTAAATCTTCATGGCATCAGCGACTTAACCTAGGGCAATCCACCCGCTTTTCAAAGCGCAAAAAAGCGCAAAGTTCAATCCGGGCGGCCCGGCGGCGGGGCGGCGAGCTTGGCGCGGGTTGCCTGGATGTTCTTTTCCACCGCCTCCGGAAAGGGGGAAACGGCCTTGAGCGCTTCCAGATCCGGGAGCAATTGCTGGAGATCATTCTGCTCCTGATCGGCGCGGACCAGGCCGTCCAGGATTTCTATGCGGGCCTTGGGGGATGGTTGCAGGCCGGCGGCGTCCTGCTTTTTCCATTTTTCCAGCGCCAGCTCAAACAAATTGCGGGCCATGCGGGGATTCTTCTTGTTGAAGTCAAAAACGTAGCCCAGTTCAATGAGGATTTCGTAGCTGTCGGGGTTGGCCCGCAGCCCTTCCCGGAGGAATCGCTCGGCTTCGTCCGCCTGGCCCAGCGTCCCGCGCAACCAATAAGAGGCCGTCAAATAAGTTTGAACGCGATGCGGATCCATGTCGGCGGAAAGGCGGAGCCAGGGAAGGATCTCGGCCACTTTGGCGCTGGCCAGATGCGTGTGCTCCGTCGGCATGAAATGCCGGCCAAAACGCTCCACCCAATCCCGCGGCTGGCCGAGAAAGCCTCCGCCCTCGTCTTTCTCGGGGCGGCGCCCGCTGGCCGGCGCGGCGCCCGGTTTTTCGGCCTCCTCCTTGGAGTTCACATCCAGGGTCTCCTCCGCTTCCGGCGTGTCGAATACGGTGGGGTAATAGCCGCTGTGAAAATAGACATCCGCCTCCACGAACAGTTGATTGGCGAAAAGGCGGCGGCTGTCTCCCATCAGCGCCGCCACCAGGCCCGCGCCGTTGTCGGCCCGGGCGCGCAACTCCCGCATGGGCGCGTCCAACCATGTGGCCAGCGTGAAACTGCCGGCGAAAACCAGTGTCAAGACGAGCCGCATCATAAGGTGAGCGTCTTGCGGCGGAAAATCATCCACGCCAGCCCCAGAAAGAATCCGGTGTAGAGCGCGCCGTAGAGGGTCGCCCCGGCCATGGTCAGCCAGCCAATTCCTTCCCAGTCGTGGACCAGCAGATTGTGGATGTCGTACCATTCCAGATGCGGGATGGCGAAATAAAGCGCATAAACCAGGCCGCCGCCAAGGCCTCTCATGCCGCCGGCCACCCGATTGAGATACCCGCCCACATAAAGAATGCCGACGACGATGATAAAGCAGATCGTGGCATTGGAGGACTGGGCGGTGAACACCACCGAACCCAGCAGCGCCAGCGCCACCACCACCGCCAGAAAAATGCCGTGGAGCCAAAACGCCTGAAAAAAGATCAGGGCCGGCCAGGCGTGCTCGTGCGAGGCCGTGATCAAGCCGAAGAAAAAGTAGAACACCAGCAGGGCCAGGACACAAGCCAGCCAGCACCCCGCGAATTTGCCCGCGATCAACTCCCAGCGGCTCACCGGTTTGGCCAGCAAGGGAAATATGGTGCGGCTTTCCCGTTCCGCCGGGATTTGCCGCGCCGCCGTGGTGATGGCGATGACCAGCGTCGAAATCCAGATCAGCACCAGGCAGATTTCCTTGAGAAAGCGGACAATATCCGCGTTGTCAAAAAAGCGCATGGAGCCTAGCAACAGCGTGATCAGCGCCGTCATGACGAACAGCACGTAGAAGTCCTTGCGCCGGTACAACTCCTTGATCACCACCCCGGCGAGCGCGCACACATTGTTCATATCAAGACTCCGGCTGGAGTTTTCCTAATCTTAATCTTAATCCTGCTTCACCCCAAGCACGTTGTTCCTATCAAGACCCCGCCTCAAAGCCGATGATTTTGAGAAAGATCTGCTCCAGATGACATTGGTATTGCCGCACCAAATCGTCCACCTTCCCTTCCACCCGCAGGCGGCCTTCGTGCAAAATGGCCACCCGGTCGCAGACCGTTTCCACTTCCCCCAGTTCGTGCGAGGAGAAGAAAACCGTTTTGCCCTGCTCCTTCAAATGCTGGATGACCTGGCGGACCTTCATGCGCCCCACAGGGTCCAATCCGCTCGTCGGCTCGTCCAAAATCAGCAGATCGGGGTCGTTGATCAGCGCCTGAGCCAGTCCGACCCGCTGCTGCATGCCCTTGGAATGCGTCTTGATGAGCCGTTTGCGCGCCCCCTCCAAGTCCACCAGTTTGAGCACCGCGTCAATCCGCCGCTCCCGCTCCGCCGGGGCGAGGCGAAAAATGCGCGCATAAAAACGGAGCAACTCCTCCGTGCTGAGAAACTTGTAATAGTAAGTCAATTCCGGCAGATAGCCGATGCGCTGCCGGGCGATCGGCTGCCGCACGTCCACGCCAAAAATCGAGGCCGACCCGCCGCTGGCATTGACGAACCCCAGCAACACATTCATCGTCGTCGTTTTCCCCGCCCCATTGGGACCCAGAAAACCAAAAACCTCCCCCGATTGCACCTTCAAATTCAAGCCATCCACCGCCAGCTTGGCGCGCTCGCCCAATTCCCGGCTGCGAAACTCCACCCGCAAATCCTTGATTTCCAGGATCGTGTTCACCGGCACACCATACAAAAAAAACCCCGCCGTGACAAGCGGCGAGTGGCCGGAAGTTGGCTGGCGGGTGTGAGACAGAATTCTTCTTTTGGCAGGGGCGTCCCGCCGGGACGCCCGGACGCCTCGGCGAGGCGCACTGCCATTCGGTTAAGGAATTCGGAAGACAGACTTCCGGGTGTTTCGTTGGCAATGGTAATAGTGCCAGGCCGACTGTTTTTGGCGCGGCACTCTTCGTCCGGGGCTGGAGGACGCCGGATTGTCCAGAAACTAGCGCTGCAATTTTGGCAGCACGTCGCTGATCGGTTTATCGCTCAACAGCAACGCGATGATTTGACTTTTAAGCGCATGAAAACTGACCGCATGGTTGACTTGCGCCGGATTCTTTCGTTCTTCGGACGCCCGGCCCAATTGCGCTTCCAGAACGATGCGGTTGAGCACATCCGTTAAGGCGGACAGACGCGCCTGCGGATACCGGCCCGAGGAACCTTCCTGGTTGGTGCATTCCACCCAGCCAAATTCTTCTCCCAAGGCCAGTTCATTGGGCAAGCGGATCAAAGAACTACCCATGCCCGGCAGGCGATGGCCCTGCCACAGACGCACCGCAAAATCATGTTTCCCTCCGCAGACCACGTCCAGGATGGCGCGCTCATTGAGTTCGATAAAGGCGGTGTGCTTGAGTTTCAGACGCGCTTCGCACCAGGACGAAGCCGACGCGCTCTGGCCCGCGAGGGTCGGCGCCGCAAAGAAAGCATGCAGGTGCGGTTGAATGGAACGGACGGTCTTTTGCAGCAGCATCACCATGACGTTGGCAAAGGGGAGCTTGCGGCGCCGGGTGAAGTGTCGGTCGCTGGTGCGATGGCGCTGGCAGAATAATTCATCCTGCCATCCGTGGTAAAATCCGCGAAACAGGCGACTCTGACGGATTGCAGCGCAAGGAATGGAAAGGCCTTGCGGCTTGGCGACCTCGCGCCGTGGCGTTAAATCTGCCGTCCGCCATCCTTCGCCGGGTCTGCGGCGGGCAGGCAATCCACAATGGGGGGCGAAACCCGTTTTCGCCGCGCCGCCGTCCGCCCATGCCTGCCTTGTCCTCAAGGCCGAAAAGATTAGCATATAAGCTCGAATTGTCAAGGGAAAAATTTCGGAAAAGGCAATGCGTCAGTGACGGATGGGGAAAAGGTGGGGCGGGCAGTCCTCTGCCCGCCGCGGCGCGCACGGAGTGCGCGCCCTACCAGCCGAGACGGACGCGTTGCCGGAAAAGAAAAGGCCTTTGCCCGCAGACCACGCGGATGAACGCAGATGAAGTATTTTGCAACGGGAGGGCGCGCGGCGGCGTCTGCCGAAATGGATCCAGCCTCACCCGGAATTCGAGCGGCCGGTTGCGGCCGGGCAAAGCCGTGCCGCCTCGGCCTCGGCCAAGCGATCAAACTTGATTGCGGCCTGTTTTTGGGCGAACCATCCGCGCGATGCCGGAAGAAAGTAAAAATATGCGATTATGCGGGACCCTTTTTGGGTTTTCTTTCTTAATCTTAATCTTAATCTTGCTCCAATCCGTACGCAGGAGGGAGACGAGATTAAGATTAGGAGCAAGATTAAGAGGGGAACCCAACAATGTGAAATGCACCCGGACGGAGGATTGCAGAAACCATTTGCGCGGAGGCGGCCAGGGGTTATCTTGGGGGCATGGATTGGCAGAGAATTGCGGCGTTGACAGTGGTGGCAGTCACGGCAGGGGTGTTTTTGGCAAGGGCCTGGCCGCGCCGCCGGAAATTCAGCTTCGAGCGCCAGACGCATTGCGGTTGCGGGACCTCCGGAGAGTCCGGGGCGCGGAATTCGGTGGTGTTTCATGCGCGCAAGGGCCGGCGCGCGCAGGTGATTGTGAGGATGAAATGAAAGCGGCGCGCCCGGAGTGCGCGCCCTGCCAGCCAAAACTGACGCGTTACCAAATCGGCACAAAGTCCCTTGCGCGGAGGGGCGTACTGAGGTATGATGATTGGACTGCGATGCAAAAGATAAGTTCTGACCTTCATTTTTCCAAGCGGCGTCAGCCCATGGCGCGTGAACCCGAAACTCATTGGGTGCCCAACACGGATGTCTATGTGGCCGACACGGGCGTGGTCATCAAAGTCGAGCTGGCGGGGATGCAGCGGGAGAATCTGGAGTTGGTGATCGAGGGCAACCGGCTCAAGATCAGCGGACAGCGGGGCGACGGCTGCCGCACCGGACAGTGCAAGTTCCTGGTGATGGAGATCAATTACGGGGCCTTCGAGAGCCTGATTGAGCTGCCTCCCGGTTACGATTTGAACCAGGCCAAAGCCGCTTATCAAAACGGCTTTCTGCGCATTGATGTTCCATGCAACGGCTCCATTGCCAGCGCCGCGGCGTGATTGCTGTTGACGCCGGATACACCGCGTCGGTTACTCTCCTGGCATGACGATACCGGATACCGAGTTCATCAACATCCTGGGGACGGGGACCCGGGGTTCGGGTGACGCCTCCGGGACGAAAACCTGGTCCAAAGCCCTGCCGGAAACGCTCCCCATTCTCGGCTTGTCGGACATCGTGATTTTCCCCGGCACGGCCACCCCGCTGGTGGTGGAGACGCCGCAAAGCATCCGGTTGATTGATGATGTGGTGGCGGGGGACCGTTTCCTGGGACTGGTCCTGCAACGCAACCCCGATGCGGAAACTCCCACCCCGGCGGATTTGTGGCTGCACGGCTGCGCCGGGCGCGTGCGGAAAATGGTGAAGTTTCCCGACGGCATGGTGCGGATTCTGGTGGAGGGTTTGCGCCGCTTTCGCATCCGGGAATTTGTTTCCGAGTCGCCCTACCTGGTGGCGCGGGTGGAGAAGCTCAAGGATGTGGTGGACGCCACGCTGGAACTGGCGGCGTTGACGCGCAACGCGGCGCGGGAATTCCAGGAGATTGTCAAACTTTCCCCCACCCTGGCCGAGGAGGTCAAGGTGGCGGCGCTCAACGAGCAGGACCCGGCGCAACTGTCCGATTTGATCGCGGCGAATTTGAATTTGAGTTTGCAAGAGCGGCAGCACCTGCTGGAATTGCCCGAGGCCAAGGTGCGCCTCTCCCGCCTGCTGCCGCTGTTGAGCCGCGAACTGGAAGTCCTGCGCCTCGGCTCCAAAATCCAGAACGAGGTCGTCACCTCCATGTCCAAGAACCAGCGCGATTTTTTCCTGCGCGAGCAAATCCGGGCCATCCAGCGCGAATTGGGGGAAGTGGACAGCGGGGTGGCGGAGGTGAGGGATTTGCGCGAGCAAGTGGAACGGAATCACCTGCCCGAGGAGCCAAAAAAGATCGCCCTCAAGGAACTGGACCGCCTGCAACAGATGCCGCAGGCCGTGGCGGAATACACCATGACGCGCAATTACCTGGACTGGCTCATCAATTTGCCGTGGTCCAAATTTACCGAGGACAAACTGAATTTGGAGGACGCGGCGGCGCTGCTGGATCAGCAACATTTTGGGTTGAGCAAGGTCAAGGACCGCTTGTTGGAATTCCTGGCGGTCATCAAACTCAAACACCAGCTCAAAGGCCCCATTTTGTGCCTGGTCGGCCCGCCCGGGGTGGGGAAAACTTCGCTGGGCAAGAGTGTGGCGGAGGCGCTGGGGCGGAAATTCGCGCGCATTTCGCTGGGCGGCATGCGCGATGAAGCGGAAATTCGCGGCCATCGCCGCACTTACGTTGGCGCCTTGCCGGGGCGCATTATTCAATCGCTGCGGCGGACGGAATCCAGCAACCCGGTGATTTTGCTCGATGAACTGGACAAGGTTGGCTCGGATTTTCGGGGCGACCCCGCCTCGGCGCTCCTGGAGGTGCTGGATCCGGGGCAGAACAGCAGTTTTAACGATCATTACCTGGACGTGCCTTATGATCTGTCGCGGGTTCTTTTTATCACCACCGCCAACTGGCTGGATCCGATTCATCCCGCCTTGCGCGACCGGCTGGAGGTCATTGAACTGCCCAGTTACACCGCGTCGGAAAAACTGCAGATCGCCAAGCGCCACTTGGTGCCGCGCCAGTTGGAAGAACACGGGCTGAAGAAAAAATTGGTGCGCTTTCCCGACGTCACCCTGCGGCGGGTCATCCACGATTACACGCGCGAAGCGGGCGTGCGCCAGTTGGAAAGGGAAATCGCGGCGCTGACGCGCAAGGCGGCCCGGAAAATTGTGGCGGGCAAAGGCCCGGACCAGCCGCTGACCATCGCGCCCAAGATGCTGGTGGATTTCCTGGGGCCGGCCACGTTCACCTCGGAGATCGCCGAGCGCATTGGCCAGAACGGCATTGCCATCGGACTGGCCTGGACCCCGGTGGGAGGGGAGATTTTGTTTATTGAAGCGACGCGCATGCCGGGCAAGGGCCAGTTGATCCTCACCGGCTCGCTGGGGGACGTGATGAAGGAAAGCGCGCAAACGGCCTTGAGCTTTTTGCGCAACCGGGCCGGGGAATTGCAGGTGGACCTGAGCGATTTTGAGAAGCGCGACATCCACATCCACGTCCCGGCCGGGGCCACGCCCAAGGACGGCCCCAGCGCGGGCTTGACCATTGTGGCGGCCCTGGCCTCGCTGTTCACACAGCGGCGGGTCCGGTCGGACTTGGCCATGACGGGCGAAATCAGCTTGCGCGGGCGGGTGTTGCGGGTGGGCGGCATCAAGGAGAAGGTCCTGGCGGCGGCGCGGTCGGGATTAAAGGAGGTCATCCTGCCGGAGCAAAACCGCAACGACTGGCTGGAGGTGCCGGAGGAGGTGCGGCAGAAAATGAAGGCGCATTTTGTCAACGATATTTCCCAACTCTTCGCCGTGGCGCTGCGGCCCAAATGAGGAAGGGCCGTGTCCCCCCGATCCTGACAGCTTGAACACCGAAAACCTGCCCCAAGCGCCGCCGCCGAAGGGCCGGCAGCAACTTTTTTAGCCATGCCTAAAAAGGAATCAAATCAATCCCAGGTCGTGCTTTATCACACCGCCGATGGAAAGGTGACGGCGAATGTCCTTTTTGCGCGCGATAATTTCTGGCTTACGCAGCGAACCATGGCCGACCTTTTCGGCGTAAGGATACCGGCTGTGAACAAGCACCTGAAAAACATTTACGCCAGCGGCGAACTGACGCCGGGGGCAACTATTTCCAAAATGGAAATAGCTCAAATTGAGGGTGGCCGCCAGATCTCGCGCGAAATCGAGTTTTACAATCTGGACGCGGTGATTGCCGTTGGATACCGGGTCAATTCCGTAAAGGCGACACATTTTCGGATTTGGGCGACGAACACCTTGCGCGAATACATCGTCAAGGGGTTTGTCCTCAACGACCAACTGCTCAAGAACGGGCGGCAATTCGGCAAGGA
>Ga0326728_10004101_pt1 | contig 43811 bp, 43 predicted proteins | sample MB3enrmetagenome_FD_207602 | JGI IMG/M metagenome (GOLD analysis project Ga0326728, IMG submission 207602) | Lab enriched peat soil microbial communities from McLean, Ithaca, NY, United States - MB31MN | ecosystem: Environmental > Terrestrial > Soil > Wetlands > Peat | place: USA: New York...
CGTGCCAAACTTGGCGTTGTGTGAGATTTTCAGCATGCTGTCGTCCGTGAGCGGCTGCCCGGCGGCGATAGCGCTATCGGCGAGATCGAAAAACCCAGGGATCGCAGCCAACGTTAGTTGAGACATGAGGCACCATCCCGAAAATTATGAATAGTAAATTGTGAATGGAAGGTCAGGCGGCTGGAAAATGGAAAACGGAAAATGGAAAATGAACACGATTTTCCAATTTCCATTTTCCGGTTTCCGCTGTTTTCACTATTCACCATTTACTATTCACCATTTACTATTCAGCATTTCACTATTTACCATTCAAAAAGTTGTGTTCCCCGCCGTGCCATCGCTGTTCTCACCGCCCTTGGCGGCGGAGGAGATGAACATGTACTGTGCCTGCTCCTGGGGCGTGGCCTGGCTCCAGGAGGGAATGTCAGCGGCTGCTGGGGCGATCTGGTAGGGCGGCGAAATATTGATGAAGCGCGTATCCAACAGCGTGAAATCCACCTTGGCCTGATTATAGTTTGGCTGCCGCTCGAGCACTTCGCACACCACATTATTCAGCCCCAGTTTGCCCGTCTCCAGATCCAGCACTTTCGGGTGGCTCAGCCAAACATAATCGCCCAGCTCCACCGGCAAGGTGGCGAGCTGCGCGCTGAACTTGTAAGTGGGTGGGGCAAAGGCGTGGCGGCGGAAGATGCGGTCGGAGAGCAGGCGGGAAAGCATCATGCCGCCCCGCGCCACGCGCAGACCGGTGGACTGGATCTGCTGCTCGAAGACCTGCCGATAATTTTGCAGCGAAGTTTGCTGCTCGTAGCTGATCTGATATCCGTAACTGCGCGCCGCCGTGGTGACGCCGCCTTGCTCCACGTCCAATTGAAAGGTCACCAGATTGATGATGTTCTGCCGCTGAGTCTGCGGGATTCCCATGATGTTCTTGGCGCTGAACGCGAATACGGGCGTCTGCTCGACGGGAGGCTTCATGGTCTTCAGAGAGAGGCGGCCGTCGGCGCGCACAATCCAGTAAAGGCCGAGGGGCTTCAGGATCTGCTCCTCGATGAACTGCTTGCCATCGATGGGTCGCGTGATCACAAAATCGAACCAAACACCGGAAAACTCCCCCTCCCGCAAGGCCAGCAGACCGGGAACGTCGATATAGGGATTAGGATCAATCAGTGTCGAATCCTGGCCGGGCGTATAGATCGCCCAACCTTCCGGCGGCGGCATAGGCTCGTAGTTCTGTTGCGACTCGTACACCGGCGCAAGGCTTTGCATCACGTAGTTCGAGGTCAGAAGCGCCGGATCCTGACCCACCCCCAGCTCATTCTGGAGCACTGCCAGGATGAGGTCGATGGGATTGCCGGCCACATAGCGCGGGTTTTGGTCGCTCACCGCGTAGCCGTTCTCCAGCCACGACGCGCCCACGGGCTGCTGCGCCTGGGGGCCGCCGGGCGTCCACCAGAGAGGACCGCCGCGCAGCCATATCTGCATCCCTTGGATAAATCGCTGTACGTCCGCGCATTGAATGGTGATGCGGCCTTCCGTGTCCTGGCCCACCTGCGTGATCTGCATTGTTTGCAGCGTGGTGAAATCGCCCAAGGCCATGCCTGGAAAACCCTGTTTAAGCTGCACCACTCTGCCGATCAGCACATTTTGAGCCGCCAAGCCCTTGAGCGTGCCATTCGGGTCTATGCAAGTGACGGTCATGCTTCCCAGCGAGGAGGCTCCTTCGAGCTCGTTCACCGATTGGCTTACGCCTTGGGGAATTTGCAAGTAAGGAATAATGGTTGGGGTATTACCCAAAGAAAGAAGAAGTCCCGGATGGGTCGCAACCAGGTAGAACCACGCCGTGGGAGTGAAGCCCGGCCACACTTCGAATTCATACGGCAAGTTTCGCGAGGCCAGGGAATACATCAGCAGCGAGCCGTTGCCGGTGGTAGACCGCACGATGCGCTGGCTGGAGATGAGCGTGGTCAGATACGCGTCCAGGCTGCCATAAACGCTGGCAAAGTAGCTGGCCACGCCGGAGACAGTGTAGAGGTCGAGCAATGCCAGAAGCATGCCCCAACTCTGCTCTTGTGAGACACTCCGTGGCGAGCCTGAATAGCCTCCCGGAGAATCATTAAAGAACTTGAAGCCGTTGAACGGTGTGAGCTCCTGGTAGGTTTCATTATAGGAATTGGTGGCGGCCGACTCGAGAATCTGCTGATTCTGAAGCAGAAAGGTCTGATCCACAAACTCCAGGCACTGCAACGCCAGGTCATCACGCCCGATTGCGTGGCAGAAAAGCGCTGCCCAACTGCCCGCCGCATCGCATGCTTGGCTGGTATCGAGGCCGGCGGGCGGGGTCGCCGCAGAGCCTGCCCCCTGAGCGAAGTGGCCGGGAACGCCGCCGCTGGGAGGAATATAAAGGACGCCGACGACGTTCGTGGCGATGGTGTCCGCAGCCAGTGCGACCTTTGCCGCCGTGACATTCAGCGCAGCCGCTTGCTCGGCGCTGATCGAGTTGGTTTTCTGAAGCTGAATCGCGGCCGTGGGAAGCGTGGCGGCGCTGCGCTCGAACGCGAAATAGAGGTCAATCTGGTGTTCGGTCGAAACCCGGTACTGAACGCCTGGCACGAACTGATAGCCGGGATTCGCATAGCTGCCATAACCAAGGTAGAAGAGGCCGCCGGTGATGTCGCCGCAGCCATAGGGAGCGATCCCGTACGACCCCACACCATACCCGCCCCCGCTCGCGGATTGAAGCGTCAGAAGGAACTCGAGCATGCGCTGGAGGTAGAGCGCGGGGCTGTAATCCTGGGTGAGCTGCATGTAGATGCAGTAGGCGTAGCACACCCAAGCCATGGCCCCGGCGCGAATGTAGGCCTGATCCACCAGGCCGTTATAGGTGTCGTAACTGAAGGCCAGGGAATTTGCCGGTTGCAAATTCCCGGCGGAAAAGTTATCGAAGTACAGGTCGCCCGGGGCCGCCAGCGTAATCACAAAACTGTTGATCGAAGTCAATGCATCACCGGCCAGCGTCTCGACCAAACCGGCCACGTCCACGAGATCGAAGCGGTAAAGGCCGTTCCCAGGCCCGACGGCTATGGTGATCACGGTGCCGCTCAGAACGGCCGCCGCGGGAGCGCCGGAGGTCACCTGAATGCTCGTCACCTTGCGCGCCGCCGTAGTGACGCCGATAGCGAAATTGAAAGTGACGGCTTCGGCTTCTTTGTGCTCGAACTGTGCCTGCGTATCCGTGGTGTCCGGAAGCCCGCTGCCGCAATAAGTGAAGGTGTCGCTCGCGGCGACCGCGTGGAAGTCCACCACTAAGCCATCCCCATAAGGCGGCTCGGTGGGATCGTTGATGTCGGTCACGGTATCGGCAGAGTTGCTCTTCCTCCAGCGTGACGCTGATTCCCCGTCTTCACCGTTCTCGAAAATAATCGCCGCCAGATAGCCGGGGTGGTCCAGAATTTCGTCAAGTTGTTTGATGATGCGCGCCGCCGCAACGAAATTCCCGGAGGCCGCGAAAGCAATGATCGCCAGCGCGCAATCGTAAATGTAGCTCCGGTTCTGGAGCGCCGCGCCGTTGCTCATGGTGGGATCGGGAAAGTAAAGCGGGTCGGAAGTGGGAATGGTAAAGCTGAGGGGCAGGGAGGGGAAAGCCCAATCCGCCGCCAGTGACGTGCACACCTGGGTGGGGCCCTTCACCGGATCGTTGTACAGCACATGGACGGTCGGCGTGCCCGGATAGAGCGGATGGCTCGAGCCGCAGCGAGCGTGGTAATCGTCTTGCACGATGATCGGGATGTTGTCTTCCTGAAGATACTCGACGTCCGTCTTCGCGTATATGCGCGCAAAATAATTCGTGAGCTTATAGCCCACCCCTGTGTTCGAGTGGCACAGCCAGCCGGCCGGCAGGTACTCGCCGGACCAGCCCTCAGCAGGCTGCGCGACGCTGCTGGGGTAGAGCACCGCCATCACCACTCCCGGGTTGGCCACTTGCGCGCCCCAGTAGCCGTACAGTCCTTGTTGGACCAGCAGCGACTGAAACTGCGACGGCGACGGATATTGCCCCAGCAGTGGCCCCGAAGTGTAAGCCCCCGTGCCTACCGCCGAGCTCTGGTAGTAGAAAAGATCCGTTTTGACGAACAGGTCGATGCGATAGTTCGTCATCACCTGCTGGGGGTTCAAGAGGTAGCCGTAGATCGTGAGCCCCGGCAGCACCGGGCAAGTGACCCCGTTGATCACCGAGCCATTGGGATTGTCGGCATACATCTCGTCATAGTAGGCACTGATCTGGGCCGCTGTGACGGGCAGCACGGGCGGAAAAAGCGGCCCATAAGGAAGCGGGATGGGCGAGAGATCGATGGGGCAACCGTCCGGACCAAGCTGGTCATCCATCCCCAGCATTAAAATGCCGGGCGGGATCAGGGCGATGCTTTCGCAAGCGGTTTGTGCAAACTGGCTAAGGTCATTCTGCGAGACAATGCCGCATTCGATGAAGGGCGGCGTGGTTGGGACACAGGGAGCGCCAGGCCAGGAGGTTGCCGGAAAGCCCGTCTCGAGCGCGTTGGCTTCCCAACCTTGAACTAACTTTTCCTGCTGCGAATAGAGCCAAGCCAGCGACTGGGCAACGTCGCCGTAAAAATCGCCGGGATAGTATTGGCTAACGGTTGGCATGATCTTCAACTAATGGTGAATAGTAAATAGTGAATAGTAAATTGAGGGTCCGAAGTGGCCGCGCTGTTCTTAATTCAACATTCAGTATTCACCATTCACTATTTCTAAGTTCCGTACCCCCCCACGCCGTACAGCGTGACGCCGTACCCACCCAGCGTCGTCACCACGTTAGCGCTCGAGGGGAAGCTCGCGATGGCGATGGCAAAGTCCGGGATCTCCACCGTGTAGTACGCCTGCTTCTGCGGCTGCGCCAACGCTTGAGTCCAGGTTTGGTTTCCCTGTATCATCTGCAGTTGTCAGTCCTCAGTTTTCAGTCCTCAGCCACTGCTTCAAAGATTATTCCGCCATCGCCGTGGCCCAAGACTTGCCGGAGAGGCTGCAAGTCTCACCTCGGAATCCAAAAGGCGACCACGTACTTGACTCGCACGGCGGCTTTCGATAGCATCGCACCATGAGCGAACAAAAAATGCCTAGTAGCAATGAAAAAGCCACTAATCCAAAGCCAGCACAACAGCCCAAAGAGGCGCCCGTAAAGCTCATAGACACTCCTGACGAGCGTAAGACCGGTCTGTTCAGTGAAGTCGAAAAAGTTGTGCCAAAAGAGAAAGACTGAACGCAATAACCGCAGCGAACGCCAAGAGCGCCCCCTTATTGACCAGCATTCCCTTCTCGTACGTTACGAACCGTTCCTGCTCGCTGCTGTCTCCGAATATCAAGGCAAAGCGCCCCCTGGCTGCATCCCCGCTCTTGTAGACGTTGGCGTACTGAATTGCCTTATCTTCACCTCGGGGGTAAATGTGGTCACTTGGACTTGCAGCCTGAAGGCAGAAATACCCGGAGGCCACCAAGCAAACCAGGGCTGAAATCGCAAAGAACGCTGAGTACAAGCCCATTGGCCGATTGCTTGTTAGCAGCACCGAAAAAACGGCCCACGAGCCCGCGCTGATGGCAAGGACCACCTTAAGAAGGCTGTGGCTCTTTTCTTCAACATAGCGCGTTTTCTCGAACGCCCACTCGAAACGGTACCTCGCGTAGTCCCATATCCAAGAGTAGTCGGCCCCCTCCACCGGCTCGAACTTTTTTATGGCCTCGTACCACTCCTCGGTAACCCTATCTCTCTGCTCTCGAAGTTCCCGCTGTTTCATATAACCTCCCGCCCTTATCTACGAGTAAAGTAAATGATCGTTTCTCAGAATTCACCATTCACCACGTACTATTCACCATTCAACCCACGACCTGCCTAAACTTTAGCCTAAACGAATACTGCCCGGGCGCCTTATATGCCGCCGTCCAATCGCTGTCCTCGAGCCAGTAATTCGTGAAGGCTGGCTGGGAGGCATCGGGGTAGTAGCCGAACTGCCCGCCGCCCAGCGCAAATTGCATGAACTGATTCCAAGCTTGCACATCGGCGCCGATTCCCACCCACTCCATCTCGAACTCGAGGAAGGTGTCAATGCGCTCCAGCACTGCCTCACGCACTCCGGCGCTCGAGATGTTGTCGTGCCGGACAGCGTTGTAATCGTAAGCCGGCAGCTTGCGCGGCGGCCGCTCGAACGCCAGCGTCACTGGCCCGGTGCCGGGATCGTAAACAATCTGTGGGTTACTCATCGTTTCCGACTCATAATAGTGAATAGTGAATAGTAAATGGTGAATTGAAGGAGGGTCCCGTGTCTTCTAGTTCTAATTCACCATTTACCATTCACAATTCACCATTTCACAATTTACAATTTACTATTCATAATTTATCCCGCCGCATACGGCGTTTTCTGTACCGTCGTGGCGTTCAGCGGCACGCCCCGCTGCACTGCGGTGTTCAGCGTGGTGGCGAGCCATTGTCCGGCCTGCGCCTCGCCCACCACCATCACCGTGAGGTTGCCGCTGGGGGGATTCAACGCCCCTGCCGCGCCGGGGGCAAGGCCGTAGGCGCCTGTTTGTGGCCCGCTGCCACTGCCATAACCGCCGGCTGCGGAGCGCCCGGCGCTTTCGCGACCGGAGCTCGAGCCTTTGCCACCCGGCATCGCGGCCGCCGCTGCGCCAGCCACTCCGGCTATGGCGCCCCATTCCGCCGCCGCTTCAAAATCTGTGGCCGCAGCGGCCGCCGCATCGGGGTCTCCGAAAAAGATGGCTTGCGCCAGAAACCACAGCCCCTGCGCCAGTGCGTTCAGGGCGTTGACGCCTGCCTGTTCGGCAATGGATGCCAAGGCGGCTTTGGCGGCCTGCTCCATGGATTTACCAACATTTTCGCCGTAGATTGCCGCCGCGATCCCTGCCGCCGTCATCGCGTCGCTGGTCGCCAGGAACGCACTACCCGCGATCATCTGGAAATTCTCGAGAGCGTTCTGGGCCGCGCTGAGGGACTGGGTTGTCTCGCTCGCCCAAGTCTGCATGCTGGGCGCTAGCTCATTTAGCATATCCGCGGACACTTGCCGCGCCAATGTGTCGAACTCCTGGAGCGGAGCCACGAGTTCCCGGTTCAGGTCGACCATGCCAGTCGGCGCCGTCCCCGCCCGCGCCCCGCCTCTGCCTTTGGAGTTGTCTGTGGCCATCTCGCTCCTATAAGTTCTCAGTCATCAGTTTTCAGTCGTCAGTTCTCAGCCGTCAATCGCGTCTCCGCCCTCTCCCTTGGGGAATCACGTCTTTGCCCTCTCCCTTAAGGAATCACGCCTTTGCCTTCTCCCTTGGGGAGAGGGTGTCCCGCTGCCGGCGCTTTCACCAGCCGGAGCGGGACGGGTGAGGGGTCGGTTGCGCCAAGCGCGCAACAGGTTCACTTCAGTTTTCAGTCATCGGTTCTCAGTCGTCAGTTCTTACTGAAAACTGATTACTGACGACTGATAACTTCTGTTACCAAAACACCTGTTTTGCCGTTTTCCCCTCTACATGATCTGCATCAGCCTCGGCGAACAACATCTGTGTAGCCGCTTCGTCAACTCGCCACAGAGCCACCGGTCGGAGCAACATTTCGCTCGGCGTCTTCCCGTACAAGCGCCCCATGGCCGCCGCTTCCCGCAGCATGTCCCGGCTCGCTTCCAGGAAAGGACTCCAGGTCCTGGCCGTTTGCCAGAACCTGGCCTCGCAGGTACTTCAGGATGAATTCAGCGTCCTCTTTGGGGAGCCAGTTAGGGTCGAACTGCGCGCAACCAGGATCCAAGCAAGGCTTGGGCTCGACGAAGGCCTCTTCGAGCATCTGCCGGTCTTCGCGCACTAGTAAGAGCATTTCGTCCGCCGTCAGTTCCGGCCGCACCCCGACCCCTACCAGGTCCAGTTTTTCCCGCAACTCACGAGGCCACGCGCTACGCCGCAACGCCCAATAGAATTTCGTGGGCCGTCGCAGTAGTACCGCATAACCGCTCTTGGGAAGGACCACGCGCCTCGGCTCTTCGAACGCGCTTTCTTCCGCGAATCTTCGGAACTCAGCGGCCGTGGCGATGTTATTCATTTTCGTCATAGGAACCTGCCATCGGGAGATCGGCTGATCTGGAGATAGGTTGAACTCCCGTCATTCCGAGCGAAGCGAGGAATCTCGCTCTGTCTTTCGTTCACCCGTTATCAATCCGTCGATCGAACTGCGTCCTTCCGGACGCGACTCCTGCTTGAGCTCGCGCCAAATCGCTTCCGCCGTGCGCGCCGTGACGAGATGCTCCACGACAACTCCCCGAGCGTGCTTGAACAGCACCAACCCGTCGAGCCCCACGATAATCTCTACCTCATCGACCGGAATCTTCATCTCTCCCTTTCTGATAACGAACTCGATTTTCGCTTCTCGAGTTCAGATCTGTCTCCACACCATCCCCACCTGGTCTCCCGCCGGCCGGCTCGAGTCCGCCACGCCCTTGAATTTCACCCCAAACGTTGTTTCCTTGCCGCGTTGGAAGGGAAGCTTCACCGCCTCCGCTTGGTACGCTTGGTAGAGATGTGAGACCACGTACTTTCCTGTCACGTCGCGACGCGGGGAGATGGCCGCGACGCCAATCTTAGGCACAGGAATGATCCCCCCGAAGGTGATTTGCTCGTACGACTGTGCGCCGGCGGGCTGACTCGGGTCCGTGCCGGTCGAGAAGGTGCCGGGGGGAAAAAAGTTAATCAAGTTCGCCAGGTTTGACTGCTTGATGGTGACGTCGATCTCGTAGGCGTCGGCTGTCATCACCACGTCAATGGGCGAGGCCACCTGGTCCGCCCCCACCTCTTGATACTTGGGCGTCAGCGTCGAGGTGATCGCGCCTTCGGTAGCGCCTGCAAAATAGGCGCCGTAGGGCCCCACGAACAGCCAGGCGGCGGCGCCATCCGCCAGCGCCGGGCCAGGAGCAGTGAGCCAGGAGGGCGCCGACGCTCCGGAGGTCCCCGCCACCAAACACAGTTCTGTATTGTTGTTTGCGTCTTTGATCATCTGGCTGACCGTGTAGGCGGTCGTCGCCGCCCACGACCCCAGCCCCGCCGGCTGCGCCGGCGACCCGTCGGACCCGATCACCAGCCGGTTTCCATGCGCGGGCTCGGGCACGTAAAGCCACAAGCGGCCCGGACCTTGATGAATTGCCGTCGGCGTTAAACTTGGAGCCATATTCCCTCCAAAACCAGAAACTAGAAATCAGAAATCAGAAATCGGGACCTGCCTTTTCTGCTTTCTACTTTCTGCTTTCTGATTTCCTACGTTTCCTCGATCTCCACTACGATCGACATCGTTGCCGCCATTACAAAACCGCTCTTTGCCGCAGCACGAATCTCTTCGAACGTGTGGCGGTCGGCGAACAACTTCATGAGCTTTCCGCTTGCCAGTCCTGGCGAAAGCGCGCCGCTCGGAAAGGGCGGCGAAGGCAAAGCAAGATTGGTGAGCAGGAAATCGCCCGGCGTCGATTCCCAAAGCGTATCCAGCACTGCCCGCAGGCCACGCACGTAATCCTGTGTTATCTCGGCCAGCGTGTTGCGGTCCTGGTGGGTGAGGGCGACCACGCAAGTGAGCCGCATGGTTTGGTGCAGGGTCAAGTTTGCTTCTGCTTCGAAGCTCACCGTATCAGGAGTTAAGAGCAGTGCCGGGAACTGCTGCACCGGGACGAGCGCCAAATCGTATTCAACGAACGGCGCGTAAGAGCCGGGGACGCCGGAGACGAAATCCAGCGCCGCCTGAATGTCGCGGTTGATCACCGCGATTAACTGCCTGACGACCTGCTTCGATAACCCGGCGTTGTAATAGGAGGTCCACATTTTAGTTCTGAATATCGGATCGGGTGATCGGGAGATCGGGTGAACAAGTTGCGATCCGTGATCTGTAGCTGCGCTTTTCAATCACCAATCGCCAATCACCGATCACTAATCACCAATCACCAACCGCCAATCACCAATAGTTCACCCGATCACCCGATCATCCGATCTCCCGATTCCTCAAAACACCTGATCCTTACTAAAAGCCTTATTCTCGCCTCGGTCGAACGCGGTGGAGCGGTCCGTCTCGCCTCCTGCTGTGCCGCCCAAGGTCGGCTCGATTTCAACCGTCTTGGCAAGCAGGCTGAAGAACTTGTCGTACAGACCTTGCTTGATCTCCGCGATCTGTCGCTCGAAGGATTTTCGGCGCTCGGAGGCGTGCGATTCCTCGCCGGCTTGCAGCGAAATGTTTCCTTGCAGCGCGTCGCCCAGGTCGGCGATGGCTCCGTCGCGATTGAGTGCCCGGAGGAAATTCGCCTGGTCCGGCGTGAGCGCCATCGAGTCCGGATCGATGGCCCGCGCGTAGAGCGCGGAACGGATGCGAGCCTTGCGATCGTCGATCCAGTCCTGGATCTGCGTGTCCTGAATCGAATTGGGCGCGTTCCGCACAAAACGCGGGAACGCAGTACAAACATCATCCACCGTACAGTAACTCATCGCTAGCTCCTGACCTGGGTGCAGCAAACCGATGAATTGTGAATAGTGAATGGTGAATGAAGGACAATTTACTATTTACTATTCACCATTCACCATTCCGTTAGTACTCAACGTAAATGTTGCAGCTCGTGCCCGCGCTCGACCCCACGCCGACGTAGATATTGGTGTTGTCGGCAGCCTGATACTCGTAAAAATTGTTGTTCGAGGTCGGTTCGATCGATACGGTGATGGGCGTGACGGCGTTGCCTTTGCCGTCCGTCAGGCCGTGAGGCACAGTGTTGTTTCCGCTGACCGTGAGGCCGGTCACGGTCAGCTTGGCGTTCTTAATGTACGGTCCGGCAAGGGTTTCTTCGATAAACTGCTCTGTCAGTGAAACGCTGACTGCCATAGATCCTCCGCTGGCGCGGACCTGCCATTCCTATTGGCCCGTCCGTCGCTCTTAAAGTCGAGGTAGCGCGAACCCCCGCAGTTGGGGTCCGCGGCACTTAGAGTCGAAATGGCGCGGATCCTCGCAATTGGGGTCCGCGTTGAGGTAGCACGGACCCCGGTCGTTGGGCTCCGCGTCCCTTCCTGCTTCACTTCTTTGTTACGGCCGGCGCGCCCTGCGGCGCCGCCGTCCCGCCGCCTGTCTGTGCGGGCGTCTCGACCGCATCGATTACGGCCCGCGCGGCGTGCTTGAATTTCAGGAAGATTTTTGACAACTCTTCGCCGAGCTCGACGAGGCCTCGCTCGAACCGCTTGCCGTCGTGCTCGATGGGATTCAGAATCTCGATTTTCATCTTCGATCTCCCTATAGGCGCTAGAACGAGCGCCTGATTGCCTTTAAGCCCGCGTAGCGAGCCTGGTCATTTCAGTGCTGTCCAAATTCGCTGCTCACGCCAGTGCTCTTCGCGGCTTTGCCGCCCCGCTGTGCGGAAAGGCTCCGCCTTTCCGGGCAATTGGGCAGCTTTCATTCTCTTCCGCACCGGCTGGAAGGCTGAGCCTTCCAGCCGGTGCGGAGGAGGTTTCTCTTCGCACACCTGCTCGGAAAGGCCAAGCCTTTCCGCAGAGCGGGCGGCGGAGCCGCAAATCGTCATCGACCAGATCAGCGCAATTTGGACAGCTCTCTGGTCATTTAGGCGGCCACAAGGGCCGCCCCTACAAGCCGGAGGCTGCGTTTTCTCCCTAGTCCCCAGCCCCCAGCCCCTAGCCCCTGGCTCTTAAATGCACGAAATCCACATATACGCCGCTGCCGACGCCACGAGCTGCTGTGCGTAGTACTTCTTCACCCGGATGAAATCCGACTCGAGCGAAAGTTCGCGCCAGCGTAGCACGCCGCTGCGCTTCGCCCAGAAGAACGTATAACCCAGGCTAGGCACGCGAATCCCCGGACGCGGTGGGCGATAGAACAGCACGGCGTTATTGCCCATGATGTAGCCCAAGCTGTCCGCCTCGCCTTCGTTCGACGTCTGGTAGAGCGCGGCGGCAATCAGCACTTTTTCGACCTTGAAGAGCCGCGCCAGGTCCTGCTCGTCGAGCTGGTTGCGAGCCCCGTTGGCGGTGTACTTCACCCGATCCAGGATGCGCGGATGATTGGCGAGCGTGTCCAGCACCGGTTGCGAGAGCAGCAGGTAATTGGGAAAGTCGCCAATTTGCTGCTGCACCGTGCGCCGAGCCGCCAGCACCGCGCTCACCGGGTCTGAGTTCACGTAATCCGACCACTTCGAGGTTCCGGAAAGTGTGACGTTCTGCGTGATGTTGCTGGTGGTAAGAATGTTGTTAAAGAGATTGATTTCCTCGTTCAGCGCGATGATGTTGGTCAGTTTCTCGGTCTTCTCGACCTCGATCTGGGCCCCCGGATCCGCCTGCTCCCGCTCGTCGTCGGTAATGGCATCTTCCAGGGCGTGTCCGTCCGCCATGTAAAAGCCCCGCGCGTCCAGATCCACTTCAATCTGTTGCGCCCGCTGCCCGGCCGCATAAGCGTCCTTGTAAGCGCGGAAATGCTGCTTCGAGAATTTGAAAAACACGTCGTTCTTCTTCATGACGGGCACTACCGGCAGCACCTCCTCCGCAACGAAAGCTTGATTGCGGTAGGCAATACTGATCTGGGTTAGGGCCTCGTCAACGTGAAGTTGGTTCAGACTTGGCATCGATTTTCTCCCTTTAAGTTTTCAGTCATCAGTTATCAGTTATCAGTGAACTGAAGACTGACAACTGATTACTGACAACTGTTTTTCCCAGTCCAGCGTTATCTAGCGCAACACGGCGGACTTCGGTTAATCGGCGGACGAGCGCGCTAGCGGTCGCCCGAAAGGCAGGTCTCAGGTGCCAGGCGCCGGGTATCAGGAAAAAACGTTCCGGCTTTTCCCTAGTGCCCAGCCCCTAGCCCCCAGGCCCTACATTTTGTACGTAAACGGCATCACCAGCACCCGGATCACGTCCCCCGCGTTCACCGCGGCGTCGATGGCGAGTCCGACCACGTTGATGTAAGTGCCTACGGCTTCACTCACCGCCTTGATCTGGCCTTGCGCGTTGGCGATGTTCACATAGGCGCCGCGCGAGATCGCACCGGATGCCACCACGCGCGAAATGCCAAACAGGCGCGTGCGGATGTTGCGCCCCAGCCCGCTGGACGGTATGGCCCCAGTGGGCCAGGCCGTGCCGCTGGTTAACGTGTACACGCCGCCGGAATAGTCCGCCATGGCGTCGGGCAGGATGGACTCCTGGGCCACGCCCAGAAACGTTCCGTTGGCGCCGCTCGGCACGTTGCACCCGTCGGCGTACACCGTGGTGTCCGGCGCCAAGCAAGTAAACTTGCCAATTTCGACGTTGTAGTTCAGATGGTAGCTTTGGTCGATTGCAGTGATATCAGACATCGTTTTCTCCTTGTAGGGGCGACCCTCGTGGTCGCCCGTTTTGGGCGGCCACAAGGGCCGCCCCTACATCCCTCTCGCCGGCCCTGTCATTCTGAGCGCAGCGAAGAATCTCTCGAGTTCATCGGGAGATCGGGTAATCGGGCGATCGAGAGCTGTCAGCTATCCGCTCTCAGGGAGCAACTCGCTTCGAGCCGACGGTCGCTATCTGGATCGGGGCTGACGGGGCGCCAAAGCGATGTCTCGGTCGCCGGACTACCCCATCACCGGATCACCGGCTTACGCAATGACCGGATCAACGGCTTTCCCCATCATCGAATCACCGGATCACCCGGCCACCACCGGATTGCCCGATCACCCGATCTCTCGATCACCCGATTTCCCGATCTCCCGATCCCGGCCTAGGGCTTTGCCACCGGGGTCGCCGTGGTTCCCGATTGATTTACCACCGGCCTCCCGGACGCCATGTTGGCCAGCACTGCCGTCATGGCGGCGGTCACGGACTGGGTGATTTTCGCCAAGTCGTCGTCGCTGAGCACCGTGCTGGTTGCTTGTTCTTGCCACTGGTCGGCGGCGGCCAGCTCGGCGTGGCGCAGACCCTGCTGGGCGGCGGCATGCGCCAACCCAACCGCATTCAGCAATGCCAGGTTAGCGGCGTTCTGCGCGTCGGTCAGGATTTTAGTCTGCGTGGCGAGTGCAGTATCGAACATCAATTTCGTGTTGGCCGGCCAAGCCCCTCCGAGGCAAGCCTCGGGCGGCGAAGACGGCGTGTTTACGGTTCCATCCGGCATAGTTTCTTCTCCTTTTTCGTCCGGACCCTCCGGCCCGGCGTTCCGCGATTGAGGGGCGCGGACCCCTGATTTCATCTGGCGATCGGGTGATCGGGAGATCGGGTGAACTATTGGTGATTGGCGATTGGTGATTGGTGATTGAAAAGCCCAATCACAAATCACAAATCACAAATCGCAAATTATTCTCCCGATCACCCGATCTCCCGATCACCCGATCCACCGATCGGCTATTCTTCCTCGCCGGGCTCTGCCTGCACAGCGGTGACGATCTCTTCCGAGTATTGCCGCCACAAGTCAGGTTTCCGCTTGGTAACTTCGGAGAGCGCCGCGCCCACCGAACACTTGTTCTCTTTGGCGTATGCGTTCACTTCCGCCATCAGCGCCTGCTGCGCGGTGGGCTGCTCGCCACCCCCTGCGTGCCCGTGGCTTCGCAGGTCGACTACCGGCTGCGCCTGCTCGACTAGCGCGTTAAAGCCGGCGGCATCGGAGAGCGCCAACTTCAGGGCGTGGGCCCGGTTCTTGGGCAGTACCTTACCCGCTTTCACTGCCGCCTCCACTCTGCGCTCCGCTTCCTGAGCTTGCAGGATGGTGGAGAATCTCACGCGCCCCGCATCCGCCAGCTTGCCGGCTTCCATCAGGTCGATTCGGCCCTCGTGGATGCTTTCCGAGAGGGCGGCGAATTGGTCCTGCGGGGCTTCCGCGCCGCGCTTCACCAGGGCAGCGATATCCACCAGTGACTTCCCCGGCAGCCCGATCTCAGCCGCGAAAACTTCCGCCAGCTTCTTGCCGTCTTTACCGTCGCCCTCTCCCTTACTATCCTTGGGCTCCCAACCCTCGGGACCGTCGGCAATACCGATCAACTCCTCGCCGTCGAACACCCCAATCTTGCCCTTCTGTTCCGGCTCGAGGCCGTGCTTCTCGATGTGCTCGTCAGTGAGGCACTTCAACTTCAAACTTTTTGCCATTTCCTTCTCCTTTGCAGACACTGAATTCTGAATCCTGAATTCCGGATCCTGTTCCGCCTTTCTTCCTGGATTCTGACTCCTGACTCCTGACTCCTGACTCCTGACTCCCGAATCCTGTCGGTAGGCAACTGAGACCTGATTGAGCGGGCCTGGAACGTGGAGCTGGCCCAAACTCACGAAAGCCCGCGTGCCGTCGAGCTCACACAAATGGATCTCGGGCATCTCCTCGAGGAAGGGCTTATTCACCAGCGCCACGCTGGTGAGAACGGTCCCTGCTGTTTTTCCCGTCACCTTGTCTTTCGCGCCCCAACGGATGGCCGGAGAGATGTAGCGGTACTCCTTGGCCGCAATAAGCTGACGCGCTCTCTCCGTCGGTTCGTACCACCCCCACAGAATAAAGCGGGCAGATGGTGAGGTAGGCAGATAGGCAGATGGCCTTTCACCTACCTGCCCACTGCCCACCTGGCCACTGCCGTTCTCGAACCTTTCCGGCTCATCCAATTTCACCACTCTGCCGGCCGACAACACCGGCCCACCCGTTCCGAAAGGGACTTCCGAAGCATGCTCGTAATCGACGTTGATTTCGCCCGTAGGCTTCTTGGCGAAGTTCTCGCGAATCTCGCTCAGGTCGTCGAGGCCGATCGAGAACTCTTTCTCGGTGCCTTTCCACTTGCCGGTTACCGCGATGGGAATGCGAATCAACCCGTCACCCGGCGTCTCAGAAAGCGTCATTACAAATCGCGGCCCATTCAGTGACGAGTGACGAGTGACGAGTGACGAGCCGGATCTTGAATCTTTCTCACCATTTGCCATTTGCGATTTGCCATTTGCCATTTGATTTCGCTCTTCCGCGCCCGCCCCATCCGGCAGCTCCATCCCCTCGGCACGGTACAGCGACTTCAGTTTCGCAATCGCGGCTTCCTTTCCCGGCCCTTCGTACTTGTTCCCACGATAGCCGCCGTGCAACGCCGCCCAGGCCGCACCCATAAGCCGGTGGTTCAGCGGTCCCTCCGGCGTGTCTCGCACCGGTAGGTGGCCTTTGCCGTCTTGGTCCACCACGAGGTATTGTTTCGCGCTAGCCGTCTCTGCCATTGGCTTTCTCCTAGTCGAGAAGTCGAGGGGTCGAGGAGTCGGAAAACCGAAATTCGAAAATCGAAAACCGAAACTCGGGGCGACCTTCGAACTTCAAATCTCGAATTTCGGTTTTCGAGTTTCGAATTTCGATGCTCGCCTGCTCTCCCGATCACCCAATCTCCCGATCATCGATAAATCACACTGACCGCCACCGGCGCAGCCGTCCCATAACTCGAGCAGGAAAACGTATACTCGGTAAGCTGTCCAAACCCCAGCGCCGCCGTCGAGCTTACGGCCGAGGTGGTCACGGAATTCGCGCCCAGTTCCTCGATAATTGTCCAGGCGTTTACTGCCCCGGTCGTCGCCGTCACCGGCACCGCCGAGCCCAGCGTGAGGTAGTTCGCGCCGTCGTAGCTCGTCTTGGCTTGCACCGTGCAATTCGAGTAAGTTCCGCTCACCGTGCCAAAGGTCCACTGGACCTGGGCTTCCCGCGCGCTCGTGGTCGGTGTAGCGCTGCTGGTTGCCGCTGCGGTCGTGATGCTAACCGCGGGCGTATCCGTGATCACGCCCACCGGCCGCTGCTGCACGTTCATTCCGCTCGGCCCCGCCGGCGTCGCCTTCAAAGAGTAGGCAGTGGGCAGTAGGCAGTAAGCGGCAAGCAGCAAAAATCCAATCAGCCCCGTGGCAATAAGCCCCCGGCGTTCCTGCATCCAATGATTCATCGCGCCACCCTCCATCCTTTAACTTTGAGATTTCCTCGGCTTTGACATTTGCGATTTGCGTTTTGCCGATTGAATTGATTTTCGGCTGCGGCGAGCAATTCAAAGTGCCAATCGCAAAGGTCAAATGCCAAAGCCTTACTCCACCACTCGCAGCGTGATATCTCCCTGGTACTTTTCCGCAATCGAGGAGACAATCTGCACGGAGATCGTGTGCGTCTCTCCCACCACACCGCCAGTCACCTCGAAGACTACCGCCGTGCCGGTAGTGGAAATCACCGGAGCCGGCGTGGCGGCAATGACCTCCGCAGTCGAGTCCACCTGGGTGAGATTGTTTACCGCCGTCACCGCGCTAATGCTGGCCACGGTATTTCCCGTGCCAACGTCGGCGGTGAAATCCAGCGAAATCCCGAATTGTTCGAACGGAGATTTATATACAGTCATGGCCGTGACTCCCGGGGCCTTATCTTGCGAACGAGACATAAAGCAGTTACATTCGATCCATGCCAAAGTGCACCGATTGCGGAGTTGAAAGGCCTTACCTTCACATGCACCATATAATCCCGCGCTCCAAAGGGGGAGCAGACGACGCGTCGAACCTAAAAATTCAGAGTCCACACCACCTGAAGCGTGTCACCGCTGTTCATCGCCACCGCACTGAAAGTATTTTCGAAGCAAAGCGTCCCGCCGCTCGAGGCGTTCAAGAGGCCCGCTTTCTGTGCGGATTGCGTCCCGGTTGCAGTAAACGTGTAGGTCAGCGTATAACTCGAGGCATTGTTTGAATGTGCGGGCGTCGCCGCGGCTCTGGCCAGCCCGTTGGTGGTGATTTCGCTGACCACGGCCGTATCCGTGGCGGCCGGCATTCCCGAATCGTTCGAAAGCGCTAGGTAGGTGCACGCCGCCGCCGGCGTCCCTGCCATCTGGCCGTACTGCCAATTGATCCCGGCATTGGTCCGCAGGTTGTGGACCGTCTGGTCGTAGAAGATCGTCCCATCCGCATGCCGGGCGACCAGGTGAACCATGTTCGGCACCCGCGGAGTCGAGGAGTCGAGGAGTCGAGAAGTCGAGGAGCGGCTGTCATTCTGAGCGCTCTGCGCGTCATTCTGAGCGCTCTGCGTGTCATTCTGAGCGGAGCGAAGAATCTCGCTCTGCCGCTTTTCTTCTGACTCCTGACTCCTGAGTCCTGGCTCCTGCCCGTCTTGTAACGCAGGGCCCGCAGTCCGGTCTGTCCCTTGGCGTCCCCCTGGAAGAGAACCCGCAGGGCCGGAGAGTGAGCCCTGCCCTACCCTAAGAGCCGCAAGACCGGACCGCGGGCCCTGCGCTACAGACTGTGCGTACGCGGGATTGACATCGGCCAGGAATTGTGACAATTCGTGGTTAGCGACAAGCGATCCAGCCACCATTCCGAGGCTAAGAACCAGCAAGACGTAATGAAGTATGGTGAGTTTTCTTTCCATGATTCAGATCCTTTTCCATTCACGATTCAAAGCGCGGCGGCCTCCGGCTCGAGGGGCGTATCGGTTTGCACCATTTCCTCGATTCGCTCCTGCACCGGCGCGTAGCGGGGCCGCGGCGTTTTCGACTTGAGCGGCAAACCACACTTTTTGCGAATCCAATTCTCGGTGTCATTGTCCGGTTGCAGCAGGTCCACGTCGAATTTGCCCACGTCCTTGGCCACCTCGAGCAGCTCGAGAGGATTAATCACCACGATGTTCGAGGTTATGAGGCGAGGGTAGGGAAGCCGCTTGCCGGGCTGGGGCGTGTAGTTGTAATTCACCAGACGCCGGATACTGGTGTTGGAAATGGTCTCGTCGATCTTGCGCGAGAGCGCTTCCAGTGAGAGGTAGAAGAAATCGCGCATCGACCCGCCCAGGGCTCTCGAACCGGTCTGCGTGGTCCCCAGGGTAAGAAAGTTGGCCAAGACCGAGCGCATGATCATTTCACTGTGGTGCTGGATGGAAGCCTGCGGGTCGCGCACCCGGCCGGAAATGCCGGTCAAGGCAAAGTCCCACCCGTTGGGCAACGAGAGCCCAGTGCTCTCGTGCGCGGCGAGCATTTGTACCCAGCTCTGCGCTGCCTTTCGATCCTCGGCGGAAACGTTGGGACCTTGCTTGATGGTCGGCACGCCCAGGCCATTGCGCTCGATCGATATGGCGTCAATGCGGTAAATCTGGCTTTTCATGTACCAGTGCTGGTAGGCCGCCCGTAACACGGAACGCCCGTAGAAATACGCCCCCTCCATGTCGTTCACGAAGTAGGCGATCTTCTCGGCGGGCACCAGCACATTCACGAAGTTGTTGCCCCGGTAGCCGTACTGCTCGAGGAAGAGAAGCGATTCGCCGTCTTCATCGACGTGATAACGATAGAAGGTGTAGGGCAAACGCGCCGCCAGCTTGCGCAACCGCACCTTGTCACCGTCGATGTGCCACAAATCCTCGTGCGCGGCGCAGCCGAAATCCAGGCAGAGAAGCGCGTTCTCCTTCACGGTTTCGAAGTTCTGCGTTACCCAGCAGCCCGTGCTGGTGGGTGATTCGAGCCCGCCCAAGAGGTTTTCTCGCACCTCCTCGGCAATCTTCTTCGCCAAGCCAAATCCCTGCTCGTTTTCTTTCAGCCCCGGCACGATCTGGTAGTCAGCCGCGCGGATGGGGAGCTTACAGGCCAGCAATGCCGCTTTTACATCCGCATCCGAGCGCCGCATCTTTTCGTAAATCAGGAAGGCGCTGCGGCCCTCGAGAATGGGGTTGTACTCGCCCAGGTCGTTAATGAATCCTGCGAAGTTGGCCGTCCCCACAGCGCCGCGCAAGGAGGTGTCAGGCTGGGGGCTAGGGGCTAGGGGCTGGGGGCTGGAGCCTGTTCCCTGTCCTCTGTTCCCTGTTCCCTGCACTTGCGGTTCCGGAACAGCTCCGCCGCCTGGCTGCGCACCGGGATTCAACCCAATATCGTTGCCAATCGGCCCGCCCGGGAATAGGCGAACCATGGGGTAGCTTGCTCCCGGTGTAAGCACGTTTCGAATTGTTTCCAAAAGGGACATATTCAACTTACGAATAGTAAATAGTGAATAGTGAATGGAAGGCCGACGCCGGCATTTGTATTCCCAATTTACTATTCACTATTCACCATTCACCTTTCCTTTAGAATTCCGCTGGTAGTGCCGCCGGCATCCACACCGCGGCTATGGGCGTTCCCACAATTACCCCGTCGCTCAGATGTGAGACGGGCTGCTCGGCCGCAAGATCGGCGAGCGCTTTGGCCCAGAACTCATCCGCGTGGCCCAGGTCAGTGCGCTGGGCATCGAATCGAGTGTTGCCCGCCAGCGTCACCAGCTTCTTCACGGCGCCAAAGGCGCGGGCGATTTCGGGGGACTCGGGAATCACGTCCAGACGCTGCTCCATGCGCCTCTTGACGCGATAGGCCATGTCTTCTTTCACTGCGGCGGTAAATGTCACCGGCTCCACGCGCCCTCCGAACTCTTGCTCCAATGCCTCCGCCAAGGGCGCCCCCATACCCGTTGAGTCAATGCAAGCGCGGCGCACCAGAGAACGCCCATCGCGGCCCGGCAGAGAAAGCAGTTCGCGGGCAAAAGCCAGTTGCTCAGCGAAGGGTGTGTTGGAGAAGGTTCGCACCATGCGAGCCACAGCCACCCTGCCGCGCTCGTCGTAGGGGCGCCCCTCGTGGGCGCCCTGGGCGGCCACAAGGGCCGCCCCTACTTCGTCAAGCCAAAAGACCGTCCGGTCGTGCCGGCGCCCGATATCGATTCCCAAGTAGTACTCTGACTCGGGAATGCGGTGCTCCCGGCGCCCCGAGTCCGCACCTGGGTGGGGCGCCGAGGCCAGGAACTGAGGAGGGCAGTCCTTGGTGGCCTCGGCGCTGGCGCACAGGGCGACGAGTGCGGGCGGGATAAAGTTCTCTGCGGTGGAGATGAACTGGCAGCAGTACTCCTGTTGCCAGGAAGTTTCATCGTCACAACCCGCACGGAGGAGTTGCAAGTCGATCTTGAGCCCCTGGCGGATGGCCTCGTAGATGTCCACGCAATGGCCCGACCAAACCGGGACTAGGGGCTGGGGGCTGGGGGCTGGGGTTTTCAGACCCCCCAGTCCCAAGCCCCTAGCCCCCAGTCCCTCGTCCGTTAGCCCTGCCGCCTTGGCGAGTTCGTAGAACTTGCCTTGCTGTCCGTTGGGCGTTGAGATCACCTCCAGGCAATAGCCCCGCGTGATGGTAGGGAAGAGGGCGGCGTAGATCTTGTCGGCATCGGCGTGGAACGCGAATTCGTCCAGCGTGACGTTGCCCGAGTAGCCGCGCGCCGTGTCGGGATTGGCAGGAAGGCCGTAGATCACCGATCCGTTGGCGAACCGCACCTCCAACTGCTTGATCAGCGTGCCTTCGAAGAAAGCTGACTCGCACGCCCGCGCCAGGATTCCGCACGACTGAACGTGTTCTTGCACTTTCTCCATCAGCAGGCGTGACTGACGCTCGCCCTTCGAGAGAAATATCCATATCGTCTTTCTTTTCAGGCATTGCAGCAGGGCGCGAATGGAAGCGGCAAAGGAATAACCGATCTGGCGTGCCTTCACCACAATCTTCAGAGGAGAATCGTCCTCGATCCAGCGGCGCTGGTAGGGAAGTAATTGCAAAGCCGGACCCAGCATTTCCACCGCAGGTTTTGGAGCAGGATGGTTCGAACTCATTTCGATTCCGCCCGTCATGGCGTGCGGCTCCGTCCCCTGCCTTGCGGAAGGGCTCTGCCGTTCCGAGAGGCTCTCGCCGGCTTCCCGCCTCGCGGGTCGGCGGCTGAGCGTCAACGTTTGACTCCCGGCTTTCGACGGCCGGCTCTCGACGGTCGAGTCTCGACTACCTCGCGGATTGTCGCGCTTCTGCCTGGGCATTAACAGTTTCCTCGTAAAGCAGGGGTTGACATGCAAGTCCGTAAAGCTGCTGAATCCTTTGCAATATCTCCGGTCCGATGGGATCACCGGCACGGTGCGCCTCGAGCTCGCGCTCAAGTTTCAAAAGGTCTCCCTGCATCTTTACTCCCGTGGCCTGGATCAACTCCGTTCTGGCTTTGGAATACTTCAACTCCTGCTTTGCTCTTTCCCTCTGCATCATCAGTATCTGGTGCTTGAGGTTCAGATTCTCGCACTGCATGCGATAGCGCGCGGCTTCGTTCGGGGTCACCACTGAGGCATTCCGATTCACCCTTGAGTAACCGGTCATGAACGTGGCACGGGCCAGCCGGGCCTCGGCCGATTTGGGGTCCTTGCCCAGCGATTCCAGGAGAGCCTCAGCGTCTTCAACCTGGCGCCGCGCTCGTTGGGTTTGGAGTACACGGTTGCCCTGAAAATAGCTCTTGACCGCATGGAGCGTGATGCGTTGCCCGCCACGCTCATTCACCCCTTCCACTACGTCCTCGAAGGTCGAGCCTTCCTTGAGCAGCTTGTTCACCAGGCTTTGCAGTTTCGGGTGGAGTTTCGTGACGTCGTTCTCCACTTTGGCGCCATCTGCCGTCCCGCTCTTTTCCCCTCCCGCAGACTCATCTGCAGGCTTTGGGGCTGAGGCAGGGCAGGTAGGGCTGCTTTTCGTGTCGCTTGGCCTCGGCAGCTTGCCGGGCGACGCTTCACTCGCGCCCTTGCCGTCTTGAGCGTGTTGTCTCGACAGGCGTTTGCTCATTGCCGGGGCTCCACGTAGACGCCTTCATCAGCCGGAAGGCGGCCATCGAAATAGTCGATTCCCTGCGCGGTGATCTTCACCAGCGGGATCTCGCGCCGCGAGCGAGGCCCGCGCACCCGCTCCACCGCCACCAGTCCTTTCTCGGCCAGGTAGGCGATGTGGAAGTTCAATTCTTCCAAGGGCACAGGGTAGCCAATAATGTCCAGCTCACCCTGAAGAAGCGGCAAGGTGGCTGCTTGGGGATAGATGAGGCCCAGGTAGTAGATGATCTTGCCGCGGATAATCTCTTTGTGACGTACGCTGGCGGCCATAATTGATTATCTCCTCAAAACGTAATATCTACTTCGGCGCGTCTCCCGCAGAACGATGCGTGACGGCGTCTTTATCCTCACAACCCGGGAGAGGGTGTCCCGCTGCCGGCGCTTTCACCTGCCGGTGCCCCGCGCCCTCCGGCGCAAGGCGGTGCGGGACGGGTGAGGGATCCCGATCTATGTCGCAACAGGAGCTGCATCGCCCCGGCATTCCTGTCCGGGCGTGAAGCCCGCAGAAATCCTCTGTGCTGCGGCAGCGCAGGCCGTTCATATCACGATGCAAAGCCTTCAGGGCGATAAGGATCTCCTGGTGCTCGAAGCTCTCCTGTGACTCGTGGTGCTCCACCGAATTGGCCAGGCGCGCAAGCGCGTCGGCCTGCCCGCTCTGGGCGCCTAAGAACTTCTCGATGTATTGCCGGATCAGGCCGTAGGCTCCGTCCATCTGCTGCCGCTTCACTTCCATGGACTTCTCAATCCAGTACTGTGCCAAGCGCAGAAGACCGTAACCGAAGGCGATTAGCACCAGGACGCCCGGGCCCCACCAGAGCGCGACGTGTTGTAGGTCCAGAGGATTCATCGCACCAGCACCCCCGCTATAAATCCGCCCGCAAAGATTTCCACGGCATGATAAAGCCGGGTTCGCCAGGTGCCGCGGACGGCTTTGAGTTCAGCACGATGCGCCGCGTCGCTGCGCTCCAGAATCTGATCCTTGTCAGCCAGCGCCGCCTTGAGCTGGGAGATCGTGCTCGCCTGTTGCTGCTCGAGAGCGGTATCGACCTTCGCCTGCTGCTCGCAGTTCGAGATCTGCCGCCCTGAAACTTGAGCCTGCCGGCGACAGGAATCGAGCTCAACGAAGGCAGTTTCAACCTTCCGCACGCCCTCGTCGGAAAGCACCAGCGCCGCGTCAGGCTGCTGTTCCCTATTCCCTGTTCCCTGTTTTTGCTGTCCTATTCCCTGTTCCCTATTCCCTGTTCCCTGTTCTTCCAGGCGAGAGGCCACCCGGCTCGCCACCTCTTGAGTGGGAAGAGTGGCCACCTCGTTAGTGCGCGCGAGCTCCTGTTTGCGGAGCGACTCGAGACTTTGACGCAGTCCTTCGGCCTCGCGCGCGAGCTGTTGCCGCTTGGTTTCAAGCTCCTGGGCGGCCTGGGTGCTCTGCTTCGCGTCCCGAACCGCGCCCGCCGCCTGCTGTTGCAGCCGTGAGATTTCCTCGGCCGCTTGCTTTTTCACTTGCGCGGCCTGTGCCGCCTCACGCCGCCGCGCTTGGTGCTCGCAGGACCAGGCCAAAAACATGACGGCCACACCTGTCAGAGCGGCAGCCGGTAGGCCCGGAGCTATCCGTAAAAGGCCCTGCACCACGCTGAGGCCCGCCAACTCGCGGCCGGCGGCGCGAATCTTGCTCAAATCCGTGCTCAGCGAAGCAGGCTGATTGGTTCCCATTACTTGCTCCCCAAGAATCGTTGCAGCGTTTCGTTGGCCTTGCCCAGCCCGTAGAGCGCCGCGATGAAGAGTGTGAGGCCCTCCAGGCTGGGAAGAATGTGGGTGCGCAGAACCAGGTAGGTGATCCAACCACACGCGAAACCCAGGGCGATAAATGCCCCCAGTCGGCTGAAGCTAGCCTCGCCCGATTCCGAAAAGAGTTGTTGCAGAAATTTACTCATGACTCGTTGCTTCGACCTTCCTTCCTTTCAATCGTCATCGCGCCGTAGATTTCCATCCGCCGCAGGCCGTGTTCGACGTAGGCGGGGTCCGCGGTCTTGCCGTCCGGCCGCCCCGTGTTCCAACAGCGAAACAATTCCTCGAACTGGCGCCTGAGGTCGAGCCGGTAGCATTCGGCGAACTCCGTAAGCAGTTGGTTCGCCAAGTGATAGTGAAAGCGCGGTTCGACAAGATCGTGGACCGTCCCGCGCCGCCCGATCAGGTGGAACCCCATGATCTGCACGAACCCCCAGGAAGTAGCCAGCTCACGCAGGGCTTCGTCTGCCAGACACGAAAGCTCGCTGGCTTGGCCGTTCATGAAGAGGGAGTTGAGAAACACCGCATGAAACTCGCCGGTCTTGGGATGGAGGAGTGCCGCGAGTTCCTTGCAAAGCGCCTCTGCTCCTATCCCGCCGTAGCGCGGACGCTCGCCGGCCGCTACCGCTTTCAGGTGACGATAGACGGAAGGCTCAAAACGGACTGCCGCGGGGTCTCCTCCGGACTCGTTGGCCGTCAAAGCGCCCAGAAACTCGGCGCGGACTGACGACGCGCGGCAAGCTTCCTGGATGAACTGGTCGCAACGCGCAAACACTCTCCGCACCAACTTGCGCTCCGCCTCGCTGCAAGCGGCGGCGCCTGAAGACGGGCGGCCGGCAGGCAAGACGCCCGCCGGGCAAAAAGGAACGGACAGGCCGCTAGGCAACGCCGTGGCGGGTAAGGTTCTTGCCGCGCTCATCGCGCCATGTCCTGCCGCGCCTTGTGCCTCTCGATCCATGAGAGTAGCCTAGCATGTGGAATTGGTACGATGGGAAAAGGGGGAGAGACTGCAAAGGAATTCTTTATCTGGCCTAGCCTGAAGAAGATAGCCTCGCGCGCGCCTTTCACATTGTGAAATATCGGTCACTTCTGGCGCGTTTTGCCACATACATGGCAAAATCTGCATGTAGAGGCGAGTTCATCTCGCCAAGCAACATGAGCGGCGAGTTCATCTCGCCAAGCAACATGAGCGGCGAGCTCATCTCGCCAAGCAACATGAGCGGCGAGCTCACGTCGCCACTTGGCGACGTAGCGCCGGCTCTACACCAGGGAGAACATTGCCATGCGGGCTGTCGTGCAAAGAGTGAAGAGGGCAGAGGTGCGAGTCAATGGTCAAGCGGTGGGAAACGTTGGTGCGGGAATGCTGGTGCTGCTGGGCATCGGCAAAGAGGACACACTGAAAGAAGCCCAATCACTGGCGGACAAGGTCATCAACCTGCGCATTTTCGACGACCAGGACAGTCGCATGAACCTGTCCCTATTGGAAACCAACGGAGGCCTGCTGTGCGTCTCCCAATTCACGCTTTACGGTGATTGCCGCAAAGGCCGTCGCCCCAGTTACGACCGAGCCGCTCAGCCGGAGATGGCTTGTCAGCTCTATGAGGCTTTCGTGGCCGCTGTGCGGGCCAGCGGCATCGCTGTCGAGACAGGACAGTTCCAGGCCATGATGGACGTGGAACTTGTCAACGACGGGCCGGTGACGCTGTTGCTCGACACGGAACGAATCTTCTAGCAACACCGTATTGCGGTCTGCACTCTGCCGAGCAACTGCGCAGTTTGGAAATATAGCCCTCTCCCTTGGGACTGAGGGTCTGGAGCTTCTACATTTGCCCTCTCCCTTGGGGAGAGGGTGTCCCGCTGCCGGCGCTTTCACCAGCCGGAGCGGGACGGGTGAGGGGTCTCTTGTACGAATCAACAGAGCAACTCAAAACGCAAAAGGCGAATTGCAAGAGTAGCGATCGCGCGTACCTTTAACTTTTGACATTTGCGATTTGCCATTTGACTTGTTCTTCCGCTTTGCGGACCTTTACCTTCAGCCTCCGCTCGCGCAACGAGCACGATGTGGCGTTTTGAGCTGCAGTTTAGTTGCGCCGCAAGGGGCAGGCCGCACGGGCAGGGGGGAGACTATAGCGGATGCGAAGCTTCGGCCGGACAAGGTGGTTTGGGAACGGAAGCAACCCCTCACCCGTCCGGCGACGGCTGGAGAAAGCGCCGTCGCCGGACACCCTCTCCCCAAGGGAGAGGGCTATATCTCGGATTTGGGCACCCCCGGTGTCCAGCCAAAGATGTGGGACACGCGCAGCACGACGAACGAGGGTGTCGCGCTCCGGTGCTTTCACCAGCCTTCGCTACCCCGTCGGGGGACAAATCAGCTCAGCTTGGCGATTCTGCCGGAGACTTCTTTAGCGAAGTGATCGATGAGGCCCTGGACGTAGTTCAGCGGATCGCATTGCTGGTCATTCATCAGGGGAGTCAAGTCCGTGGCGAAAATCAGCGCCGTGGACTCATCAACGCCGTGTGAGGCAAGATACGTCGCGTTGGCTCGTCTTCGGCCCATCGTGGCAAGATCATATCGCTTCCCGCCGGCCACTTGGGAATCGAACACCCCCACCAGCGACATGGCAAGGTTCTCGTGAGCCTCCACATTGAAAACTACCTTGTCTTCGTCATTCAGCCAATCGAGATTACGCCAAACCTCGCATCCGTAAAGGTGCTGAGGTCTCGAATCGGCTGGCAGCTCGCGCACGGCCCGGATTACGCGTAGGGTCGTGGCGACATGCGTGTCGTGCTTGTCGGCGAGGTTGTGGGTGTAAATCACCTGGGGCTTGGACGCCGCGATGATTTGCTTCAGGTCTGCAGCCACATCCAGGTTTTTAGGATCCTTGACGGCGCTGCTGGAGTAATCCAGGAAGACGTGGGCTGAGTACTCGCCCACGAAAGCGGCTTTCTTCTGCTCTTTGCGCCGTACCACTTGCATTTCGTCATCCGTGTATTTTCCGTAAAGGCCGTCGCGCGGGCTGCCGGCCCCATTGGTGACCGTCACTCCCGCAAATCCCTTGTCCTGCCTGCCGAAGCACTCGAGGATTCCGTGATAGGCCATAATCTCGAGGTCATCCTGATGGGCTGAGACCCCCAAGTGAGTGGTCCGGGAGAGCGCCACATTTACAGGCGAGCCGTCAGGGACGTAGATTTCCGCTCCAGTATTGTGTAATTCCATCCTGTACCTCCGTAATCCTTGGTCGTCAGTTCCTACTCGCTGTTCCCTATTTCCAATTTTCAATTCCCTATTTCCTGTTCCCTAGTCCCTAGCCGGCAGGCTGGCCGCGGCCACGGCCTGACCCACCCGCCGCGTCGCTTCATCCGGAAGCCGCAGCCTGATTTTCTGCGCCAATTCCGGGAACTCTATCCGAAGCACTTCCTGTGCTCGGTTCAAAATGATGTTTCCACCTTCGCCCGAGGTCACGCGGCCCAGGATCAAGACGTTGCGAAGCACGTAGAAGTCTGCGTAATGCGCGATGCCATATCCCACGTAACACCCAATAGTTTCGAAGATCTGTCGGGCGCGCTCGTCGCCGGAATCCGCCATCTCCTGCACGAATTTGAGCTGCTGCGCGGGGCCCAGGCGCGGGTCCAAGTTGATGCCGGCCTCGGGCGCCAGCCTGAACACCGCCTGCTGCGAGAAATACTGTGCGCCGCAGCCTGGATCACCTGACCATTCATCGATGGGAGCCTTGGGGTTGTAGTCCACCGGACAGAAGGCCAGCTCGTTCAACCACGTGGTAAGTTCACCTGTTTCGCCGACGTAACCGCCGGCCTCGCTCGAACCCAGCGCGATTCCCAGCACGGCGTTATCCTGTAGTGACATGGAGCCGGCAAGCGCTGTTACCTCTCCGTCGTTGACCACTTCAAAGGGAATCCCGCCCCAGGCGCGCTTCATGTTCAGGAAGAGGTTTCCCACTCCGGTCTCGAAAAGGTCGCGCGGGACCGCTCGATACAGCGAAGCTACGCGCGGGCGATTGTTGATGTAAATTCCGGCTGAACTCCCGCCGATGGCATCGACCCGCGGAAGGTGTTGTGCGGCAGACTTCAGCCCTGCCATGATCTCGTTGTAGTGATAGCTGGGGTCTGCGGCATTGCGAGGATCCCAGACCACTTCTTCCGTGAAAACCGGTTCCCCGTCAATTACTGCCGCCACCTTTCGGTCCGTAGCGCCCAGGTCGAACCCGATGCGGCAGCCCTCCAGATGCCTGCCCAGAGCCATGGTGCCCTCCGAGGGCCCCGGCGTTTTTTCAGGGCTGGTAATCTCGACCGTGAACGGGTGCTCGTACACGCCGCCCATGAACTCAGCGTCGAACGCGCGTGCGCCTCGAGGTGAGTAGGCCTGGCGGATATGCTCACCCACGCTGCGCGGTCCGCCCACCACGATTCTCCATCCACCGTGCTTCCAGAGCAGCAATTTCACCAGTCTCTCCACAAACGGGAAATTCAAGTGTGAGGCCTCATGGCTGTCATCGAAGCATTCGGTCCTGTAAACTGAAACGAAGCCTGCATGTCGTTCCAAGGCGATGGCCAGTGGAACTCCCCTGCCGCTATCGCGCACCGCCTTGAGATAGGCATGATTAACCAGCACTGCTGGAGAAAACCGCGCATGCAGCGGCGGCACAACTCGAGGTTTGGCAAGATTCGCGAACTCCGTCATTTTCCCCCCAGGTCAATCGCAACGGTCAAATACCTAGACTCCGCCGTTCGACTCCTCGAAAGAGTATAGGTATCCTGCCGCCATCGGTCAAGAAAGCAGGTGTCGGGTTTCGGGTGTCAGGCGTCAGGTTTCACAGCAGTCGGCCATCAGCTATCAGCTTTCAGCTTTCTCACACTTGCCTCCGCTCGAGGCGAACGTGCGACGGGTAGTCGCAAATGGCTCGTGCCCTCTCCCGGGGTTGATCTGATTGGATAGCCCTCTCCCTTGGGAAGGTGTGAAAAAATCACGTTTTGGCAGGGCGTTGTAGGGGCAACCCTTGTGGTTGCCCCAGGGCGGCCACAAGGGCCGCCCCTACAGCGCGATTTTTGCACACCTTCTTGGGGAGAGGGGGTAGAACTGAATCAATAACCCTCTCCCCTGGGGAGAGGGTGACCCGCTGCCGGCGCTTTCACCATCCGGAGCGGGACGGGTGAGGGGTCTCTTGCACGAATCAGCAGAGCAAGTCAAAAGTCAAAACGCAAAAGGCAAATTGCAAAAGTAGCGATCGCGCGTACCTTTGACTTTTGACATTTGCGATTTGCCGTTTGACCTGTTCTTCCGCTTTGCGGACCTTTGCCTTCAGCCTCCGGTCGCCCAACGAGGACGATGTGGCGTTTTGAGCTGCGCTTGGGTTGCGCCGCAAGGGGCAGGCGGCAGGGGCAGGGGGAGACTATAGCGGATGCGGAGCTTGAGCCGGACAAAGTGGTATGCGAACGGAAGAAACCCCTCACCGGTCCGGCGACGGCTGGAGAAAGCGCCGTCGCCGGACACCCTCTCCCCGAGGGAGAGGGCTAAATTTCCAACCCGGGCAGCCCCGGTGTCCAGCCAAAGATATCGCAAATCTCAAATGATCAACCATTTGCCATTTGCCGTTTGCCATTTGAATTTTGAATTGCTTTTCCGCCCCGGGGTAAGCGGTCATCTGCTCGGCGAGGCAGGCGAGCTTCGAGACAGCGTCAGACGGCAAGCAGTACGCAATTCGCAGCCGCCTAAAAGCTGAAAGCTGAGAGCTGAGAGCTGAAAGCCGCAAGCTGAGCGCTGAAAGCTGATAGCTGGCGGCTGGACTGTTCGGAATCGGCCATGTAATTCCCATAAACGGACAATGCACCCATGGCAATAAGTCATCGCACATCCGATAATTCCATAAGATTCAGCCGGTTGCATATGCTCGCGATTTGGTTCACGTGTTGCTTCACATCATTGCAGCGTATGACAGGTCGATGCTGAATTGCGCCAAGGGGGGAAACCCAATGTGGACTCCGATTCAGGACTTTCGATTTGCTCTTCGAATGCTTGGGAAGAATCCCGGCTTCACTGCCGTGGCGGTGATTTCTCTGGCTCTCGGGATTGGTGTTAACGCGACCTTTTTCAGCATCGTGGATGGTTACTTCCTGCGGCCTTTGCCGGTCAAAGATGCCCGGCAACTCGTCACCATTAGACCGCAGCCCTATGGAGTTTCCTCCTATCCCGATTACCAGGATATTTGCCGCCAAACAGCGACTTTCAGGGGCGTCGTTGCCATCGCGAGGCACGGCGCTTCTCTATTGACAGACGACACCGTCGAAGAAGTAAGAGCTGACTATGTGTCGGGAAATTACTTTTCTGTTCTCGATATCTCTCCGGCGCTGGGTCACACTTTTGAAGTCGAGGGTTCGAGAATGGACCCGACGGCGGTGATCAGCTACGGGCTGTGGCAGAGGCGTTTAGGCGGCGCCCCGGACGTCGTGGGCAAAGTCCTTCGGTTCAACGGGAGAAATGTAACCATCGCGGGCGTAGCTCCCCAGTGGTTTCGGGGCATGCAAAAGGGTGACACCACGGACGTGTGGTTTCCTGTCGATCGCTGGGAATGGAGAGAGAACCTGGCGCAGCGAGATTTTCGAGATTATGACTTAATGGGCCGTCCACGACCGGGCGCCAACCTCGCCCAGGCTCGGGCCGAATTTGCGACGATTGCCCACCGGTTTTCTACGTCGTTCCCTGCAACAGACAAAGGAATGAATTTCGAACTGACGTCGGAAGCCGAGCAGTTACCCGCCATCGTCAGGCTCAGCGCCACGCTGATGGCGGCGGTGGGACTGGTTCTGGTGATCTGTTGTGCGAACGTGGCGGGAATGGCCTTGGCGAAAGGGGAGGCTCGCCGTCGGGAATTGGCCGTGCGCCAAGCGCTCGGCGCCGGCCGAGGCAGGCTGTTGCGCCAATTGCTCACTGAAAGCGTGGTGCTTGCAGCGATCGGAGGGGGGCTCGGGCTGATCTTAACCACTTGGCTCATCTCACTTCAGCCCGCCCTTATGCCGCCCTCGCCGTTCCCCATCCATTTCGATATCCGGGTTGATAACCGGGTATTTGCGTTTACGATTTTTGCATCCCTGCTGGCAGCGGTGATTTCGGGGCTGTTTCCCGCTTGGCACGGCTCCAAAGCGGATCTTATTTCGATGCTCAAGGGCGGAGAAGAAAGCGCCTCCCTCGCGCGACGGGGCCTCCTCGGTCGTAACGTGCTCGTGGTTGGGCAGATTGCGCTGTCCGTGGTCCTTCTGGTTGCCGCAGGGCTGCTATTCAAAAACCTGGTGCTTGCCGCCAAGACCAACCCGGGGTTTGACACCCGAAAGAATCTGCTGACGGTCTATCTTGGACTTTCGGTCGACAGGGAACAATGCGTCAGGAGCTTTTACACGCCCGTGGTGGAAAGGATCAAGGCTCTTCCGGGAGTGAAGCAGGCGAGTTACGCCATGCGCATTCCGCTCAGTGATGCCGGCAGCGGGGTGGAGGCCAAAGTCACTATTCCGGGAGTCGAATTCCCTCCGGGCCAAGATTTCTTGATGCTTCACTACAACTCGGTAGGGCTCAATTATTTCCGCACGGTTGGCGCCCGCATCCTGCGAGGCCGAGATTTTACCAAAGAGGATGAAGCCAGCCATCATCATACGATGCTCATCAATGAAACGATGGCCCGTCGTTTCTGGCCGAACAAAGATCCGCTTGGTCAGGTTGTGAAGGTCCAAGGTGGCGATTTCGCCAAAGGGGAATTCGAGATCGTGGGCGTGGTCGAGGATGGCAGGAACGCACATATCCATGAGGCGGCAGAGCCCTACGGATACTGCCTCTTCGCCCAAGTCCCTACCGGAGAGGGGACGCTCCTCGTGGAGACCACAAGTGACCCTGGGGCTATCATCGACCCCGTGAAGCGCGAGATCCGCGCCACGGACAAGGGCGCAATCTTTTTCTTTATCATAACGCTCAAACAGCTCATGCGTTCGGCCCTCTGGGAAGATAGGATGCCCGCGCTGCTGCTGGGGATTCTGGCCCTCCTCGGGATGTTCCTGGCGACCGTCGGCTTGTATGGGGTCACCGCCTTCGTGGTGAGCCGGCGCACGCACGAGATTGGCATCCGGATGGCGTTGGGCGCTGAACGCCACGAAGTTCTCGAATATATACTGGCAGGTAGCGCCAAACTTGCCGGGGCGGGAATTCTGATTGGATTGGCGGCGGCATTGGCCAGCAGCCGGCTCATGTCGAGCTATCTTTACGGGGTGCAACCCAGGGACCCGGCGGTCTTCACCCTCTGCTGCTTCGCGGCTCTGATCGTGGCTTTGCTTGCTGCGTACATCCCGGCCCGATGGGCGACGAAGGTCGATCCCATCGTGGCGCTGCGGCATGAATAGGTGTCAGGCGTCGGGCGCCAGGCGTCAGGGAGGCGGGCGGTGCAAGGTCTCGTTCTTCAGAGAGTGTGCCCTGTAGCGGCATCAACTTCTTCGTGGACAGCGAAAAAAAGGTGCACCACAGAGGGCACGGAGATCACGGAGAAAAAAGTCCCGCACTTCTCCGTAATGCAAGATCGTAATTTCTTGCTTTTCCGGCAAACTTTTCTTGGTGTTAGCATCTTGAATTTTGAATCTGGAATTTGGCATTGCGGCTCTGCCGCGCCGTGAACTCTGTGGCCTCTGTGGTGAGACTTCTCTTGGATTGCGGCTCCACCGCGCTGTGCGCTTGCACTTTTTCCTTGACACCGGCGACGATTTACGGTAGCCTATTGCGGTTGTCGAAAGAGAGCGCCGGCAGGCGGCGGGGGAAGGCGAAGGGGACTTCGCAAGTGGGGAAAAGGCGCTGAAACGGAGAAAAGATACTAATTTGACGAAACGAACTCAACCATCTATTGCAAACAATGGACTTAGCTCTTTAGAGTGCTAAAAACGAACTGGTTTTTGAGTGCAAACGAACCCAAAACGAACCCCCAAAAGGGGCCAAAAACCGCAAACGAACCGGAATTCGCAAGCCGAAAGACGCTGGCGGGTGGGCGAGAAAGAGGGGGCTACACTAGCCACCAGCCACTATCCACTTTGCCGTTAAGGGGCACAAAATGATGAGCACTCTATTTCAAGACCTGCGCTACGGATGCCGAACGCTGGCCAGAAACCCCGCCTTCACTGTTGTGGCCGTTCTTACTCTGGCGCTAGGCATTGGGGCGAATACCGCTATCTTTAGCGTTGTGAACACTGTGCTGTTGCGTTCTCTTCCTTACAAAGACGCCGGCCGCTTGGTTTGGATCACCGATTTCATCCCGCGCCAAAACAACACTCTGGTATTCGACTCGGACTACTTCGCCTGGGCCAAGCAAAATCAAGTCTTCGAGGGCATGGCGGCCTACGGCTCGGCCGAACTCACCCTGACTGGCTCCGGTGAATCAGAGCGTCTCGAAGGGGCCAGTGTGACGGCGGGGTTTTTCCCTGTTCTGGGCGCCGCCCCCATGCTTGGCCGGCTTTTTCTTGCTGAAGAAGACCGTCCGGGCGGGCCGCAAGTCTGCGTCCTGAGCCACCAGCTCTGGCAGAGCCGCTTCGGCGCAAACGCTTCGATCGTCGGCAAGGCGATCACTCTTGACGGGAAGGCTTACACCGTCTTGGGCGTGATGCCGGCAACCTTTGAGTTCGTAGGGAGGTTCCAGCCCGCGCTGTATGTGCCCTATGACATGCGCGAGACTTCCGGGGTTGCTCCCGGCGAAATGCACATGATCATAATGAATGTGATCGCCCGCCTGAAGCCTGGGATCACCATCCAGCGTGCCGAATCCAATCTCGCTTTCATCAACCACGGACTCGAGAGCAGCTACAAGGGGGGGTACGCCCAGATGATGGCGGGGGCGCGGGCACAAGTCATCTCGCTGCACGCGCACCTAGTGAGCAATGTGCGCCTCGCGTTGCTCGTTCTCCTGGGAGCAGTGGCCTTCGTTCTGCTCATTGCTTGCGCCAACGTTGCTAACCTGCAATTGGCTCGCGCCGTCCGGCGGGGGAAGGAAATCGCCGTGCGCGCGGCGCTGGGCGCAGGCCGCGGGCGACTGGCGCGGCAACTCCTCACGGAAAGTTTGCTTCTCGCGGCGCTGGGAGGCGCGGCCGGCCTGTGGCTGGCTGCCTGGGGCATCTCCGTCTTACGGACACTGGGACCCGCGAACATTCCCCACTTGGCCGAAATCCACATCGATTATCGCGTGCTGCTCTTTACGGCGCTGGTCGTGATCGTGACGGGAGTCGTTTTCGGGCTTGTGCCGGTGCTGGCCGCGACGAAAACTCAACCCGGCGACTCATTGAAAGAAGGAGGCCTGCAGTTGTCTGTCGGGCGGGGCCGCGAACGGACGCGCGGGGCGCTAGTCGTCATGCAGTTAGCTCTGGCGCTGGTCCTGCTAGCGGGTGCGGGGCTTCTGATGAGAAGCTTCCTACGCTTGATCAAGACTGACCCGGGCTTCAACCCCCACAACCTCCTCACCGCGCGCATCGGGCTGCCCGATAATCAGTATCCGCGCCCCGACCAGCAACGTGCCTTCTTCCAGAATCTGTTGACGAGTCTCCGCTCTCTGCCCGGGGTTTCCTCGGCCGAGGCGGTGGCCGTGCCGCCGCTGTGGGGCTACATGATGTCGGCCGGATTCGAAGTCGAAGGCGTCCCTGCTCGCACTGACGTGAACCAGGGGGCGGCGATCAACATCGTGAGCCCCGGCTACCTGCAGGCGATCGGCGTCCCCTTGATAGCGGGGCGGAACTTCACGCCGCTCGATTCCGCTGACGCTCCGAAAGCGGTTATCCTTAACCGCGCCTGTATGCGCGTCTTCTTTCCTGATGAAAGCCCTATAGGCAAGCGGATTCGCATCGCTGGCATGGAGTGGGCCACCATCGTCGGCGTGGTTGGCGATCTGAGACAAGCGGGATTGGTATCGCGGCCTCAGCCTGAAATCTTCGTGCCTTACTTGCAGGTGTCGTACTCGGAAATGACTGTGGTCATTCGCAGCACACAGGACCCGCTGCGCTTGGCGCCCGCGCTGCGCTCGCGTGTGGAGAGCATCGATAAGAGCCTGCCCATCTACGATGTCGGCACCATGGACCAACTCCTGGCCGAGCAGGCGGCTTCACGCAAGTTTGATATGGCCCTCTTGGGACTGTTCGCGTTTCTCGCGGTGGTGCTGGCCGGGGTCGGAATTTACGGTGTGATGACATACACCGTCACGCAGCGTACGCACGAAATCGGCATCCGCATGGCGCTGGGCGCGGAACAACTCGACGTGTTGCGCCTCGTGCTGCGGCAGGGGACTATCCTGACCGCCCTCGGCGTTGGCATCGGCTTTGCCGGGGCCCTAGCCTTGACGCGCTTCCTATCCAGCCTCCTCTACGACGTGCCGCCGCGTGACCCCGTCACCTTTGTCATCGTCTCGGCGATCCTGGGCGGCGTGGCGCTGCTTGCTACCTATCTGCCGGCGCGGCGGGCCGCCAAGGTCGATCCTATCGTGGCGCTGCGGTACGAGTAAGTTTGGGAATAGGGAATAGCGAGTCGAGGGCAATGAGTTGTGTATTATGAATAGTAGTAAATTGTGAATAGTGAATAGTGAATGGTGAATGGCGAGACGGAAATTTGTGTGGAAAGCCTCGCATCTTGCCATTCACCATTTACTATTCATAATTCACTATTCGCGATGCACAATTTCAGACTGATCGCGAAAAGGTTGGGATGAGCACACTGATTCAAGATTTGCGCTACGGCCTACGCACGCTGGCGCGCAATCCCGGCTTCACGGTTGTCGCCGTGCTGACGCTGGCGCTGGGCATTGGCGCCAACACCGCCATCTTCAGCTTGCTGGATGCCGTCATGCTGAAGGTGCTGCCGGTTCAACCGCCAAAATGTATTATTGGTCGGGATTGACCCGCGCCTGGCGGGCTACAAGCCGGAGCAACTCGCTTCCCTCTATCAGCGCCTCATCGATCGAGTCAACGCGCTGCCGGGCGTCCGCCGCGCCAGCCTGGCGGCTTACAGTCCGATGAGCGGCCACAGCCGTTCCACCAATATTGCGATCGAGGGCCATACTTGTTCTCCTGGCGAAGACGTGGACGTTCACACCAACGTCGTTGGTTGGAACTACTTCGAGACTGTCGGAACGCCGATTGTGCTGGGCCGCGGGATCGGCCCCCAGGACTTGCCCTCATCCGTGAAGGTCGCCGTTATCAATGTCACCACGGCCCATGATTTCTTTGGCGATCGGGACCCCATCGGCCGGCGGTTCGGCTTCGGGAACGATCCCAAGCACAGCGGCGACATCGAAATCGTTGGCGTGGTGGCAGACGCCAAATACCGTAGCCTGCGGCAAAAGCCGGAACGCGTTGTTTTTACGCCGGTTCTCCAGATGCAGGGGGATGAGGCATATGTGTCCGAGCTCGACCTTCGGACCGTGGGCGACCCCAGGAGCGTCGCCACGGCGGTGCGAAGCGCCTTAGCCGGAATTGATAAGGGCCTGCCCGCTACGGGAGTGACAACGCTTAGCGAGCAGGTGGACGATTCTCTGCGCCAGACGCGTACGATTTCCGAGCTTGCCAGCTTCTTCGGCTTGCTCGCTCTGGCGCTGGCCTGCGTGGGCCTTTACGGAGTCATGGCCTACATGGCCGCCCGCCGGACCAGCGAAATGGGCATTCGCATGGCGCTGGGCGCGCGCTCCCGCGACGTGCTCTGGATGATGCTGCGGGAGGCGCTATTCCTGGTGCTGGCGGGAACCGCGGTAGGTATACCCGCAGCGATTGGGGCGGGCCGGTTGATTTCGAGCCTCCTGTTTGGAGTTGCACCTTCGGACCCTGTCACGATCTCGCTCGCCACCTTGCTATTAGTAGCCGTGGCTGTCTTGGCTGGCTACCTGCCGGCCCGGCGCGCATCGCGCGTCGATCCGATGGTGGCGCTGCGATACGAGTAGGTGTCAGGTGCCAGGCGTCAGGTGTCGGGGAAAGAAGCTCTCAGCTTTCAGCCGTCAGCGATCGGCAATCAGTCGCTCGCTGTAGCCGTTTGTTGATGGCTGAAAGCTGACGGCTGAAAGCCCCCAGTGAATCAATGATCCGATGAACCAATGAATCAATATTGGAACCCTGGTTGCTATACCCCAACAGGGGGCAGGCTTTAACGCAGCGACAAAATGCCTGACTCGCGCGGGGGTTGTCTATGGATACTTTGGTTCTACTCTTTGCTATTTGGGGCGTCGTAACCATCCTCTTCTTGGCCTTGGTTTTCTATCGTTCTCGGCTTACCAAGAAAGAAACCGATTGGATCCCCTTAAGCGATGACGCCAAGGAAGACCAAGCCATTGAGGCGCAAAAGGTTATTGAGGTGAAGACCCATCGGGTCACCATCCCCATCCGCGCCCTGGGCGTACTCTGGGTAGTTATGGCGGTCGTAATACTTGGGTTCTGGTTCTACCACGGAATTATGACCCCGCCGCCGATCAAATAGAGTCCTTCCCGTTCGACAGGCAGCGGGTAACCCGCCATCCGAGTGGCGTAGCTTGCGCCAACTCTCGCAGTCAAGGAGCTGGAGGCGCGGACTCCCAAGCAAGCGTTCGCCAGGAGTAGGATACCTGCTCACGTCTGTCTTCTGTCCCGCCGAGGCTTAGGAGGATAGACAAGAGAGAGCGACTGTCCTTTTATCCCCCTTAACAAGTGGTTTCAAGTCGACAAGTATCCAGCAAGACTTAACACCCACCCGCGAGTGCCATTCAAGCCGCACGCTTGACGACGGCGCTAGCGTATTGCCAGTCTGCCTCGTGCTCAAAGGCTCTGACTGTGTAGTGTACGGCTTTATCGAAAAATCGTCCCACGAGGCGCTGCAGTTCTCGGTCCCCGTACAGATCTACAGCAGAGTCAATCATCCCGGACAAGTGAATGTACTCGAGGAGATGCTGTTTGACCAGGCCTAACGAGTAAACGATTTCGTTGAGAGGAATCCCCTCAGTGAGCCGCTTCTTCCCCAACTGAGTGTAACTGGACTCAATCGCCGACTCCGTCTCGTCGCTGAGCCATCGTCCGAGGTTGCGATAAACATCAAAAATCCGATGATGTAATTCTTCCCGAGTGAGGTGGTGATAGTGTGGTGTGCGATTGTTACTTAGCAGATCATCGATTAGACCGCGAGTCAACTGCTCTGCGTGGTCCTCAATGATCTGTACCAAGCGGCCGGAGAGCATGGCGCACCTCCTTCACGGTGGCGTCCCCGTTAATCTGGAACTCCCTCCAGGAATTCCAGTTTGCTTGAGTGTACACCCGACCGGCTCGGCTTGGAATGTTATGTTTCAGTTATCTTTGGAAACTAAAGCCCGAGTGCTTGCTTCAGGCCATGGGCGCTAAAGGGTGAGCAAGAAAAGATGCGACCGTCGACATCGAAGGTCGGAACTTTCCGCTTGCCGTCGTTGGCGTGCTTGACGAACTTGGCCCCCGATAGCTCCACTTCGATATCAATCTCCTCGAAGGGCAACTGGCATTCCTCGAGGAATCGCTTGGCTTGGCGACAGTCAGGACACCAACTCGTGGTGTAAATGCGAATGTGCATGAGACGAAATTCGAAAATCGAAACTCGAAGATCGACACTCGGAAGGGCGGCGTTTTACAGGGCGGACTTGTAATTTCCGATTTTCGAATTTCGATTTTCGATTTTCGAATTTCGGATCTTCACACTTGGCCGTGGTGAACCGTTTCGAGCCTGGCAATGGCCCGGCGCAAGGCCTCGCGGGCCCGCTCCATGTCAATCTCGGGGTCTGAGAACCTCTTCAGGCGATCCTCGGCTCGTTGCTTGGCTTGTTGAGCGCGTTGGACGTCAATCTCTTCGGCGCGCTCGGCGCTCTGGACCAGGACGATCACGCGGTCAGGAAGCACCTCGGCGAAGCCCCAGTTAACGCAAAGGTAGTGTTTCACGCCTTCCCGCGTGTAGGTGAGCTCACCAGGCACCAATTCGGTGAGCAAGGGAGCGTGGCCGGGCAACACTCCGATGTACCCACCTTTGCCGGGAACGGTCACCGCGCTCACGGAGTCGCGCACCACCAGCCGATCCGGGCTCACGATGTTCAGTTGCAATTCGGTAGGAAGAAAGTCAGGCATAGAATTGATTCATTGGGTCATCGGGTCATTGAGCCATTGGGCCGTTGAGTCGTTGAGCCATTGATCCATCGGGTTATTGGGTCATCGGGCGATTGAGCCATTGCGCCAATGGGTCATTAAATTATTGAGCCGTTGGGTTAAGTCAATAGTGTAATGAGTGAATCACCCAATGACCCGATGACTCAGTGACCCAATGACCCAATCCTCTCAGGCCGCCTTAAGTTTTTCGGCCCTTTCGAGCGCCTCTTCGATCGTACCCATCATGTAAAACGCCTGCTCGGGGATGTCGTCATACTTGCCCGCCACCAGGTCCTTGAAGCCGCGGATAGTGTCCTCGAGCTTCACGTAACGGCCCTCGAGCCCCGTAAACTGTTGGGCCACATAGAAGGGCTGGGAAAGGAAGCGCTGAATTTTGCGCGCTCGCGCCACTGTCAATTTATCTTCCTCCGAAAGCTCATCGATACCCAGGATGGCGATGATATCTTGGAGATCTTTGTATTTCTGAAGGATGGCCTTCACGGCCCGGGCCACCTGGTAATGCTCCTCGCCCACGATGCGGGGGTCGAGAATGCGCGAAGTTGAGGCCAACGGGTCCACCGCCGGGTAGATGCCGATTTCGACCAGTTGCCGCGAAAGCACCGTGGTGGCGTCGAGGTGCGAGAAAGTGGTGGCTGGGGCGGGATCCGTCAGGTCATCAGCGGGCACGTAAATGGCCTGCACGGAGGTGATGGAGCCTTTCTTGGTGGAAGTGATGCGCTCTTGGAGTTCCCCCATCTCCGTAGAAAGGTTAGGTTGGTAGCCGACTGCGGAAGGCATGCGCCCCAACAGGGCTGAGACTTCCGAACCTGCTTGGGTGAACCGGAAGATGTTGTCGATAAACAGGAGCACATCCTGGCCGGCAACGTCGCGGAAGTATTCCGCCACGGTAAGGCCGGTCAAGCCCACCCGCAGGCGGGCGCCGGGGGGTTCGGTCATCTGGCCATAGATTAGGGCCACCTTTGACTTACTCCAGTCGCCAGGCACCACCACGCCCGATTCCTGCATTTCCAGCCACAGGTCATTACCCTCGCGCGTGCGCTCGCCCACCCCGGAAAAGACCGAAACGCCGCCATGTTTCAAAGCGACGTTATTAATCAACTCCATAATAATAACTGTCTTACCAACTCCTGCGCCGCCGAACAAGCCGGTCTTGCCACCCTTCAAATAGGGCTCGAGCAGATCCACCACCTTGAGACCCGTCTCGAACATTTCCAGGTTGGTGTTCTGCTCCTCGAGTTCAGGCGCATGGCGGTGGATGGGGTAGCGCGTCTCCGTCCTGATCGGTCCCGCCTTATCCACCGGCTCACCAATGACGTTCATCACCCGGCCCAGCGTTTCCTTGCCCACGGGGACGGTAATGGGTTCTCCGAGGTCGATGGCCTTCATGCCCCGAACCATGCCCTCTGTCGGCTCCATGGCTACGCATTTCACCCGCCCTTCGCCCAGGTGCTGTTCGACCTCGGCAATGACGTTGATGGGTTGCGGAACATCAAAGCCCTCAGAAACAATGCGCACCGCATTGTAGATGGGCGGAAGATGATCGCCCTCAAACGCCGCCACCACGACGGGGCCGGTGATTTCCACCACTTTGCCGATGTGTTGCTCGGTAGTCATGTAAGTTCCTTCGTGGCCGGAGAAGTCGACAGTCGAGAGTCGAAAGTCAAGAGTCAAAAGTCGAAAGGCACGAGCCGAGAGTCAAGAAGTCGTTCTTACTTTCGACTCGTGACTGTCGACTCCTGACTGCCATTCCGACGTGCTAGGCCGCCGTGCCAAGCTCGACCTTCTTTCTCAGACCGCACAGCATCCGCGAGATTTCAGTAACCTCTTTCAACAGTTCCTGGGAGGAATCGTGCGCCAGGAATCCTAAGTCGCGGCCAAGCATCAGAAGGTACTCTGTCTCCACAATTGAGCCTTCAGCAATATTCAGAAAGCGCGCATACTCCTGGTTGCTCTGACGCTTTGATCCCTCAGCGATGTTCGTGGGCACGGAGGCCGCAGCCCGCCGCAGTTGCGAAATCAAACCGAAGCGCTCGGCGGAAGGAAAACCAGCAGTGACGCGGTAAACGTCAAGGGTCAGCTTGTGACTTCGCTGCCAAACCTTGAGCTCCGTAAACCGTTGCATCGCCCTTCCTACCGTTTCGACGCTATCTCTCTTACTTTCGACTTTCGACTCTTGACTCTCGACTCCTTGACTCCTCGACTCTCACGTCGCCGCCGCCCCGCTCACCACTTCGATGATCTCCCGCGTGATGGCCGCCTGGCGCACCCGGTTCAAATGGAGTGTAAGCGAGTCGATCAATTCTGCGGCGTTGTTGGTGGCCGCGTCCATGGCGGTCATTTGAGCTGCCAATTCAGCGGCCCGCGATTCGAGTAGGGCGCGATAAACCTCGATCTCGACGTAGCGGGGCAACAACGCGTTCAAGATTTCCGCTGCCGGCTGCTCGTAAATGTAGTCGATCAACACTTCACCCTCTACCGGCTGCACCGGTTTGACGGGCAAGTAGCGCTCCACCCTCACCCGCTGCGTCATAATCGACTTGAACTCGTTATAGACGAAGTCAACCGCATCTACCTTTTGCTGCGTGTAGAGGTCAATGATCTCCTTCGCAATTTGCCCGGCGTGCGAAAACTCGACGTGCGCGAACAGATTGATGTGCTCCGCAACCAGCCCGAGGGCGTGCCTGCGAAAGGCGTCCCGGCCTTTGCGGCCTACGGCGATCATCGAGACTTCGCTGCCGCCGTGCTCCTCGAGATAATCCTGGGCAGCTCGAATCAGATTAGCGTTGAAAGCTCCGCAAAGGCCCCGGTCCGCGGTGATGAGCACCAGCAACACCCTCTTGATGGGCCGCTCGGCCAGTAAGGGGTGGGCGCGCTGCTCGGTGCGCGCGGCAAGGCTCTCCAGCAGTGTCAGCATCTGGTTGGCGTAAGGCCGCGCGTTGAAGATGCTATCCTGGGCGCGCCGCAGCCGGGCCGCCGCCACCATTTTCATCGCCCGCGTAATCTGCTGCGTGCTCTTGACGGATCGAATGCGGCGCCGAATATCAAGTAACGTTGCCATAACTTCGCAGTCTTTCGGGGACCAACTTTGAATGCCCGCGAGGTGTCATTCCGAGCGCAACGAGGAATCTCGCTCTGTTATTTTTTCAATCTAACCCCTATGTTTCGTTAAGCTCCAATTCACCTCAGCGCAGAGCGAGATTCCCCGCTGCGCTCGGAATGACGCCTGTTCAGGCCGCCTTCGCTTTCCGCTCCGCCAGGAATTTGGCTTTGTGCTCCTCGAGCAGCTTGCAGATCTCTCCCCGCAAGGGTTCGTCAATCTGTTTCTTCTCCACGAGCTGACTCCCCACCGAGGGGTAAGAATTATCCATGAACTCGTAGAGCCCCTGTTCGAAGGGCTGGCAATCATCGGGCGCCAGGTCGTCGAGGTAGCCGTTGGTGCCCGCGAAGATAATGAGGATTTGCTTTTCGACGGGCAGCGGGCTGTACTGCCCCTGCTTGAGGATTTCCGTCAGCCGCTGGCCGCGGTTGAGCTGGGCCTGGGTGGCTTTGTCCAGATCGCTCCCAAACTGGGCAAAGGCCGCTACGTCGCGGTATTGGGCCAAGTCCAGGCGCAATCTGCCGGCCACCTGCTTCATGGCCTTGATCTGCGCGTTGCCGCCCACGCGTGAAACCGAGAGGCCCGCGTCCACCGCCGGCCGGATGCCGCTGTTGAACAAGTCGGTCAGCAGGTAGATCTGGCCGTCCGTAATCGAAATGACGTTGGTCGGAATGTAGGCGGAGATGTCGCCCGCCTGCGTTTCAATGATGGGCAGCGCCGTCAACGATCCTCCGCCCAGGGCGTCGTTCAATTTCGCCGCTCGTTCCAGCAGCCGCGAGTGCAAGTAAAAAACGTCGCCGGGGTAAGCCTCGCGGCCGGGGGGCCGGCGCAGCAGCAGCGAGATTTCGCGATAAGCTACCGCGTGCTTCGAGAGGTCGTCGTAAAGACACAACGCGTGCCTGCCGCTGTCGCGAAAGTACTCGCCCATTGCGCATCCCGCGTAGGGCGCGATGTACTGCATGGGAGCCGGGTCGGAGGAACCCGCCTCCACCACAATGCTATATTTCATTGCGTCATGCTCTTCTAAGGTCTTAACGACTTGTGCAATAGTCGAACGCTTCTGCCCGATGGCCACGTAGATACAGATCACGTCGCCGCCGCGCTGGTTCAGAATGGTGTCGAGCGTGACGGCGGTCTTCCCCGTTTGGCGGTCACCGATAATCA
>Ga0326728_10004102_pt1 | contig 43803 bp, 38 predicted proteins | sample MB3enrmetagenome_FD_207602 | JGI IMG/M metagenome (GOLD analysis project Ga0326728, IMG submission 207602) | Lab enriched peat soil microbial communities from McLean, Ithaca, NY, United States - MB31MN | ecosystem: Environmental > Terrestrial > Soil > Wetlands > Peat | place: USA: New York...
CCAGGTCGAGCGCGAGCAGGACTCGAACGTCTTCAAGGCGGCCCATCCGGAAAAGTTTCCCCTGGCTACCGCTGGAGAGCGCAAGGCAGCGCCCGAGCTGACCGTGACGGGCGTCATCAGCCCCGACGTCGCGCGCTCCGTACCCGCACCGTCGCTTGCCTCCGGCCGCGCCATAGAGGTCAACGCGCGCCTCGGCGACAAGGTCAGGAAAGGCCAGCTCCTCCTCCGGGTGAAGAGCAACGACATCGCGAACGCCTGGTCCACGTTCAAGCAGGCCGAGTGCACCGAGGCGCTCACGAAGAAACAGTTCGAGCGCGCCAAGTTCCTTTACGAAAAAGGCGCCATCGCCCTGAAGGACCTGGAAGTGGCGGAAGAGACGGAAGAGACTTCCCTCGTCGCCCTCGACGCGTCCATCCAGACGCTCAAGGTGCTGGGCGTGACCGACCTGAAGAACCACCCGGACAGCATCGTCAATATCTACGCCCCCATATCGGGCATCATCGTTGAACAGAACGTGTCGACAGGGGCAGGCGTCAAGACCCTCGACAACTCGCCCAATCTTTTTACCATCAATAACCTCGATGCGGTGTGGGTCCTCTGCGATGTTTACGAGAACGACCTCTCCTTCGTGCGCATCGGCGATTACGCGGACGTCCACCTCAATGCTTATCCCGACAAAGTCTATAAGGGCAGAATAAGCAATATCGGCCCCATCCTCGATCCCAATATCAGGACTGCGAAGGTCAGGCTGGAGCTTCCCAACCCCGGCTACAAGATGAGCATCGGCATGTTCGTCACTGCTACGTTCTACGGGCAACAGAAGGAGGTCCATGCCGTTGTCCCGGCGACCGCCATCCTCCACCTGCATGACCGTGACTGGGTCTACGTGCCCGGGGAGGGAGGACAGTTCAGGCGGGTCGTTGTGAAGGGCGGGAAAACGCTCTCCGGAAGAATGCAGGAGGTGACGGGAATCCAGCCGGGCCAGAAGGTAGTGGCTAACGCCCTAGTCCTCCAGACCACTGCCGAGCAGTAAGAGGAGGAGGAAACACCGATGATCACCCGTCTTCTCGATTTCGCCCTGACGCACCGCTGGCTCGTGCTTGCCCTGGGCATCTTCCTTTTCGTCATGGGCATCATCCAGTTTCACCGTCTCAACATCGAGGCCTACCCGGACACCGCTAACAACTATGCCTGGATCATCACCCAGTGGCCGGGCCGCGCGGCCGAAGAAATGGAGCGGCAGGTCACCATCCCCATCGAGAACACCATGAACGGCATACCCTATCGGACGTATCTCCGGTCGGTGACCGTCGCCGGTCTTTCCGTCGTTATCATCTGGTTCACAGACGACTCGGACAACTTCCAGAACAGGCAGAGGGTCCTGGAGCGGCTTACGCAGGTTAACCTCCCGAACGGCCTGAGCCCCGGCATCGGCCCGGATTTCTCACCCGCGGGCCAAGTCTATTTCTATACGGTCAGGAGCACGAACCCGAAATACGACGCCATGGACATCAAGTCCCTGAACGACTGGTTCATATATAAGCAGTTCAAGTCCGTGCCTAACGTGGTGGACGTGGCGATCTTCGGCGCGCCAACGCGGGAATACCAGGTGCGGGTTGACCCCGATAAGCTCGTATCCTACGGCCTCTCCATCGGCCAGGTGGAGCAGCAGCTCACGAACAACAACGTGAACGCAGGTGGCAGCTTCATCGAGTCCGGCATGCAGCAGATCAATATACGCGAGGTCGGGCTCGTGCGCAACGTTCAGGATATCGAGAACACCGTCATAACCACGAAGAACGGCACGCCCCTCCGCGTCAAGGACATCGCCGTCGTGGAGCAGGGACCCAAGATACGCCTCGGCCAGGTGGCGAGGGCGATCCGCCGCGAAGACGGAAAGATAGTGGACAACGAAGATGTCTCTTCCGGCATAGTGCTCATGCGCAAAGACGCCCCCTTCGAAGAGACCATCAAGGGCGTGGAAAAAAAGGTCAAAGAGCTGAACGAAAAGCTCCTGCCCAAGGGCGTGAAGATTATCCCCTTCAACGACCGGGGGGACCTCGTCACCTACACGACCCACACGGTCCTCAGAAATCTCACCGAGGGCGTCATCCTCGTGACTATCGTGCTCTTCTTCTTCCTCGGGAACATCCGGGGCGCCATCGTCACCGCCCTGGTCATGCCCTTCGCCCTCTTCTTCGCCGCGAACATGCTGGAGCTGAAAGGGATGCCGGCGAACATGCTCTCCCTGGGCGCCCTCGACTACGGCATGATCGTCGACGGGACCATCGTCATGGTGGAGAACATCATCCGCCATATAGGCCACTCGGACCCCAACGTGCCACTGGAGCAGAGGATCCGAAATGCCGCCATCGAGGTGCGAAGGCCGGGCTTCTTCGCCGAGCTGATCATCATCACCGCCTACATCCCTATCTTCACCCTCCAGAGCGTAGAAGGCCGCCTCTTCAGACCCATGGCCTGGACCGTCGCCTTCCACCTGACCGGCGCCATCATATTCACGCTCACCCTTGCGCCCGTACTCGTCACGTTCATGTTCCGCAAGGACATCAAGGAGTGGCGGAATCCTCTGATGGTCTTTTTCCAGAAGCACTACCGGAGGGGCATCACCTGGTCCATCGGCCATAGGTGGCTGATGATGGCGGTCGCCATAGGGACCCTCGGCACGAGTATCTTCCTCGTAGAGAGCGGCCTCGTAGGGTCCGAGTTCCTCCCCCGTCTCGACGAGGGTGCCATCTGGGTGCGCGGCACGCTCGCGCCGAGCGTGGGACCGAGCGAGTCTATCCGTGTCTCGAACCAAGCCAGAGTCACCCTCGCCTCCTTCCCGGAGACTACCCAGGTGACGAGCCAGTGCGGGCGGGACGACTCCGGACAGGACTTCACGGGATGTTTCAACACGGAATACTGCGTCGTACTGAAGCCCAAGGAGAAATGGCGTCCAGTCTTCCATAAGGACAAGGACAGGCTGATCGCCGCCATGAACCGGGAGCTCCAGAAGATACCAGGCGCGATCTGGAACTTCTCGCAACCTATCTCGGACAACATGGAAGAGGCGATGAGCGGCATCAAGGGCCAGCTCGCCATGAAGATCTACGGGGAGGACCTGAGCCTCCTCGAAGAGAAGGGCCAGCAGGCCGTCAACATCATGAAGAATATCCGCGGGATCAAGGACCTCGGTCTCTTCCGCGTCGTGGGACAGCCGAACATGAACTTCGAGGTAGACAGGCAGGCCGCCGCGCGCTGGCAGATCAACGTGGCCGACGTGCAGGACGCCATCCAGACGGCGGCGGGAGGCAATGCCCTCTCCCAGGTGCTCATCGGCGAGGAGCGCTACGACCTCGTCATGCGCTACCTGCCCCAATACCGCGACACGCAGGAGGCGCTGGAGAAAATCCGCCTCCTCAGCCCTTCCGGAGAGAGGGTCTCCCTCGCCCAGCTCTGCAAGATCGAGACGCAGGACGGGGCGGAGCAGATCTACCGCGAGGGCTTGAGGCGCTACGTAGCCGTCAAGTTCAGCGTCAGGGGCCGCGACCTGGGAAGCGCCGTAGAAGAGGCGATAAAGAAAGTTAACAAACAGGTGAAGCTGCCTGAGGGGTATACGATCAAGTGGATGGGCGAGTACGAGAGCATGAAGCGGGCCGACAGGAGGCTTCTCATCATCATCCCCGTGACGGTCTTCTTCATATTCATGATCATCTACGGCGCCTTCGGCTCGGCCAAATGGGCCTGCCTCCATCTGGTCAACGTGGTGGTTTCCCGTATCGGGGGGATCCTCGCGCTTCTGATTACGGGCACCCATTTCAGCGTCTCTTCAGGGGTGGGGTTCATGGCGCTCTTCGGCTGCTCCGTGCAGACGGGCGTCGTCATGGTGGAGTATATAAACCAGTTACGCGCGAGGGGCTACTCGATCGTCGATGCGACGATCGAAGGGGCGACGCGACGCCTCCGGCCTATTATCATGACGATGCTCGTCGCCACCGTCGGCCTGGTGCCTGCCGCCATGTCCCATGCCATCGGCTCCGACTCTCAGCGCCCCTTCGCCATCGTCATCGTCGGCGGCCTTATTACCGATCTGATTATGAGTTCCTTCCTTTTGCCGACGTTTTACGCCTGGTGGGCACGGCCCACCGACCATCTGCCGAAGCTTGAGGAGTCGAAGGCCATCGATGCCGGGGATGAGATCAAAGAAGGCGTAAATGGTTAGAAATAGAGGGCCGGCGCCGTGAAAGGGATTGCCCATTCGAAAGCCGTGAGGAACCGCCTGCCTATCACACGGTTATCGGTGCTATTGCTGTTTCTCCTCCTGTTCTCGGCCTATATCGTCGCGCTGACAAGCTGCGGGCAAAGGGGCCTCGGCCATTCAGGGCCGGCGCACGCAGCGGAGGTTGTCGACCGGGCCGAACACGACCTTTCGAACTTCAACAGGACAGTCGCGGCAGTCGTCCTGATAGGCGGCTTTCTGTTCGTGATATACTTCATTAAGAGAAACGGAAAGACGGGCGGGCGGCGGAAAGGGTGCGGCCGACCGGCCCGTAGGGAGCGGTCATGAACCTCTTTCTGCGCCTGTCGCAGGGAAGCCGCAGGGCAATACTCGCCGTCGCCGCCGTTCTTATCGGCATCATCGTCCTGGTCGACTGGAAAAACCCTGTCAACGTCTATTTCGGCTTCCTCTACGTATTCCCCATGCTCCTGGTCGGGGCCGTCCTTTCGACCTGGCAAATATCTCTTATCGCCCTCGGCTGCACGGTCCTAGCCGAGACCTTCGACCCTTTCTCCTTCATCCCCGCCGTGGCCGTGCCCCAGGACGTCCTGCTCTTCATCGCCCTTGCAGGGATGGGGTTGTTTTCACGCGAGGCTACGGTCAACCGCAGACTGGAGGTGGAGCACCGCCTGAGGGTCGAGAAAGAGGCGGCTACGCGGCGGGAGGCGGAAGAGCAGCTTGCGTTTCTCATACAGACAAGCCCCCTCGCCATCGTGGTGATGAGCGGCAGCGGAGACATTCTTTTGGCAAACAGCGCGGCAGACCACCTTTTCCGGGCGGCGGAGGGAGGGCTTTTCGGCAGGAACATCTCGCGCTACATCCCTGCACTCGGCCGCGTGCCTTCGGCAGAGCAGACAGGCCAGACCTTCCGGACAGAGATGCAATGCCCGGGGAAGCGGGACAACGGCGAGATATTCATGGCGTCCGTCTTCTTCTCGACGTACAAAACGGCCCAGGGCCCCCGCCTCGCCGCCCTCGTCGTAGACACGTCGGAGGACCTGCGGGGGCGCGCCGAATACGGCCTGGAGCAGCTTATGGCCGGCTCGCGCATACTCGTAGGCGCGGTCTTCCATGAGGTGAGGAACGTATGCAGCGCCATCGCCGTCATGTACGAGAACCTGGCCCGAAGCGGCAACCTCACCGGAAGTCAGGACTTCGAGGCCCTCGGCTCTCTCGTCGAGGCGCTTAACAGGATCGCCTCCGTCGAGCTGCGAAAGAGCGCGGGCGGCACCACTGCGGAGGCGGTCAACATGGCCGCGTTCCTCGACGAGGCGCGCATCGTGCTGGGGCCTTATTGCGCGGAGTCCGATACCGAGGTCAGCTGGGAGATCCCCGACGCGCAGCCCTCCGTATGGGCCGACAGCCACAGCCTGCTGAACGTGCTCCTCAACCTTGCGAAGAATAGCTGCCGCGCCCTCGAAGGCGCGACCGTAAAAAAGATAACCGTCTCCGTGACCGCAGGGCAAGAAAAGGTCTCCATAAGATTTTGCGACACGGGTCCGGGCATAGACTCCGCCGAAAAGCTGTTCCAGCCGCTCCAGCAGGGCGCAGACGCCACGGGGCTGGGGTTGTTCCTCTCCCGCGCGTTCGTCCGCTCTTTCGGGGGCGATCTCAGGTACGAGCCTGGCGCGCCGGGGTGCTGCTTCGTGATCGACCTGGCAGTGGCCGGCAATGCTGAAGACTAAGAGAGGAGCTTGAGGATGGACCGCATACGACTCTTACTGGTGGACGATCACCCCCTCTTTCGGGAAGGCTTGAACCGCCTTCTCGACTCGGAGCCGGACCTTGAGGTCGTCGGCAGGTGCGGTACTGCGGCCGAGGGTCTCCAGACGCTGAAAGCTGCCGAGGTGGATATCGTACTCCTCGATTTCGACCTCGGGGCCGAGCACGGGAACCAGTTCATATCGTCTGCCCGCGAGTCGGGATACGCCGGCAAGATACTCATGGTGACCGCGGGCATGAACGCCATGCAATCGTCCACCGCCCTCAAGCTGGGCGCATCGGGCATCATCCTGAAGACCAGTTCTCCGGGCACCCTTGCGAAGGCGATCAGGCTCGTGGCGAACGGGGAGATATGGATCGACCAGAAAGTCGTCCAGCAGATGGCGGACCGGGCGCTCGCGGGCGGGCAGCAGACCCTCCCCCGGACCTTGACCGAACGGGAAAACCAGGTGCTCCAGGGGGTGTTCGAGGGGCTGACTAATAAGGAAATAGGTGTTAAGATAGGAGTGTCGGAGGATTCGGTGAAAACGACCCTCAAGTACCTGTTTCACAAGGCGGGCGCGAAGACGCGCGGCCAGCTCGTCTGGATGGCCCTTCAGGGCCCCCTCCGGAAGGACGGGAAGCCCTAAGGTGCCGTATGCTGCGGTTAATCAAGCCGAAGGAGGGGTTGCGACCACATGAAAAAAGGAGTGATGCGGCACGGCGTTATCGGCATGATCGCCCTCGCGGGCCTGATCGTCTCCGGCTGCTCCATAGGCGGCCTTTTTCTGAGAGACCATGACTTCGCGGCGAAAGAGAGCTGGGAGGTAAAGGCGCCTCCCGCCGATCTCTTCGATGCCATAGCCGACACCGGAAGATCGATGGGCTTTGATATAAGCTACTGGGAGATGCGCAACCCGCCGCCTGGCCTGGAATACTGGGAGAGCATATCTCTGCCGCCTGTCGATAAAAGTGATGGGAGGTTCAGGTCGATCATACTCTCCCACGACCACCTGAACGGACTGAAAGCTACTTTTCTGGGATACCGCAATGCATCCGGCCTGACGTTTTACGCGTGGCATGGCGGCGCGTACATGGAGGTCTATGCGATGGTCGATGGCGACTTCGGCTCCGGCACGCAAAAGGCCGCTATGAAGCTCCTTTCCAATTTCAGAAAGAAACTCTCCGAAAAGGTGGGCAAGATCGCGGTGGTCCAGGTTGCGTCGGCCGCCGATTCCCGCGCAGCCGCCGTCCCCATGCCAAAAACGACGGCGCCTTAATCGCCCACCGCCATCCTGTACCCCACCCCCGGCTCCGTTATGATGTGCGTCGGATGGTTGGGGTCGTCCTCGATCTTGTGGCGGAGCTGCGCGATGTAGACCCTGAGGTAGTGCGTGTCCTCCTGGTGGTTCGGCCCCCGCACCGCACGCAGCAGCTGGCCGTGGGTGACCACCTTCCCCCTGTGGACCGCCAGGTGCCTCAGTATCTCGTACTCGGTGACCGACAGCCGCACCTTTTGCCCCCGGACGGTTATCAGGTGTTGGCGCAGGTCTACCGTCACCTCCCCGAAGCTGAGCGCCCCTTCGTCCTCTTCCTTGACTGTCCGCCGGAGGGCGACCCGGATGCGCGCCAGGAGCTCCCCCATGACGAAGGGCTTCGTCACGTAATCGTCCGCCCCCGCGTCGAGGGCCTCTATCTTGTCGTCCTCGTCCTCCCGAACGGACAGAATGACGATAGGCGCCTGCGTCCATTCGCGGAGGCGCCGGACAACCTCGACACCGTCCATATCCGGCAGCCCCAGGTCGAGGACGACCAGGTCGGGCTGATGGATCGCGGCCTGGCTCACGCCTTCCTGCCCCGTTGCGGCCTCCCGGACCTCATAGCCGTGACCGGCGAGCGACGCGGCCAGGATGCGGCGTATCTGCTTTTCATCGTCAACGACTAGTATGCGGGCGCTCTGAGTCGCCATGGCTTATGCCTCTTCTCCCCAGGCCCCTTCAGCGACCTGCGGCAGGGGCAGGGAGAATACGAACCTGTTGCCCGGCCCGCCGGAACGGTCGAGCCATATCGCGCCGCCGTGGGCCTCGACGATGCCCCGGCAGATGGAGAGGCCCAGCCCCGTCCCGTCCATGCCCCTCGCGTACGCCAGGCGGTAGAACTTCTCGAAGACGTGCTCCCGCTCGTATTCGGGGATCGACGGCCCGCAGTCTGCAACGGTCGCACGCAGCGCGTCCCGGCCGGCGCGCACCTCTATGGCGATCTCGCTGCCCGCCGGGGAGTACTTCGCTGCGTTTTCCAGGAGGTTGATAAAGACGTGCTCCACGAGGGCGAAATCGACCTCCACCAGGGGAAGGCTGGCGGGGACATCGACGCGCACGGTATGCTCCCGAAGCACCTCTTCCATCTCCCTCAGCGCGACGCCGACGATCTCCTGTACGTCGCACCATTCCTTTTTCAGTCTCAGCGTGTCGCTCTCCAGGCGCGTCATGTCGAGGAGGTTCCCGACGAAGCGGTTTAGCCGCGCCGCCCCTGCTTTTATCATCTCCAGGAAGGCGTCCCTCGTCTCGCAGTCGTAAGCCCCCTCCTTGTCGAGCAGGCCCGTCACCGCGCCCATGATGGAGGCAAGGGGGGTGCGCAGGTCGTGGGATATAGAGTTGAGCAGGGCCCGGTGGAGCTTTTCCGATTCGGCGAGCCACTGCACCCGCTCGGCCTGCTGCGCTAGTTTGATACGGACTATGGCGACTGCCGCGAGGTTGGCGAAGGCCTCGATGAGCTGCTCCTGCTCCTCGGGAAGGGTCTCCGTCTTTGCGTCCAGGTCGATGGCGATGGCGGCCACCGTCTCGCGGTCCGCCTTGGCGGGAAAGATCAGCTCGCTCGCGTCCCGCAGGGTGTCCGTACCTCTGCCAGCAGGCCGGCCCCGCCCCAGGACCCACTGGACTACCGCTTCTTCCTTCTCATCGAGGGCAGCAACGCGGGGCGGGTAGGAGGCAACCTGCCGTAGGCCGCGCCCTTCCTTGTCGGGCATGAGGATGGTTACCCGGCCTGCCGCCGTATCGGCCGCAGTCTTCGCGAACGACCTTGCGATCTCGCCGAGGTCGGCCTCCGAGGCCATCTGCCGGCTGAGGCCGTACAGGGCAAGGGTCCTCGCCTCCCTCTGCCTGCTCTTTGCGGCCTCGTTGCGCAGTCGCGTAGCCATGCTCCCCGTCACTAAGCCTACCAGTAGGAAGACCACGAGGGCGGCCAGGTCCTTCGGGTCTCTTACCATGAACGTGTAGACGGGCGGCACGAAAAAGAAATCTAGCGTCAGGACGCCCAGGAAAGAAGCAAAGAGCGAAGGGCCGCGCCCCCAACGCGCCGCGCTCACGAGGACCGGCAGAAGATAGAGGAGCGTTATGGTCGCGATGTCTAGACAAGACTTGGCCAACTCGCCCGTGACCGTGGCGAGCACTACGCAGAGGAAGGCGCCCATATAGGGCGCGCCTGGCACCGGCCGCGAGAGGGACGGGGCGGCGGGAGCCGCCTGACCGATCGATGTCTCCGAAGCCATGGAATGCATTGGTCCTGCCCTTTAGCTTTCCGCCCTCCTCCTTGCCTTGCTTTGAGCCCCTGTGAAGCGAAAACATGATGTATGGGCAGGGGCCGGACGCCCATGCCCGGCCCCTGCGGGGAGAGGAGAGATTTTGCTCTTATTTCTTCTTACGGCCTCACGCATTACTTCGGCTCTCCGTACCTCTTTGTGAGCTCCAGGTTGACCTCCAGGACGTTCACGAACTTCTCGCCGGCAAGGCCGTACCAGGGGGCCTCTGTATGCGCCTGGAGCATCTCCGAGACCTCTTTCTTCACCTCGGCGGGATCACGCTTCAAGTCGGCCGCCCATTTGGACGCCACACGGTCGAGTTGATAGACGGCGTTTTGCAGCGTAATGTGCGGGTCGAGACCGGAGGCGGAGGATGTAACGAGGTCTCCGGGGATATCCTGAAGCTCGGCCTTGGGGTGTTCCTGGAGCCACATGTCGAAAAAGGTCGCCTGGATGTCCGTGCCCTGGCTTGCAGGCTCTATCGTAGTCACGTCCTTGCCGTCTGCCCCTTTGTGTGTCACGGGCACGGGGAACTTGCCCGGGTTGGCCTTCGAGAAATCTTCGAAGAATACGACGGCAAGGTCCGTTGCGGCAGGCTTAGGGGTGGCGGGGTTATCTTTCACCCACTTTGCCACAAGGTCCGGGTGCTTCTTTGCCCATTCATCCACATATGCCCCGTGGGTGGCGTCGGCCTTTACCCACCCCTGGGCCGAGCCGTTGTGCAGGTCCGCCCATTGGGCGACGATGCCGGGCTTGCCCTGGAAGTTGTCTTCCTTGAACCAGGCCTCTACATCGGGGCCGACGGGTTGGCCCGCCTTGGGGCCGCTTTTGTAGGCCGCGATAGGCCCCAGCGTATGGGCAACCCTGTCGCGCAGGGCATAATTCGAGACTGCGAGCGACGACGAGGCGGAGGCCGACGCGTCGTAGGACGGCGTCGAGGGCCTGGGCTGGAAGTACTCGTCCTTCGTGAAGGGCTGCGCGATGAGGCGCGAGCCGACGATCTTCCCGTCCGGCCCCTTTACCATGCTGCCGTTAGCCTCGAAGGGGCAGGCGATCTGCCCTATCGCCCAGACGATGAAGGGATAGATGAGACAGCAGACAACTACCCCGAAGAAGAGGAGCAGTATGCTTTTCCAAATGTTCCGCGCCATTTCATGCCTCCTTTAAACCAGGTGCAGCCCCACCATTATTAAGTCTATCAATTTAATGCCTATAAACGGGGCTATGATGCCGCCCAGGCCCCATATGGCAAGGTTCCTCCGCAAAAGCGCGTCTGCGCCCAAAGCCATGTACCGCACGCCTTTCAACGCTACCGGGATGAGCAGGGGGATGATGATCGCATTGAAGATGATGGCGGAGAGTATGGCCGACGTCGGCGAATGGAGGTGCATGATGTCGAACCCGCCGAGCCAGGGCAGCGTGCCGGCAAAGAGTGCCGGGATGATGGCGAAGTATTTCGCCACGTCGTTGGCTATCGAGAAGGTCGTGAGCGCGCCGCGCGTGATCAGGAGCTGCTTTCCGATCTCGACGACCTCAATCAATTTCGTGGGGTCGCTGTCGAGGTCCACCATGTTGGCCGCCTCTTTCGCAGCCTGCGTGCCCGCGTTCATCGCGAGGCCCACGTCTGCTTGGGCCAGGGCGGGCGCGTCGTTCGTGCCGTCGCCCATCATGGCGACGAGCTTGCCGCCTGTCTGCTCCTTCCGGATGTAGGCGAGCTTCGTCTCCGGCGTTGCCTCGGCAAGAAAGTCATCGACCCCGGACTTTGCCGCTATAAAGGCTGCGGTGAGGGGGTTGTCTCCCGTTATCATGACCGTCCGCAGGCCCATCTTGCGCAGGCGTGCGAAGCGCTCGCTCATGTGGGGCTTCAGGATATCCTCAAGCACGACCACTCCTGCGACCCGCCCGTTGTCCGCTACAACGAGGGGCGTCGCGCCGTTGGAAGCAGCAGTATGGACAAGCGGCTCCAGGTCGTCCGGGACTGCACCCCTGTGCTCTTTGACGAACTCGATCACTGCGTCCGACGCGCCTTTCCGTATATGCCCGCCGTCGGGGAGATCGACGCCGCTCATGCGCGTCTGGGCGGAAAACGGTATGAACGCCGCACCGGGAGGGGCCATGACCGTGCTTTTGCCCTCCTTCTCGAAGAGCCGCACGATGCTCTTGCCCTCGGGTGTCTCATCGGCTGCCGAGGCAAGGGCTGCGAGACGCCCCAGCTCGTCCGCTGTGTAGCCCTGGACGGGCAGGAAGATCGTAGCGCTCCGATTGCCGATGGTGATCGTCCCCGTCTTATCGAGGAGCACGACGTCTACATCGCCCGCTATCTCGACTGCCTTGCCGCTCTTCGCGATGATATTGGCCTGGAGCGCCCTGTCCATGCCCGCTATGCCTATTGCAGCGAGGAGGGCACCGATGGTTGTAGGGATGAGGCAGACCAGGAGTGCGACAAGGGTCGGAACGTCCGTGCCGAGGCTTTTTAAGGGCCCCTGGACGCCGAGGTAGCCCTTCATGTAGTTTTCCGCGTTCCACGCCATAGGCAAGATAGGGATGACCACTATGAGGAAAACCAGGGTGAAGGCGGACAAGAGCAGCGTAAGGGCGATCTCGTTGGGACTTCTCTGCCGGATGGCGCCTTCCACGAGGGCGATCATCCGGTCGAGGAACGACTGCCCGGCCCCGCTCGTAATCTCTACGACGATCCGGTCGGAGAGCACTACCGTGCCTCCCGTGACGCCGGAGCGGTCGCCACCGGCCGCCCTTATGACGGGCGCCGACTCGCCGGTGATGGCCGATTCGTCCACAGAGGCCACGCCCTCTATGATCTCCCCGTCGCCGGGGATCGTCTGCCCCGCTTCGACTACCACCCTGTCGCCCGGCTTGAGGACCGACGAAGAGACCTCTTCGACAGCGCCGGTTTTCGTGAGGCGAAAAGCCATCGTCTCGTGGCGGGCCTTCCTGAGGGACTGCGCCTGGGCCTTGCCGCGCGCCTCGGCCAGGGCGGTTGCGAAATTTGCGAAGAGCACGGTAAGGAAAAGCCACGCGTCGAGGGCGATGAAATACCCTATGGAGACCTGGCTTGCCCCCTTTCCCAATGCCGCCTCGATGATGAAGAGCAGCGTCAGGAAGGCGCCGACCTCGACGACGAACATCACCGGGTTCTTCCACTGGATGTCGGGCCGGAGCATAACAAAGGCCTGTTTTAGGGCAGTATTAGTGGTCTCCGCCTCCAGGAGCTTCCGCCTCCTCTGACGGCGCTCCCCTGAAGGGAGCCTTACTCCGGTCACTACGGCCGTGCTATCTGTTTTTCCGTTCATTGCAAGCTCCTTTTGGCGCGTGGCAGCTCGTGATTTGCGCGTCATATCAGCCTCCGAAGGGAATCGGTCCCATATGCTCTGCCATCGGACCGAGCGCAGCAACGGGCAGGAAGAGCAGGGCGCCGATAATCAGGACGGTCCCGAGCAGGAGTACCCCGAAAGTAACAGTGTCGGTTCGGAGTGTGCCGAGGCCGAAGGGGGCAGACTTCTTCGCCCCGAGGGACGCGGCAAAGGCAATAGGCGCGACGATGGGAAGGTAGCGGCCGAAGAGCATCGAGAGGCCCGCGGCGATGTCCCATGCCATGGCAGTCGGCGCGGGGTTGGGGTTATTGGCAAAGCCGTAGACCACGCCCAGGCCGTCGAAGGCGGAGCCGTTGTTGGCCGTTGCCGAGGAAAACTGGTATACCATCTGCGAGAGGCCGTGTGCGCCCGGGTTGCTCACCGCTAGCAAGCCCCAGTTCGTGGCGGCCATGAGGCCTGCCGGCATGAGGATGAAAAATGGATGGACGAGAAGGGCTACAATCGCCAGCTTGACCTCCTTTGCACCGATCTTCTTACCGAGGTACTCAGGGGTCCTGCCTACCATCATGCCGGCGACGAAGATACCGATAATAATGAATATGAGCATGTTGATCATGCCGACGCCCTTGCCTCCGAAGACGCAGTTGAGCCACATGCCGATCATGGGCGAGAGGCCCGCCATGGGGTTCAGGCTGTCGGCCTCTGCGTTAATGGAGCCGCAGGTCACGTCTGTCGTGACTGCCGCGTAGGTCGCCCCTGCGGACGTGCCGAAGCGCATTTCCTTGCCCTCCAGGTTGCCCAGGTGCTGGTCTACAGGCAGGCCGGGTACGGCAGGCACTGATACATCCAGCTTGCCGCCCGGCGCGGTCGCGCTAGGGATCTGATACGACCGGGCCTCCCGGTGGGCAGTGAGCCCTGGGTTGGGAAAGAGCGTATCATAGTAAACTGACATGAATATCGTGCCCGCCATCAATAGGAGCATCACCGCGAAGACCACATAAGCATGGCGCATGTGCCGGAGCATCCGGCCGTACATAAGCACGAGGGCAAAGGGAAAGATCATCATGGCCAGGCAGTTGAAAAAGTTCGTAAGGCCCGTGGGGTTTTCGTAAGGATGTGCGGCGTTCATGCCGAAGAAGCCTCCGCCGTTGGTGCCGAGCATCTTCATTGACTCGAAGGCGGCTACAGGGCCGACAACGATCGTCTGCTGCTTCGCCTCGCCCTTGTCCATAGTGCCCATAGCGGCGGGCTCCAGCGTCGAGACCGTGTACGTGCTTTGATACGTCATGGGGCTGCCCTGGAACATGAAAATAAGGGCAAAGATGATGGCTACGGGCACGAACATGTAGACGACGGCCCGCCACATGTCAAGGAAGTAGTTGCCCACGTGGGAATCGCCCCTCAGTGCCCGGATGATCGCACAGAGGCCGGAGAGGCCAACCGCGGCAGAAATGAACAGGTTCGTTATGGCCCAGAAGATCTGGCTGAAATTCGACAGGTGCTGGTCCCCGGAGTAGTGCTGAAGGTCCGTGTTCGTCATGAAGGAGACGACACTGTGAAAGACGGTCGTCGGGGCGAGCTGCCCGAGGCCGCGCGGGTTGAGGGGCATCCACTGCTGGATCGAAAGCAGGACGTAACCGAAAATGAAAAGCACGGTGTTGAAGATAAGCAGAGACGCCGTGTACTGCTTCCAGCTCTGGTGGCCGTTGTCGAGACGCCGCTCGAACCACCCGAAGATCCGCCACGGCTTGTATTTCCCGTCCATGAGCCAGGCCATGTACCGGGAAAGTGGAAAGGCGACGATCGTCGCCACCAGGAGAAGCATGAGGGGTGGAAGCCAGGTTTGGATGAACATTGTTCTCACTCCTTAAATCGGTCTTCCTCGACCGCCCGCTTTAGAACCACTCGGGCCTTACCAGGGCAGCAACCAGGTAAATGAACAAAAAAATTGCTACCAGCGCCGTGAAATAGATCATTGCGTCACCTCCATCCTTTAGACTCTGTCGCACGCTTCCATAAACAGGTAGACCAGCACCATCGACACGAGGCCCAGGACAAACATAGCGGGCACCCAGAACGCAAGGTTCGTATCAAGTTCCATCGTATTCCTCCTCAACAGGTCGTCAGTATTTTCCTTCCTTACGATAATAGCCTAAGCACTCAAGGGTAAATTGTGCGTAAAACTATCGATAAAACACGTCAAGAAAGCATAAAAATGCGGCCGCCTCCGTGACGCCCGACAGACGCCGACCGGCGTACGGACCCCCGGCTGTGTCCTGCCAAAAAAAAAAGTTGTAAAAAATACTTGACATGGGTACGACTTTGTAATACACTGCATGTATGACATTGACCTCAACGGCTGACATAGGCATAAGCACCTTGAAAAACGCAGGATTGAATCCCGACTACCCTTATACAGCTATCCCCCTCGTCTGCTCCCCTCCACAAGACCTCCCCTTCGCCCCTCCGGCGGCGTCTTTCTGCCTCGTACGTACCACGCGAGGCAGAAAGACGCGGTAACTTGACCTTCGCGGGCATCCCCGCCCGCCCCAGTTTTCCGGCCGCTTGCTTTCGGGGGCAGCAGCCGGGGAAACAAGCGCCACGTTTCACTTCTCACCGTGATTGTCTAAGATTATAATCCTGACAACCTTTCAGGCTTACGCTATGTCGGGCAGGAGGTCTTCATGCGTATTGCGATTTTTGGGACAGGCGGCGCAGGGGCTTACTTCGGCGCGCGTCTGGCCCGCGCCGCGGAGGACGTAGTCTTCATTGCGAGGGGCAGCCACTTACAGGCGATCAAGGCGGACGGCTTACGGGTGGAGACCCCCGCGGGAGAGATCGTCGTCAGGCCCGCGCAGGCGACCGACGACCCTGCTGGGCGCGACCCTCCTCTCCGAAAAGCTGACCGGCGTCTTCATCGCGGGTTTTGCGGCGGTCACAGCGGGCGTGCTGCTCGTCAACCTGCCCGCCGGACGTGCACCGACGCCGCGCACGGGGCAAGGCTGAGGGTGTACTATTGCGGTACGATGGGGCGGCGGGGAACCGGCAGATAATCCGTAAGCGCTAAAAAAATGGTGGAGCTGAACGGGATCGAACCGTCGGCCTCATGACTGCCAGTCATGCGCTCTCCCAGCTGAGCTACAGCCCCACGCAGATTGCCGGCATCGAGAGACAGGCCAAAGCCCCTCTCCTGACACCGTCTATTTGATAAAAAATAGCATAGCCGGGGCGTTTTATCAACACCATGTGCGCCGCGCCCGTCTTTACCCCCTTAAGCGCCATGGCAAGCGTAGTCTTACGCAAAGCCCCTTAGAGGAAGCACTGGGGATCATCCGCACAGAGGTCGGCCCTGCCTGAAAGACCTGACGACGCGTAGGCAATGGCGCGGCAACCCCTGCACTTCGCCCACCGTTCGCACGCGCCGCACCTGCCCTTATACGACTTCCTGTCGCGCAGGGTCTCCAGCACGGGCGATTCCGCCCATACGCGCCTGATCGATCCTGTGAGGGCATTGCCTATGGGGACGGGCAGCCGGCGGCAGGGCAGCAGCGTGCCGTCGGGGAGGATCGTTAGGCCCGAGACGCCGGCTGCGCAGCCTGCGTAGGGGAATGCGCCGCAGTCCCCCTGTGCGCCTTCGAGCGCGGACGCTATCGGGTCCCCCGTCGATATACGGATGGGGACGGCGGGCTCTGCGGCGGCAGCACCGCCTCCAAGCAGGCGCGCGTACGCATCACGCACCTCATCCGGCGAGAGCATCTCCCTGGCGAGGTCCCTGCCGCGGCCGGAAGGGACGAGGCGCGAAAAGCCCACCCGCTGCGCGCCTGCGTCGCGGGCCATCGCTATCACGTCGTCTATGCAGTCGATATTGAGCCTAGACAGCGTCACGTTCAGGTTGACGGGGATGCCCGCAGCAGCAAGGAGCTCCGCCCCCCGCATCGCCCCGGCAAGGCTGCCTTGTCCGCGTATGGCGTCGTGGACGCGCTCCGGTCCTTCGACGCTTATCTGCACGTCATCGAGCAGATCGGCGAGCCTCCGCGCTTTTTCCCTATCGACAAGTGTGCCGTTCGTGAGGAGTGAGACTCCGAAGCCCTTACCCTTGAGCAGGGTCAGGACGTCCATGATGCCCGGCAGGATGAGAGGCTCCCCTCCCGTCACGTTGAAGGCGGGCGAGAAGGCGATCCCGTACGACTGCCCCCATGCGGCTACCGTGTCCGCTGCAGCGTCGGCGATTTTTGCGATGGCGGCCGCGTCCGCCTCACGGCCGGGCGCACCTTCCTGGTAGCAGTGGCTGCACGCCAGGTTGCAGCGGCCCGTGAGGTGCCACTGGAAGAAGAAGTCTTTTTCCTGACTTGACTGTTGCCGGACCGGCAACAGCTAACCCTTTCAGCTTTTTCATTTGAGGCAGGTCCGGAGCTCGGACCTCGACAGGGCATTCTTCATCCTGCCCCAGAAAATGGCTTCTTTTGCTAACGTCTTTTTGCCGATGCCCTTCTTCATCGGATACCTCCTTGAAGCGAAGCGAGCGCTCCTTTTCTTAAAATATAAGCATTCCGTTAACCAAAATCACGTGTAAGCACCCGCGCGGCGGCGCGGCGTGCGTCACCTGCCCCTGATGAAATCGAGCACGGGCCTTCCCAGGGATTCATCGGGCGTGTTAACGGAGAATACCTCCGACATGTGGTCGTGGTCGCGCAGCCACAGGAGCTCCGGGCACCTGCCGTCACGCTTGCAAAGGGCTGTAAAGAGCGCGCCCGCTTCGATTTGCATCATGACCATGTCGAGCTCTGCGTAGACGACCATCGTCCTCACCGGAGGGCCTACGAGGTTCATGAGTATCGAGCGCCCCGGGTAGAGCCTCGTATCGGGGCCGTAATAGGCCAGGTTCGGGTTGCCGGGCACACCGCCCAGGAGAGCCGCGGGCATCTTTTCCTCAAGCGTCGGGTCGTACACGCCGGAGACGAGGATGACCCCGGACAACCCCGCCCCTTCTTTCGGTTGCAAGCCCTTCATGAAGGCATAGGCAGCCGCGTGGGCCGCCCCTGCCGAATGGCCCATGAGAAAAATGCGCCGGCCGTCGCCGCCGAAGCGCCCTGCGTTCTCCTGCGTCCATTTCACGACAGCGCCGATATCGCTTGCCCCTGCCGGCCACGGGTCTTTGGGCGCGAGGCGGTAGGTGGCGTTGATCGTGACGACGCCGTTGCGCGCGAAATAATACCCGATATTGTCATAGAAGGGCGATCCCGGCGTCGATTTGTTCCCCGCGACGAAGGCGCCCCCGTGGATGAAGATGAGCACGGGCGCAGGCACGGCCGGGCGGGCGGCAGGCTCGTAGACATCCAGGCGGTGCCGCTCCGCCGCGCCGTAGGCGATATCGTTAGTCCGCTTCACGCCCTCTTTCGGCGCCGCGGCCTGGAGGGGCACATAGAGCTTAAGGGCCTGCGGCACATTCAACACCGGCCCCGACGCCCGCAACTGTGCGGCAATCTCCACCGGCACACCCTGCGCCCAGGCCGGCGGGCAGGAAAGCAGGACGGCTAGGAGACTGACAAAATATGCGGCGATGTGCGCGCCTGGATGCACGCCATTAGACCGTCTGACGACCCATCTGTGCATAAGAACCTCCCGTGGTTTCTGCCACCTTTTTTGCCCTGGCCTCTCCCCGGCACAGCCGGGGGGTTGCCGTTTGCTGGCCCCTCAAAGGGGCCTCCTCGCAAACGGAAAAAGAAAAACCGTCATAATACCTACAAAGCTTGCTCGTATTCACTTTACGATGCCCTGCGAAAAGCACAATCCCGCAAATGTCAAACTGCGGGGGTCCCCCGGCAGAGCCCGGGGTTTACCGTAATGCAATTATTGCACGAAATGGAGAGCAACTTAAAGGAAATAGTAGGAAAAGTTTAATAAAGACGGGCGTTGGACTCGGTTTTACTGAAACAAGCGCCGGGAGGTTTTCGATGGATTTTGCGTTGCTTTTCGAGGTGGGCCGGCGAGACTGGACTTTTTGTGTCCGTCGAGTCGGAACACCGAAGAAAACGACGCGAAGGCCGCGTAACGTTCTACCCCGCGGTTAGCTTTTGTATAGACCGCGGGGCAAAGATCACGGCGCCCCCATAGTGAAGCGCCCCGCCCGCAGCCCGGCGCTCACACCACACCGTCACGACGACGAGGACATGAAAAGCTTATAAACCCATCCCTGATAGATAATCACTATCGGCACAAATATCAGCGCCACGACCAGCATGATCGCCAGCGTCAGGTGGCCCGAGGCCCCGTTGTAGATCGTAACGCTGTAGGCGGCGCCCAGGGTCGATGGGAGCAGTGCGGGATACAATCCGATCACGCCGAAGAAGACCGCAAAAAGTACCGTCGCCAGGGACGCCAGAAACGACCAGCCCCACCGTTCCTTTGCCATGAAGAGCCGCATAGACAGGATAGAAACAACGGCGAGGAGCGGCACGATGAGGAGCGGTGGGGACGCGAAGTAGTTGTTCCAGAGCCGCGTAGCGAAGGCGCTCAAAAGGAGAAAAATCACCGCGAGGAGCGTTGCGAGGGGCCACAGCCGCCGCGCCGCGGCCCGCGCCCTTTCTGCGACCGTCCCGGTCCCCTTGACAGCTATCCAGCCTGCACCGTGGAGGGCGAATAAGACGAGGAAGAAAAGGCCGCCGGCAAGGCCGTAGGGGTTGAGCAGCGTCAGCAGGTTGCCCTTGTAAACGCCGTCCCCGTCTATCGGTATCCCCATGAATATATTGGCGAAGGCGACGCCGAAGAGCAGGCTCGGCAGAAAGCTGCCGATAAAGATGCCGGCGTCGCACAGGGCGCGCCAGGCCACCCCCTCCCGCTTGTCCCTGAACTCTATCGAGACCGCCCTGACGATAAGGGCGAAGAGCAAGACCATGAGGGGCGTATAAAGGGCGCTGAAAAGGGCCGCATAGGCGGCCGGGAAGGCGGCGAACGTCACGCCGCCGGCAGTGATGAGCCAGACCTCGTTGCCGTCCCAGAACGGGCCGATGACGCCCCCCAGAACCTTTTGCTTTTCCGCGTCCGTTTTGGCGATGACAGGGGAAAGCATGCCCGCCCCCAGGTCGAAGCCGCCGAGCATGAAATAGACGGCCCAGAGCACGCCCCACAGAAGGAACCATATCGTCTCTAACATGGCATCACCTCCTCTACGATCCGTACGGCCCGCCGGCTGCTACCGGCCCCCTCGCCGCTACGTGCGCGATCAGCCGGAAGGCTATTATGCCGATGATCGTGTAAACGACAAGGAACGCCGCGAGGGAAACGGCCACCTGCGAGCCCGCCACAGGCGAGACGGCGGCCTGCGTCCGCATCAGGCCGTGAACGATCCACGGCTGCCTGCCCATCTCCGCGACCGTCCAGCCCAGACCGCACAGGATGTACGGGAGGGGGATCAGGTAGAGGAACGTCCGCAGGAAGAACCTGCTCGACCCGATGCGGTTGCGGCGCAGCCACGCCACGATCAAGAAAAGGAGCATCAGCGCGCCCACGGCGGTAAGCAGGCGGAAGGCCACAAAAACCGGAAGGACGGGCGGCCGGTCCTGCCTTGGTATGTCGCGCAGGCCGGTGACCGTCGCCTTCGTCGAATGAAAAGCGAGGAAGCTCAGAGCGCCGGGCAGGGCGCCGATGGCGACGCTGTTGTCCCCCTTGTCGTCGTCGGGTATCGCAAATAGATAGACGGGCGCATGGTCGCGGGTAACCCAATGGGACTCCAGGGCGGCGAGCTTGGCCGGCTGCACGTACGCCAGGTAGGCCCCGTAAAAATGGCCCTGTACGACGACGAGAAGGCTGAAGAGGAGGGCCATTGAAAGACCGGTGCGGAAGGAGGGCGTGAAGATGTCGAGGAACTGCTTCCGCAGCAGGTGGTATGCGCTCACCCCCATGACGAAGAAGCCGGTGACGACGTAGGAGGCGGCCAGGGCGTGAAAAATGTTGAAAAAGGCGTAGCTGTTCGTCACAACCGCGGCGAAGTCGGACAGAACGGGCCTGCCCGCCGGCATCGAATAACCGACGGGGTGCTGCATCCACGCGTTCGCCAGCAGGATCCAGACAGCCGAGATGTTCGAGGCCCCGGCGACCAGCCAGATGCAGAGGGCGTGCACGCGGGGGGAAAGGCGCTCCCAGCCGAGGGCCCAGACGGCGATGAATGTCGATTCAAGGAAGAAAGCCACCGTCGCCTCTACGGCGAGGAGCGGGCCGAAGACGTCGCCCACGTAGCGCGAGTAGCGCGACCAGTTTGTGCCGAACTGGAACTCCAGGGTGATGCCCGTAACTACGCCGACTACGAAGTTGATAAGAAAGATCCGGCCCCAAAACTTCGTCATCGTCTTGTATTCCTCCCTGCCCGTCCTCACGTACCGCGTCTCCATAATGGCGAGCAGTATGGAGAGGCCGAGCGTGAGAGGCACAAAGAGGAAGTGGAAATAAGTCGCCGCTGCGAACTGCGCGCGCGAGAGCACCGTAACGTCCATGTCAACCTCCCCGGTTAGTCCTTAAGACCCCTTGCCGGCCAGACGTGCGAAGTCCTCCCCGGCCAGGTGCTTCTCTATATCCCTTCTCAGCTCCACCCATACGGGATGGACCGCGCAATTTCCGGTCAGGCTGCACGCCGCCCTATCGACCGCGCACGCGTTCAGGGTCGATGGACCCTGGACCGCCTCGATCACGTCGAGGAGGCTGATCTGCGATGGGGCCTTCGCCAGCCTGAATCCGCCGGCCGCGCCCTTGACGGACTCGACGATGCCCTTTTTGGCGAGCCTTTGGAGCACCTTCGCCAGAAAGGTCTTCGGGGCGAGCACTGCGTCTGCGATCTCGGCCGCACCGACCGTGCGGCCCGGCTCTCTAGACAGGAAAAGGACGCATCGCACGGCGTAATCGGACTTTTTCGTCATGAACATAGCGCACCGCTATTATCTATTTCTTCAAACAGGACCTTATTGGTCCCATTTTAACCATGCGAAAACCCTTTGGCAAGATATTTTATTTAGGGATGAGAAAGGCCTTCCCGATCCCTTCGATTATGAACTGGACGGCCACCGACAGCAGCATCAGGTCCTGCCGCTTCCTTATGTTAATACCCCGCCAGTCCAGATGCTAAGGAAACTGCGCGCCGGCAGAAAATGCATTTAGTATGTTCATTCCCATGAACCCAATAAGGTAGGTCTCCACCTAAAATGCCTGATAATACTGGCCATACGGGACCATACCAATTCTATTCTTTGCCATATGTTCGCCTATGATGAAAAATAGCGCTTGACAAGCGTCGAAATCCCCCATTACAATATCGTTATTGTCAGATGACATTAACGCTCCGCACAGGGCGCACGACCTGACAGAAAAGATTCAGGGGGATCCGGTGAGAGACTTCGAGTATTTCTCGCCCAAGGGGTCCTTCTGGGGCGAAAAAAGCCGGGAGAAGACTGACTGTACCTGCGGCACTGTATCCGGCGCAGGGAGTTTGCCGCGTCCGACCCCGTGCCGGCCATATGGAGAAGAAACAACGGATTATAAGGGAGGAATCATGAAGACAAGCTTGAACGCAAGAAACAGGTTTTCCGAAGGACCGGCGCCGTGCCCAGAAGAAGAGAGCCGGGATGCGGCCCTTCCCAACGGATACAGGGTCATAGGGCTGATGAGAGGACTGGCGGCCTCTCTGGGGGTGGCGACGGGCAGGGCCACGGTGGTAATGGACAGCCGGGACATACCGCGCGTAAACGAAGGTGCGGTAATAGTTTCCAAAGAGGCTTCGCCGGACCTCGCGATGGTTATGCCCAGAGCGTGCGCGTTGGCCACAGAATTCGGGGGCCTGGGAGCCACAGCGTCCGCGTATGCAAGAGCCTGCGGCATCCCTGCCGTAGTGGGCATTGCGGGCCTCACCAGGGTTATCAGAGATGGAGACCTCGTGCGGGTAGACGGGACGAGGGGGACCGTAGAGATAATAGAGTCTGCCAGCTAAACCCCGGCCCGGACAGGGATGGATCAAAGCGGTGCAGACGGGAAAAGCGCGATCATAGGCGTGACGGTCATCATAAAGGGTCAGGTCTGACAAGGCGAGGACTATCGCCTGAAGCGTCCCGGAGGCGATCATGCACTTACGATAAGTCTTGCACCCGCCGCCGCAGGCGTGCTATACAGAAGCATGGCGCTTGCCTTAACGAGCGCCGACGAAGGAAAAAAGGAGACAGGCCATATGGCGTCCCGGGCGAAGGAAAAGAGCGGGCGGAAGGGACAGGTCCTCATTCTGGTGGCCAGCGACAGCGATATCCCGGCCCTTCGGGACGGCCTCGACTTCCTGAGGGAGATGGGCGTGGCGTACACCCTCGACATCGTCTCGGCCCACCGCCACCCGGAAAAGGCCGCATCCCTAGCCAAGGGCGCCCGCGCCGGCGGCTTCGACGTAATCATAGCGGGCGCGGGGCTGGCCGCCGCGCTCCCCGGCGTCGTCGCCGCCCACACTACCCTGCCGGTCATCGGCATACCTTTCAACGGCGGCAGCCTCCTGGGCCTGGACGCCCTGCTCTCCATCGTCCAGATGCCGAAAGGCGTGCCCGTCGCTACGGTCGGCATCAACGCGGCCCGCAACGCCTGCATCCTCGCCTGCGAGATACTCTCGATAAAGGACGACGTCCTGCGGCAAAAGCTCGAGGCGATGAAGGACGGGATGCGGCGCGAGATCGACCGGAAATCGCGGAAACTCCGTAATTGACAATACTTTGGGCTTTTGTTACCTTTAACTGATGCTCAATGCCATCACGGACATAGACGGCATCCGGGTGGGCCATGCCTCCGATTACGATGGGCTGACGGGCTGCACGGTCGTCCTTTTCGACGCCCCTGCCTGCTGCGGGGTCGATGTCAGGGGCAGCGCCGCGGGCACCAGCCAGATAGACGCCCTGGCCGTAGACCACATTGTCGATGAGGCGCACGCCATCGTGCTCGCCGGAGGGAGCGCCTTCGGCCTTGAGGCGGTCACCGGCGTCATGCGCTACCTCCAAGAGCGGCAGATAGGCTATGACGCGGCCGTTGCGAAGGTCCCGATAGTGCCGGCAGCCGCCATACTCGATCTGGGTTTCGGCGACAACCGGGCGCGGCCTACGGCGCAGATGGGCTACGACGCCTGCGCCGCGGCGGGCCGCCTTGTACAAGAAGGGAGCGTCGGGGCGACGGTCGGGAAGCTCTTCGCCATGCCGAGGGCCATGAAAGGCGGCCTGGGGACGGCGAGCGTCGTCCTGCCCGACGGTGCGCTAGTCGCTGCCCTCGTAGTCGTCAATGCCTTCGGGGACGTGATCGACAACGTAACGGGCAGGATCATCGCGGGCCTGCGTACTGCAGAGGGGGAGCTTGCGCTGGCAAATACCGTCTCCTGCCTGAGGGAAGGGCAGGTGCGTCCGGGCTTCGGGGGAGCGATCGGCAACACGACGCTTGCAGTCGTTGCCACCAATGTCCAGTTTAATAAGAGAGAGATCACGAAGGTCGCCCGGATGGCCCAGGGCGGCCTCGTAAAGACGATCACCCCCGTACATACGACCCTCGATGGCGACCTCGTCTTCTCGGTGTCCCTCGGCAGTATGAAAGGGGACGTAAACCGGGTGGGCGTTGTCGGCGAGTTCGTCGTCGCGGAGGCGATTAAGAGGGCGGTGAGGAAGGCGGACGGCTTCGGGAGGCTGCCGGCCTTCAAGGACATACCGAGAGGCTCCAAGGCATACCCCGACCGCCCACCGCCTGATTGATCCTCGAAAAGGGCGGGCGTCGGGGGGGTCGGGCCGGCGAAAGGCGGCCTGAAGGCGCGAGAAGGAAAGGAGCATCGCAATTGAAGACGACACACCGGGACGTTGCGCGCATCATCAGGGAAAAGGGGGAGGCCGTCGCCTTCACGGGCGCAGGCATCTCCGTCGAGAGCGGCATCCCGGCCTTCCGTGGGGGGCAGGGGCTGTGGGAGCGGTACGACCCCATGGAATACGCACACATAAGCGCCTTCATGCGCAACCCGGCGAAGGTCTGGACGATGCTGCGCGAGATGGGAGATGTCATCCTCCGCTCCACTCCCTCGCCCGCGCACATGGCGCTGGGCGGGCTTGAGAAGGCGGGCCTCTTGAGGGCAGTCGTTACCCAGAACGTGGACGGCCTGCACCAGTTGGCGGGGAACACGAACGTTATCGAATACCACGGAAGCCACCGGCGCACCATCTGCGTGGGCTGCGGGCGGACGGGGGCCTTCACCGAAGAGTCGATGCGGACGATGCCTTACCCCGTGTGCGAGCGGTGCCAGGAGGCACTCAAGCCGGACGTCGTCTTCTTCGGCGAGCAGATACCTTCATCGGCGATGCTGCGGGCCGGCCACGAGGCGCTTGCCTGCCGCGTGTTGATCATCGTCGGGACATCGGGAGTCGTCTACCCGGCGGCGGAGATACCCTTCGCAGCCAAGGCGAACGGCGCAACGGTCATCGAAATCAACGTCGAGCCGACGCCGTACACCGATGCAGTCACGGACCATTTCCTCCAGGGGAGCGCTTCGGAAATCCTGCCCGCTATCCTGGACGAGCTCGGGTTTGCCCGTGCTTGAGAGACGCATCGAAGAGAAACTCGGCCTGTATAGAAAATCATCGTTCTTCACATGCGAGGAAGGCTGCGCACACTGCGGCTGCCGGGGCGCTGCCTTGCAAGGACGGGCCTCGATGAGACAATACGGCGGAAGAGGAGGCCCTTGAAGCCGGGGGCATCGCAGCTCACGCGCCTGCCCTCGGCATTACGGAAGGGCTGATGGAGCAAGGGGGTCGTTAGATGGACAGACATACCTACTGCGTCATCATGGCCGGCGGCAGGGGTGAGCGCTTCTGGCCGCTCAGCACGGACCTCGTGCCGAAGCCCTTCGTCAGACTCATCGGCGACAAGACGATGATCCAGATGACGGTTGCCCGATTGCGCGGCCTCGCGCCGGCAGAGCGGATATTCGTCGTCCTCGGCAGGGAGCACCTGGCCGTTGCGCGCAGCCAGCTCCCGGACCTTGCGGAAGGACAATTCATCGTCGAGCCGGAGGGGAAAGATACGGCGCCCTGCATCGGCTTCGCAGCCGTTGCCTTAAGCCGCCTCGACCCGGAGGCCCTTATGGTCGTCGTCCCCGCCGACCAGTATATCCCCGACGCCGACGCATTCGTCAGGACCGTCTCCGCCGCCGCGGATTACGCGAAAAGGTACGATCAACTGGTAACGATAGGCGTCACGCCGACCCGGCCGGAGGTGGGCTACGGCTATATCTTCGCTGCCGAAAGGCCAGGCGAGCCAGTGCTCCGGGTGGGCCGCTACGTCGAGAAGCCCGATGAGGCCAACGCGGCCGAGTACCTGGCCGACGGCCGTTATTACTGGAACAGCGGCATCTTTGTGTGGCGGGCTAGGGTGGTGCTCGACGCCATAGGCCGGCACATGCCGCACCTTGCCGAAGGGCTCGCGGCGATACGGACGGCCCTCGACGCGGGCACGACCGGCGTGATCGAGGAGCGCTTCAGGTCCTTCGAGAAGATCTCCATCGACTATGGCCTGATGGAGAAGGCAGCCAACGTGCTCATGGTGAAGGCGGACTTCCCCTGGGACGACGTGGGCACGTGGGGGTCGCTCAGGCGCGTCCTGCCCCTGGACAAAAAGGGGAACTACATCGCCGGCAGCGTGGCCTGCGTAGACGCCAAGGGCTGTGTTATCTGCGGGCAGGACGTGCCCATCGGCGCACTGGGCGTCGAGGGGCTTATCATAGTGGCCTCCCCCGAGGGCGTCCTGGTCTGCGATATGGGCCGCGACCAGGAGACGCGCCGGATAGCGCGGATGGTCGGGGAGCAGCAGAAGGAGCAGCGGCGCAAGAACAGGAAGAAGGGGTAGAAGGCGGCCTGAAGGCAACGAGGCGGGCCTTTTCGAGGGGTAGCCATGGTCGCAAAGGTATTCACGTCGAGTCTCTTCGGCATAGACGGCATCAGGGTAGAGGTGGAGGTCGATATATCCCACGGCCTGCCGTCCTTCGGCATCGTCGGTCTCCCTGAGCTTTCCATAAAGGAGAGCCGGGAGCGCGTGCGCGCCGCGATTAAGAACGCAGGCTTCGAGTTCCCAAACGACAGAATCACCATAAACCTTGCGCCCGCGGACGTGCGCAAAGAGGGGGCCTCCTTCGACCTGCCCGTCGCTCTGGGGCTGCTCGTCGCGATGGGCGTCATCAGGCAGGAGGCGATGGAAGGCCGCCTTATAACGGGCGAGCTTTCCCTGGACGGCAGGATCAAGGGGACGAGGGGCGTCCTGCCGATGGCTGTCCTTGCCGCCAGGGAAGGCTTCAGCCGGATGATCGTGCCGGCGGAGAACGGGCGGGAGGCGGCAGTCGTGAAGGGTGTCGAGGTCTACGGCGCAACCCACCTGCTTGATCTCGTCCACTATTTCCTCGGCGACGGCGCGCTCCAGCGCTTCTACGGAAGCGATGAGGCGGAAGGCGGCTCGCCTGCAAAGGAGGACGGCCTCGACTTCTCCGACATCAAGGGGCAGGCCCAGGCGAAACGGGCACTTGAGATCGCGGCCGCCGGCGGCCACAACCTGCTGATGGTCGGGCCGCCCGGTTCCGGCAAGACGATGCTCGCCCGCCGCATACCGACCATTCTGCCGCCCCTGACTTACGCGGAGTCCATAGAGACAACGAAGATCCACAGCATAGCCGGCCTCTTGAGCGAAGAGCGATACCTCGTGACCGAAAAGCCCTTCCGCGCGCCCCACCACACCGTCTCGGACGCGGGCCTGATCGGCGGCGGCTCGCTGCCCCGCCCCGGCGAGATAAGCCTCGCGCACAACGGGGTGCTCTTCCTGGACGAGTTCCCGGAGTTCAAGAGGAACATCCTCGACTCCCTGCGCCAGCCCCTGGAGAGCGGGAACGTCGTCATCTCCCGTGTCTCACAGGCGGTCACCTTCCCGGCGAGCTTCATGCTGGTGGCAGCGATGAACCCCTGTCCGTGCGGCTACTACGGGGACCCGCGAAGGCCCTGCGTCTGCTCGGGCGGCCAGATACACCGCTACAGGTCGAGGGTGTCGGGGCCGCTCCTCGACAGGATAGACCTGCAGATCGCCGTGCCGCCTGTGACGATAAGGGAGCTTTCGATGGAGACCGACGAGGAGCCTTCGGAGGCGATCCGGAAAAGGGTGATCGCCGCCCGCATGAGGCAGACGGAGCGGTTCGGGGGCAGGCAGGTCCACGCGAACGGGCAGATGACCACGCGGATGGTGAAGAAGTATTGCGGAGTCAACGCCTATGCGAAGGCGCTGCTTGAGCAGGCAGTCGAGAAGTTCGCCTTATCCGCGCGGGCATACTACAGGATACTCAAAGTAGCAAGGACGATAGCCGACCTAGATGGCAAGGCAGAGATGGACGAGGCCCACGTAGCAGAGGCCGTCCAATACCGCGTCCTCGACAAGAAGATGGCCTTCTAGCCCTTAGCTCCGTCCGCTGCGAGCACGCCGCCTATCGAGTAATCGGTCTTCTTCATGTCCTCGAAGATGATGCGCACGTGGTCTACCGGGCAGTCGAGCGTCCGGACGATCGCGTCCGTCATTTCCTTTGCGCATTTCCGCTTCTGATCGACCGTCCTTCCCTCGAACAGGTGCACCTGTATGATCGGCATAGGCCCCTCCATTTGCAATGGTCTGGTCCAGCCATTATATCACAAAGCGGCAAGGGTTAGGCTATTTCCGCCGATCACGGCAGGTTCGACAGTAGACAATGCGTAAGAGTGCCGCCCCTAACCCTCATTCGGTGCGGGGATGGGCGATCCCTGCCGGATATGAGACGGGCCGGTGGACGGCCTCTGGGGCGGCTGCGCAGCCGGAGGGGGCTGCTGCCCGCCGGCCGGCGCGCCCGGCGCGACGGGCGAAACGGAGCCCCCTTCTGCGCCCGGCGGATAGATGTAGCGGTCTACGGGCGGCTCCGGGGCAGCGAAGTCTTCGTTCGGGTAGAGCGGGAGGGCCTTCGCCATGAACTCCATCCATATGGGCAGGGCCGTCGTGCCGCCCGACTCCTTCTTTCCAAGGAACGTCCCCTTATCGTAGCCGACCCAGACGAGGCACAAAAGCTCGGGGGAAAACCCCACGAACCAGGCGTCCCTGAAGTCGTTCGTCGTGCCCGTCTTCCCGGCCAGGAAGTAAGGCATGGACGCCGCCCGCCGTGCAGTCCCACGCTTCACCACGCCCTTCATCATGTCGATCATCGTATGGGCGACCTCCGGCGACACCACGCGCTCTTCCTTTGCCTCGTGATGTAGCTCCTCGCCCTGGGCGGTGATTATGTTGTTGATAGGCGTCGGGGGCAGGTAGACGCCGCCCCTGGCTATCGTCGCGTAGGCGGCGGCAAGGTCGAGAGGGGGGACTTCCGTCGAGCCTAAGGCGAGGGAGAGGTTGGGGGCGAAATTGCCGTTGATGTGGAGCGCCTTTGCCAGGGCGATGACGTTCGATACGCCTACCCTTTCAAGGAGCCTGACCGTGGCCGTGTTCAGGGACAGCTCCAGGGCCTTCCGCATCGTCACGGCCCCGAAGTACTCGTTTTTGTAATTGTGGGGCTGCCAGATCCGGCCAGACGCGTCCCTGAAGGAGATCGGCGCGTCGAGGAGGGGGGTGTCGGGGGTAAGACCCTCCGTGAGGGCAGTCATATAAATGATGGGCTTAAAGGAGGAACCCGGCTGCCTCTTCGCCTGCGTGGCCCTGTTGTAAGGCGAGGTGGCGAAGTCCCTCCCGCCGATCAGGACCTTGATCTCCCCCGTCTTGATTTCCATCGCGATGAGGGCAACCTCCGGCATGGTCTCTACGCTCGGGTTCCGCTCCTTGTAAAGCTTAAGCCCTTTTTCGATTGCCGCGTAGCCTGCCTCGGTCAGCTTCAGGTCTATCGTAGTCCGCACGTTGAGGCCGTTCGTGTAGATGTCCTCACGGTCGGGCAGGTATTCTTCGAGCGCCTGCTTCGTGTGCTCCGTGAAGAAGCCGGTCCTTTTCTCCGGCGGCTTTGCTTCGGCAAGCACCATGGGCGATTCCACCGCTGCCCTGTACTGGTCCAGATTGATAAAGCCCGCCTCCCACATCCTGCGCAGGACCAGGTTCCGGCGGTCCAAGGTCCTGTCCTTGTTCTTGAAGGGAGAAGAGCGGGACGGCGACTTCGTCAGGCCGGCGATGGTGGCCGCCTCGGCAAGCGTAAGGTCGCGCGCCTTCTTGTCGAAATAGGTATGGCTCGCCGCCTCGACGCCGTATGCGCCCTCGCCCAGGTAGATCAGGTTGAGGTACATGTTGAGTATCTCGTCCTTCGTGTAATTGCGCTCGATGTTGACCGCCAGGATGATCTCCTCGATCTTCCGCTTCATGCTCTTCTTAGGCGACAAAAAAAGGTTGCGCGCGAGCTGCTGCGTGATCGTCGAGGCCCCCTCGCTCATGCCCTGCCGCACCAGGTTCTTGTAGACCGCCCGAAAAATGCCCCGCAGGTCGAAGCCGGAATGCTCGTAGAACCTTACGTCCTCTATGGCGACGAAGGCCTTCCTGACATGGTCGGGCATATCCTTTAACGGTATGGGGATCCTCTTCTCGACGAAGAGCTCGGCGAAGAGTGAGCCGTCGTCCGCGTAGAGGCGCGTTGCCGCCCTGGGACCGTAACGGGAAAGCTCCTTTACGTGGGGCACCTCAAGATAGTTGAGGAGGCTGTATCCGAGGGCAACACCCATGAGCGCGGGCAGGCAGAATATGATGATCGCAAGCTTGATAATCCTTGACATGGAACTTTTAATTATATACCACTATCCATGTGGTGGCAAACGTCGGCAAGGTCGTAGCCGTTGTCGGTCCGACGTGCACGGGTAAGTCGGACCTGGCATTGCGGCTCGCGCCGGAGATAGGCGGCGAGATCGTCAACGCGGATTCCATGCAGGTATACCGCGGCTTCGACATAGGCACGGCGAAGCCCGACGCAGCCGCCAGGGCGGCCGTTGCGCACCACGTCATCGACGTGGCCAAACCGGACGAGGCCTTCAACGCTGCGGACTTCGAGCGGGCGGCCGACGCTGCCATCGGCCGTACATGGGCGCGCGGGCGCGTGCCCGTCGTCGTGGGCGGCACCGGCCTCTACCTCCGGGTGCTCTTCCACGGCCTCTTCGAGGCGCCGAACGAGCCGGAGCTGCGCGAGCGCCTGCGGCGCCGCTGGCGGGAGAACCCGGCGGAGCTTTACAGTGAGCTTGCCCGCACCGACCCTGAGTATGCCGCCTGGATAAGCCCGAACGACGGAATCAGGGTGGTCAGGGCGCTTGAGGTGCGCGCCGTCTCCGGGATCACGATGTCGGAGTGGGGCAGGCGCCACGGCTTCCGCAAGGAGAAGTACGACGCGCTGCGGATCGGCCTTATAAGGGAAAGGCAAGAGCTGTATGAGAGGATCGACAGGAGGGTTGAAGGGATGCTTGAGCGGGGGTGGGTAGGCGAGGTAGAGGACCTCCTTGCGCGGTACTCTGCCTCCGCGAAGCCCTTCCAGGGGATCGGCTACCGCGAGATAGTGCTGTATCTGGCGGGTGAAATCGCGTATGATGAGATGGTGAGACGTATAAAGACGGCCACCCGGCGATATGCGAAGCGCCAGCTCACCTGGTTCTCTAAAGAGAAAGGGGTCGAATGGCGCCGCTGGCCCGAAGATCGGCAGGCCGTCTTCGATAGAGTTAGGAGGTTTCTCGATTGACCGATCTGGAGCGCATCCTTGAGTCTGTTATTTTTTCGTCCCCGAAGCCCGTTACGCTCAAGAAGCTCGAAAAAAACCTGCCCGAGTTCACCATCCTTGAGCTGGAGTCTGCCCTTGAGGGGCTTTTGGCCCAATACGCGGCCGCCGACCGGGCCGTCGAGATCGTCGAGGTCTCCGGCGGATACCAGATGCGGACGCGCCTCGGCTACAAGGAGTGGGTGAAACGGTTCGTAAGGGAAAAAGAAGTCGGCCTTACGCGGGCCGTGCTTGAGACGCTCTCTGTCGTCGCCTACCGGCAGCCGATAGCGAAGCGCGAGATCGACGGGCTCCGGGGCGTCGATTCTGCACGCTCCCTGAGACAGCTCCTCGACCGCAGGCTGATCGAGATCGCCGGCCGAAACCAGGACCCCGGGCGCCCCATGATCTTCCGCACGACAAAGACGTTCCTGGAGACCTTCGGCCTTCGGGACATCTCCGACCTCCCCACCCTGAAAGAGCTCGAAGCGCTGGAAAAATAGGGCAAAGGCCGTTTCCTTTCCACTGCGCCGTTCGCCGGTAGCTTTTATTCGATTCTCAGATGCCTTCCAGGAGTGCCTTCCACGCCTGTCTGTGACGGGGCTGGATATTCCAGTTGTCGAGGTTCTCGCCGACTTTTATCAAGAACGCGCGCCGCATCGCCTCGCCGCCAATGGCCAGGATGCTGCGCGCGAATTCGACCAACTGGAAGATGTAGACGTTTTGGCCGCTTGCGAAGGCGCTCGATATCCTCTCATCGACCGCCGCCCGTTCTTCCGCTCTGACGCCCTGCGCCGCGAAGAAGATATCTTCTATCTCAAGCTGGCGGCATTTCTGAAGCGTGCCTTCCAGATCGGTGAGCGTGAGACTACGCTCTTTGACTTCAACGGCCAAAACGACCCTGCTCTCGCTATCGACGCATTCCAGGTCGGCACCCTGCCCCGTGGCCTTGTCGCTTGCGTTCACCGCCGAGCGCCGCACATGCGAGTAAAGGCCGAAGCGGGCCCCGATGGCGTCGAAAAGGGCCGCGCAGAGGGCCTGCCCCCGGTCGCCGCCCGATTTTTCACTGGTGAAGCGCCGGATAAGGTCTAAGGTCGTCTCCAGGCTGACGCGCGGCGGCACGGGGTAGGCAAAACGCAACGATCGCTGGCGACGAAGCATCTCGATCAGGAGTTGCCGGAAAACAGCTTCCGTGAAGCCCGGCTCGTTTTTCTCCTCCACCTGCTCCAGGACGCCGACAAGGGTATCCCATCCGGCAACGTCTTTCTTGCTCTTATCCCCACGGAACATCCGGGGGATGCGCATCGGGTTTCCGACGTAGGGGTCGCCGGAGGTCCCCAGCACGTTTTCTTGTTGTCGGTTGAACGGAGCCACCACCTTGCTCCCGAGGCTCCTCGCGTCCCACCCCGTCACGTCGCCGGGGTCGCCTTTCTTCTTTTGCAGACGCAGGCAATCCACCGCAGGGTTCGTCAATTTTCCCAGCAATTGGATCAAAAGACAGAAGCGATACGCGACCTGCCGGTGATTGACGGAGCTTCTTATTGCCAACCTTAAGGAGGAATCGGCAATATAGTTGACTTCAGGCGATTTGTCATGATCCCGGTTCACAGCTTCCCAATAATCCGAAAGCAGTTGCCGGGCGCGCCCGAAGCTTATCGCTTCGGTTTCGTCTTTCTTTTTTGCCACGGTCCCGTCCCGTAATGTGCGGGCCTTTGGAAAAGATATAAGTCGTTGCCGGCGACACCGTACATGACAGGCTGGGCATACCGTTTCGGGTCGTAGTTCACCCAGACGGATTCCATCCTCTCCCCTTTGGATGAGTTGCACAGGCGGCTATTTGCATCGACCCTCATCCAATCGCCGTAAAGCCGCTCCATCAACGGACACCGGTAGCCCGATACCGCAACTGCCCCTTTTGCAGCATGAAGACATTCCGCAAGCTCCTCATGCTCCCTGTCGGTCATCTCGAAGCCGTATGCCTTATTGTCGCCTCTTGCCTCATGCGGGTAAGGAGGGTCACAGTAAAAAAACGTCTCCGGCGAGTCGTACCTGCGGATCACTTCCATAGCCGGGGCATTCTCGATCTGGACGCGCTGCAGGCGTTGGACGATCTGGGGGAGGCCGTCGATGCTGCCCAGCCAGCGCGAGACAGCCCCTGCCATGCTTGCTCGGGACGTAAGCACGCAGTGGGCCCAGCGACCTTCCGAGCTGGTTTGGGCCAGACCGGTTCGTGTCTGGCGGGCACGGATAAAGAAACGCCTCGCCCTTTCGATCTTCGAGAGCCCGGCCTCTGCCGAGCACGCCTTAACCAACTCTTCCCTGGAAAAGGGTGTCAGACTGATAGCGCGGATAGTCTCGTCCGCGTGCTCCCGCAGGCACTCGAAGAAATTGACGACCTCGGAATCGAGGTCGTTGTAAGTCTCCAACGGGGCGGGCGGCCTGTTTATCAGCACGGCGGCAGAGCCGCCGAAAGGCTCGCAGAAATGTGTAAAAGTAGTGGGTAATAGCGGCAGGAGGAAGTCGAGATGGGAAAACTTTCCACCGTAATAACCGAAGGCTATCATCTTGCTCCGGCGGTCGCGCGCCCGCCCCATGAGCCTCCGGTTATTAATGCCGGGCAGTTCCTTTACCGTCCCGCCGGCGTCGAGCCCACTGGGGGTGTGCTTACTGTCCTGTTTTCCCGCCATGTCCCGTTATCTCCCGCTTCCGTAATTTATACCGTGTTTGCATGGCCGGTTCAATATAAATGATCCAGTACAGATAGATATGGTGGTTTAACCACACAAATCCGCACAAAACGCCGCCAAACTGTTGTATACTGTCAGTGAGCGGTTCTTCGCCCATTACCGCCGTACGAGGAGAGACGATGCCCGTTGACGTCCCACCCACCGACTTTATCCGGGAAATCATCGACGACGACCTTGCGACGAAGAAACACGAGCGCGTGGCCACGCGGTTCCCCCCGGAGCCGAACGGCTACCTGCACATCGGCCACGCCAAGTCCGTCTGCCTCAACTTCGGCATCGCCGGGCAGTACAAAGGTACGTGCAACCTGCGTATGGACGACACGGACCCGAGCGGCGAGTCCCTCGAATTCGTCGAGTCCATCATAGCGGACGTGCGCTGGCTCGGCTTCGACTGGGACGACCGGCTCTACTACGCCTCCGACTATTACGGGCGGCTCTACGATTGGGCGGTAGAGCTTATCAAGGCGGGCAAGGCGTACGTCTGCGACCTGAGTCCCGACGAGATCCGCGCATACAGGGGCACCCTCACCGAGCCCGGCAAGGACAGCCCCTACAGGACGCGCTCCGTAGAGGAAAACCTCGACCTCTTCCAGCGGATGCGCACCGGGGAGTTCGAGGACGGCAGCCGCGTGCTCCGCGCCAAGATCGACATGGCATCACCGAACGTCGTCATGCGGGACCCGATAATTTTCCGCATCAAGCGCGGCGCCCACTACCGCACCGGCTCGCAGTGGATCATCTACCCCATGTACGATTTCGCCCACTGCCTCTCCGACTACATCGAGGGGATCACCCACTCCATCTGCACCCTCGAGTTCGAGAACAACCGGCCGCTCTACGATTGGGTCCTCGACCAGCTCGTCGAGGGCGAGCGGCCCCAGCAGATCGAGTTCGCCCGCCTCAACGTGAGCTATACGATCCTGAGCAAGCGCAGGCTGATCGAGCTCGTCGAGAAAAACCACGTGGCAGGCTGGGACGACCCCCGTATGCCGACCGTCGCCGGGATGAGGAGGCGCGGCTACACGCCGGAGGCGATCAGGGCATTCTGCGCCAAGATCGGCATCGCAAAGAACGAGAACCTCGTCGATATCGGCCTTCTTGAGCACTGCGTCCGCGAGGACCTGAACGAGCGGGCGCCCAGGGCTATGGGCGTGCTCCACCCCCTTAAGCTCGTCATCGACAACTATCCTGAGGGCCAGACGGAAGAGATCGAGTGCGCCAACCACCCACAGAAGCCGGAGATGGGAAGCCGCAAGGCGCCCTTCTCGAAGGTCCTCTACATCGAAAGGGAGGACCTCGACGAAAACCCGCCCAAAAAGTACAAGAGGCTCTCGCCGGGCCGCGAGGTGCGGCTGCGGAGCGCCTACGTCATAAAGTACGCAGGCGTCGTCAAGGACGAGGCGACCGGCGAGATAAAAGAGGTCCACTGCACCTACGACCCGGAGACGCTAAGCGGCCCGCCTGCGGACGGTCGCAAGGTCGAGGGCGTCATCCACTGGGTGGCAGCGGACGCTTCCGTGCCCGCCGAGGTCCGCCTGTACGACAGGCTCTTTACAGTGCCGGAGCCTATGGGCGTCGAGGGCGACGCCCTCGACTACCTCCACGCGGCCTCCCTCGAAGTCCTCAAGGGATGCCGCGTGGAGCCGGGGCTTGCCTCGGCGCCTCCTGGGAGCAGGTATCAGTTCGAGAGGACGGGCTATTTCTGCATCGACGCTAAGGACTCCGCCCCCGGCAGGCTCGTCTTCAACCGGATCGTGCCGCTCCGCGACTCCTGGGCAAAGATCGCAGGACAGTAGGAAGGGTGCGCTAAAGGCGCGCCGCCGATGCCCTCATCGTACCCGGCAGCAGCAAGTAAATGCAGGCCATTCTTGACATTCGACCGTCTAAAGTGTATACATTGGCTGCTGTAGTCGATCGAAGGGCAACCCGTGAAAGAGGCCGCTACGGCAGCCCAGGCAGTTCAGGCAGGCGTTGAGCAAAGCGCTTGCCTTGCTCGATGACTCCCGGCCCCACGACACCGAGCGATTGAAGGGATACCCTTTTCTGAGGAATGATGTCGGCGAACACAGGATCGTCTATGACGTGCAGAACGATACCCTCAGGCTGGTCCTTATCGGCGGGCGGAGCGACGCCGACACATAGAAGCGGTTGTGAGCGGGTCATCGCAAGGCACGGTTATTCAAGGGGGTGTGCCTTTGGCCGCACATGACGCGCATTGGAAGACCCTTCTTATCTACGGCGACGAGCTTGCGGGGGTCGAATACTCGGAGTCGCACCCTTTAAGGCATGTGAGGGCCGCTCTCTTCCGCGAGCTGCTGCACAGGTATTACGACCTCAGAGCGGACGGCGTCTCTGTGGAGAAGCCTGTGCCCCTCGACGAGGAGCTTCTATACCTATTTCACGTGAAACATTATATCGACGTCCTGAAGAAGGCGGACCGGGGCGAGTTCGATTATACGATGCTCGCCGCCGGCCTGGGCAGCGACGAGAACCCCATCTTCAGGGGCATGTTCGGCGCGCTTTTGTCGGTGGCGGGAGGCACGTACCAGGGGGCCATGGCGCTGGCCTCCGGGGAGGCGCAAGTGGTCTTCGACCCCCTTGCAGGCTTCCATCACGCTAAGCCGGACCACGCCTCCGGTTTCTGCTACGTGAACGATATGGCGATAGCGATGACTGCGCTGGCGCGGATGGGGCTGCGGATCGCCTCCGTTGACATCGACGTCCACCACGGCGACGGGGTGCAGGAGGCCTTCTACGCGACGGACCGCGTGCTTACGATCTCCCTCCACGAGTCCGGGGGGACGCTCTTTCCCGGGACTGGCTTCGAGACGGAGATCGGCGTGGGGGCGGGCAAGGGGTACAACGTTAATATACCCTTCAGGTCCGGGACGGACGACGAGGTCTACGTTTCCGCATTCGAGGCGGTTGTGCCGCCGTTGCTCCGGGCGTTCAGGCCGGACATAGTCTTCGCGCAGATAGGGGGCGACCTCCACAAGGAAGACCGCCTCGCACACCTCAACATCACGAGCAACGGCTACACGCAAGTGGTCAAGACGATCAGGGACCTGTCGCCGAAGGTGCTGGCGATGGGCGGAGGGGGGTACAATATTTACAGGACGGCCGCTCTATGGGCTGCCGCCTGGTCCGTTTTGTCCGGTAACAAGCCGGAGGACAAGTTTTCGGGCGTCGTCGGCGGCATGATGTACGGCCCGGAGGCGACAGCCGGGCAGCTCGAAGACCCGCCCTTCGTGCTGGAAGGGCCGGAAAAGGAGCTTTGCTCGGCATACGCGGCCCGGGTTGTCAAGCACATAAAAGAAAACGTTTTCCCGCTCCACGGCCTTTGAGGGTCGCGGCGGCAAGGCACAAGACGCCTCAAAGGGCAGGCCACGAACATGGCGCATTACTTTGCAGGATTGGACATAGGCTCGACCATGACCAAGGCGGTCATCCTCGAAGGCGACGTCATGCGCTCTTCCGTGATCGGCCCGACGGGGCCGGAGCACCGCAGGCTGGCCGGGCGCGTGATGGAGGAGGCGCTGAAAAAGGCCGGCATCGCCTTCGGCGACCTCGCCTTCGTCGTCGCCACCGGATACGGCAGGATAAACGTCCCCTTTGCGGACAGGCAGGTCACGGAGATCACCTGCCACGCCAGGGGCTTATGCAGCCTCCTGCCCTCTGCGAGGACTGTCGTGGACGTGGGCGGGCAGGACAGCAAGGGCATAAAGGTGAAGGACGGCAAGGTGGCGGGCTTCGTTATGAACGACAAGTGCGCGGCCGGCACGGGCCGATTCCTTGACGTGATCGCCGAGGCCCTCGGCGTCCCCCTCGAAAAGCTAGGCGAGCTCTCCCTTGCGGCAGACAGGCCCGCAGAGATCAGCAATACCTGCACGGTCTTCGCCGAGCACGAAGTGACGAGCAGGCTGGCGGCCGGGGAGAGCATCCCGAACCTTGTCGCGGGCATCCACGACGCCATCGCCGTGCGCATATATGCCCTCGTCGCAAAGCTCAGGATCGAGCCGGACGTGGCCGTGACGGGCGGCGGCGCGAAGAATGTGGGCCTCGTCAAGGCCCTGGAGGCGCGGTTCGGCTGCCCCCTCCTCGTGCCGCCGGAGCCGCTCATTACCGGGGCGCTCGGCGCGGCGCTCGTCGGCAAGGCGATGTACGAGGACGCCCTCAAGAAAGGGGAGGCGCCCAAGAGGAGCGGGATGGGGCTTACGGAGGCAACGTTCTTCTCTTAAGAAGCGGCGGCGGAAGGGGCTAAAAGGGCTGGCATCATGCGGTATACCCTCGGCATCGATATAGGGTCGGGCTTCTCCAAAGCGGTGATTCTGGCGGACGGACAAATCCGGTCGAGCGCAGTCGCGGCGTCCGGCGGGAGCTACAGACAGGCAGCCGACGCAGTGCGGGACGCAGCCCTGGCAGGGGCCGGCATCGCTGCCGCCGACATCGCGTCCGCGACGGCCACCGGCTGCGGGGCTGGGGCGGTCGCCTTCGCCGGCAGGTCGGTCACGGACATCTCCTGCCACGCTGCGGGCGTCCATTACCTTTTTCCGTCGGCCAGGACCGTCGTCGATATAGGGGCACAGTTCAGCAAGGCAATCAGCGTTGACACCAGGGGGAACATCACCAATTTCGTGCTCAACGAGAAATGCGCGGGGGGCAGCGGCAGGTTCCTCCAGCTTATCGCCCGCATCCTCCACATCGACGTGGAGGAGATCGGCCCGCTGTCGATGGGCGCGAAGAACCCGGTGGAGTTCACCACAGGCTGCGCAGTCTTCGCGGAATCGGAGGCGGTGTCGCGCATCGCCGAAGGGGCAACCCCGGCAGACATACTTGCAGGCGTCCACAGGGCGATGGCCTCCAAGATCGCCAACCTTATAACGCGCGTCGGCCTCGTCCGCGAAGTGGTCGTCACGGGCGGCGGTGCGAAGGACGCAGGACTCGTGCAGGCCATATCGGCCGAGATCGGGATCGAGGCGCTGACGCCGGAAAAGCCGCAGATCACCGCAGCGCTGGGGGCGGCGCTCATCGCAGCGGCCGCGTGAGCCGCGATTGCAGGCCTGTTAAGTCCATCCCGCAACAGCCGATCATCTTATTGCATGTAGCACAACGGCGCGGCCTATCGTCCGTTGGCGTGTATGCAGGGGACTATGGGAGACGTACTTTCGCAGGACGATCTGAGCGCATTGTTGGGCCCCATGCTAGAGGCCCCTGCACCCGGCCCTAAAAAGTCCGCCCAGGGCGGCACGCCCCCGGCGGGCGATTCTCTCTCCCAGGAAGAGATCGACCGGCTGTTAAAAGAGTTTGGGAAGTAATCCGTTCTATCCCGCCGTCAGGCATCCGCGAGGGCCGGGTTAATTTCGCGCCTTTCGCGTCGTTTTCTCGGGCGCGAGTCCTCACATACACAAAAAGTATGCTCCGGCTCGCTTCCTCGAAAAGCAACGCAAAATCCATCGAAATTTCCTCCGGCCCACTTAAATCAGGCACCCTTTGCTCGACCCTACATCGGCCGTATCTTGTACCACCTTCCCAAGTTCTTCGGCCACTTCTCCCATAACTTCTTCCTTGCAAAATGGATTAAGGACATGCAAGAAACATCTAGCAGAAAATCCAATGGCTGATCGACTAAGCAAAGTCACACCGTTATTCAAGCCAGCCTCTATTGTTGCAAGACATTTAATGAATCAGAATCCCGGACGCCAGAATACGTTCCGCGTCTATGTAGAATTGCCCTTGCAGTACTCAGACATATCTTGTGCAACATCAATTGCAACTTGAAATATGTCTTAGGCGTCGATATAGTATTAATATTTAGCCATTAATAGTACGCCTGGTAACAAGATAATACCTTATGTCTCAAGTACTATATGCTAATGCCGTTATTCTTAGCACTAACATACTATAACATCAACATGTTCTGTGCAGTGATTATTATTATTAACATCTTATCAACAAAAATAGTTCCTTGACATAATTATTACGTTGTGCTTTATTTCAGTATTAAGAGGTAGGCATCGCGTAGACAGGGGGCCAATAGGAGGACGAGATGAAGACAAAGCCGGAAGAGTGGGAGAAAATTCATGAACTGGACGAGGCGGTCAAGAACCTGGACCCAATCTTGAAAGCCCGAATAATAGATTACGAGTTGGCAGAGCTTTTCAAGGAAGATTATTTACACGTTCTAAACTCCTTACAAAGTTCGCCAAGGATTCAGAGTACGCAGCACCCTGTAAATGAAATTGGGGGCGAGAAGGAGGGAGGGAATTCAGACGAGCGCCAGCCCACTTTAAGAGAATTCTTTCAGCAAAAGAAACCAGTTACTGCTCTCGAGAATGTAGCCGTTTTTGGTTTCTATCTGGAAAGATATAGGGGTATGTATGAGTTTTCAGAAAAAGAAATAGCAGAAGCTTACTACGAGGCACGATCGCCTAAGCCCAAAGTTATAGGGCAAGCCCTTAGAGACGCTAGGAACGCAAAAGGATATCTGGTAGAGGGCAGCAAGAGGGGGAGGTTTCGACTTTCAAATCTTGGAGAAAATTTGGTGGTACACGATTTGCCAAAGAAATCTGGCCAAGAATGACAAAAGGGGGGGGCAAAGAGGCCCAGCTGAAGAGTTATTTGACTTTTTAGGGTGCCCCTTTTTGTCAGGAATATCTTCAAGGGAGGCGAAAATGGAAAAAAAAGATATCGAAGAGGTTAGATCTAAACTGTTGGAAATGAACCAATTGATATCCCAGCTTGACCCTTCAATACGAGCGTCAGCCTTTGAAATTCTAACTCCATACTACTTTTCACACAGGCCATCTCTCCCAGCACATAACGGCGTTGACACCCGTCCGCCTGAAATCCCTACCCCACCTGCGCCTGACACAAGCGACTTGGGGGAATTCATTTCAAGTCTTGATAGCCAGAAACCAGCAGATAACGTCATGCTACTGGTCGCATGGCTGTACTCAATTTACGGCCTATACCCTATTACGGCCAAGGAGATAAAAGACCTTGGAGACTCGTGTGGCCTCAGAGTTCCCGCCAGGCCAGATAATACCATGCGAGGAGCTAAGAAAAATGGGAAGAGCTTATTCAATCAGCAAGGCAAAGGATGGCAACCTACAGTCAGCGGGGAAATGTTTTTGAAGGAAGCGTACAAGGTGAAGAAAGGCAACACGCCTGTTCCGAAAGAATGATAAATGACGCTCCTTGAACTTCTTCACCCTCTCAAAGACGCAGGAATTCGAAACATTACTCTAGCGGCCATGTACTTTCATAAAAGATATGAAGGAACAAACTCGGTAACTGTTGAAGGATTAAGGGCTTTGCTCAAAAGAGCCAGAATACCTCGGGCAAACAAACTGAATCTGGCTGACACATTATCAAAATCAGCACCTTACGTTGATACGCCGGGCAAGGAAGGCAATAGGTTTCTTTGGTCTCTGACTATGACTGGGCAGGAATATGTTAGGCAGCTTCTGAATCTTCCTGCCAAGGACGTTGAGATCGAGAATGATGTATCTTCCCTTGAAACGCTAATATCTGCCTTGAACGACTCCGATGCGGTGGACTACCTCAACGAAGCTGTCAAATGTCTCCAGATTAATGCTCTGCGGGCCACGGTTGTGTTCTTGTGGTCCGGTGCGATCAAGAAGATACGGGATGACGTCTTTTCTTGCGGAATTTGTGACGTCAATGCGGCAATTATCAAGTTCGACGCGAAGGCCAAGCCAATCCGTAAGTTAGATGATCTTGTTGTAATCAAGGAGTCGGTACTGTTATTATCTGCACAAGAATTAGGGCTTTACGACAAGAACCAGAGAACGGTATTGGAAGATTGTCTGAATCTGAGAAACAAATGCGGACATCCGGGAAAGTACAAAGTTGGTCCAAAGAAGGTCAGCAGCTTCATCGAGGACTTGATTGGTATTGTTTTCAAATAGCTCTATTGATCAACCCAAGAGACCCATGAAACTACAGCTCTACGCTGGCAATGGGCAATTTGCCGGCCGAGGCGACTCTTGATGGATGGCGCGGAAGTCGGCGAGGGGCAGGCCCGGATAAGGGGGCCTGGCACTCGCCGATTGGCGGCCGGGAGATTTTCGATGGATTTTCCCGTGATCGAGCGGCCGCCCGACGAGATAGTACATTGGAAGTACATCGAGGAGGCGCGGCCCTGAGAGACAGGGAAAAGGCGCGAAAAGATCACGGCCGCCCTATCCGCGGCAGCGCATAAATTAAACGGCCCGAAGATTTCTCTTCGGGCCGTTTAATTTACTCCCGGCAACGACCTACTTTCCCACAGAGTCACCCCTGCAGTATCATCGGCGCAGGAGGGCTTAACTTCCGTGTTCGGGATGGGAACGGGTGTGACCCCTCCGCCATGGCCACCGGGAAACTTTAACCGCGCCCGCGTGCACGCAACTTTTTGCAAGCCCGCGGTGCGCGCAACTTCATCGCGCCCGCGGGCGCGCAGCATTATGCGCACCCGGCCGCGCCACAATTAAATGACAACTGGTATGAAGTATTAAAATATGGCCAAGCCGCTCGATCGATTAGTATTAGTAGGCTAAATGCATCGCTGCACTTACACCACTAACCTATCAACCAGGTAGTCTACCTGGGATCTTAGCCCGGTATTGCTACCGGACGGGATAATTAATCTTGAGGCGGGCTTCCCACTTAGATGCCTTCAGTGGTTATCCCTTCCGGACATAGCTACCCGGCATATGCCACTGGCGTGACAACCGGTACACCAGAGGTCCGTCCATCCCGGTCCTCTCGTACTAGGGACAGCCCCTCTCAATTATCCTGCGCCCACGGCAGATAGGGACCGAACTGTCTCACGACGTTCTAAACCCAGCTCACGTACCGCTTTAATTGGCGAACAGCCAAACCCTTGGGACCTACTTCAGCCCCAGGATGCGATGAGCCGACATCGAGGTGCCAAACCTCCCCGTCGATGTGAACTCTTGGGGGAGATAAGCCTGTTATCCCCAGAGTACCTTTTATCCGTTGAGCGATGGCCCTTCCATATGGAACCACCGGATCACTAAGACCGACTTTCGTCTCTGCTCGACTTGTTTGTCTCACAGTTAAGCTGGCTTATGCCTTTACACTCAGCGGCTGGTTTCCAATCAGCCTGAGCCAACCTTCGTGCGCCTCCGTTACATTTTTGGAGGCGACCGCCCCAGTCAAACTACCCGCCAGACAGTGTCCTCGACCCCGATAAGGGGCCTGAGTTAGAACCTCAAAACAACAAGGGTGGTATTTCAACGTTGGCTCTGCCCCAGCTGGCGCCAGGGCTTCGCAGCCTCCCACCTATCCTACACATGCTACCCCGAAGTTCACTGTCAAGTTGTAGTAAAGGTTCATGGGGTCTTTCCGTCTTGCCGCGGGTTGACGGTATCTTCACCGCCAATACAATTTCGCTGAGT
>Ga0326728_10004104_pt1 | contig 43800 bp, 35 predicted proteins | sample MB3enrmetagenome_FD_207602 | JGI IMG/M metagenome (GOLD analysis project Ga0326728, IMG submission 207602) | Lab enriched peat soil microbial communities from McLean, Ithaca, NY, United States - MB31MN | ecosystem: Environmental > Terrestrial > Soil > Wetlands > Peat | place: USA: New York...
AGCAGCACCAGGCCCGCGATGCACATCAGCGCCGGCAGGAGCGTCGCGAGAAACTGATTCAAGCTGAATGGGTTTCGCCACAGCGGGTACACCGTCACACTCTCGTGCCCTTTGTGCTCCTCGGGATAATTCCTTACCTCCGGCTTCAGTCGCAGCGTCATTTCCTCCTGCGCCTGCTCCAGCACGACGCCCGGCTTCAACCGTCCAAACGCAAGCAACCAGAAATAGTGATGGTCGTGGAGCAGGTCACCCAGTGGGTTCACTTGCGTTTCCATCATGATCGGGACCCAAATATCAGTTCGCAGCCCCGTCTGGCTCCCCTGAAATACGGCTGGCGTTACGCCCACAATGGTGTAGGGGTGCTGGTTGATTTCAATTGTCTGGCCCACGAGGTTTGGATTCGCACCGAAATGCGTTTGCCAGAGCTGGTAGCTGATCACCGCTACGGGCGCGCCTCCCGGCTTCTCGTCCTCCACGGGCAGAAAGCCGCGCCCAAGCATCGGACGCACGCCCAGTACATCGAAATAATTCGCAGACGCTACCATGCCCCAGGCGCGCTCCGGTTTACCTTTGCCGGTCAGGCTCATCTGAGCGAAGCTGCACGCTGCGATGCCCGTAAAACTCTTCTGCCCGTCGCGCATGGCTTCGATATCAGGATAGGTAAACGGAAAAGGGTTGTCGCCGGGCTTGCTCAGCGTCAGCGACACAACCTCGGTCGGCTTAGTGAGTCCGGGAACGGGATTCAACAATGTCGAATTGATCCAACTGAAAATTGTGGTGTTCGCGCCAATACCCAGCGCAAGCGTTAGGATAGCAATCGCCGCAAACCCCGGTGCCTTAGCGATCACCCGCAGGCTGTACCGTGCGTCTTGCCATAACGAGGTCATCCGCGCACCTCCAAATTCCCTTCTCACCAATAATCCCGGGTGGCCGACCACGCTCGAGTGACGCCCCACGTGCCGAAGTGTACTACGCCCGCGCAGGATTCACCAGAGTCCCCCCACACCTGGCTTGTCGGGCCGCGCGGAGGTAGAGTACGCCGCGAACCCCGGCGCGAACCAAGGGTGTTGGTCGACCCGCCATCATCAGCGATATGCCTGGATCGCTGCGCCTTCGAAACAATTCACTTGGCCATAAAGCGGCCTACCTGTGGAAGTGCCCCACCACCAAACCGGATCGCTGTTGAAGCCCCTGTCGCCAGCGGAAGTCAGCTTCACGTCAAGTGGGCGCCACAAGGTCGTACGGCCTAACCTCCGAATTTCGCGCCGAGTCGCTTGCAATTTGGGATTGCGTTGGCACGGCCCTCCACGGGGATCTCTCGCTTTGGACGATGCTCAAACCGCCTTTGCGTGCACGGTCTTTCCATGCATATCGAAAAAGGCTTGTGGGCCGCATGAGCAGCTCAGGGGGAGGGAGGTCGCCAGCTTGCTCGCTTTTGCCCGCCGGTTCTCTCCACTTCTTGGGGCGGGCATTTTGTCCGCTTTGTAGGTAGTATAACCTAGCCCGACTTTCCTATTGACAAAGCCTACAATTGTCTATATACTTCTCTAGGTGTCAGGTGTCAGGTGGCTGGGGATTAGCTGGGGAACTTTCATCCGTGGTAGCCCAACACTCGCCTCCTGATCTCGCGCCCCCAATTTCGGTTCGGACCTCCGCACGATGGTAACTTGCCGAATTCCGGTCTTAACCCTTAATTTTCAAGAAGTTCAGGCAAAGTGGCCGGAAAAAAGATGTTAAAAAAAGACGTTGGAAGCCGTTATGTGTATGAAAACAAACAAATTTATGACAAAATGCCCGACTAAGAATCGGACAATTCTGCATAATTGAATGACAATTGAGTGACATTTTAGGCTAATGGAATGGAAATGTGCATGAATATGCAGGGTAACATCGCAAACAGGTCAGCAAGGCAACGAGTAGTCGCCAGACCAGTTCTCCCCGGTGCTATACTAGCCCGCCCTTTTCCGGAGCACGCGACATATCCCCACCGGAACCTGAGATGCAACCGGAAGGGAGCAGTCCACAGTCCGGAGTCCGGAGTCGGGAGTCTGGAGTTAGAAGCAGGGAGGGGTGAGGTTTCAGCAGGCCTCCTGTCTCCTGACTCCTGCCTTCTGTTACAAAGAGGACGACCATGATCGGCTTTTTTCTAGGTTTAGGTTTGATGTGCGCAAGCACGTTGATGTACGAAATCACTTTGACCCGCTTGTTGAGCGTGACGTGCTGGTACTACCTGGCCTTCGTTTCGGTTTCGATGGCAATGTTCGGGATGACGGCGGGGGCGTTGGCGGTGCAGCTTCGCCCCGCGCTGTTTGATCCGAAGCAGGTGCGGATGCGCATGGCGCAGGCTTCTTTTGCCATGGCCGTCTCCATGCCCATCGTCCTCGCGATCATGTTCGCCATCCCGCTGGATATCTCTTTTGCCGTCGAAACGATTTGTAGTTTCCTGATCTTCTGCTCGGTCATCGCGGTGCCTTTTTTCTTTGCAGGAATTGTGGTGTGCCTCTCACTCACCCGGGCTGGCGCTCCCATTGGCCGGGTTTACTTCGCTGACCTTTTGGGTGCGGCGGCGGGATGTTTCGGCTCGCTGATTCTCTTGAACCTGATTGACGCGCCGAGCGGCGTCATGATCATTTCCGCGCTGGTCTTTTTGAGCGCGTCCGCCTACGCCCAATTCGCAGTTCAACCGCGACTTCAGCAGCGCTGTTACCTTGGGGCCGCAGTGCTGGTGGTGGTGGCGGCCCTGAACGCGTCGACGATTCATGGCATTCAACCGATTTGGTCCAAAGGCCAGCTCGATCCCCGCACCGACATCCTCTACGAGACGTGGAACCCCATTTCCAGGGTCCGGGTTGTCGCCCCGAAATGGGAACCGCGGTTCGTCGGCCCTCAGACACCGGCCATTCCGAGTGAGGTGGTTTACATCGACATTGACAACGATGCCGCCACAGGGATTTATCGCTTCCAAGGCGATCTGAAAGACGTGGACTTTCTCCGGTACGAAGTGAACTCCCTGGGGGCGCGGCTACGGGCGGGCGGCAGCGCTGCCGTCATCGGTGTGGGCGGCGGGCGAGACGTCATGTCCTGCGCGCTTTTCGGCTTTCAACGCATCGTGGGAATTGAGATCAACAGCAGCATTGTGGATGTTACTTCGCGGCGGTTGCAATGGTATTCGGGCTTCGACAAAATCCCGCACTTTGAACTGCACAACGATGAAGGCCGTAGTTATTTGACGCGCAGCCATGAGAAATTCGATTTGATCGAGGCCACGGTGGTCGACACCTGGGCCGCCACCGCCGCCGGGGCCATGGCCCTTACGGAGAATTCGCTTTATTCGCTGGATGGCTGGCGAATCTTTTATGATCATCTCAAGCCGGGCGGAGTCATCGCTTTCAGCCGTTGGAACCACAAGCCGGATTTCCACGAGACCACGCGCCTCTTCTCCCTGGCCTATGCCACCTTGCTCAGCGAAGGGGTTCAAGACCCCGAGAGTCACTTGGCCATGATCCGTCAGGAGGAATTGGCTACGCTTCTCACCAGCAATCAACCTTTTAGCCCGCAGGATTTGGAGAAGATTCGCACCACGGCCAAGGAATTGAATTACCAGATCCTTTATCTGCCCGGCGAGGAACTGGGGATGCAGCAGTTGAGCCCCGTTTTGCAGGCGCGCACGCTCAAAGGTCTGGCGGCGCTGCGTTCCAGGGATTATTTTGATCTTTCTCCGCCCTCCGACTCTTCCCCTTACTTTTTCAGCTTTGTGCGTTTTCACGCCATTCCGGGAATCCTGCGAATTCCCGGCGTGGATCGGAAGGCGCTTCTTCCGCTGATGTATTTGAGCGGTTTCATGCTGGCCGCCTTGATTCTCGTGGCCCTGACGATCGTCTGGCCTGCCCGCCGATGGACCCGCGGGCAGCAAGGTTCAGCCCGCGCGCCGGCGGGCGCCATCCTTTACTTCATCGGTATCGGACTGGGATTCATGCTGGCGGAAATGGGAATGATGCAACAGCTTTCCATCTTCCTGGGGCAGCCGATCTATTCGCTGGCCGTGGTGTTGGCGGGATTGATTCTTGCCGCGGGACTGGGCAGCCTGGCATCGGATCGAATGCCCATAAACTCAGCCCTCAAAAGCCGGGCGCCGGCGCTTCTTTCCGCGCTGGTGCTGGCGGCCTATTCGCTGCTGGTTCTTCCTGCCGTCCATGGAGCGGTGGGCGGAGTCTTGTGGCAGCGCATCGCGTTGTCACTGGCGCTGGTGATGCCCTGCGGTTTCATCATGGGTTTCTGCTTCCCGGTGGGCATGCGTTGGGCAACTCAGCTCGGGCAGGAGGGAAATCTGCCTTGGATGTGGGCACTGAATGGCGCGGCCTCCGTCCTGGCCAGCTTCATTGCCATGTGCATCTCCACGGAAAGTTCGATCCGGGCTTGTGTGCTTACGGGCGCAGCCTGCTATGCGCTGGGCGGAATCCTGCTGTCAAGCAAGGGGAGTTCCGTGCCCGCCAAAGTCCCGGTGGCAGGCGACTCGAAACCTGTGGCTACGCGATAAACCCGGTATTAGGCGTGCTGCGCTTGCTCTCCCATAACCACGGGCTCGCACAACCCGGCCTGAGCACCACTCATCACATCGATGCAGAAAGGAACAAATATGCCGAGGGAACGAAATGAGATTTGCACTGAATGATCACTTGGGTTGTGCTTGGCATGGGCATTCGAATCATATTGCTGTGCTGGTTGCCGTCGTAGTCCTGCTAGCAGGAGGCCTTAACGCCGCTCCTAAAAAGGCACTGCCTCCCAAGGACAATCTCAGCCTTGCGGAACGAAATTGCCGGACGCTGCCCGGCGAGATGATAAGCCCCTATCTCTGGTGGCTGTCGTGTGAGGTTCGCGACCTCATTACGCCCGAAGAGGTATCTGTATTTAAAGGGCTTTCGACCGACGACGACCGCGAACAGTTCATCGAGCAATTTTGGGAGCGTCGCAACCCCGAACCCGGCAGCCTAGAAAACAAATTCAAACAAAATTACTACCGCCGAATCGTTCGCGCGAACGAGGCTTTCTCTACGACTATCCCCGGTTGGAAGACAGACCGCGGACGCATTTACATTAAGTACGGCCCACCGGATGAAATCGAGACACATCTCCATGGCGGAATCATGCGATGGTCCGAAAAACCTAACGGTTTTGAAACCACAACTAATCCATTCGAGCGATGGTTCTTTCGAGCCATGGAGGGCGTCGGGCAGAATCAAGTCCTGATCTTCGTCGATCCTACCAGCACAGGCGACTATCGCCTTACCATGAGCCCCGAGGACAAGGACGTTCTTCTGTACATTCCCCCTCGTGATTCCGCGCAAGCGGCAAGCCCGAAAGTGTGCGCGGAACCATTCCTCAGACCTTCGCACCCTCCCGCGCACCCCAAGTTTCCTGATCTGCGCGCGGTTATTACTTCCGGGCAGGTTTTGCCCAATCCAATCCCTCTCCTGGTCCGAACCTACGCCTTTCCTGCGACGGGTGAGACCGAACTGACGCTCGTAGCAGTCCAACTGCCGAATCATGAGCTACAGTTGCAAAATAATGACGGGGTGATGCACGCAAAGGTCGACGTTTACGGTCAAATCCAATCATTGGGTGGACACGTCGAAAGCGCCTTTGAGAAAACCTTAGTTGTTGACCTTCTCGAGGATGGCTCCGAGCAGGGGGTGAACGATAAGTTCGTCTTCGAAGAATTCGTTCCCTTGCGTGCCGGACGGCACCGGGTCAGTTTGGCTATGAAGGATGAAGCCAGCGGACGCACGGGGATGTTGATAGCTGGGCTGACGGTGCCCTACTGCGGGTCGCACTTGTGCGCTAGCACTCCCCTGATTCTGGCCGACTCGGTCGAACCGCGCGGTGCGGGCACGGCCGAGCTTGAACCTTTCGTGATCGGGGTGACCAAGGTGGTCACCAATCCTGGCCAGGTCTTCTCGCCCCAGAGTGCCTTGGGAGCTTATTTGCAAATCTACAATTTGAGCCTCGATCCCGACACGCACAGGCCAAACTTCCGCGTTGATTATGAAATCCTGAAAGACGCCAAGCCAGTCATCGAAGAACCTGAGGACGCCGCGCGCCCGGCCGAAGCATCAACAGAGTTCACCATTGCAAAGACGATTCCGTTGAAAACACTCGAACCGGGCGCATACACATTCCAGATCAATATTGCCGACAACGCTGGAAAACAAACCATAACGCCCGCTACGACCTTTTATGTGCGCTAGCTGAGATTTTGCGCCGCAGGTATGCACGTCGATGCAGTGAAAATATGGACGCAGTTAGCCATCCCACGGAGAGTCAATTCATGACTGCGGAAGTGGATCTCCTGGCGCAGAAGATTTGGGATTACCATCACCTGGATCACCGGATCGATCCTGAGTTTTTTGTAGTGCGCCCATTTCATTTCGATGATATACGGGGGGCGCAAAAATCCAGGAGAGAATCATGTCACATCCAACCGAGGTCAGATGGGCAGGAACGCACCGGGTGATCACGACGCTTTTCTTGCTCACCCTTGCTCTGCCACTTGCGTCCGTAACGGCGCATGGTCAACAGAGTTATGTCTCACGTTACAATATTTACACCGGATACGCTTTCCTTGATAGTCCTCATGTAAGCCTATTTGAGAACGGAAGTCATTTTCAATTTGGGGTCAATCCAAAAACCTGGTTAGCTCTGGGGTTTGACTATAGCATTTCGAGTGGCAATTTGACGTTGACGCCCGGCCTGCTGACACCCGCGTGGCAGCAGCAATTAACCGGTCTATTGGAGCAACTAGCGGCAGCGGGGCAACTCCCCGCCGGGTACACTGTAGCGGTCCCATCGCACTCCCTTACTCAAACCTTTGCCGGCGGGCCGCAACTGGAGTATCGCCATTTCAAGAAAGTGACCCTCTTCCTTCGGCCTTCGGTGGGAGCTATCCATGAGGTCGCAACCCCCCAGCCTGCGGATGCGATTTCGAAAATAATCGTTGCGGCGCTGGCGCCCACCGGGAAGAAGACGGACTCAACGCTCTTTTACGGGTTCGGAGGCGGCGTCGACTTTAATGTTACGAAACACATAGGCCTGCGCGTGCAGGCGGATCTCGTCTACGATCATCTGTTCAGCGATATTCTGCAGGATGGCCGTCTCACGACCCGGTTTTCCGTGGGTCCCAATTTTAATTTAGGGAAGAATATCGCGAAGAAAAATCCGTCGCGGTGACGCGGTCTTTCTGACGATTCAGGGCCGCGGGTAAGCACGAGTAAGGGTTTCTCATCGGGCGGAGAGCTTCTTCGCCAGGGGCCGGAGGGGCGGCGTCGGCGGGATGTGCCCGCGAGAGACGCATCGCCCCCAATTCCGGTGGGCATGCGGTGGGCGGAGAAACTCACTCACCGGCGCTATGCGCCGGATTTGCGGTGCTGGCCTGCGAAGCATTGCGCGTGATTGACAACTCTCGCGTCAATTGGTAATTGAGCTGCGTTCCGGCCGGGATGGTCAAGTCCTTCCCGCGGCGGCGCAGGCGGTCGACGGTGGTCGCCGTAAATCCCACGGTTGCGCCGATGACGGGATGCGCGAAGATCAATCCCAGCAGCGTGCCACCGGCAGTTCCCGCGCCAATCTCCTCAAATTCCGGGACGCGCGAACTCGGACCCTTGATGAGCCCTTCGCTTCCCACCACCTTGATGTGGTCAACCCCGTAAGCCGTCATCAAGGTCGCGCCGACCGGGAGGCTGCGGCCATCCGGAAGCGTGATTTGCTCCACGGTCAACCGCATCTCGCCAACGCCCTTGATGCGGCCGGGGCGCTCCATGAGCGTAATGCGCCCCGCGAGCGTTGAGCCCACGGGAATCGCCACGAGGCCGTTAATGGCCACGGGCTCCGCGACGGTCATGGTGAAAGCATCTCCCTGAGCATTCAGCTTGGTGGTCAGGGTCTGGGTGGTGCGGCAATGCAGCAGGGTTCCGGCGGGAACGGAAAGAGCATCCGTCTGCGCCAGCGTTTCTGCATGTGCGAGTGCGATTCCTGCGGTGGCGAGAAATACGGCCAGCAAAGCGCGCTTGACCATGTTGTACCTCCTCAAAGGTCATTTCATGGCCGGACCCTGGCGCTTTGTCCAGCTTGATTGATGCTGAGAACTCGAAAGGTGAGAGGGGGAGACCCGCTCACGGTGATGGGGGTCTCCCCGTGGAACCTGCTAACGCACTCCCTCCGAGCGCGTGGCAACCTCGGTGACACCCTTCGGGGTGCCGATGTACCCCTTCACCTGATTTGATGCTACACTATTTACCACTAACTCGAAAGGCTTTTTTGAGCCATTCACATAAAAGATAACAGGCACGTTGATGGTGCAATCCTTCCTCTCCACTTCGATATCGTCGGCCTGCATGGCCACGTTGAATTGATAGCGCTTGAGGTTGGTTTTCTTCAACGTCAGGCCCACACCCGCCACCTTCGCCGGTTGATTCTTGGTCAACGTGAATTCAAAGTAGTCGCGATCACCCAGCTTGCGCAGGTATTCAATGTCATCGTGGTTGCGTGCGATGAGGGTGCCCAGTTCGCTGCGCGCCATGCCCAAGTCCGACGCCAGGGTGTTGACGTTCTTCTTGGTGGTGTCAAGATCCGTCTTGGTCGTGGAAACATCCTGGGTCAGTGCGCCGACTTGTTGCTGGTCAGCCTTCTGGTCAAGCTCTTGCTTGAGTTGCTCCGTTTGGGCGCGCTGCTGATTCTGAAGTTGCGCCACCATATTGCGCGCGCGCTTCAACTCCCCACCCTGCGCACCAACGCGCTTGGCCGCATCGTCGAGCTCGGTCTTTACGGCATCCAGCTCCCGGGCGTTCTGGCGCTCCATCGCCGCCATGCGACTCGCGACCTGATCCCGCAGTTGCCCGGTCAAGTCTTGCCGCAACTGGTTCTGCTGCGCCGTCAATTGCTCATGCAGGGTGTTCATTCGATTGACCGTAAAGAACTCTCCCACGGCCAGGGCTGCGAGAACGAGAAAAATCGAAACAAATTTGACGCCGTCCCCTGAACCCGGGTTCGGCTCCAACGGAAGTCCCTCTTGGACAGGCACTCTGTCGATTGCCATGTTAGTCTCTCCCCTCCAATCTCGAAGTTGCTTCAGGAAGCATCACGCACGGCTTGTGATGGGCTTCCTGCTGAAGAGAATGCACGCCGAGTGCCAACCGAGGCGCTGCTTAACACATGGCTTTTGAGGGAGTTACAAGAGATAAAGGTAACGCGCGTGGCTGTTTGCTTGATATATCTTACCCGCGCCAAGTAAAAAGTGCGGCCGGCGTTGGCAGCGGGCATTGCGAGCCAAGCACAGAATTACTTTTGGTTGTGACCTTGGTCTTTCTTCCGCTCGCGCGCCCAACCTTGCTTCGTCACCTGACGGCCTCGCCCGATGGCGAGCGATTCGGGCGGAACGTCCTCGGTAATCGTCGAGCCCGCGGCCGTGTAGGATCCCTTGCCGATCCGTACTGGCGCCACCAGCATGTTTCCGCTGCCGATGAACACTTCGTCTTCAATGGTCGTGGGGTTCTTCTTCTCGCCGTCGTAGTTGCAGGTGACGGTGCCGGCGCCGATGTTGGCGCGCGCGCCTACCGTGGCGTCACCCAAATAGGTCAGGTGCAGGGCCTTGGCGCCTCGGCCGATGGTCGATTTTTTTACTTCCACAAAGTTGCCGATGCGCGCTCCGGGCTCAATGACCGCGCCATCGCGCAAATGCGCGAAGGGGCCGACCGTCACGCCCTCGCCGATTTGACAATTCGTGATGACACAGGATTGGCGCACCGTGACGCCGTCGGCGAGAAGGGAATCGGTGATGGTCGAGTACGGTTCCAGACGGCAGCCGCTTCCCAGACGCGTGCGGCCGCGCAGGCTAACGCCCGGCCCGACCACGGTGTCGGGGCCAATGACCACGTCCTCATCAATGTACGTCGTCTCCGGGTCGGTCAGGGTCACGCCTTCCGTCATCAAAGCACGGGCCTTGCGACGACGCAGCGTTTTCTCCACCTCGGCCAGTTGCGCGCGGTCGTTGATGCCCCAAGCTTCGCCGGCCGGCGCCTCAAATGCCGCAACCCTCAGATGGTGACGCTTGAAAATCTCGATGAGATCCGTAAGGAGAAACTCCTTTTGGGCGTTCGCTGGCGAAAGCTCGCCCAAGTGCGCCAGCAGGGGCTGGCGCGAAAAACAGAGGATGCCGGTATTGACTTCGTGGATCTTTTTCTGTGCCGCACTCGCCGTTTTTTCTTCCACGATGGCGCGCACGCGCTTCCCGCCCCCACGCACGATACGTCCGTAACCGGTGGGATTGTCCATGCGCATGGTGAGGATGGTGCATGCCGCGCGCTCCTTGCGGTGCCTTGCCACTAGCGCCTTCACCGTTTCCGGTTGCAGCAGGGGGACGTCGCCGACCAGCGCCACCACCACTCCGCTGGGGCAGCGCTCCAGTTCCGGCCGGGCCACCATCAGTGCGTGTCCGGTGCCCCGTTGTTCCTTCTGCTCAATGAATTCCAGCCCCGGGCGTGCAAAGGCCTTGCGCATTTCTTCCGCCTGGTGGCCGATGATCATGTAAACGCGGTCGGCCCCCGCCGCCGCGGCCGTGCGCAAGACGTATTCACCCAGCAAACGGCCCGCCAGCACGTGCAGCAACTTCGGATGCTCGGACTTGAAACGCGTCGCTTTGCCTGCACCCAGAATCAGAATCGAAAAACCCTCTTGACCCATGGATCACTCCCGAACGAAGACGGACTGGAAGATTGAAACTCGCGGTGCGTGAAGCTGACGACGTCGCCAGCCGCGGCTTTTCTTTTCGCCCCAGGCATTTTAAAGCGTCTCGGGAAGGAAAAGCAAAAAGGGTGGCGATGGGATAGTGGTTCACATTGGCGTAGCGGCGGGTTTACCCCGCCATGTGGCGAGGTAAACTTCGCCGCTACAACATGCCGGCAATGCTAATATCCTTGGACGCGAAGACCAGGAGAAGTATGGCACTTTTTTATTTCCTTCGGCACGGTGAAACCGCTTGGAACGCGGAGGGGCGCTTATGCGGGAGCACGGACGTTCCGTTGTCGGAGGTGGGCCGGCGTCAAGGGCAGTTGCTCGCTTTCCGCATGAAATCTATTTTGGCCGACGCTTTGTACTCCAGCCCTCTGATCCGCGCGCTGGAAACTGCTCGCCTGATCGGCGAGGCCATCGGACGCGAGCCCTTGGTAGACCACCGTTTGGCCGAGCTGAATTATGGCGCGTGGGAAGGCCAGACCTTTGAGGAAATCCAACGCGCCACCCCCGCCGCCTACCGCGCCTGGGACGCGGACCCGGCTAACCTGGCCCCTCCCGAGGGCGAAAGCGGGGTGCACCTCATCGAACGCGTCATGCCGTTTCTGGTGGATGTGGCGCAAAGACATCCGACCGGGAACGTCGTGGTGGTCTCCCACAAAACCGTCTGCCGCCTGCTCGCCTGCCACATTATGCGTGTACCCCTCGGTGAGTATCGGCGGCGCGTCCCCATGGAGAACGCCGCGCTGAATATCTTCGAAGCGGCGGATGGAAATTGGCGAGTGGTGACGCTGAACGATACTTCGCACCTGTCGACGGCTGCGCTGGGGAGATCTCACGAACGAGGGGAAGGGCGGGACTGAAGAGGGCGCCTGAAATCGTCCCTCGACACTCGGAACCCATTGCAATCTCGTCGGGGAGGGATGCGCCCGCACGAGCATCAGGGTTATTAGGTGAGAGCTCCCGGCTAAGTGCTGCGGAAATAAACCCGGCCCTTTTCGATGGGCAGGCCGCGAACTTCGATTCGGCTCAGGTCGCGCGTGCCGATCCCCAGTTGCTCGGCGAGTTTCAGCGTACTGTCACATTTCTCGAAGGGCGCGGCGCCGCGCTCGGCCATAGGATCAAAGCCCATGAGGGCGGTGGCTACGGCATCGGTATTCACGCAATTGGTTCCGGCAATCAGCAAACCGGGACGAAGGGGGTGGACGTTTTTGTGCCAGGGGCCCTCGCCGCCCGCCGTGGTTCCAATGCCATCGATCACTGCCAGGTGAATGGGGCGCGCCGCCACCACGTCCACGGTGACGCGCGGGACGCGGTAGCCGGCGTCCCGCGTCGAGCTGGGGTCAATCTCCGAGGGCGCGCTCCTGGAGGGCTGCCGGTTCGCTGCGTGCAGCATCACCCGGGGGCCGCCGGGCGCCCTGGCGGGCTCGTCAATGCCGGCGCCTTCCCCGTAAATCGTGGCCGGCGTCATGCCGAAGCAATTCTTCATCGACAGGGTGACGCCCGCCGCCCCGTGCTCCTTGAGTTTGGCGAGAGAAACGAAAACGTCGCACTCTTCGTAAGCGGGATTCACGTCGTATCCCTTAAACAACATTCCGCCCCCGGGCACCCATAGGCGCGTAAATTTCCCCCCCGAGCCAGGGTAGTTCGTGTTCACCAGCTCCACGTTTGAAGCGGCGCTGGTGAGGTCGCCGGGCTTCCAACCGGCTTGCGAAAGAAACTCTGCCAGCGAGCTCGTCCCCAGCGGGCCGTCCAGCAAGCGAATGCGCCGCGCTCCCGCCTTGCCCAGCAGATGTACCATGGCGCCTGCAACCTGAGGGTGCACCCAATGGGTCTCGCCTTGCGGCAAGTTTCCTAAACGAACCTGTGGACCTCCGGTCAGGTTGATCTTCACGGACACCGTTTTGCCGTTGACGAGACTATGCAGCCCACCCAGTTGGTCGAACATGCCGGCCAGTGTGGGCATCACTTCCGGACCATAGGTGGTGCACTTGGCAACGGCCACCGGAGCGGCGGGAGCAGTTTTCGCCCATAGCCCCGACGGCGCAAAACAGAATCCCGCGGCCGCAGCGCTTGCCCCCCGGATGAAATCTCGACGGTTGAGGTTTCTTTTCATATTTACCCGCCTATCGGTTGTAGAGGCCCTGCGCCGAAGGGTAAAGGAATTCGCGGCCAGATACAATAGGAACTCGCGGCGACGAACTCCTGTTTCTGTCGCGAGTGCTCCGTGCGCGTGAGTAAGCTACCCAGGTTTTCTCCCTACTGCACAGACCCAACCCTTGTCGTACTCCTCAAACACCTGAACATCGGAATAGCCGGCCTTTGAGAACAGTTCGCTGTGTTCGCTGACGCTCAAGTGCGCATAGTTCATTATGCCGCGAAGTTTTTCGAGCCCTCGGAGCAGTCGATCGTATTTACCGCCTTTGTAGGCTTCCGCGATGATGATGAGTGTCCCCCCGGGTTTCAAAACGCGCCAAACCTCCTGCATATCGGCGTTCAGATCAGGCCAGTAATAGTGAGTTTCCACCGCGGTGACAAGATCGAACATCTGATCCGGGAAGGGCAAATGCGATACGGAGCCGAGCAGGATTTCGACGCGGCCCGCCGCTATCGACTTGCGATTTGCCCTTTGCGATGCGGCAACGCTCTCTTCCGAGTAATCGATGCCATACGTCTTCCCCTCCGTGGCTATCGCAGCCAACCGGGCGACGGTCATCCCACCACCACAGCCCACATCGAGAATCTTGTCGCGGCTCTGAATCGAAACGTGCGTCAATCCCCACTCCGTCACTTTGGAATGACGACGATTCATACTCCAAAGATTCATTCTGCCGAGCCAGCCGCTCGGCTTGCTGCACTGATTCAACAACCCGACCCGGAGGTTCATGATGCCTGTCTTCCGCTGACTGTTAGAGACCCAGAGACATCCTTCCGTCCGCGATGTCCCTGCATGTTTGGGTGAGGCAGCCGGAGCGCAACCGATTGAGTTCTGGGGGGCTCAGCTTCCAGTTTCTGGCGTGGGAAAGTGCGGAGGCGAGAGCCTGCTCCAGCATCGCCGTTTTGGCTTTGATACCACTATCAAAACTCAACATTTCCTCCGGCAATTCAGACGACCGGCCCTGCCACGCGCTCCGCAGTGCTTCCAAACGCCGCCATAAGGCGTCCTCAGTGGTAGCAGGTCCGTGGTCAGCGAGATAAAGTGCGGCCGTCTGCGCGACGACGAGCTTCGGGGAATCCAGAGCGCTCACGACAATGGGAATCAGGTCGGCGGAAGGGCGCACTTCGTGAAGGGTTCTAAGCACGCCGACAGCACAAGAATCGTTCTTGTCCTGCATTTCTGCGGAGAGGCGTTTTCCACCATCCTCTGGCGCTACCCGAAACAAATACCCAAGCAGATCGCCCTGGGTCTCGCCGTCGCACCCGTGTTTCCCGGTGATTTGGTCAAGGTAGGAATCAACGGCGGAAGCTATATTGCGGCTGCCGGCACGCAAAACCACGGCGGCGGTGCGTTGCGCCTGGAACGTATCCCGAAGCATCGTGGGATACCTCAACTTTGACTCAAGCATCTCATCGAGTTCCGGGTGTTCCGCCTCAGTCATCAAGAATGTGACATACTTGTCGATATTGGCATTCGACTCGAGTACATCCTGAAGAATGGCTGCATTACATTCTTGCGGCCATCCCTCGCACCACAGTTGGAATGCTCCATTGTCTTCGTATCCGGCAGGATGGCTGACGCTGTCCTCTGCGATTTTGCGGATCAGCGGGAGAAGCTGTTCATGTGGCATCGTTTGCCATGCCTGGACCAAGAACTGATTCTGCTGCGCGCGATCGAGATCGTTGGCCACCGCGAGCACGTTGGCTTCTAGGCGCGAACGCACTTCCGGCGCCAGTGGCGCTGTCGACCTCCGTGGGTTGGCATAGTACCAGGCTTGGTATATCGCTGTCGCCCGCTGAGGCCCGGATCGTCGTTCGATGCTCGCCATAAGCAGCGTATAGTCCTGTGCAAGATACTTGTCGTGAACCCCGGAACGCTCCTTGAGCTTTTCGGGCCATTTCTGCTGGTTCGCCGGATCGCCAGGATATACGGGCATCACCCCAAGCTCTTTGCGCGTCTGAAGATATGCCAGCAATTCGAGCAAAATCGTGGGGATACTGGCTCCCGGATCAGAAAGGGCTGCGACAAGCAAAGGAATGATGACATTAATTTGGGACGAATCGCGCAGGCCCGATTCAAAAATCCAATCCTCTCCCCCATAGGAGTTCACCAGATAAAGTCGAACTAGCATTTGAACCGAGGCCGGGGTGTCCAGCAGAGCCAAGCGGCGCAGCGGCAAGAAGCGTTCGCCGGCATTTCTCGCCGTGCTCAATGCCTGCTCGATATTGCTAAGCTCCCTCGCATCCCAGGCGGGATCGGCCGGCAGAATGTCCAGGTCTACCGGATTGGATTCAAGCGTGAGATGTTCCTTTCCCCCACCTTCTTCTGCGCTCTTCACTCGCGTGATTTCCGTGCTTGTGACCACGACGGAATAATGGCCCGATCTCTGGAACCGGTACCATTCACACAGTTCCAATTGCGCAGTTTGGGGCTGCGGACCAAGGTACCCGGCGCTACCGGGACCCGAACCATTCACCACACGGTCTCGGCGCAATTCGCTCAGGTCGAGAACCCCCTCAGTAGGAGCAACATGTGGCGTTACGGCAATGGACTCTGGTTCCGGTCCGCTGAAAGATCCGAAGTATTTCATTACGGTTTGGCTTGAATACGATATTTCCATTTCAATGGGCTCGCCCATGTGGTAGACGTGAGTATCCTTCAACAGGCGCAGCCGGAACTCGATATCATCTGGGTTTGCGGCGCGGAGAGGGTGTGTCCAAATTAGAAAAAGCGCAATTGCGAAGGTGGGAATTCGGCGCATTGCATTTTCCAAAGGCATAATTCTATCAAATCCCACCCGTCCCAGATGGTTAATCGCTTCGTCCTCCCGAGGGCAGCATTCTCTCGGGCCAGCAGTTTACCGAAAAGGCGCGCAGGCAAAATCGGGCAAACTGTCCATTATTTTTTTCGGATACCAGTACCCAGTCCATCAATAAAGTCCTTGACACTGTAGCCCACAAACCGTATCATAGGATTGAGGCTATTGCCCTTATGCCCGGCGGGTCATCGACCTCCCGTTGAAGCTAAAACGCGATGAACGAAAAATGGGAACGGAATTGGGGCGAAAACGACGCTGAGGAAAACCGCGGTTGGAATTTTTCCTCAAATGATGTTATTGATAATAAAGCAGTTATTCGATTTTCCCGTAATCCGGTCTGAGCATTAAATCATTGAAAATAAACAAGTTAACATGGTTGAGTGGAAATATAGGAAAAAAAAGGGGGATCAAAATTTCCCGCTCTGTGTCCATAAGTTATTGAAAACAAATGCACGAAAAATGCCAGATTTCGCCTCTGAGCAGAAGTTAATGAAAACAAAGGTAGTTATAATTGTTCTGAGAATATGTTGCTGAAAATAAAAGGGATAGAGGAAATTAGGAATTCTGAACGATCCTCGGCCGATGCAGTATCAGAGGCTTTTCACTGACCCGATGGCTCGATGACCCGATGAGCCGATGGCCCGATGAACTGCTTCGTGCTAGGGTTCAGACGGTAAGCGCGAGATGAGGAATTGTTGGATGGTTTTTTGAGACGGATGTTCCCGGCGCACCTCTTGTCCTGTAAGTCTGGGCATGATAGGTTGAGCTTCCCCAAAGGAGGAGTTATGGATCAGCGCATCATGCAAGGCCCCTGGGCAAAGATTCCGGCGGCGAAGCTTGTTTGTACGATTGTCCTGGGTGCGTTGGCGGCGATCGCATTCTCCGCCCGTCCTCTCGCGGCGGCGGATGGAAATTATCATCTTCTCCAGAAGGTTGTGCTGGGTGGAGAGGGTGGGTGGGACTATCTCATTTGCGACAGCGCCGCGCGCCGCGTCTACATCTCGCGAGGCACACACGTGATGGTGGTGGATGCAGACACCTATGCCGTCGTCGGAGACATTCCCGGCACGGACGGAGTGCACGGCATCGCTTTGGCGCCCGAATTCGGCCGCGGCTTCGCCAGCGACGGCCGGGCCAACAGCGTCACGATTTTTGATCTCAAGACGCTGAAAGTCCTGGGGACGGCGCCCACGGGTGAGGGGCCTGACGCTATTGTGTACGATCCCGCCTCGAAGCGCGTCTTTACCTTGAACGGTCATGCCGGCAGCGCCACGGCCATCGATGCGGCCTCGGGAAAACCCGCCGGAACAGTGACTCTGGGAGGCAGGCCGGAGTTCGCCGCTGCGGATGGACAAGGGCACATCTACAACAACCTGGAAGACAAGAGCGAACTCCTCCAGATCGATTCGCAGAACCTCACGGTAACCGCTCGCTGGCCGCTGGCGCCGTGTGAAAGTCCTTCGGGGTTGGCGATGGACAGGAAACATCGCCGGCTCTTCGCCGGCTGTCATAACCGGATGATGGCCGTGCTGGACGCGGACTCCGGCAAGGTGCTGGCGACGCCAGCGATCGGCCAGGGTGTGGACGCCAATGCCTTCGACCCCGGAACCCAGCTTGCTTTCAGCTCGAACGGCGATGGCACGCTGACCGTCGTTCATGAAGACTCGCCGGAGAAGTTCAGCCCCGTCGCGAGCGTCCCCACCCAGCGTGGCGCGCGGACCATGGCGCTGGATTTGAAGACCCATCATGTCTTTCTGGTGACGGCGGAATTCGGCCCGCCACCCGCGCCCACGCCGGATCATCCTCATCCCCGCCCGCAGGCTATTGCCGGCTCGTTTACGCTGCTGGTCTTTGGGGAGTGAAGCGATACGCCTATTGAGAGCTCGATGGGTGGAAGGGCTCAGGGGAGACCGCTAAAGCCCCGAGGGGCGGAAGAAAGTCAACGCGCGCGTTGACATTCCCGCACCCCTAGGGTAATTTCAGGAGTGGGAGTTGCGTCCCCTTCCGGACCCTATGACCCCTGAAAGCAGCGTCGTTGAAGTGACACTGGAAAGCGACCTCAAGAATGTTGAGGTGGCGGAGGAGATTACCCGCCGCGTGGCAGGCACCGCAGGATTCGATGAGGACGAACAGCAGCGCATTGAAATGGCCGTGCACGAGTCGATGATTAACGCCATCTGGCACGGCAACCAGAATGACTGCAGCAAGAACGTCTGGTTGCAGTTTAAAATTCATCCCGACCGGCTGGAAATACGCATCCGGGACCAAGGAAACGGATTCGATCCGAGTCACCTCCCCAATCCGTTGGAAAATGAAAACCTGCTGAACGTGTCCGGGCGTGGGATCTTTCTCATTCGCACCTTCATGGACGAGTTCCGGGTGGAACATGTCAACGGGACGGGGACGGAAGTGACCATGATCAAACGCCTGAGTCCCGGAATTCAGACTAAACAAGGAGGAACCGACCGTGAGCATGAAAGCCACAATACGACCAGTTGATTCCGTGACGGTCGTCGATGTCAGCGGCAGAATCACTTTAGGAGAAGGGTGTACACAACTGCGGGAGTTGATCCGCGAGCAGTTGAGCAAGGGGAACAAGAACATTTTGTTGAACCTGGCTGACGTCACCTACATCGACAGTTCGGGAATCGGCGAATTGGTCAGCGCCTATACGGGTGTCTCGAAACAGGGCGGAGCCTTGAAACTTCTAAATCTTACGAAGAAGGTTCATGACCTGTTGCAGATTACTAAGCTCTATACGGTCTTCGACGTCCACGACGACGAAACCAAGGCGATCGGCAGTTTCGCCAAGGCCACGAGTGCTTAGGGGAGCGGCCCGAAAGCCTGCAAGCGGGCGCGGCGAGTGCCGTTCCAACTTCTTGCGACGAATCGGCGCAAGCCCGAGAGCAAGCCGAAGCTGTGCAACTTTCGCAATCGCCTGGAATTTCCGCTCAGGCCGCGGCGGGGAGGTCTCCCAAAAGGGTTACAACGAAGGGGTGGCCTTCACTCAGAAGCGTCAGCCGGCAGACGATTTGCCATTGCGGCGTAGTTTGCGCCCAATTGGTGGGATCGGGAAGTGAGGGAAGCAAAAGCGTGACGGGATGCGGTAACAGTGCCTTGAGATTCCCACCGATAATATGGGTGAGCTCGCTTAAAGCGTCGAGGATCCCGTCGTCCCCTGCCTTATCGGCTTCGACTTGGAAAATGGCGGTCGCGATCAATTGAGCCAATGGGCGGGAGCAGTGCAAGCGCACTTCCCCATCCCACGCCCCCATCAATTTAACGCACACAGCGAATTCCTCGACCGCGGAAAACTCCGCTGACTTGGCACGGTCAACCTGAAATCCCAGGGTGGAGGTCCAGGTGTCTTGAATAATCCTGTAAAGGGCTCCCTCGTTTACCAGCATGGTAGCTCCCTAGGTTTTTCGAACTCGATAACAGGTGGCGCGTTCGAACTGAACGCGCTCAAAGGAATCATCAATGCTGAAGGTTGTCTCCGCCGCCCCGAGGAAGAAATAGCCATCGGGTTTTAAAACCCTCCGAACCTTGGCAAGGATTTCCTTTTTGGTCTCGACACCGAAGTAGATGAGCACGTTTCGCATCATCAAAACGTCCATGGGCGGCAGGAACGGCCAAGCGCTGGCCAGGTTCACGATTTGGTGATCCACCATGCGGCGAATGTCGTCCCGGAGATACCAATCGCAGCCGCGCTTTTGAAAATACTTGACGAGTAGGGTGGCGGGAAGGCCGCGGTTCACTTCGAGTTGGCTGTAACGTCCTTCGCGCGCCCGGGCAAGGATATCCGTGGAGAGGTCAGTGGCGAGAATGCTAACCTTCCAGCTTACCAACTGGGGAAAACTCTCGCGGATCAGCATGGCCAGGCTGTAAGGTTCCTGTCCGGAAGAGCTGGCAGCACACCAGATGCTCAACTCTCTTTGCGCCGCTCGCCGAGCGATAAGATCCGGGAACACGAACTTCTTGAGGGCCTCGAAAGGATGAAAATCGCGAAAGAACGAGGTCTCGTTCGTGGTGAGGGCCTCCACGGCCTGGCGATGCAAACCGTGAAAGGGCTCGGCTTGCAAGCGCCGCACGAGGAGGTCAAGCGAAGCAAACCCCTCTCGACGGGCCAGTGGCAACAAGCGGGATTCAACGAGGTATCCCTTGTCCTCCTCTAGCACGATCGCCGATTGATCGAGGACAAGGCGGCGAATGTAGTTGAATTCCGGTAGGCTGAGGGTCATTTGGGAATACTCGACTGCGCCATGCAGGGGGCGGACTTGAACTGGCGGGTTGATTCCCGGCCGTTTCGAACCCGGCGGAGGATTTCCATGCTGAGTTGATCCAGGGGCAGAACTTTATCGGCCAGACCGGCGTTGGCCACGAACCCGGGCATTCCCCAGACCACGCTCGTCGCCTGATCCTGAGCCAGGATTTGCCCGCCGGACTCACGAATATGTTCGCAACCCCGCAGCCCATCCTGGCCCATCCCGGTCATCACCACAGCCAGGGAGTGAGGTTTGTAGACGTCGGCCACCGAGCGGAGGAGCACGTCCACCGCCGGGCGGCAGGAGTTTTCCGGCGGGCCCTGGTGGGTGCGAAGCATCACCTGATGGTGGTCAATTGCTACGACCATATGGTAGTCGCCTGGAGCTATCCAAGCGCAGCCAGGCTCCAGGACGGCTCCCGGGTAACCCTCTTCCACGCCAATCTGCGACTTCGCAGCCAGGCGCTCCGCTAGGAGGCGGGTAAATACCGGAGGCATGTGTTGAACGATAACCACGGGTACGGGAAGGTCGCGCGGTAAGGTTGGAATGAGACTGGCAAGGGCATTGGGTCCACCTGTGGACACACCGATGGCAACAATGTCGATTCGCTCTTCACGACGAGGGAATGGCAAGCGCGGTGTGAGCGTCTTGGATGCAACGGTTGCGGCCAGAGGGGAGGGAACGGGTAACCCCAAGGCATGGCCACAGATCGCTTTGATCTTCGGAATCAGTTGCGCCCGAATGCATTCCAACCCCTGGGCAGCGTTTCCGACGTTGGAAGGCTTGGTGACGTAGTCCGTAGCCCCCTTGGAGAGCGCCTCGAGGGTGGCTTCCGCGCCGCGCTCCGTAAGCGTGCTGTACATGATGACCGGCAGGGCCGGTTGCGACTTGCGGATCTCCACCAGGGTGCCGATTCCATCCAGCTCAGGCATTTCCACGTCGAGAATGACGATATCCGGATTGACCTGAGGAACCTTCGCGAGGGCAATTTTCCCATTAGCGGCAGCACCGGCGACTTCGAGTTGTGAGTCGGCAGCAAGCGCGTCACTGACCATGCGCCGAACGACCACCGAGTCATCGACGACCAGGATTCTGATCTTGGGCATAAATTAAGAACCTGCCATCCCGAAGATTCGCAGTTTCTCCAGAATGACCTCCTGGGTGAAGGGCTTCATGACATACTCGTTGGCCCCCGCCGCGAGGGCTCGAACTACGTTTTCCATTTCGGTTTCGGTGGTCACCATCATTAAGAGCACACCGTCATAGTTGTGCTCGGCCCGAACCGCGCGAACAAAATCGAAGCCATTCATTTCCGGCATGTTCCAATCTACGAGCGCCAGATCGACCTTTCCGAGGGCTTGGAGCCGCTCCAGGGCTTCCCGGCCATTGGCTGCTTCCAAGACTTCAAAGTCCAGCCCTCGGAGCATTCTGCCCAAGATGCTCCGCATGGCTTTTGAGTCGTCAATTATGAGTGCGCGCACGATGGCTCCCTGGACAAGCCCTTCATTAGCCAGCTGGACGGCGGCAAGAGGATCGTCGCCCCAATCGCGGCAAGTCCAAAAGTGAAGCAAAGACTTTTCGGAAGGGTGAGGTTCACGGGGTGCAGGAAGCTTCTTCCCGTCATGGCCCGACCTTGCACTTCCTCCTCAAATCGCCACTTGCCGCTCTTGCCAAGCCCCCGCAAGGACTTCGCTGGTTTTTCCTCCCAATCTCGTGCGGGAGTTCCGCGCGACATAAGCAATTCTCAGATTCTCAAATTTGAATCCCTCCGACGCCTCGCTGTGCTGACCGCTGCTCTATGTCTGCGGCCTTTGTTGGCGCGGCCATGCTGACTGCCTCCTTTGTCCTATCACCTTCCACACTCCATTGCCTTGGTTGACCGCGCTAGCCGTGTAAGGTTCCGAGAGGCTGGCTTCAAGCTGCCAGCCTCCCGTGGGTTGCCTGCCCATTCCACCCCACCTCGATTCCTTACTGGAGGCGAGTGGTAACGCCCGGCTGAGTCTTGGCCCGGCTGGCTAATTGCGCCCCGCGGACCTGTTTCGCCGCCGGACGGATTTCCGCTGGCCCGGTACCAGAACCATTCCCGTCGAATTTGAATTGCCCCACCAGCCGCTGGAGTTCTGCTGCCATGCGTGCCAATTCCTGCGCGGCCGTCTGGGTGTTTGTTGCGCCTTCGGTAGTACTCTTTGCGGCGGTGGCGACCGACACGATATTCTCCACAATTTGTGCGCTTCCCTTGGCCGCTTCTCCCACATTGCGAGTAATCTCGTTAGTGGTGGCCGTTTGTTCCTCCACCGCGCTTGCAATCGTGTTGGAGATATCGTTCAGTTGGTTGATGATGGTGGTAATCTGTCCAATGGCCTCCACGGCTCCCTTGGTGTCTCCCTGGATCGCCTCGATCTTCCGGCTGATGTCCTCGGTCGCCTTGGCGGTCTCCTTCGCCAGTTCCTTCACCTCGTTGGCAACCACCGCAAAGCCTTTGCCTGCCTCGCCGGCTCGTGCCGCCTCGATCGTGGCGTTCAAAGCCAGGAGGTTCGTCTGCTGCGCGATGGAAGTAATGACCTTGATCACCTGACCGATTTCGGCGCTGGATTCGCCGAGCTTACCGACGGTGGCGTTGGTGCTTTCCGCCGTCCGCACTGCGGCAGTCGCGATCTTGGCTGCTTCTGTGGCGTTTTTGGCGATCTCCTTGATGCTGGAACTCATTTCTTCAGTTGCCGTCGCCACTGTCTGGATGTTTTTGGAAACCTGCTCACTCGCTGCCGAAACGACATTGGCTTGGCTGGAAGTCTCTTCCGCGTTGGAACTCATTTGCGCGCTGACTGCGGAAAGCTCCTCGGAAGAACTGGCCAGGGTCTGCGCGTTATGGCTAATCTGCCCCATGTTCTCCGACAGTTTTTCCGCCATGACGTTGATGTCGTTCTTGATCCGCGCATGGTCACCCTGGTAGTTGCCCTCGACATGGGCCGTCAGATCCCCTCCAGCGACCTTTTGGAGCACTCCCCCAGCTTCCTGTACAGGCGCAATGACCGCGTCCAGCATCTCGTTCACACCTTGGACGATCTTGCGGTAGTCGCCCTGGTGCTTGGAGGCATCGGCGCGGGTCGCCAACTTGCCTTCCATCGAGGCTTTCACCAGCACATTGACGTCCCCCGCCATGCCTTGCAGCGCTGCCGCGACGTTGTTCACGGCCTGCTTCATCTTCTCATGGTCGCCCTTGTAGGTTTGGGCGATCAGCTCGTCGATCTTGCCGTTGGAGATCTGGGCCAGAATGCGGTTGCCTTCGCCGATGGGGAGCAGGATGGCATCCAGCATCTCGTTGACGCCCTTCACGATGCCCGCATAAGCGCCTTGGAACTGGTCGGCTTTGCCGCGTTCCGAGAGTTGTCCATCACGCGATGCCTCGGTCAGCCGCCCCAGCTCCTTCTGCAAGCCTTGCAGCACGGCGGCGACGTTGTTCACAGCCTGCTTCATCTTTTCGTGGTCACCCTTGTAGGTTTGCGCAATCAGCTCGTCGATCTTGCCGTTGGAGATCTGGGCCAGAATGCGGTTGCCTTCGCCGATGGGGAGCAGGATGGCATCCAGCATCTCGTTGACGCCCTTCACGATGCCCGCGTAAGCGCCCTGGAACTGATCGGATTTGCCACGTTCCGAGAGTAGTCCGTCACGCGAAGCCTCCGTCAGCCGCCCCAACTCCTTCTGCAAGCCTTGCAGCACCGCGGCGACATTGTTCACGGCCTGCTTCATCTTCTCGTGGTCGCCCTTGTAGGTTTGCGCGATCAGCTCGTCGATCTTGCCGTTGGAGATCTGGGCCAGAATGCGGTTGCCTTCGCCGATGGGGAGCAGGATGGCATCCAGCATCTCGTTGACGCCCTCAACGAACTTGCGGAAGTCGCCCTGATGCTTGGTGGCATCGGCACGGGTCGCCAGCTTGCCTTCCGCCGACGCCTTGGACAGCAGGTTGACTTCGGTGATCAGCGCTTTGACTGCCACGCGCAGCCGTTCGATGTTTTCGTTAATGAAGGCCTTCTTGCCGGGGAACTTCTCAAGCTCAGCTTCAAGGTTGCCTTTGCTGAACTCGGAAATACACGCCATCGCCTTCTTCTTCACGGTGATATGGCCATTGACCATGTCATTGACACCCTTGGCCATCGTCCGGTAGATGCCCTCAAACTTCTCCTCAGGCATGACGACATCGATGTCCCCGGCGTTGTGTGCATCGCTCATGGCTTTCATCTCAGCCGCGAAGGCACTCAACTCATCGAGACTTCCGTTCTTTTTCTTTAGAGTCGATTCATTCTTCATTTCATCCTCCATTTGGTGTGATTTTCTGGCTAAGCGCCTATTGCAGCTGTCGTCACCAGATTCAGCATTTTGTCGGTATCCAAAGCAATCAGTAACGTGTCTTTCAGTTTGTAAACTCCACGAATGAGCTCCCGCGCCTCTCCCGAGAGAGTGCCGGGAGGCAATTCGAAGGCGTCTTCTTCGACCTCCAAGACATCCCCAATTTCATCGACGAGCAGGCTGACCGCGCCGTCCTCATGGCGGATCACGACGTTCATGGGGAGATCGGTCGCGGCCCGTTCCCGCAGGCCCAACCGTCGTCGCAGGTCTACGGCCGTGACGATCTGGCCGCGCAGGTTGATGAGGCCTTTCACTACCGAAGGCGCCAAAGGCACGCGGGTCATTTCCTGGTAGCGGATGACCTCCTGGACTTTCTCCACTCCCACTCCAAAGAGAAGTTGGTCGACAACAAAGGTCGAAAACTGTTTCTTCGCTGCCATAACATATCCCCTGTCTAGGCCGCCGCTGCTTCTTTGAAGAAGTTCGGGTCAGCCCTCTGGATGATGCCTTTCACGTCGAGCAATTCCGTGACTCGGCCCTGGACGACCATGGAGCCCAAAGTTCCCTGGCGGCCCGAGTGTTTCTGGATTTTGACTGCCTCGTGGGCGATGTCGAGGATGCGGTCCACGACCAGCCCAACGCTCTGGCCCTGGTCGGAGTACACTACGACCTGGATTTTTTCGCCCTCTGCTCCGGGCGCAGACGGACCCGAATAACGAGGTTCCTCGCGGCGCTCGGTGAGAGCGGAGGAGAGGTGGATTAAAGGCAATATTTGACCTCGATACTGAACCACGTGCCGACCTTCCGCTTTCTCCACGGCGGCGCGGGCGAACTCTTCCAAGCGGGCGACGAGGGAGAGCGGCATGGCCATCCGCCCATCATCCGGCCCCCCCAGCAACAGGAGCGATTCCCCGTCGTCGTGCCGGGACTCCGTTTCAGTGGTCTTTTCGCCCACGCCTCGGTCGCGAACCTCGGAAACCACATTGGCCCGTTGGGCCAGCCCGAGGACATCCAGGATGAGGGCCACCTGACCGTCTCCCATAATGGTCGCTCCCGCGAAAGTGGAAATACCTTTGAGTTGCTTGCCCAGGGGCTTGACCACGATTTCTTCCGTGTCGTTGATTTCATCGACGACCAAACCGAAATGCCGGTCATCCGCCTGCAAAACGACAATGTTGACGGCATTCTGTTCTGCCGTTTGGCGTTCCAGCCCGGTCAGGAGGGACACGATCTGCGCCGAGAGGGATTCAACCCGCGTGAGCTCCCGCTCCGAGCGAGCGGTATCGCCCGAGGTCTTCAAAGAAATAACTTCTCGAACCGCCCCGTGAAACTGTTGATGCAGGTTTTCCAACTGCTGCATCTCCGGCAGTTTGCCGAACTGCTGTAGTCCCGAGGAATACAACCATTTTCCCAAGGCGCAGTCCTTGTGGGAGCTGGCCTCCGCCACGGTCAGGGTGCCCTCGCCATCCAGGAAACTCCGCAGCCTCGTCCTCCAGAGCAGGTGCTTACTGCGAGCCGAAGCAAAATCCAGCGCCTGCGTGTCAGAACCTGCTTCTGCAAACGCGAGGGAGTCTTGCGGGGCTCCCTGGTCCGATCCGATTCCGCTCTCTACGCGCAATTCATGGTTCAGGTTTACCAAGGGCAGCAGTTTTCCGCGCAAACGATAGACCGCCGCGCCGTGGATCATCTCGATGCCTTTGCGAGCCTGCTCCCCTTCCAGGCGGACGAGTTCCAACAGACTTACCTGCGGAATCGCGTAACGGTCGCCGGAGCTTGTCACGATGAGGGCGGGGATAATCGCCAGGGTCAAGGGAATTTTGATCTTCAAGGTAGTCCCTTGCCCGACGCGATTTTGAATATCGACGGTGCCGCCGATTTTCTCGATGTTGGTTTTCACTACGTCCAAGCCCACGCCGCGACCCGAAACATTGGTGACTTTCTCGGCTGTCGAGAACCCGGGGAGAAAGAGCAGGTTCAACAGTTCCCGGTCGCTCAGGCGGGATGCTTGGTCAGGCGCGACCAAGCCCTTTTCCAAGGCCTTCTGCTTGACGTGTTCCAGATCGATCCCCGCACCATCGTCGGAAATTTCGATATTGACCTGCCCTCCCTCGTGGAAAGCACGCAAGAAGAGATGGCCCTCGGGGGATTTCCCGGAGGCTTGACGCTTTTCAGGTGTCTCGATGCCGTGATCGACGGCATTGCGGACGATGTGGGTGAGCGGATCTTTGATCGACTCGATGATGGTCTTGTCGAGCTCGGTCTCCTTGCCCTCCATCTCAATGTTGACCTGTTTTCCACAAGACGTGGCCAAGTCGCGTACCACGCGGGGGAACTTGCTCCAGATGTTTCCGATAGGCTGCATGCGCGTCTTCATGACGCCTTCTTGCAGTTCGGTCGTGATGAGGTTCAACCTCTGGGAGGTGTTCAGGAAGCTCGTATCCTGTTGCGTTGAGGAAAATTGCAGGATCTGGTTCCGGGCCAGTACGAGTTCTCCCACCAAGTTCATCAATTTATCCAGCAAGCTGACATCGACACGAATGTTGCTATCGGATAGGGCCGGCGCGCGCGCTTCCGCCTGCACTTGTAACGCTTCCTGGATGGCGGCAGGCTTGGCCGCACCCTTTTCTACGAGGATTTCGCCGAGGCGGCGGTCGTCCCCCTCGTGTTGGAGCTTGAGAGCATCGTTGACTTCCTCCGGGTCTGCCCGGCCGGCTTGCACCAGTATTTCTCCCAGCGGCAGACCCGGGTCGGCATTCTCTGGCTGCCGACTCGGCTCCTCCGTGGCAAGGGGCGCGGGCGGCGGGTCAGCAGGGGGAGAGGGTGGCGGGGTGGCCGCGGGAGCAGACGCTTTCCTCTCGCCGCCTTGCAAACCGGTCAGAGTTTCGATGAGGGAAGTGAAATCACCCTCTCCTTCTTGACCGGTGCTTTCGATGTTGACCAGGATCTTGCGAACGGCATCCACCATAGCCAGAAGCCCGGAAGTAATCTCAGCGTTCAGCACCAGGCGACCGTCACGCAACTGGCTCAGGAGGTTCTCGCCCACGTGCGTCACGGCTTCCAATCGGGGGAAGCCCAGGAAGCCACTCGTGCCCTTGATGGTGTGAATCGTCCGAAAGATACTGGCGAGAACCTCGCTGGCCTTTGGGTCTTTTTCCAAGGTTATGAGGTCACGGTCAAGCTGGTCGAGGTTCTCGTTGCTCTCGACGAGGAATTCCCTAACGATATCATCCATGTCGCCCATTGCTGAATTTCTCCCTCTGATTCGAACCGCCATTGCACGGACCGGATCGAGTCTCCTCGGTGAGCTCACGGCTCTCTTCTGTGATTGGAGTCTGGTTTTCCCACTCTGACATCTTCCAATTTCCTGGCGTAGTCGCTATAGCCAACGACGCAGCGGGCGACAGAAGGAGAGTCCTTCTGTGCTCAGACATTCCTTGTTATCGGCGGAATGAATTTCGTCTTTAATGTATTTTAGCCTGAGATCCGCCAGGAGCCCGATTTCGGGGTGGGCGAGGGCGCGTGAAGGGATCTTTCGCTGGCGGGCGTTGTGGGGGGAGGTGACGGCCGGTGATCCGCCTCGTACCAGGCTTCGCGAACGGTGGAAAACTTCTCAATCAGCGAGCGGAGAATCTCCGAGGAGTTCTCGATGTTGGCTTTCATCGCTTGGGCGCGAGCGTACCCGTAAAAGGCCTTGAGGGTCTGGGCCACTTCGCCTCCGAGCTCCATGTTCAGGGTACCCTCGAGCTGGACGATGATCGCCAGGGCGCGATTCAGATGGTGGCATTTCTTCTGAATGTCGTGGTCCTCGATGGCGGTTACCGCCCGCTGTAGGGCGGCAATCGCGCCATCGTAAAGCATCACGACCAAGCCCAAGGGGGTGGCGCCTTGAACCGAGAATTGACGATAGGTGTGGGCAGGGTGGGTCATTACGATTTACCCGTTCGTTGTACCTGGCGTATTGAGAGAATTCAGTTGGCTGTTAATCGAGGCGAGTGTTTCCGGCAGTTGCTCGAGCGTCGTGTTGATTTGGGTGTACTCCGCCGTAAGTTGCGCCTGGGTCTGCTGGAGTTGGTACTGAAAATTGGTAATCTGGGTGTTGAGATCGGTCACCTGACTGCTGATTCCGCTCATGTCCAGATTCAAGGGGCCGTTGGTAGGGTCGGTGAGCGAGGTGAGAGCCGTATTGAGAGCCTGGGCCACACCCGGGGACGAAGACGAAGCCGATTGGAACAGGTTTTGGACGGAGGAAAAGTCATTGGCAAGCGCGTCGTTTAGGCCCAGTTGTTCTAATGCGCCATCGGTTCCATACGATGAGGTGCTTTGCACACTTAACGTACCGTTCTCCTGAAGCTGAATCCCAATCGATTGAAGATTGACCAAGCCATTATTCCCGCTGAGGCTCGTCGTGATGCCGTTCAGCAACTGCGACTGCAAAACGTCTAAAGAGGGATCTCCTAAGAGCGGGGGCGGTGTGCTGCCGGAGGTGCCATCGTAAGTGTTCTGAGTATTGATGTCAGTCATCACTTGATTGTAGTCGGTCACAAAGTTGTTGATGGCCGTGCCCACTTGGGTCAGATCCGGCTGGATGGCCAGCGTAACGGGAGAATTGGAGGGTGACACCCCCGACAACGTCAGGGTCACCCCGGGGATTACCCCCGTCACCGTGTTGCTGCCACTCGTGACGGGGACACCGTCCACCGTCAGCGAGGCGTCGGTCCCGAGGTCGTGGCCATCTCCGTCCGTAGCCGACGTGAAGCCCATTCCCATGACCTTCGGTGGGGTGTACGTGCTGGGGAAACCCATGCCGTTGCCGCCGTTTGTTGTGTCGGCGGAGATGGTGATCACTCCCCCCGACCCGGTACTTTTCGGGACCAGCGCCAAGCTTGCCCCCGAGGCGTTGGTGATTACCGATGCTGTGACCCCCAGGTCTGGCAGATTATTAATGTAGGAGGCGAGTCCGGTGAGTGTGTCCGTGTTGTCACCACTATCCACGGGGATGGTGACCGCTGAATTCGAGCCGACCTGAAGATCAAACGATCCGGTAGGAAGCGGCGTGGAGGCCGAGGTGAAACTACCAGAAATATCCGCGCCCGTGGTGTCGTTGGAGATGGTTATCACTCCTGCCGTGCCGGAGGTTTGGCTGACCAGCGACAAGGTGGCCCCCGAGGCGTCGGTGATGACCGAAGCAGTGACCCCCAGGTTTTGCTCATTAATGTAAGTTGCCAACCCGCTCAACGTGCCGGTGTTGTCGGCGCTGTCCACGGGGATGGCAACCGGGGCATTGTCGCCCACTTGAAGGCCAAACTCTCCCGCCGGGAGGGTGGAGGTCGAGGACGTTTGGGCAGCGGAATAATATGCCGAAGTGGTGGCGAGGCTGTTCACCAGGATGGTGTGTGTACCCGCCGTAGTACCGTTCGCCGCCGTCGCACTGACCACATCGTTATTGGACGAGGTCACCGCCACAGTACTGAACGCGCCGTCAGGGTCGCTGAGCGCTTGGACAGCGGTCTGCAAAGACGCCAGGTCGTTTTCGATGGTTTGCAAGGCAGAGGTCTGGGAGTTGAGCGAGGTCACTTGATTTTGCAGATTTACCTCGGGTTGAGCGTCGATTTGCAGAATGGCGTCCACGGTCGAGGTCACGTCAATGCCACTCCCGGCAGTGTTGGTGGCGGAGTTCAGGATGGCATTCACGGCGTCCTGGATCGCTGAGTTCGTGCTCGAACTCGTAGCACTGGACGTGCTGGATTCCCCCAGGAGCTCGGCCAGCGATTCGTTGGTGCTGGGATTCAAGCTGGATAGGAGCGAATTGATGGAACTGGTACTCATTCCCTTTCTCCTTGGCGCCTCGGCGGCGCGCAGCTCAGGCGCTGGAGCGCCGGCTAGCTATCCTATCGGCAAATTTGAAAGTTCCTTGAGTCGGAGAAAGGATTTCACCGCAGAGGCCACAGAGAACACGGAGAACAGACGCCGACAAAAATTGTGGGTCAACAAACTAAAGAACCATAATCTCTTCCCGCGCAAACAGAAGTGCATTTCTCTGTACTACTAACAGTCAAAGTCGTTGCAGCTTGCAGAAATTTGTTACGTGGGCGGTAAATACCGAGCTCGACATACGGTATCGTGTGGTTGCGGCTCTGCCGCGCGGTGGTCCCTGTGCGCTCTGTGGTGAGCGTTTGGTTCGCGGCGTGGGGAGAAACCCGGCTTATGACTTCACATCAATGCTGTGACCACTTGAATCCCCGAGCGAGGACAGGTTTAGGCTCTCACCAATCTCGCGAAGCGCCTCGGGGGGAATCTCAAACAACACATCCCCGGTACGATCATCGATAAACTCGTAATAAACCTGGTGCTGGTCATCGATCCGCATGTCGGTGCTGAACTGGGCGGGGGAGAAAACGGCTGGCGCAGGCGCCGGGGATTCATCGTTAGAGTTTGTTGCCATGGCGGCTGCGGGATCCGAGGCTGGGGTGGGCCGCCTCGACACTGCGGGGCTCTCTACGCTCGCCACTTGCAGGGTCATTTGGGCTGGGGAGATGCTCACGGCCGTTCACTCAAGACAAAAGCTGCGGAGGGAACCAGGATGGCCCCCTCCGTCAGAAATTCACCAGTTGCGACTACTGGAGCAGCTTCAGAACGGCCTGTTCCTGGGAGTTCCCTTGCGCCAGGGCCGCAATGCCCGTCTGCTCGAGGACTTGATATTTGGACAGGTTCGCAACGACTTGTCCAACGTTCGCGTCCTGGATGGAGCTTTGGGCGGAAGTCAGGTTTTGTACCTGGGTATTGATGACATTGGTAGCCGAAGTCAACCGGTTAATGCCGGCGCCAATCGTGCCTCGCATGGCAGCCACGTAGGAGATGGCAGTATTGATGACCGACAGCGCCGCCTGCGCACCTGGAGCAGTACCAAGGCTGGCGCTTGCGAGGGTAGTGGATTGACCGCCAATTGAGGTGCTAGAGAGCGGTCCGATCGAAACCGGAATCAGGTAGTTCGTAGAACTGGCGACGTTGCCATCACTGATGAAAATATCGGTAGTGGCAGCGCCCGTCATATTGGGCGCAGCAAACGCGTTGGTCGTGTTGCCACCCCCCAGGGCGGTATCATAGTCCGTGATGCTCAGATTGCCCCGGTTCAGGTTGTCGGTGACCGTGAGTTGGGCGTGGCCGTTGGTATCGTTTGCCAAACCCGCGGATATCCCCGAGAATTCGTTGCCGGTGCCGCCACCGTTGATCCAGTTGATCAGGTCCTGGACCGTGGAGCTATTGGTGATCGTGCCCACTTCGTTCAGGGAGCTGGAATTCACGGCAACGGTGCCTTTAGTGCTGGTGATTTGGAGCAGATGGTTCCCGTTGATGGTCGCCGAAAGGCCATAAGTGCTGTTGTCGATCTGGTTCATGAGGTCACCCACGGTGTCCGAGGTGGCCGCCAGCGTACCCAAGCGGGTCTTGGCGCCGTTGTTCTCCGTAACCGTGAGATTATCGCCAGCCGCGCTGGTGATGGTGAGGTTGCCGGCGGAGTCGATGTACGCCTTAACGTTAGTATCGGCGCTGCCGTTGATGGCGGTCAGGAGGTCACTCACATGGCTGCTTGACGCTACGAAATTCACATTCGCTCCACCCGTAGAGGTAACCGTGACGGTATCCCCATCGGTGAGTGCGGTCCCGGCCGTCACTGCGGTACCGGACCCCCCCCATTTCTGCGTGGCCGCCGTGAAACTAAACGTACCACCGCCATTGGTGATGGAGAGCGCTTCGCCATTCGCGAGGGTGGTGTTGGCGCCGTTCGCCTGTAAACTCGTGGCCCCTGTCAAAACCGCGCTGGCCGCGGTTCCGGGGTTATAGGCGTAAGCGTTGGTACCCAGGTTCAGGGTGAAGGTCTTGCCGGAGGTCAGGGCAACACCCCCGGTTAGACTGGAGCCCAACGTGGAAGCCGACACGTTGGGATTGGGGACGGTGGCGCTTTGAAAGACGTCGTTGCCGTTGAAATTCGTGGCGGCGCCAATGCGGTTGATTTCCGACGTGATAGAGCCATATTCAGTCGTGATCGCACTGAATTGGGCATTCGTAAGCCCGCCGTTCGCAGCTTCCGTAGCCAGGGTCACGGCGCGGTTGAGAAGCGTGGTGACCTGGGAGAGCGCGCCGTCAGCGACTTGCAGTTGGCCGACGCCGTCCGTGGCGTTCTGCGAAGACTGCTGAAGCGCGGAAATGTTGGCCTGCAACCCGTTGATGATGGACAGTCCCGCCGGATCGTCGGCTCCGCTGTTGATCTTCGATCCTGACGACAACTGGAACAGGGTGTTTTGCAGGTTGTTGTTGGTGACTTCTAACTGGTTCTGGGCTACCAAGGAAGGAATGTTGTTTAAAACGCTTAGTGCCATACTTCATCTCCTTTCAAATTTGGTTTCCGTCTTGGGCCGCAGAACCCGGGGCCATACGCAGCGCCTTTCGAGGGGCCGGTGGTTCTTGTTTCCAACCGACGGAACCGTTTCTCAGTCCAATGGCCCCTATCGGCACTCGTTCTAAAAGCTTAAAGGCTGCCTCGATTTTTTTGCGAGTTTGGCAGCCGAATCGCCGCCTGGCGGCGGAGATTTTGTAAGGGCGGTTCGCGAACCGCCCCTACGGCGTCGGACGAGAGAAATCCGGATCAAGTATTCCGCATGTCATAATCCCATCGTAATCATCACTAAAATTGGCGACATCCTCTTTCCGAGCGATACCTGAGCTGTGACGTGATGATTCCTCGGGCAAAGACCCGGCCCCCCAGCCACCCGCTAAAGTTTCTCCCTGGAAACAAGATATTAAGGAGGTAGGACAGGACCCTGCACCGGCCGGTCAAGGACGAGAATCCTTACCTCTGGCTGGGGTGCAATGCGCCTGTTCCACCCGCTTGGCGCGATTCGCAAGCGATAAACTGGCGAGGCTTGCGGGGTCAGTGCGGACGTGTCGCCATCCGGAAAGGATCGACCGGCTGGTGCCGTTCTAAACAGGGCGTCATAAGTTTTTGCGCATCGCCCTGTAGCGGGGTCTCTGACCGCCGCGACATCGAGATTTTTTCAGAGCTCTGCAAAGAGTGGGAGATTCGGCCGCCCCCCGCAGCCGAGCCCCGCTAGGGGCCGCGGCCTTTCGTTCGCTCTGCGGGATTTTGCAGGGGCAGTTTGCGAACCGCCCCTGCTTTGAGTCTTGCGCTTTGCGTTTTGCGTGAGGTCATTCCATGCCCAAGCAATGGACACTTGACGTCCAAGTCCGCAAGCTTCTGAAAAGAGACATCAAGCACCACCGGGCGGGCCGCAGAGTGCCGCCGGAAGGGTGTGGGATTCTCCAGGCCGACCCACGGGCCGCGCCGGCGCTCCATAGGCTGGGCTGCTTGGCTCTCGAAGCTGGCCAATATCAGAAGTCCCGTCAGTTGTTCGGAGAGGCTCTGGCCCTCCATCCCGACGATCAGGAAACCTTGAGCAAGCTGGCGGAATCCTGCTTGGGCCAGGGTGAGCTGGAACAAGCCCTTGATCATTACCGGCGCTTAGTAAAATTGTGTCCCCAATCTGCAAAAGGGCATACTAACCTCGCCCTAACAGAGGAACGGATGGGAAATTTGCGGGCCGCTGCCGATTCTTACCGGCGGGCGCTCGCTCTGGAGCCTGATTCTCCGGAGGCTCACTGCAAACTGGCCATTGTGCTACGCCAACTGGACGCTCTGCCCGAAGCGCTCAGGCTTGCGGAACACGCCGTGGCCCTCGATCCGGCCCGCTTCGAAACCTACAACACCCTGGGCATTGTGCTCGCTGACATGAAGAACCTGGTGGCGGCGAGTCAAGCTTTCCGGCGTTCTTTCGCCCTTAAACCCGATTCCGCCCTGACCGCCGTGGATCTGGGTTACTTCTTTGTCAAATGCGGCGACATCTCTGCCGCGGCAGAATCGTACCGTTGTGCCATAAGGCTCGATCCCAATCTGTACGTCGCGCATCTCCGCCTAGGAACTGCCCTCGCCCAACTGGGCGATCGAGCGGGAGCCTGGGAGTCTTACCATCGCGCTCGAGCCTTAAGCCCAAGCTCCAGCGAGGTCATCACCTACATGGGACTATTGCATCTTTCCGAGGGCAACTTCGCGCGGGGCTGGGCGGAATATGAATATCGCGAAAGCGTTCGCCGCGCGCGAAGAAGGTTTTCCCAGCCCCAATGGAAGGGTCAGCCCTTGGAAGGCGCCCGCATTTTCCTGCACGCCGATCAAGGCTTAGGGGACGCCTTGCAGTGTGTTCGGTATGTTCCCCTGGTGGCGGCGCGAGGGGGGCAAGTCATCTTAGGCGTCCAGAAAAGGCTGCATCGCCTGCTGGCAAGAAGCGAGGGGGCACGGCAAGTCATCAGCGAGGGCGAAACTCCCTCGGATTTCCATTGGCACTGTCCCCTGCTCAGTCTGCCTCTGGCCTTCGGCACGGAATTGAGCACCATCCCGGCCGAAATTCCATATGTTCATCCGGACCCCGCCCGGGTGAAGGCCTGGGAGCACCGAATGCAAGGGGATTCGCTACGCATCGGGCTGGCCTGGGGTGGTAACCCGAATTATCCTCATGAGCTCTGGCGTTCCATCCCGCTAGAACAGCTCGCGCCTTTGACCAAGCTGGAAAATACAACCTTCTACTCGTTGCAGATGGGCGCGCCAGCCCGCCAAGTGAAGCAGTTGGGACCTCGAGTGCGCTTGATCGATCTCCAGGACGAGCAAAAGGACTTTGCCGAGACGGCAGCAATTGCCGCCAATCTCGACCTGGTAATTTCCATAGACACTTCCGTGGCCCATCTCGCCGGGGCCATGGGCAAGCCCGTCTGGATCCTGTTAAACAATTCGCCGGATTGGCGTTGGTTGCTTGAGCGCGAGGACAGCCCCTGGTACCCAACGGCCCGCCTGTTTCGCCAAGCGACGTTTGGGAATTGGCAGGACGTGGTGACCCGCGTCGAGGAGGAACTGCGCGAGCTCGCAGCGAGAACTGCCGTCGAGGTACGAGACAGAGGCCCATGAAGGTGAAGAAATGAACAAGCTGAATGTGGCCTCGCTTTTCCCTGGATGAGCAAGCGTAGCGCAGATCCGCCAGCGCCGTAGGCGCCTTGGAGTGCGGTAGCTTCAGCTACCGCCTTTTCCGGATCAAGATTTAGAGGCGAAATGGCTGCGGCGTGAGCTAAAGGCGGTCGGCGCTGCCGCTCCACGGAGGACACGGAGGTGGCTCGCGTGCGGCAGCACTGAAATCACACCTGCAGAAGACCGTTGGGACGGCGGTGCTACCCTTTGAGCTACATCAATGGGCACTACGCAAGGAGTGCATTGAGTGCACCAGACGCGCCGCGGAACGGAGAACTCGACTCGGCAGGTGGATGACAAATGCCAAACTTCGCCGGAGGGCATCGTGCCCGGGCTCGCGCCCCCACACCGGAACCTCGGGCCGCACCAACAGCAGTGCCCCGATCATGATGGTCATTACCACCAGGAATTGAATGAAGAAGAACATGAGGGCAATCCGGATGATGACTTCCATGCGAGCCTCCCTACCGGTCGGCGCCCGCGATTGCGACGGCCTTTGCGCCGGGCTCGGCGTTCAGCCCTCTAATCGGCTGGTGAGTTGGGGTGCATGAAGGTTTCTTAGAACTGAGCGTGCAAAAACGAGGTCCTCAATGACTTAGGGCGGTGACCTTTCGCAGGCCCGTAGGGCGACGGGAGTGGAGCGCGGACGCCACGTTCACCGGGCCCTGAACCTTCACGACGGTCTGCGGATTTTCGCCGCCGCTGGGAACACACCGGGTGTGGAAACAGGGCCGCTTGGAGGAAGGCTCATCTTCGGAGCGGTCCGCCGCGATGCCTGGCACACGTGGAGGGTGCCCCTTACGCTCGCAAGACTCGCCCTTGTAGCGACAGAAACAGTCCGCGGCAGGGGCGACATTCAACCCCTCCACTTAGGAGGCCTCGTCCAGGAGGAACGCTTCGCGTTCTGCGGCCTGCCGTTTTCGATCCTGCTGGCGGGAATCGTCGGGCTCATCGTCGGGAATGCCAAAGGGGGCTTGAAGCGACAGCAAGAGTGTTGGCTGATGTGATTCAAAAAGCTCCGCTTCCTCATCCGATTCAAGGAGTTCGTGGTAATGGCACATCGGGTGTCCCGCTGAGGGGGCGGGGAAAACGCAGCCTTTTACCGAGCACCGCGGCGATTGATGTGGGACAAGCGTGGCCGAGGCTGGCTTTTCCGGCACGGGAGCCGCGGGCAAGGTTGACGCCTCAGGCACGGCAGAGACGGGAGCCAGGCATGGCTGGGTGGCGAATGCGCCGCAAGGCTCGGACGAGGGCCGGGGGGGAATATTCACGTGCGGAGGCAACGGGTAGATAGGATTAGACATATAGTATGGTCCTCTTTTTGGTTATAGGATTATGAAATCCGTGACAGCAAAAAATCCTCGAGAAAAAAAGTGGCCAAACCAGGGAAAGCATTGTGGATAAGTCGATACAGTCCAAATATGGGCGAGACAAGCCAAACCTTGCGGCCGGACGGAAAGCAGGGAGCCCGCTTGATTTTTTGTCTGGACTTTGTTTTGTGTTACCCCAAGATTGACAGGACGTGGTATGATAGGCGGCGTTATAGCCCAAATTTGCCGAGCACCCTAGCCGAGAAATCGCCAGCAGAGAGTAGGCCACGCCGAAAAAAGGCCAATGCAGATGGGGCTGGGGAGCGCCGCCTAGGGGGGAAATCGCGAGGGAGCCATTGCTGGGGAAGGTGCGAGTCTGGCTTGAGCACCTCGCCCCAGGGGAGCCCGGGAGATTTGGTTCTGCGGAAGCCCGCGCAGCGGGACGAGTAGACAAAAATCGAGGAATATGATCTCGACCACTTACCTTACGAGTATCGTTCAAGTTGAGTTACCTCTTCAGGGACAGCTTCCTCAGATCAGGGGGATCGGAGGGGAAGAGATGCTCACCCGAGGGGTGGGCGAGCGCCAGCGGGGCTGGGGTTTGGCCGAGGAGGATCCTCGCCAAGACCCTGCGAGCCGGCCAGAAAATTCTAGGCTAGAATCGGAAATTGTCAAGAACTATTTTTAAAAGGGAGGTACGCTCGCATGGAAGCCATGACTGCAGCAAAAGTTGTTCGCAGGGTTCGAAAGCGAATCGAGGTAAGCCAAGAGGGCTTGGCTCGATTGCTGAATGCCACCAAAGGAGCGGTCCAGCACTGGGAAAGGGGACGCAATAATCCCGACTTGGCGCGGCTCAATGCCCTGCGGCAGCTTTGCCCGCCAGGAGCGGAGCGCAAGGATTTAGATACGCTCATTAAGCAAACCCAGTCCCGGCTTGCGCCTTTGCCGAATATCAAACCCGGGGAACTGGGAAAGGGCGGTGAAGCAGGGGGGACGACGATCGGGATCCCCGGCGGCAGCTTCATCTATCTTCGCCGCGAGAATCACAAATTGCAGCGCCAAGTGACGCGCCTGGAGGCGTTGGTTCAGCGCCGGACCGAGCAACTCCGGATCCTTGAGGATCTCGCCACCGAACTGCAACGCGAGATGGCCAAGCTCAAGGCGAGTCAGGGAGCTGCTCCGGCGGCTGCGCCCAGCACCGCGGCGCCCGCGCAAGGATGACCTCCTGCGGCACAACGGAATACCGGAGATTGCCCAAAGTTTCCCCCCGGCCGCGCCAAGGGTGTGGTGTCGACGCAGCCTAGCGGGTTTTGAATTTTCACTTCCGGGCGGTTGAGCGCACCCACCATATACCTGCGGGGCCTGCCCACACGAAGGCCTTCCCGGAGGGGAAGGCCTTGAAAGCCAGCCCGTGGTGTCCGCAGAAGCCCTGCGGGGCGACCTGCCCGGGAACCGTGTCCCCAGAGGCCGATCCTACCAAACTCAATCCCGGGAAGAGCCATGTGAGCTCTTGAGCACGAGGTATAGCGAAACCCGGGACATTGCCTGCACGGGTTTGTATGGAAATGCTCGTGTGGACCGCAATTAAGATTTCCCCAGTTGCACCACACGAACCGAGAGCATGATCGGCGCAGCATTCACATCCTTCTCCCGCCCCAGCATTTCCAGAAAGGCGATAGCTTCGGTTAGAAGTTGGTAAGCATCTTCGCGCTCGCGCAATTCCAACAATAAGCCAAAGGCCTGCCTTGCCATTTTTTGCGTAGTCCTGGGCTTGGCTTTCATAGGTAACATTTCCCCTTTCCCCGGTTTGACCCCACGACCCGCAGGGGAGAGGTGGAGGGCAATTTCAAGTCCCCAAACCTGAAACTGCATTGCAACCATCTCCTCTCTTCCTCTTTGCCCCCGTACCCGTGAATCTGCCCCGAGGTTTGCGGGCCGGATGGGGACCTTATTTTCAATTACCTTTTATGCTGTTGAGAACTGGGAAGTCAACAATCTTGTTGATGTGCCATGGTTAAAGAAACTATCTCGCCACTGCTGGCGGCCCCTGCCCGGGGAATCACCGTACCGGTAGTGGCGCAGTTTGAAATTAGCTAGCAGGGCGGACTGGTCAATCTCCAGCGTGGGCGTTTTTGGTTCCGAATAATAATCTGGTCCGCAAGAAACCGCGCCGTTGGCGAGTTCAGATGGATTCCAGCTAAAGTTGGTGCGGTGAACCCTTACCGTGATAAGGATCAGGCCAGGCTGACCTTGAAAACCACGGCGTAATCGGAGTCCGGCTTGTTGCGGGGCGGTTCGATGCTCAAGCCCTCCGCGGTCTGCTGCCAACGCAGGGTTACCGGCGAACCCAGCAGCTCAACGCGCGCCACTTTTCCGGGCGGAGGGGATGCTGCCGTCCCCAGCGCGCGAAGAAGCAAAGCCTCTTCCGGCCAGCCGAGGGCGATGGCGTAAACCACGGTGTTCGCCTTGTTGCGGGTGTAGCGGATGTCGTGCGCGCCGAAGGGAGCCGTTAGATTGCCATTCACGGTGGCCGCCGTCAGGTGTGGCCCCTCGCCGAAGACCGACCAAGGGCGGGTGGAGTAGATGGCTTCGGCATTGATTCTGAACCATTCCCCGAGGCGGTCGAGAATCAGGCGCTCCTTGGAATCAAGGGTGCCGTCGGGCTTGCCGGGAATGTTGAGCAGGAACGTGCCGTTCTTGCTCACCGTATCGACCAGCCAATGAACAATTTCGCGCGGGGGCATATAACCCCCATATTCGCCCGGAGCGTCGAACAGGGCGCGCAGATAATGCCAATCGCCGATACAGGTTTCGGACTGCCAGGGATAGGGCAGAATCGAGTCAGCCCGGCCGCGTTCGTAATCGGCCACCACGGATTTGGCCAACTTCGCAGGGACGCGCTTGACGTTGATGACCCCACCCATTTTCCCGCCGTTCAGGCTCAGGCTGCGATTGTAGTAATAGGCGCCCATGTTCATTCCCCCCCAGCCCAGAGGGAACACGGTCGTATCGAAATACAAGAGGTCAGGGTTGTGCTGGTCCACCAGGTCGCGCGTGCGGTCGTAAAAGTCTTTGACGTAGGAAACATGGGGCAGAGCGTCCGGGGGATGCTTGGGACCATAGAGACGCTGCGGATCAAGACCCTCCCACCACTGACCGCGGCCGTCGGCCAAGGTCAGGTGACCGTCGTAAGGGATCCCGGCTAATGGACCGGTGGGGTCGGCGCCATGGGCATCCTGGAAGAAGTTCCAGTTGAAGGCCTGGTGAACAGTTACGCCGAAGGGTAACTGGCGCCGGCGCGCTTCGGCCGCCCAGGTTCCAATCACGTCGCGGTGCGGGCCCACGTTGACCGCATTCCAGGGGTGATGCTGGGAATTCCAGGTGTCAAAACCATCGTGATGATTGGCGGCAGCGACGAAAAAGCGCGCGCCGGCGCGGACGTAAAGATCCATTAATTCCGCGGGCTGCCAATTCAAAAGCGTCCATTGCGCGCAAAGGTCTTTGTAACCGAAGCGTGAGGGGGGACCATAGTGGGCGAGATGAAAGTCGTATTGTTTGCTCCCCTGGAGGTACATGTAGTGCGCGTACCAGTCGCCGTCTTCCGGTACACACTGCGGGGTCCAGTGATTCCAGATGCCGAACTTGGCGTCGCGATACCATTCCGGGCAATCGTACTGGAGCAGCGATTCCCAGGTGGGCTGATAAGGTCCTTCCCCCGCCAGGTTGGGGATGGGGGACTCCATTGGCACACCGTCATGGGATCCCCCCGGGACGGGCAGATCGGGCGGGCGGGGCCAGCTCTTGAGGTCCCAGGGTTGGTCATGCAGCCGTTCGGAGACGATTTTGCCGTTGTGCAGGGCGTAGAAGACGCGCTTGCTCTCGGGCATGGCGCAAAAGTGGGCGTAGTCCTGGGTGTAATGATCAAACTCATCCGCCGGAGCCGGAACGGATGGCGGGGAAGCAGCGGCAACCAACGTAGGGCTGGATAATGGCAAGAAAGCCGAGCCGGCGGCAAGGCCGCCGAGAAGGAAATTCCTCCGGCGCATAGCGATAGATCCCCTCTCACGTCGCCCGCATCCTTGTAGCGAATGCTGCGGCGGCATGGTTGATACTACAAGCAGGCAATAAAATCAAAAGATAATCTTTTCCTGGGTCTGAGCTATGACCCCGCGGAGGGCGTCTTCGATGAATTTCGAGAGGTCGCCCTTTTTCATGCCCCGAGCGCCCAGAAAGGTGCGCAGGGCGAGATCGGCCTCCTTCGAGACCTTGATGTTCCCATCAAATTGACAATTGTCCGCCCTGCCGTTATAATTTGGTTACGACCGTCAAGGGCGAGTGTGTCAACGGATGCGATGTCTGGGCCCTCACACGAGAGGGTTGCTGAAGTATGTATAATGCTGAGGACAGTCGCGGTGGCTCCATGAGCTTTCCTCGGAACATCTGGGATTGGGTCCGGCGGCAGTTTATCGACGAGGTTCCGGAGGGTGATGCCCTTTGTGAGTTCGACTGCCGCAAATTGCAGTGCCTGGAAGGGGAATGGGAGACCTGTCCGCGCCGCTTGCAGCATGCGGCAGGGGAGTTGATGCCCTTGAACAAACCCGCTCCAGAGACGGTGGCGGTATCAACGCCTGCGAATAAGCCAACGTCAGAGACGGTGGCCGAACCAACGCCTGCCAACAAAACAGCTTCAGGGACCGTAGCGGAACCGACGCCTGCGGATAACCTCGATCCGGGACCAGAGAAACCCTAATGGGTTGCGCACCTGCAAACTTGCCGCAAGACGGCTCTCACCACACCATTTCCACCCCTCGTCGGCCGCGCGATGGAAGTCTTAGATAAGGTTAGAAGTGAAACCCCAGTTCCACCGTAAAGGTTCGCGGCGTCACGTAGTGGGTCCCGCTGAAAGTGGAAATAAAATTGTAGAGGGCCTCTTTGTTCATCAAATTGATGGCAGAAAGGCGGAGGCTCCATTTGTGCTTGTCGCCGTTGAAGAGGTTGTCATCACCCACTGAGAGGTCGAAGAGGCTGCGGGGCGCGATGCGGGGTGGGTTGTGATCGTCGTTTTCGGTGCCTGCCGCCGGTATCTTCACCAGGGAAGACTTGTACTCGGATGCCGGGCACAGGTCAGTTGGACTGATGGGAGTGGTGGGGGTCGCAAACACGCCGTTACAAGAGAGTCCAGCCTGGAACTGTTGATCCGGCGTGATAATCGACGCATCCACGATGGAGTTGGTCCCGCCCGGCCCATTCGCGCAATTGCCGCCCGCGCACGGCAGGGGGCCTGCCACCAGACCGCTATCGTAACGCCAGTTGAAGCCCACCCAGGGGCCGCGCTTAAAGGGCTGGTATTGCATGTGAGTCGTCTCGTTAAAGTGCTCGTCGTGGTCAATCCGGAACACTTCGCTCCCTGTCGGCGTTGAGCCGATGCCGCTAACCTGCGGTTCAAAGAAGCGAGCTGCCACGCTCGACATCACGATATACGCCGTGAAGCCATGAGTGTTGGGGACGCTGGCGCGGATGGCGTATCCGGGGATTTTCGATTTGGCCCACTCGATGGGAAACGTGATCGGGGAGTTGCCCAGCACGCTGAAGTCAAAGGCCTTTTGCGTGTATTTCCAGATGTATTCGCCGTCCACCACCAAGTGACTTCCAAAGGCTTGTTGCAGACCGGCGTGGAACTCATTGCGGGTAGAGGGGCTCAGCGGTGTGGTGCTAACGCATGGACTGACGGTCGACGACATGATCGCATTGATCACGGGATCGGTGCATCCATTACTCGCCAAGATCAGGTTCTCGTTGAACGGCGTTTCCATCGTGCGAGCATACGAAACTCGCAGCACAGTATTGGTTTTCTTAACGTTGTAAGCGACACCCACGCGTGGCTCCGCTTGGCGGGCAATCGAGATGCCATTATATAAGTCGCCGCGCAGGCCAAGATTGAAGTTCCAGTTGTTTTTCGTGATTGAGTCTTGAACGAAGAGGGCCAGCTCTTTAATGTCGGAGCTAACATTATAAGCGTACACGCCGCTGGTTTTATTCGGGCAACCGTCGGAGGCGGGCAGTGGCGCCGTTCGAGTCAAGTCATAGCAGCTCAGGATGGGTACAAAACCCGGATTCGCCTGGAGCGTCCCCGTGCAATTCGCCGGATTGGTCAGCCCCGGATTTGTATCCGGACTCCCATTAGCATTCAAACAAGGAGCATTCAGGGTCGGGTCGACCACCCCGAAGCTGTCGTCTTCCGTCAGAAATGTGTGCTGAAATACCACTCCTGCTTTAATGTTGTTAGGGCCTTTCGCGTAAGCAATCTCGGCGCGAGCGCCGGCATTGGTCAGTGTACGATCCTGACCAATGGTCTGGAGTTGAAGATCCGGTTGCAGGTCGGCAAAAGGATCGCCGCTCGGGTAGTAATGGTATCCATCACGGCGCATCCAGGCCCCATACGTGAACACCGTGTGGTTATTGGCCAGGCGCGTCCAAGTCGGCGCAAGATCAACCGTCTTGACCTGCGAGCGTTGATCGGTGGGTCCCACCGGCAGGCCGCCAGGACCCAGGCCTCCGTTGTCAACCACGAGTCCGGACCACGCCGTAGCGTCTTGGGCGTCGTAAGAATTGGGCGTCTGGAACCAGGAGCGCGTAAACTGGAAGTTCACGTTGACCGAGTCCTTTTCCGCAGGCTTAAAGTCGACGCGGTCGAACAGGTTCTCTTCATTTCCCCGATTGTGCATGACGTTAAATTCCGGCCCATCCAGAAATCGCGTGGTATTCAACCCATTGGCGGCGATGAAGTTACCCCAGCTTTTTCCACCGTAACCGAAATTAAATCCAGTATTCGAAGTCCCAAAGGTTCCGTAAGAAGTCGTCACATTGCCATGCGGCTGAGTCTCCCCCAGGCCTGAACGTGTGGTCGCCACAATCACCACGCTGGTCTTGCCCCCATACTCCGCAGGAGGCGCACCCTCGATCACTTCCAACGACTGCACGGCATCTTCCGGGAGCTGATTCGAGAAGACTTTACTTTGTTGATCGGTGATCGGCTGGCCATCAACGGAAAAGGAATTGGAAGC
>Ga0326728_10004105_pt1 | contig 43796 bp, 37 predicted proteins | sample MB3enrmetagenome_FD_207602 | JGI IMG/M metagenome (GOLD analysis project Ga0326728, IMG submission 207602) | Lab enriched peat soil microbial communities from McLean, Ithaca, NY, United States - MB31MN | ecosystem: Environmental > Terrestrial > Soil > Wetlands > Peat | place: USA: New York...
CCGCCCATCGCGCGGCTGTCTCCGGACCAGGCCATCTATCACTTCATTTCCGGCTACACCAGCAAGATCGCCGGCACCGAAATCGGCCTGGGCAAGGAACCGGAAGTCACCTTCAGCACGTGCTTCGGCGGCCCGTTCATGGTCCATCGTCCGTACACCTACGCCGAGATGCTGAAAGCCCGGCTGCTGCGCACCGGCGCCACCTGCTGGCTGGTGAACACCGGTTGGACCGGCGGGCCCTTCGGCGTCGGCAACCGCATCAGCATTCGCCACACCCGCGCGCTGCTCGACGCCGCCCTCTCCGGAAGACTGGACGCCGTGGAGTATCGTCCCGACCCGGTCTTCGGTTTCGAAGTCCCCACCGAGTGCGCCGGCATCCCCGCGCAGATCCTGGACCCGGCCGCCTCCTGGCCGAATCGCGAAGAATACGACCAGAAGTACGCCTCGCTGGCCGCGCGGTTCATCGAGAATTTCAAACTGATGAGCGACGGTTGCCCGCCGGGCGTTTTGCAGGCCGGCCCCAAGCTCGTGCCGGGCGTCTGAGAACCGGGCGGGAGGCGGCGGCCTCCCGCCGCGCCCGCTACCACCCGCCCCGGCCGCCGCGCCGTCCCTTGACGGTTTGGGATGGGTCCGCGCGGCGAAACGTCAGGGTCACGTCCACCGTGCGGGCCTTCTCGTTCCGCTTGGCCTCCGCTTGCGTCGCGCCGAGATTGTCGAACATCCCGTCTTCCCGCACGCGCTTCAGGAAGAAGTCCGGGTAGTCCGGGTCGAACGGGCTGTCTTCCTTCAGCGTCCAGATCCTCCGCATCTCGGCTTCGGCAACCAGGTCCAGGCCCTGGATACGCAGCTCGCCCATCTTGTAGATCTCGCCGGCATCCACGGTAACGGTCACGTCCACGGTCTTCTTAGCGTCGTCAATGGCGCGGCTGGTCGCCACCGTGGCGTTCAGGTACCCGGCATGCGTCAGCGCCGCGCGGATGCGCTCCAGGCCCTCGCCGACGCGGTCGAAGTTGGCGATGTCGCCCGGCTTGAAATCGCCCGCGCGCAGCAGGCCGCCGGGATCCAGCGGCGGATGGCCGGCGATCTCCACCTTGCCCAGCGAGTACACCGCGCCTTCGTCCACCGTCACCGTCACCTTCAGGCCCTGCACGTCGGCAACGGATTCCGCGCGCAGTTTGGGGAACTCGACGCGGATGCGCCCGCGGGCTTCGTACAGCCGGCGGACGCTGGAATCCAGCAGCAAGCGGAAGTTGGCTTCCATCCAGGGCGTGCCGATGGCCACCGGCCAGATGGCTTCCTGCAGCAGCCGCTCCGACACCACCTGGTTGCCTTCGAACGCGACCCGCGCCACCACCGGACGCGGGCCCGCCGGGCGGAAGACCACGGCCAGTTCCCCGGGCGCGAACTGCGCCACTTCCCCGGCCACTTTGGGCGCCTTCCCGTCCGCCCCGGCGCGGGCCGCCAGGTACTCCTGAAGCCACCCGGCATACCGCTCCACGACCAGCTTGGTGGCCGGCGTTTTGGCGGCCGAGAACAGCGGATCGCGATCCCGCAGCACCCGTTCCAGGTCCGCCGCGGGCGCTCCCAGGTTCTCGAAACGGATGGGAAACACCGGCATGGCTTCGGCCACCCGGAAGGTGGCCACATACGCCTTCCCGGTTCCGTCCGGCTCGAAGGCGTAGCCCACGGATTCGAACGCGCCGGTGGCCATCAACCGCTCGCGCGCCGTTTCGAAATCGCGCCGCCCCGCCAAATCGCCGGCTTTGAGCCCCGCCACCGCCAGTACCTGTTCGGCGGTGTAGTTGGAGTTACCCTCGACCTTGAGGGTGGCGATGGGCCACTTGTCCGGCTGCGGCGGGGCCGCGGCCTTCTGTGGAGCCCTGGCTTGCGGGAAGCCCGCCGCCGCCCCCAGCAGCGCGAGGATCGCCACGCGTTTCATACTTCCATGGTAGACCGGCGGCGCCCTCCCACACCTCAACGGGTAGAATAGAAAACGTGCCCTACGATCTCATCGTCATCGGGAGTGGTCCGGGCGGCTACTCCGCGGCTATCCGCGCCAGCCAATACGGATTGCGGACCGCGCTGGTCGAGAAACAACCGCGCCTGGGCGGCACCTGCCTGCTGGTGGGCTGCATCCCCACCAAGGCGCTGCTGCACACCGCGAGCGTCTGGGACCGCTTCGTACACTGTGAACGGGAAGGTATCCACTGCGAGAACCCGCGCCTCGATTACCCCAAGGTCAAGGAGCGCAAGGACGCCATCGTCGGCCAGCATTCCAAGGGCATCGAGATGCTCTTGAAGCGCGCCAAAGTCGAGCGCATCCAGGGCTACGCCACGCTGCTGGGCGGCGGCAGGGTCGAGGTGGCCTCCGAATCCGGCGCGCAAACCATGGACGCCCGTAACGTCATCGTCGCCACGGGTTCCGGGGCGCGCATGCTTCCGGGCCTCGCGCCCGACCCCGAGTTCATCCTCAGTAACGTCGAGATCCTCGACCTCGCCCGCGTGCCCAAGAGCCTCATCGTGATCGGCGCGGGCGCCGTGGGCGTGGAGTTCGCGTCCATTTTCAAGCGCTTCGGCGCGGACGTGACGGTCGTCGAGATGCTGCCGCGCATGGTCCCGGTGGAAGACGAGGACATCTCCAAGGAGCTGGAGCGCTGTTTCCGCAAACAGAAGATCCGCGTGGAGACCGGCGCGCGCGCCGAAAACATCCGCAAGACCGGCTCGGGCGTGGCGCTCACCGTAACCACCAAGGGCGGCCAGCGGGAGGAGTTGGAAGCCGAGAAGTTGCTGGTGGCCGTGGGCCGCCAGCCCAACACCGGAAGCATCGGTCTGGAGAACACCCGGGCCAAACTGGAGGGCGGCTTCATCGTGGTGGACGCCCACCAGCAGACCGCCGAGCCGGGCCTCTACGCCATCGGCGACGTGGTGGCGGGGACCCCGCAACTGGCCCACGTGGCCACGCGCGAGGGCATGATCGCGGCGGCCCACATGGCGGGCAAGCCGGCCGTCCCCATCGACCGCAACCGCATCCCCGGCTGCACCTACACCGAGCCGGGCATCGGCAGCGTGGGCCTCACCGAAGCGCAGGCGCGCGCCGCCGGCCGCCCCGTCAAGGTGGGCCGCTTCCCCTTCGCGGGCAATTCCCGCGCCAGCATTCTGGGCCATCACGAGGGTTTCGTCAAGGTGGTGGCCGACGAACGCTACGGCGAGATTCTGGGCGTCCACATCATCGGCCCGGAGGGTTACGAGCTGATCGCCGAGGCCGTTGCCGCCATCGACGCCGAGGCCACCGTGGACGGCATGATGCAGACCATTCACGCCCATCCCACGCTCTACGAAGCCGTGGGCGAGGCGTTCAACGCGGTTTACGGTCTCGCCATCAATGCCTGAAGCTCGCGTGCGGGAACTCGGGCGCATGGACTACGCCGCGGCGCTGGAGTTGCAGCGCGACCTGGTGGCCCGGCGCAAGCTGGGCCTGGCGGGCGACGTTCTGCTGCTGCTCGAACACCCCCACACCATCACCATGGGACGCAACGGCCGCCGGGAAAACCTGCTGGCGCGCGAGGACGCTCTGGCCCGCGCCGGCATCGCGTTCTACGCGACCGACCGCGGCGGCGACGTCACCTATCACGGTCCCGGCCAACTGGTGGGCTATCCCATCCTGGACCTGCGCGAGTGGAAGCGCGACGTGGGGGCTTACGTGCGCTCGATCGAGCAGGTGCTGATCGATACCCTGGCCGGTTTCGGCATCGCCGCGGGCCGCATTCCCGGGCTTACCGGCGTGTGGGTGGACGGGCGCAAGATCGCCGCCATCGGCGTGCACATCAGCCGCTGGGTGACCTCGCACGGCTTCGCGCTCAACGTTTCGACCGACCTGAGCTACTTCCGGTACATCGTTCCCTGCGGGCTCGCGAGGCCCGTCACATCCATGGCCCAACTGGGTGTCCAGGCCACCCTCGGGGAAGTTTCCCAGCGCCTGGCCAGGCACTTCGAACGCGTGTTTCCGGCCGTGCCGCACGAAAGAGAGAACTGACCATGACCGACGTCGCGATGCCCCAGATGGGCGAAAGCATTGTCGAAGGCACCCTGACCAAGTGGCTCAAGAAGCCCGGCGAGCGCGTGGAACGCGACGAGCCGCTGTTCGAGATCTCCACCGACAAGGTGGATACCGAGATCCCTTCGCCCGCCGCCGGCACGCTCGAGGAAGTGCTGGTCGAGGAGGGCCGGACGGTGGGGATCGGCACCGTGGTGGCGCGCATCGCGGAGGCCGGCGCCGCCGCGCCCGCCGCCGCGCCGCAGCCGGCCGCCGGAGAGGCCGCCCCCGCTTTGCCGCCCCCCGCGCCCGCCGCCGCGCCCGAACTCCTCGGGCCGCTCTCGCCGCTGGTCCGGAAGATGGCGCGCGAGCACAACCTCGATCTCGGCCGCATCCGCGGCACCGGCGCCGGCGGGCGCATCACCAAACAGGACGTGGAAGCGTACCTAAGCCAAGCGCCCGCGCCCGCCGCGCCCGAAGCCCCGCCGCCGCCGTCCGCCGTCCCGGCCCCGACGCGCCTCGAGCCGATGAGCGCCATGCGCATCAAGATCGCCGAGCACATGCTGATGTCCGTGCGCACCTCGCCGCACGTGACCACGGTTCACCGCGTCGACATGACCCGGGTGGCGCGCTTGCGGGAGGCCCACAAAGCCGCCGTGCAGGCCAACTACGGCTTCTCGCTCACCTATCTGCCGTTCATCGCGCGCGCGGCGGTGGTGGCGCTCGGCCAGTATCCGCTGCTGAACGCCTCGCTCGACGGCACGAACATCGTCTATCACGACCAGATCCACCTGGGCATCGCGGTGGCGCTGGAGGGCGGCCTGATCGTGCCGGTGATCCGCGGGGCCGGCGAGAAGAACGTGCTCGGCCTGCAGCACGCCATCGTGGACCTGGCCACGCGCGCCCGCTCGCGCCAGCTCAAGCCCGATGAAGTCGTGGGCGGCACGTTCTCGATCACCAATTTCGGCAGCTTCGGGGGCCTGATGGGCACGCCCATCATCAACCAGCCGCAGGTGGCCATTCTGGGCGTGGGCACGGTGGACAAGACGCCGGTGGCGATCGACGACGCCATCGCCATCCGCCACGTCTGCCATATCTCGCTCAGCTTCGACCACCGCCTGATCGATGGCGCCCTGGCCGACCAGTTTATGACGCGGGTGGGTCAGGCGCTCGAAGGGTGGTCGGAGGAAGTGCTGTAATTTCACGCTGGAGGCCCCATGGAACTGTTGCCGGTTTTCCGCGAAGAAGTCGACCATAACTACTGGGCGCGCGACCACCAACTGCGGGCCTGCGCGCCGCTCGGCGCGGAGCGGTTTCTGCGGCCCGTGGGAGGCAGCTTCCCATCGCTGCGCGACACCCTGGCGCACATGCTGGCGGTGGAGTGGATCTGGCTGGAGCACTGGAAAGGGAGATCTCCCAAGGCGCTGATTCCCGCCAGCGAGTTTCCGTCGGTCGAGACCATGGTGGAACGCTGGGGCGCGGTGGAGCGCGACCTCCGCGAATACCTGGCCGGTTTGGACGAAGCGGCGCTGGCCCGCCCCCTGATCATCGTAAGTACGCGGGGCGAGCAGTGGACCTATCCGCTGTGGCGGATGATGGCGCACCTGCTGAATCACCAGAGTTACCATCGCGGCCAGGTGACCACGCTATTCCGCATGTTGGGGGTCGAGCCTCCGCGGGTCGACTTCCTGGCGGGGTGTGACGTGGGCTTCCGGCATTAGCCCCGCCGCACCTGCCTCGCATTCCGGTGCCCCCGTGTCCCCTTCCGCCGGTTTTCCCCGCTATTAAGTATGAGAGCCCGGCGGAACGCCGCAACTAATTGGGGGGCTGAGGGATGACGGACCGCGCACCGCAGCGCGGTCTGGCGCCCAGTCCCGAAGCGTAGTGACATAACATGCCTGACGCCACTTCCATCGCGATCGTATTAGGTGCCACGGTTGCTTCCAGCCTGCTGGCCCGCCTGTGGCGTGGAATCAAGCGCTGGGCGCTGGCCCGCCGCCTGAGCCGTTCCCTGCGGATGGCAGTCCGCCGGGAGATCGGGCGCGGACCGGACCACGGCTTCTTCATGCGCGCCCGCGCCCCGCGGCCGCTCCCCGGCCCGGGCGACGAAGACATGGCGGCGTAGGGCCTCAGCCTCCCACGCATTCCAGCAGCGCGGCGTGGCTGCGGCGCACGGTGGGCACCTCCACCCGCGTGAACCCCGCATCGGCGGCCGCCTGCAATTCGACGTCGAACTGCGAGGCCGTGACGTGTCCCGACGGTTCGGCCAGCAACAGGCGCGCTCCGGGCTTCGACGCCTGGGCCACCTCGCGGAAGAACCCGGCGGCGGAAGGCATCTCGTGCACCATGGCGAATGCCAGGGTGAAATCCACCGCGCCGGCCAGATCCGCGGCGCCCAGCGAACCGGGCTCCGCCAGGCGCACGTCCAGGCGGTCGAGAAGGCCGGCCTTGGCCGCCCGGCGCCGCAGCCGGCCGAGCATGCGGGGCTGAATGTCGATGGCAATCACCCGCCCCGTTTCGCCCGCCAGGCGCGCCAAGTCCAGGGTGAAAAAGCCCATTCCGGGGCCGGGTTCGAGCACGGTCATGCCCGCGCGGACATACGGGGCCAGCAGTTTGGCCGGCCGGCAGGCGATCTTCCGCAGGGGACTCGCCAGCAGGTAGCCCAGCCACCAGGGGCAGACGCGATGGGAACCGGCGGGATTCGGCATGTTGCGAGGTTACCACGAAGGCGGCGCCTGTAAACGCCGGGCCGTAGACTGTAAACTGTAGTCTGTGGTCAGATTCTGCGTGCTGGGGAGCGGGAGTTCGGGAAATGCGGCGCTGCTGGCCACCGGCAAGACGCGCATCCTCATCGACGCCGGGCTGAGCATGAAGGAACTGCGGCGGCGGCTGGCGCTGATCGACGAAAAGCTCGAGGATATCGACGCCATCCTTATTACGCACGAACATTCCGACCACGTCTCCGGCCTCCCGGTGCTGGCGCGCAACCTGCGCGCGGCGATGTTCCTATCGCGGCTGACCGAGCCATCCATCGAGTGGGGCGGGCCGCGGCCCGAGCGGATCGAGCTGTTTCAGTCCGGCAGCGGGTTCCAGGTGGGCGATATCGAGGTGCGGAGTTTCGGAGTGCCGCACGATGCCGTGGACCCGGTGGGTTTCGCCTTCGCGGCCGGGGGCGTGCGCATCGCCGTCGCCACCGACCTGGGCTACGTTCCCGAATCCATCAAGTTCCACTTGAAGCGCACGGACCTGCTGCTGCTCGAGGCCAACCATGACCTCGATATGCTGAAGGTGGGACCTTATCCGTGGGCGGTCAAGCAGCGGGTGATGAGCCGCGTGGGCCATTTGTCGAACGCCGCGATGGCGGAGTTTCTGATCGAGGATTTGGATTCGTCGACGCACCAGCTCGTTCTGGGGCACCTGAGCGAGCACAACAACCATCCGGCCATCGTCGAGATGGTGGCCAGGCAATCGCTCGAGCAGCGCGGCTTGCCCACCAGGCTGGTCATCGCCAAGCACCAGGAGCCTTCGGAAGTTTTTTTATTTTGACGCAGGAGCGACTATGATTGCCCGATATACGCGGCCCGCCATGGGCCAGATCTGGAGCGAACGGAACAAGTTCCAGCAGTGGCTGGAGGTGGAGCTGGCGGCGTCGGACACGCTGGCGGGACTGGGAGTGGTGCCGCCCGAGGCCGCGGACCTGCTGCGCCAGCACGCTTCCTTCGACATCGCCAGAATCGGCGAGATCGAAAGAGAGGTGAAGCACGACGTCATCGCCTTCACCACCGCGGTGGCCGAAAGCATGGCCAAGGCGGGCCACGCCGAAGCCTCGCGCTGGCTGCACTTCGGCCTGACTTCCAACGACGTGGTGGATTCGGCACAGGCGCTGGTGCTCGGCCAGGCCTCGGCCCTGCTGCTGGCCGGGTTGCAGGAGCTGCGCGTGGTGTTGAAGCGGCGCGCCCTGGAATTCCGCCACGCGGTGCAGATCGGCCGCACCCATGGCGTGCATGCCGAGCCCATCACTTTCGGGTTGAAACTGGCCATCTGGTACGAGGAGGCGGGACGCAACCTGAGGCGCCTGAGCGCGGCCGCCGAAGACCTGCGGGTGGGGAAGATCTCGGGCGCCGTGGGCACCTTCGCGCACATCGGGCCGGAAGCCGAGGAGCTGATCTGCGCGCGGCTGGACCTGAAGCCCGCGCCGGTGGCCTCGCAGGTGATCCAGCGCGACCGGCACGCGGCCTTCGTGGCGGCGCTGGCCATGGCCGCGGCGCTGTGCGAGAAGATCGCCCTCGAGGTGCGGCACCTGCAACGCACCGAGGTGCGCGAGGCGGAGGAGTATTTCGCGCGCGGCCAGAAGGGCAGCTCGGCCATGCCGCACAAACGCAATCCGGTGACCTGCGAACAGATCTGCGGCCTGGCGCGGGTGGTGCGGGCCAACACCGTGGCGGCCTTCGAGGACATCGCCCTGTGGCACGAGCGGGACATCTCGCATTCCTCGGTGGAACGCGTGATCCTGCCGGATTCCACCATCCTGGCGGACTACCTCATCGACAAGACCACGCGCCTGGTGGACACGCTCCTGGTGTATCCCGAGCGCATGAAGCGCAACCTGGAGACGACCCGCGGCCTGGTGTTCTCCGGACAGTTGCTGCTGGACCTGGCAGCCGCCGGAATGCTGCGCGAGCAGGCATACCAAGCGGTGCAGACCCACGCCATGCGCGCCTGGGAGGAGGAAGGCGACTTCCGCGCCGCCATCGAAGCGGACCCGGAGATCGGCGCGGTGCTGGGGCCGGAGGGGATCGCCAGTGCCTTCTCGCTCGACCGCCAACTGCGCAACGTGGACGGGATTTTCGACCGGGTGTTCGGGGAGTAGCGCGAGGGCCGGCGGACCCGCGCCGCCCTGGATCTCCGGCCGCGTGGTTTGGCGCCATTCCGGGCCGCTCGCTCACGCTCGCGGTTCCGTGCGGAACCGCGAGCGGGGTACCCACTTGGGGTCCCGAGCGGCGGGCGGTCATGGCCCTAGATCACGTGGTAATAGCCGTCGCGTTCGAGCAACTCGACGGGAATCCCGAATAGCGCGCCGAGGACGCCGGCATCCAGGACTTCGCGCTTGGGTCCGTCGCAGTATACGCGGCCCCCCCGGATCAGCGCCACGCGGCCGATTTCGGGGACGATGTCGGAGAGGTGGTGCGTCACCAGGATCAGGCTGATGCCGGCGCGGGCGAGCATGCGGAGGGATTCGCGCAGGTCGTGCGTGGCGCGCAGGTCCAGGCTGGTGGTGGGTTCGTCGAGCACCAGGGCCTGCGGCCGGTGGACCAGGGCGCGCGCAATCAGAATGCGGCGCGCCTCGCCGCTCGACATTTCGTCGGTGTTGCGCGAAGCCAGATGGCGGATCTCCAGCATCTTCAGAACCACGCGGGCTTGCCGCTCCATTTCGGGCGTGACATGGTGGTTGGGCCAGATGCCCACGCTGCCAAAAAAGCCCGAGAGCACGATCTCGAAGCCCGAGTAGGCGCGCGTGCACATCTCCATCCAGTCGTTGGACACGATGCCAAGCTGGTTGCGCAGCTCGAAGAGGTTCCACACGTCGCGGCCCATGATGCGCAGGTGCCACGGTTCGTCCTTGAGGCGCGGGTACAACTCGCGGGAGATCAGTTTGATCAGCGTGGACTTGCCGCTTCCGTTGGGGCCGAGGATGGCCAGGTGCTGGCCCTGCGGCACCTTGAGCGTGACGCCGTGCAGCACCACCCGGGAGCCGCGCTGCACGGTGACGTTGTGGAAATCGATCAGCGGGACGGGCATGGACTTCTCATTCTACCCGGCGGCGGCCGGGCGGGCGGTAGTGTGGGGCAGGCTGGCATCCCGCCCCGCATAAAACCGTCGCGGGGCGGAAAGGAAACGGAGTGGCTCACTCGTAGCGCAGCGCGGCCAGCGGGTCGATGGTGGCGGCGCGGCGGGCCGGGACGTACGAGGCCACGAGCGGCACCGCCAGCACGAGCGCGGCCACGGCCGCGTAGGTGGCGGCATCGGCGGCGCGGACGCCGTACAGCCAGCTTTCGAGCGCGCGTGTCGAGGCCAGCGCGGCGGGAATGCCGGCGCAGATCCCCAGCACCACCGGCCACATGCCGCCCGCGAGCACCAGCTTCAGCACCGCCGCGCGCTCGGCGCCCAGGGCCATGCGGATGCCGATCTCGCGCGTGCGCAGACTGACCGAATAGGCCACCACGCCGTAGATTCCCACCATAGCGAGCAGCAGGGCAATCGAGGCCAGCGCGCCCAGCAGGGTGGCCTGGAAGCGCCGCGGGGCCACCTGGCCGTCCAGGATCTTCTCCATCGTCAGCACGCGGCTGAGCGGCTGTTGGGGGTCGATGGCGCGCAGCTCGGCGCGCACCCGGCTGACCAGCGCCGCGGGTTCGGCGCGGGCGCGGACGGCCACATCCAGGAAAATGCCGGGCGCTTGCGCGAAGGGCAGGTAGATCTCTTCGTCGGCCTGGGCGTCGAGCGCCTGGTTCTTCACATCGGCGGCGACACCCACAATGGTGGCGGATTTCGCGGGTCCAAACCGCAGCGTGCGGCCCACCGCGTCCTGGTTCGGAAAGTACTTGCGCGCGAAGGCCTGGTTGACGATGGTGACATCTCCGCGCGCGCTATCGGCGGGCTCGAAGGCGCGGCCGGCCGGCATGGCGATACCCATGGTCCGGAAATAGGCCGGGGTGATGGAGCGGCAGAAAACGCGCCGGTCGTCCGACGACGGGCCGGTGGTGAACTGTACGCTGAGGAGGAAGTTGTACGCCAGCGGGAGCGAGTTGGTGATGGCGGCCGATTCCACCTCGGGGAGCGCGTCGAGGCGTTGCAGAAAACGGTCCACGAAGGCGGCTTGCAGTGCCTTCGTGCCGTAGTTTTTCTCGGGCAGAACGATCTGCGCGGTGAGCAGTTGTTGCGGGCGATAGCCCGGATCGACCGCGCGCAGCAGCAGGAAACTGCGCAGCAGCAGGCCGGTCGAGATGAGCAGCACGAAGGTCGCGGCCACCTGCGCCCCCACCAGCGCGCCGCGGAATGCCGTGCCGCGGCGGGAACGATGCGACAGCGCGCCGCCATCCTTGAGGCCATCCTGGAAATTGGCGCGCGAGAATTGCCAGGCGGGGAAGATGCCCGCCAGCAGGCCGGCCAGCAGCGCCAGCGCCAGGCTGAACGGGAAGACCACGGGCGACGGGCGGAGCGAATCCATGCGCGGCAGCGTGCCGGGATAGAGGCCCACCAGCGCTCGCACCAGCCAGCCCGAAAGCAGCAGCCCGGCGGCGCCGCCAATGACCGCGAGCGCCACCGATTCGGTGAGCACCTGCCGCACGATCCGCGCGCGCGATGCGCCCAGCGCCGCCCGCACCACCAGTTCCTTCCGCCGCCCGGAAATGTGGGCGAGCGTGAGGTTGGCCAGATTGGCTGCCGCGATCAGCAGCACGCAGAAGGTGGCGGCGAACAGGATCAGCAGCATGGGGCGGACCTTGCTGGCGACTTCTTCCCGCAGCGGCACCAGCCGGACGCCCTGCACCGGGCGGCGGCCCTCGACCGGCAGTTTGCGGGCCAGGCTGTCGAGCTCGGCCTGCGCGGCCCCCAGCGGGATTCCGGGCTTGATGCGGCCGATGACATCGGCGCCGCCGCCGCGAAGCACGCCGCGGTAGATGGTCGAGATGGGCGCGTAGAGATCCGGATCTTCGCGCATGGACGCCGCCAGAATGCGGACGCCGGGCGGCATGACGCCAATGACGGTGCGCGGCACGCCATCCACCACCACGGCGGCGCCGAGCGCGGATGGAGACGCCCGAAAAAGGCGGCGCCACAGGGCATCGCTCAAGACGACCACGTTGTCGCGGCCGGGCGTGACTTCCTCGGCCGAGAACGCGCGGCCCATGGCCGGGGCAACGCCCAGGGTGGCGAAGAACTCCGCCGATACGGCGGCGGCGTAGAGGCGCTCGGGCTCTCCGGTAGGGGCGGCGATGCTGAAGTTCCAGGCGCGGTAGCAGGCGATGTGCTCGAACGCCGTGTGCGCCTGGCGCCAGCGATCGGCGGTGGTGTTCCAGGTCAGTCCCCGGCCGGCGGGATCGAGACGGCCGCGGGCGTCCACGCCGGCGCTCCAGATCTGCACCAGGCGGTCCGGCCGCGGGTAGGGCAGCGGGCGCAGCACCACGCGGTGAATCAGGCTGAAGATGGCGGTATTGGCGCCGGTGCCCAGGGCCAGGGTCAGCACCGCGGCGGCGGCCAGCACCGGACGCTTGCGCCAGGTGCGCGCGGCGAAGCGGAGATCGGCGGGCAGAAAAGTCATGTTATCTATCTTGGACGCGGCGCGGCGCGAAGGGTCTCCGCCAGCAGCAGGAGAGCCGAGGTGCGCCGCATAGCAAGCTTATGCTACCGGACAGCCGGGCGCAGTTGGACAGAGTGTGGCCAACTGCCGCTCGCATGTTGTTGAATACAAAGACCCGTGCTCAGGGAATTGGCCACAGTGTGGCCAACTCCCGGCTCATTCCAGGGGTTCGGCGGCGGCCGCCCCGCGCTGAGGCGGGCGCGGTTTCTTGGGAGCGCCCACGTAGGCGTAGGGATCTTCCGGCTCGGGCTCCGGCCTTTTCTTGATGCGTTCAAGGACTTGGCGCATTAATTCCTCCAGGCGGCTGCGTTCGGAATCCTGTTCCATCGACCGGCCCTCCCGGACACCATGATAGCGCCGCGCGCTGAGGCGCCCTACCGCATATAGAACAAACTCAGCCTCGGCAGCCCGGCGCCCTCCAGCAAACTCCGCTCCAGGTACTGCTTCTCCAGCATGGCCAGTTGCTCGGCGGTCATCTTGCCCCGATACGGGCGTAACTGCCGGTCCAGATCCTGCCGCGCCCTCAGCGCAGCCTCCTCGGTCTGCCGCGAGCGCGCTCCGGCCAGCATCTTCTCCTCCAGCACCGTCAGCCGCCGCTCCAGCGATTCCAGGTCCGCGAAATGCTCTTCGGCCGAAGAGGCCAGAGTGCGCAGCGCGGCGGCGGTGTCCTCGAAGCCTTCGGGCAGCGAGGCGGCGTTGCGTTCCAGGTAGGCGCGCAATTCCTCCAGCGAAAACGGCGGCGCGGATTCCTTCCGCTCGCGCGCGGGCGCCGCGCCGGCCATGATCTGCGCCTCGGTGAGCACCGCCTGCGCGCAGAAGGCCAGCGAGTTCACCATCTGCGTTTTCACCTTGCGCGAACGCCACTTCTCGAAGGCCGCGTCGATGCCGCGCAGCACGGCCTCGAGCGGCACCCCGGCGTTCTTCCAACTCTCCACCAGCGCCCAATCCAGCGGCGAGAGCAGGAACATACTGGTGCCCCGCGCGCGCTGAAAGTGCTCCTCGATTTCGGTGAAGTAATTGAAGTAATTGTGGCCTAAATCGGGTGGTTGCGTTCCCATATCATTTGCAGGCCCTCGAGCGTGAGGTGCTCGTCCACGCGTTTCAGGAACCGCGAACCGGCCACGATCATGTGCGCCTGCCCGCCGGTCGCCACGGTCACCGTCTCCGGCCCCATTACTTCGATGATGCGTTCCAGAATGCCGTCGATCATGCCGATGGCGCCGAAGTACAGCCCCGACCTCATGCTGGAGACGGTGTTGGTGCCCACCACCGATTTGGGCGGGCGGAAATCCACCAGCGGCAGGCGCGCGGTCTTGCTGAAGAGCGCGTCGATGGCGATGCCGATGCCCACCGCGATGGCGCCGCCCAGGTATTCCCCGTCCTTCGAGATGACGTCGAAATTGATGGTGGTGCCCAGGTCCACGATCACGCACGGGCCGCCGTACTTGGTGAACCCGGCGACGCCGTTCACCAGGCGGTCGGCGCCCACTTCGTAGGGGTTGTCGTAGCGTATGGCGATCCCCAGGTCGGTTTTCGGCCCCACGAACATGGCCTCGGTGTGGAAATAGCGCCGCGTCATGGCGGCGAGAGTGGCGTTGATGGGCGGCACCACGCTCGAAATAACGATGCCGTCGACCTTTTCGATATCCAGCCCGGCGGGCCCGAAGAGGTTGTGCAGCAGGATGCCCCACTCGTCGGCGGTCTGGTCGTGAACCGTGCGCAGACGCCACTGGCACTTGAGTTCCCGGCCTTCGAATGCGCCGATGGTGATATTGCTGTTTCCCGCGTCAAGAGCCAGCAGCACGCACGCCTCCCGCAATCACCAGGGTATCGGTTCCGTCGTCCTTGCGCAGGATCAGGAACCCTTCGGATGTCACGCCGGCGGTGGTGCCCACGACGGCGCCATCGGGCAGTTCCACCGTGACGCGCCGTCCCGCGGCGTAGCTCGAAGCTTTTGCAAACAGCCGCGGAATGGCTTCCGGCGGCTCGGCGGTGAAGGCGTCCACGGCGTGCAGCAGCGCGATCAGCAAGCCCGTGGGCGAAATCTCGCGGCCGGCGATCATGCGCAGCGAGGTGGCCTCGGCGGCCAGTTCCGCGGGAAACGCGGTCTGACCGACGTTGATGCCGATGCCGCAGATGGCTGCGCCGTCGGCGAGCTGCACCAGGATGCCCGCCACCTTCCTGCCATTGGCCATCACGTCGTTGGGCCAGCGCAGATCGCACGCCACGCCGGTGGATTGCGCGATGGCCTCGGCCGCCGCCAGCCCCAGCGCCAGCGTGAGCACGGGCGCGGGCTTCAGCACCATCGAGCAGTAAATCCCCGCGCCGGCTTCCGAGTGCCAGGAACGGCCGTGGCGGCCCTGCCCGGCGGTCTGCTCGTCCGCCAGCACCACCGCGCCGGTAGGCAGCCCCGCGGCGGCCCGCATGGTGGAATCGAGCTTCGGGTAGTGGACGATGGTGCGGCCGGGGAATTCGGAGCGGAGGCGGTCGAGGTCGATTTTGTGGGGCAGGATGTCATCCTGCGGCCGGTTGGCAACCGGCCCTGCCGACAGTGGGCCAACTTCAGCAGGCGGGTTACAAACCCGCCGCAGGTTAACAACCTGCCCCACAACGGCTTTCCCAGCCAGCTCTTTGTGGGGCTGGTTGGCGTCTTCCAACTCCAACCGGAAGCTGATATCCATGGCGCGCGCCGAATGCGTGATAGCGCCCGCCGACACGAAATCCGCGCCGGTTTCGGCGTACGCCCGCACGTTCGACAGATCGATGCCGCCCGACAGCTCCACCTTGGCGCGGCCGCCGATTTCGCGCACCCACTCGCGCGCCTCCTCGGGCGTGAGATTGTCGAGCAGCAGGTGTTTCGCGCCTGCCGCCAGCGCTTCCCGCAATTCCTCCCGCGTGCGAACTTCGATTTCGATGGGCAACCCCGCGCCGCGCGCGCTCTCGAGGGCCTGCCGCACGCCGCCCGCTGCGGCGATGTGGTTGTTCTTGATGAGGACCGCGTCGAACAGCCCCATGCGGTGGTTGGTGACGCCGCCCGCCGCGGCCGCCCGCTTCTCCAGCAGGCGCAATCCGGGAGTAGTCTTGCGCGTATCCAGCACGCGGCAGCCGGTGCCTTCCACCGCATCGGCGAAGGCGCGCGCGGCCGTGGCCACGCCGCTCAGCCGCTGCAGGAAATTCAACGCCACGCGCTCGCATTCGAGCAGCGTGCGCGCGCGCCCGCGAACGGTGGCCAGCACGTCGTCCGCCGCGCACCGGCCGCCGTCGCGCTTGAGCACCGCCAGGTTGTCCACGCCGCCGCGCTCCCGGTAGATGACCTCGAGCAGGTCGAGTCCGGCCACCACCAGCGGCTCGCGCGCAATGAAGCGCCCGCGCGCGCGCAAGTCCGCCGGCACGCACGCCCGCGTGGTCACGTCGCCCGCGCCGATATCTTCACGGAGCGCCCAGCGCACCGTTTCGTCGATCATACGGCTCCGTCGAGTTTCGCAAGCTGCGCCTGGTAGTCGGCCCGCTTCTTGCGCATGCCCTCCACCACGTGGCTGGGCGCGCCGGCCAGGAATCGTTCGTCGCCCAACTGGCGATCCAGATTGGCGATGTTCTTTACGAGCTGGTCGCGCTCCTTGGCCGCGCGCTTGAGCTGCGCCTCCTGCTGGGCCTGCGGCACGTGGAGCACCAGGTCGAACTCGGCGGTGGAGCGGCTGACGGCGGCTTGGGGAGCCGCGCCCGCCCTGAATTCCAGCTTCACGTTGGCCAGCGTCCGGATGGCCGCGGCGTTGCGCTGCGCCGTTTCGAGCGCCGTGCGCGAATACAGCGCGCCCTCGAGCCGCTGCTTGGGATCGAGCCGTGCCTCCGCGCGCAGGGTCCGCGCCATGGTGACGATTTCCTGCAAGACGGCGATCTCGCGCTCCGCCCCCAGATCCGTGGCTTCCCGGCGGTATTGCGGATAGGCGGCGAGGGCGATGGATTCCGGCCGCCCCGCGGCGCCCGCCGCCAGCCGCTGCCACAACTCCTCGGTGAGGAACGGCATGGCGGGATGCAGCAGCCGCAAAGCGGTCTCGAAGGCCGCCAGGGTGTTGCGCCAGCCCGGCGTCAGCCCGGAATTCTCGCGGAAAGAGAGCTTCTTCAGTTCCACGTACCAGTCGCAGAATTCGTGCCAGAAGAAGTGCCACAACACCTGCGCGGCTTCGTGGTAGCGGTACTGTTCGACCGAGCGGTTCACCTGCTCGGCGCAACTGTTCAGCCGGCTGAAAATCCAGCGGTCCTCGATGGAAGCCTGCACGGTGTCCGGCTCGGCCACCGGCAGGAACTCCTCGAGGCTTTCGGGCACCCATGGCTCGACGCCGCTCCGCTCCATGTTCAGGAACAGGAACCGCGCGGCGTTCCAGATCTTGTTGGCGAAGCCGCGGGCGCTCTCCATGCGCTCTTCGGTGAGCACGATATCGGTTCCCGGCGCGGCCCCTTGCAGCAGCGCCATGCGCACCGCGTCGGTGCCGTATTTCTCCGTCACCACCAGCGGATCGATGGTGTTGCCCTTGGTCTTGGACATCTTCTGCCGCTCGGCGTCGCGCACCAGGCCGTGAATGTACACCTGGCGGAACGGCACGTCGCCCATGAATTCGATGCCCAGCATGGCCATGCGCGCCACCCAGAAGAACAGGATGTCGAAGCCGGTGATGAGCAGCGAGGTGGGGTAATACACCGCCAGGTCCTCGGTGCGGCCGGGCCATCCCAGCGTGGAGAACGGCCACAAACCGGAGCTGAACCAGGTGTCCAGCACGTCGGTATCCTGCGCCAGGCTGGGGGAGCCGCAGCGGGGGCACGCCGCGGGCGCTTCGAGAGCCACCACGATTTCGCGGCACTCCCCGCAGTGCCACGCCGGAATGCGGTGGCCCCACCACAACTGGCGCGAGACGCACCAGTCGCGGATGTTGTACATCCACTCGAAGTAGGTCTTGCTCCAGTTGGCCGGAATGAATTCGATGCGGCCGGTCTCGACGGCCTCGATGGCCTTTTCGGCCAGCGGCTTGGTCTTGACGAACCATTGCGTGGAAACCAGCGGCTCGACCGGCGTCTTGCAGCGGTGGCACTTGCCCAGGTTGAGCGTATAGTCCTCGACCTTCACCAGGTTGCCGCGCGCTTCCAGGTCCGCCAGCACGCGCGAGCGGGCCTCGAACCGGTCCAGGCCGGCGTAGCGGCCCGCCGCCCCGGTCATGGCGCCGTTTTCGCCGATCACCTGGATCTTGGGAAGGTCGTGCCGGCGGCCGGCTTCAAAGTCGTTGATGTCGTGCGCGGGGGTGACCTTCACCACGCCGGTGCCGAAGGCCGGATCGGCCAAGTCGTCGACGATGACCGGGATCTCGCGGTCCATCAGTGGGAGTTGCACGGTGCGGCCATGCAGTTCGAGGTAGCGCGGGTCTTTGGCGTTCACGGCGATGGCGGTGTCGCCGAGCATGGTTTCGGGCCGGGTGGTGGCCACCGTGACGAACCTGCCCGGCAGGCCGTTCACCGGGTAGCGGATGTGCCACAGGTGGCCGGCCACGTCGGCGTGCGCCACCTCGAGGTCGGAGATCGCCGTCTGGCAGCGCGGGCACCAGTTGACCATGTACTCGCCGCGGTAGATCAGCCCCTTTTGGTACAGGCGCACGAAGACCTCGCGGACGGCGCGGTTGAGGCCGGGATCCAGCGTGAAGCGCTCGCGCGACCAGTCGCAGCTCGTGCCCAGGCGGATCATCTGGCGCTTGATGGTGTCGCCGTATTCCTTCTTCCATTGCCACACGCGCGCCTCGAAGGCCTCGCGGCCCAGGCCGCGGCGCGTGAGCCCCTCGTCGGCCAGTTTGCGTTCCACCACCATCTGGGTGGAGATGCCGGCGTGGTCGGTGCCGGGCAGCCACAGCGTGTTGTCGCCGCACATGCGGTGCCAGCGCACGGTGACGTCGATTTCGGTGTGTTCGAGCATGTGGCCGATGTGCAGCACCCCGGTCACGTTGGGCGGCGGAATTACCAGCGAGAACACCTTTCCCGGCGCATGGCTGTCGGCGCGGAAGATGCCCGCATCGATCCACCATTGCGCCCAGTGCGGCTCGAACCGCTGCGGCTCGTACACTTTGTCGATTTGCATGGGAAAGTACCAGTGTAACAAGGGCGGGAACCGTTTTCCCCCGCGCGGCCCGCGGTACCCTGGTCTCATGAACCGCCGGAGTTTCGTGAGAGCCGCCGCCGCCGCTGGCGCCGCCGCTTCCGCCGCGCAGGCGTCGCCGCCCGCGCCGCCCGCGCTCGAAACCAGGATCGTCCGCCTGAACCTGCGGCATACCTGGACCACCACCATGTCGTCCAGCCAATACCGCGACACGCTGCACACCGCCTTCACGCGCGACGGCATCGCGGGCCATGGCGAAGGCGCGCCCATCGTGCGCTACCACGAGGACGCCGCCGGAGCCCAGCAGGCCGCCGAGAGCGTGCGCGATGTGCTGCTCGCGAGCGATCCCATGCAGTTCTCGAAGATCATGGCCGAGGTCTTCCGCCGCGTCCCCGGGGCCTGGGCCGCGAAGGCGGCGCTGGATATCGCGCTCATGGACTGGGTGGGCCAGAAACTGGGCATCCCGCTGTGTTCCTATTTCGGACTGGACCCCCGCGACGCGCCCGTCACCACGTTCTCCATCGGCATCGACACGCCCGAAAGCACCCGCCAGAAAACCCGCGAAGCCGCCGAGTTTCCGGTGCTGAAAGTGAAAGTGGGCCTGGCCACCGACGAGGCCACCATCGAAGCCGTCCGCTCCGTCACCGATAAGCCGCTGCGCGTGGACGCCAACGAAGGCTGGACGGACAAGGAAGAAGCCGTCCGCAAAATCAACTGGCTGGAGCGGCAGGGCGTCGAGTTCATCGAACAGCCCATGCCCGCCGAAATGCTGGAGGAGACGCGCTGGCTGCGCGCCCGCGTGCACATCCCCATCATCGCCGACGAAGCTTGCCAGCGCGCCTCGGACATCCCCAAGCTGCGCGAGTGCTTCGACGGCGTCAACGTGAAGCTCGACAAGAGCGGCGGTTTGCTGGAGGCTTTCCGCTGGATCGCCATCGCCCGCAGCCTGGGCATGCGCACTATGCTGGGCTGCATGATCTCGAGCTCCGTCTCCGTGACCGCGGCCGCGCACCTTTCGCCGCTGGTGGACTACGCCGATCTCGACGGCAACCTGCTCATCGCCAACGACCCGTTTCGCGGAGTAACCGTGGAGAAGGGTAAGTTGATCCTGCCGCGGCGGCCGGGGCTGGGGCTTACTCTGGCGTGAGTTGATCGAAAAGCGGCCGCGTCAAGGCCCAACTTGAGGCTGTTTCGCTATCGCCGCCTTCAGGAGAGAGACAATCTTGCCCCGGTCCGCCCCGGCAGCCAGATCCAGCGCCGTGCGTCCCTGCTTGTTCTTGGCGAAAACGTCCGCCCCACGGCCCAGCAGCATCTTGACGATCTTAACGGCCTCGTACGCCTGGTTCGACGCGGCCAGAACCAAGGCGGTGTCGCCGTCGTTGTTGACTGCGTCGATGTCGGCCCCTCTCGCCAGGAGCACCTGTACAGCGTCGGCCGTGGGGTATGCGCTCCCCTTTGCGGAAATGAGGAGCGCCGTATTACCGGACTTGTCCCTGTCATCGATCTGAGCCCCGCTATCCAGTAGGATCTTCAGTATCCAGGGTCGTCCCCATGCCGCGGCTACCATCAGCGCAGTGACGCCTGCCTCCTCCCTGGCCTCGATGTTGGCTCCGTTCTTCAGTAACACCCGCACCGCATCGGAGGTGTCGGGCATGTCAATCGACGTGCAATTGCACGCCGCCAAGATCAGGGCCGTCATGCCAGAGTCGTCTGTGGCCTCGATCTTGGCGCCTCTCTCGATCAACAGCTTCACGACACCGGTCTCCCCATTTCCGGCGGCGAAAATCAACGGAGTACGGCCGGCCTCGCCGCGGGCATCGAGATTTGCTCCTTTCGCAAGGAGCAACTTTGCAACCGCGGTGTAGCAAGAGTCGGTGTCGTTCACAGCCTGCCTGGAAGGGCCAATCACCATGGGTTCCGAACTGGCGGCGGCGAACAGCGCTTCGTTCAGAGTCTTGCGGTCCGTCCCGCGCGCCAGAAGCGATTCTACTGCCTTGGCATCGCCCGCCCGCGCCGCCTCGATCAGCGTCTCCGGGGCACTCGCACTCTCAGAGGCGCTGGCGCCGCCTTGGCCCAGCGCCGGTTGGGCCGCGCTGGAGGGCGCCGAATGGGGTGCCTGCGCCGCGACGTGTTCGTTCCGCGGAGCGCCGGCGTCCCGCCGCGCGCAGGCGGCAACCGACCCTCCAAGCATTGCGCTAACCAGAACGACCGCGGCACACTGCGGGAAGGTCATCCCCCGCGAGCGCTGCGATGGGGTCCGATCGTCAAGCGCGGCCATGCATAGATTGTGCTCCTGGCATATCGCAAAATCAACGGGCCGCTTGGCTTCAGGCGCTTCTGAAAACTGCCGTCCGCCAGGCGCCGGAGCTACCGCCCCTCCCCGCTAACCACACCCACCTGCCCCGCCGCTAACTCCATCGCCGTTTCCTTGCCTGCGTACCGCACCGTCACCTTCTTCGCCTGGTCGGCTTTCAGCGTCGCCTCGACCAGTTTCCCGCCGCGCCACGTAATGCCGACTTCCACGCCGCCGCGCGCGCGCAGACCGGTCACGCTGCCGTTCGGAAATGCCGTTGGCAGCGCGGGCAGCAGGTGAAGGAACGCCGCCTCGCCGGTTTGCGCCGCGGTCAGGCTCAGCTCCGTGGCGTGCGGATCGTGGCTTTGCAGCAGCATCTCGGCGATCGCCGCGGCGGCTCCTAAGTTACCGTCGATCTGGAACGGGGGGTGCGCGTCGAACAGGTTCGGATACAGGCCCCCGCGCTCGGCCGGGTGCCCGGCATCGGCGTCGATGGCCGGCGTCACCAGGTTGTGCAGGATACCGTAGGCGCGGTCGCCATCCAGGAACCGCGCCCACAGGTTCAGCTTCCACGCAATCGACCAGCCCGTGGCGGCGTCGCCGCGGAAAAGCAGCGATTGCCGCGCCGCCTGGAATAACTCCGGCGTGCCGTATGGAGTAACTTCGTTGCCGGGATACACGGCCCACAGGTGCGACACGTGCCGGTGCCGGTTCTTGGGGTCGTCCTTATCCTCCAGCCATTCCTGTAACTGCCCGTAGCGGCCCATTTCGAGCGGCGCAATCCGGCGGCGCAACTCCGTCAGCTTCCCGCGAAACTCGGGGTCCACGCCCAGAATGCGGCTGGCCGCGATCGCCTCGCCGAAGAGCGCGCGCACGATTTCGCGGTCCATGGTGGGGCCCATCACCAACCCGCCCTGCTCGGGCGAGTTACTGGGACCGGTGATCAGCCGACCGCTCTTGGGGTCCGTCACCAGCGTGTCCGCGAAGAACTGCGCGGCGCCCTTCATCAGCCCGTAGGCGGTGTCGCGCAGAAACTGCCGGTCGCCGGTGTACAGGTAGTGTTCCCACAGGTGGGTGGCCAGCCACGCGCCGCCGGTGGGCCAAATGCCGTGGTCGGAGGCGTTGATGGGGGCCGTGCCGCGCCATAGGTCGAAGTTATGGTGCAGCACCCATCCGCCCGCGTGGTATTGCTCCCGGGCGGTAACCGCGCCCGATTCCGCCAGGTCCTTCATGGCCTCGAACAGCGGCCACTGGCACTCCCCCAGGTTGGCGCTTTCCGCCGGCCAGTAATTCATCTCGGTATTGATGTTGACCGTGTACTTACTGCCCCACGGCGGATCGTTGGACTCGTTCCACAGCCCCTGCAGATTGGCCGGCTGGCCGCCCGGGCGGCTGGAGGAAATCAGCAGATACCGCCCGTACTGAAACAGCAGGGCCGCCAGTTGCGGATCGCCCGCCGCGGCGAAGGCCCGGATGCGCTCGTCCGTGGGCCTGGCCGCGGCGGCGGAAGTTCCCAGATCCAGCGTGACGCGGCCGAAGAGTTTTCGATAATCGGCGATGTGTTCGGCTCGCAGCGCGTCGTAGCTCTTGACGTGGGCCCAGACCATGGATTGCAGGTTGTGCCGCGCCGGGTCTCCGGAGACGTCGCGGAAGCTCGCGAAGTTGGTGGCGGCGGCCAGAAACAAAGTCGCCGAATCCGCGCCCGTAATCGCGGTCCGTCCGTCGCGCGTCTCGCGGCGGCCGCCCTGCGCGTCCACCATCAGCCGCGCGTGGTAACGGATGGCGCCGCCCTCCACCTGCCCGGCCATGGTCAGGTCGCCATCGCCCAGTACCTGCGCCGCCGATCCCTGGTGGGCGCTCCGCAACCCCGCGGTGAACGTCAGGCTGCCCGGTTTGCTCGCCGTCAGCCGCACCACCAGCAGTTTGGACGGGTAACTGGCGAAGATCTCGCGGCGGTAGGTGACGCCTTGCGAGGTGAACTCGACGCCAGAGAGAGCGGTCGCCAGGTCCAGCCAGCGGCGGTAGCCGGTGACGCCGTCTTCGCGGATGCCGGGGAAGTCCAGCAGCAGGTCGCCGAAGGCCTGGTAAGCGGCCTGGTGCAGCGGAACGCTCATGAACTCGCGCATGGCCAGGTCTTCGGCTTCCTTCTGTTTGCCGTCGAAGAGCAGTTGGCGGATCTCGGCTAGATAGCGGTACGCGCCGGGGTGCGCGTAATCGTGCGGCTCGCCGCTCCACACGGTCTGTTCGTTGAACTGGATGCGCTCGTGCGCGGCGCCGCCGAAGATCATGCCGCCCAGGTGCGCGTTGCCCACCGGCAGCGCCTCTACCCAGCGCGCGGCCGGCTGGCGGTACCACAGCTCCAGCGGTCCCTGCGCCAGGGCGCAGGCAGCCGACGCCACCCACACACAAACGGCCAATCGCCTCATCCTGTTACTGTAACCCGGCGGACCCGTTCAAGCGCGCCGGGCAACCCGGGACGTTCGTCACGCTTCTATCGAACTGTATTGGCGAGTCCGTGCGCCGCATCCGGTCCACCAGCGCGTACTTGTCAACCTCGCGCAACCCACCCCGCACGCGCGCCAGCACGCGGCAGGAACGGCCAAGCTCGCCGGCCGGTTCCGGAGCGCCGCGCGCCGTCAACACCGTCGCCACGGAGAACGCGCCATCGGGCCTGGGCTGGGGCAGGTACAGCATCGCCGAAGGGGCCGAGGGAAAGCGCTCCCGCCACAAGTCGGGCGCCAGGTGCGGCAGGTTCGGACACACCGCGGAAATCACCTCACGATCGCCATCGGAGCGCTCGTCGAACCGGAAGAGGCGATCGCCCACCGCGGCATAGCCTGCCAGCGGAGCGGCGGGATGGGGATGCAAGAGGACGAACTGCAACTCCTCGTCCGTGTCGCCAAAGTAGAACCCGCGCAGTTTGAGCGTACCCTCGGCGTACTGGAATGAGATGGTCTGCCGCCGGTCGCCCAGGGCGTCGGCGCTTCGGAACTCGCCGGCCGCGGCCGCGTCGAAGCATTCGAACAGATGAACCGCGTCCGAGGGCCGCCGGATGGGCCAGACATCCGGCAGATTGTACCAGTACGCCGCTCCCGACGCGTACCACAGCGGGATCGGCGACGTAACGGTGGCGCCCAGTCCGAGCATCTCGCGCGAGGCCGCGCGCGCCACGTCGCCCTCGTGCATGTGCGGCTTCAACGCAATCTTCGCCGCCTCGAGCGTCCGGTTGCCGATCGCCAGATAGAGGCACAACACCCCCGCCGACACCGGCACAAACGCCCGCCGCACGCCGGCCTTCGGAATCCGCGCCGCGAGTTTCCCACCCACCGCCATGGCGCCCATCGACAGGGCCAACCCGAAAATCGCCACTTCGTGCAGAAAGTATTCCTCGTGCTTGTGGGAAGCGAACAAGAGGATGAACGCCTGGAGCGGCAGCGCGGCGAACGCCAGAACGCGGGTGCGCCGGATCGCTCCGAGAATTGCCGTGGTGAATACCACCAGCGGCACGCCCGGGCGCATCGCCCACGCCACCGCCGTCCCGATCCAACTTGCGTGCGACCATCGCCGATACATGCTCCAGTGGATTCCGAGAGACCCGGAAACGCCGCCACCGCCCTGCGTCGTGGCGATCGCTTCCGCGATCGACTTCCGATTCGGCAACAAGAACGCGAACACGTAGGGAAGGCCGAACAGGCAGGCTCCCGCGGCCATCGCCGCGGCCGCCGGCCTGGCTTTGCGCCAGCCCAGTTGCCGGACGGCCGCTATCATGTACACGGCCACTCCCAGACAGGCCGCCGCGGCATAGTAATGCACTCCCGAGGCCCACGCCAGGGCGAACGCGCCCGCGAAGAGCTTGCTCTTGCGCCAGTTCTCCAGCCGGCCGCTCTCCAGCAGGATCAGTCCCGCCACCCAGGCCGCCTGCACGTGGCCTTCGGGCCGGGTTCCAAAGACGTTGAACCCCAGCCCACCCAACGGTGCGCTCACGTGCAGCAGAAACGCCGTCGAAAAAAGCAGCCCCAGCTTAAGGGTTGCCGGGAACGGACCGCGCACGATCGCCACGATCCCCACCAGGAACCAGAGAAACGTCGGCATGGCTTCCGCGTAGTACCACGTGAAACCCGACCGCGCGAACAGGCCGATGGCGCCCACATGCACCGGCGGGTGGATCACGATTGTCCGGTCGAACTCCGCGAAGACCGGATACGTGAGGTTCCCATACTGGGCCAGCATGTAGCTGGGGTTGTACAGCGCCAGCTCGTCTATATACCCGGTGTGATCTGTGCAGAACGCGGCCAACGCCAGCAGAACGCAGACTAATCCGGCGAAGACAAGGACCGGCCAGTCTGGCTCCGCCTCGGTTGCCACCTTCACGCGCGCGCCCTCCCGCCGGCCCCCGAACGATGGGCCGCCAGGCTGCCCGGAAGATACTCCGGGGCGATCGCTACGTGGCAGCTTCAACCAGGCACCCCATGGATACCCTCCGGCAGTTCCTCCGGCCGGTGAAGGAAACCGCCGCCCGACTCCACAAAAAGCTCGTGACCGGTGTTGGCTAGCGCCATGACCGCGGGCCGCTCGCTCACGCTCGCGGTTCCGTGCGGAACCGCGAGCGGGGTACCCACTTGGAGTCCCGAGCGGCCCGGCAATGGCGCCAAACCATGCGGCCGGAGACCTAGCCGCCGCGGCAGCGCCGGATGGGGCGCGGGATGCGGCCCGGCCGGGCCATCCGCGTTTCCGGACAATCCGCCCTCCGCGATGCGGATATCGCGCGGAACCCCCGCCAGTGCGGCGCCGGCGCCGGCGGCGGACGCTGGCACAGCTTGGGCGTTGTGGGTCTGCGGCATACGGAAAGTTCAGCCTATCATACCTGGGCGGCGCGTCACGCCGCCGTCAATCGCCGCCACGCCCGCCGCGCCACCACCAGCTCTTCGTTGGTGGCCAGCGCCAGCACCGTCACCGCCGAATCGGCCCCCGACACCACGCGGTCGCCCGCGCCCGATTCGTTCCTGGCCGCGTCCACGCGGATGCCCAGGAACTCCAGCCCCTGGCAGCAGGCCGCCCGCAGGCGCGGGGAGTTCTCGCCGATCCCGCCGGTGAACGCCACCGCCTCGAGGCCGCCCATAACCGCCGCGTAGGCGCCGATGGTCTTCTTCACCTCGTAGGTGAACACCTCGAGCGCCAGCCGCGCGCGCGCGTTGCCGTCCGCCGCCGCCGCTTCCAGGTCGCGGACGTCGCCGCCCGCCACGCCCGACAGGCCCGCCAATCCCCCGCCCTGGGCCAGTTGGCGGCGGACTTCCTCCGTCCCCCACCCGTGGCGCTCCATCATGTACAGCACCGCGAACACGTCCAGGTCGCCGTGGCGCGTGGCGTTCTCGAGGCCGGACTGCGGCGAAAACCCCATGGTGGTGTCCACCGACCGGCCGTTGGCGATGGCGCACATCGACGAGCTGCCGCCCAGGTGGCAGCTCACCAGCCGCACTTGGCGGCCCAGCATCGCCGCCACGCGTTCCCCGATGTACTGGTGCGACGCGCCGTGAAACCCCATCTTCACCACGCCCTCGTCCAGCCACGCGCCCGGCACGCCGTAGAGCCGCGCGTGCTCCGGCATGGTCGAGTGGAACTCGGGCTCGAAGGCCGCCACGATGGGCACTCCCGGCATGGCTTCGCCGAACGCCTCGATGGCGGTCAGGTAGACCGCGTTGTGCGCCGGCGCCGCCGGCAGGAATTGGCGCAGCGCGTCCACCACGCCCCGGTCCACCACGAATGTCCCGCGGTAGTTCGGCCCGGCATGGACCGCCTTGAGCGCGATGGCGTCGATCTTCGCCCCGCTGGTGGAGATCTCCGCGATGGCGCTGCGGTAATCCGCGACTCGTTCGACGCGGCCCTTGGCCAGGACTGTCTCGTCCGGCATGACAAGCACCTGGTACTTGAGCGACGTCGAGCCCAGGTTGGGTATGAGAATGTTCACTGGATACCAGTGTATTTGGCTTTGGTGCTTTGTGGGGCGGGTCGCGGCGCGGCCCCGGTGAAGTACCATGGTGTCATGGCCAAAGCACCGAAGATGTTCGAAGTGGAGTGCCCCTGCTGCCAGGCGATCCTCACCATCGACCCCGAGACCCGCGCCCTGATCGCTCACACCGTGCCGGAGAAGCCCAAGCCCATCGAGGACCTGGCGGCCGAGGTCGCCAAGCTCAAGGGCGAGGGCGCGCGCCGCGAAGAGGTCTTCCGCAAACAGGTGGAGGCCGAGAAGTCGCACGGCAAGGTGCTCGAGAAGAAGTTCGACGAACTGTTCAAACGGGCCAAGGAAAACCCGGACGAGACGAAGCCGGTAAGGGATATCGATCTGTAGGGCGGCGGCGCGGAGGGTTGAGTGGTTGTGGACGAGCCAGCCAAGACGATGGTGCGGGGCGGTTTGTGTTAGAATTCAATTGCGGTTGAGAGGGCTGCCAACGCGGTCCGCTGGGTGAGAGCCCACTCGGCTGCTTTTTTTATGTATCTCCTGTATCTGGACGATGCGGGCTCTCCGGGTAATACCGCCGAGGCGTACTTTTCTACATGATTCGAGGCGCCGCGGTGCGCTTCCGTCGTCAGCCATCTTTCCCCGCACCCTCCGTATCCCGGGCGATGCGGGCGCGCGGCGAGCGCCGTCAACCCCGTCCGCGCAGCGAAACCGCTATCCTGGCAAAAGCGCCCATGATCTCGAATCTTCCCGCCGATGACGGCTTCCGCCCGGTCTTCACGCGCACCGCGCTCGTCGTTCTGGTCGCCCTGCTGTTCGGCGAGACCACCATCAACTTCATCGACCGGCAGGTGGTCTCCGTGCTGGCGCCCACCCTGCGCGGCGAGTTCCACCTGAGCAACAGCCAGTACGCCGCCATCGCCAACGCCTTCCTGGCCACCTACGCCGTGTCATATACCTTCGCCGGGTGGGTGCTGGACCGGCTGGGCGTGGGGCGCGGGCTGACGGCGGCCATCGCGTGGTGGTCGGGGGCCGGCATGCTGACGTCGCTGGCGCGCGGGCCGCTCAGCCTGGGCGCGTTCCGCAGCCTGCTGGCGGTGGGCGAGGGCGGCGCCTGGCCGGCGTTCGCCAAGGCGGTGGCGCTGTGGGTGCCCAAGGAGGCGCGCACGCTGGCTATCGGCGTGTGCAATAGCGGATCGAGCGTGGGCTCCATGATCGCCCCGCCGCTCGTGGCCTGGGTCACCCTGCGCGCGGGATGGCGCGCGGCGTTCGTGGCCACGGGGGCGATCGGATTTCTGTGGGTGGCGGCGTTCCGGACCTTCCGCCGGTGCCACCCGGAAATGGCGCGCAGCGAGCAGGCCGGGCGCGCGCGCGGCGGCCTTGGGGATCTGCCGTGGCAATCGCTGATGGGGTACCGCCAGACCTGGGCGGTTTTCGTGTGCCGTTTCCTGGCCGACCCGCTGTGGTACTTCTACATCTTCTGGATCCCCGAGTTTCTCACGCGGGAACGGGGGCTCAACCTGGCGCAGATCGGCGCGGTGGCGTGGATTCCGTTTCTGGCGGCGGACGTTTCCAACTTCGTGGGCGGCTACATAACCCTGCGCCTCCAGCGGCGCGGCTGGAGCGTGAATCGCACGCGGAAGGCGCTGATGGCGGCGTCCGCGCTGCTCTCGCCGGTGGGGATTTTCGCGGTGTTCGCGCACTCCCTCGTCTGGACCATCGGGCTGATTTCGGCGGCGGTCTTCTTCTGGATCTTCTGGTCGATCTCGGTACACAGTCTGCCGGGCGATTACTTCCCGCCGCGCGCGGTGGCGTCGGTGTACGGAATCGCGGGAACGGGCTCGACGGTGGGATCGGTGATCGCCACCTGGGCGGTGGGCTTTACGCTCGACCGGACGCACTCCTACGCGCCGGTGTTCGTGGGAATCGGAATGCTGATGCCCATCGCCATGCTGGCGGGGTTCGCGTTGATGCGGAAAGTGGAGCCGGTCCAGGTGGCGGAGTAGCGGAGAGCTATAATGACGGGTCCGAAGCTCGCGTTCCGAAGAAGGAAGAACCATGGCTCTGATTGAGGGATTTCGCGTTCGGGAGTATCGTGCGCTCAAGGACATCACGATCGGCAGGCTCTGGAACCAGCGGGACACGCCGCCTCTCACGCCGCTGGTAGCGGTTATCGGCAAGAACGGAGTCGGCAAGAGTAGTCTGTTCGACGCGTTTGGCTTTTTGTCGGATTGCCTGGCGGTGGGCGTCGAGGAGGCCTGCGATCTCAAGCAGCGCGGTGGTTTTGACCGGCTGGTATCATCCGGCACGAAGGGACCGATTCACTTCGAGGTTTACTATCGTGAGAGTCCGGGAGACCGGCCGATCACTTACGAACTGTCCATCGGCCGCGACAGGTCGGGCCGCCCGTTTGTCGAAGAAGAGCGGCTACGCCAGCGGCGCAAGGGGCAAGGCCGGGGCTGGCCTCTCTCATTCCTCCAACTGAAAGGCGGAAAGGGTCAGGCGTGGGCGGGGGAGGAGAGCTTCGAGGGCGAAGACGCCGAGCGGGTTCCCGTCGAGCTGACCGACCGCCGGAAACTCGGCGTCGCCACATTGGGAACCCTGAAGTCTCATCCCCGCATCGCAAAGTTCAGAAAGTTTCTGGAGAGTTGGTACCTGAGCTACTTCACGCCGGACGCGGCGCGCAGTTTGCCCATGGCGGGCCCTCAGAAGCACTTGAACATGCACGGCGAGAACCTCGGTAATGTAGTCCAGTTCATGGAGCGCGAGCACAAAGACCGATTTCAACTGATACTGAACGGGATTGCGTTGAAGATTCCCGGCATCCGGAAGATCGATACGAAGAAGACCGACGACGGCCGATTGCTGCTTCGGTTCAACGACCGCGGCTTTGAGGACCCGTTCTTCGCTCAGCAGATGTCCGACGGAACGCTGAAGATGTTTGCCTACATGCTGCTCTTGGAAGATCCCGATCCCGCGCCCTTCATCTGCATCGAAGAGCCCGAGAACGGCCTCTACCATAAGCTGCTGGAGACCCTGGCTTCGGAGTTTCGGACACGGGCCACCGGCCGGAAGAACGCGCCGCAAATCTTCGTGACTACGCACCAGCCGTACTTCGTAGATGCGTTGAAACCCGAGGAGACCTGGGTCCTGGAGAAGGGCTTGGACGGCTTCTCGACGATCCGAAGGGCCAGCGAGGACCCAACCGTTCAAAGCATGGTAAACCAGGGGCTGCCGCTCGGCAGCCTATGGTACAGCGACTACCTGGACGCGAGGCCGGCCTGATGCACTTCGAGATCCTGGTTGAAGATGCGTCCGGAGGACTGCTTCTGAGTTCATTGCTGCCGAAGATCCTGGGTGCAAGTGGGGATCAGCACACCTGGAGGACCCACGCCTACAGGGGGATCGGCGTATTGCCACGGGATCTCCGCGGGGAGACCGATCCCTGGAAGCGGGTCCTCCTCGATCGGCTGCCAAAGATACTCGCTGGGTACGGAGTGAGTCTTCGAGGACAAGATTCCGCGGTCGTGGTGGTGGTCGACCTCGACGACCGGGACTGCGTCAAGTTCAAGCGGGAGTTGCTTCAGGTTCTGGAGGGCTGCCGCCCTAAGCCGATATGTCTCTTCCGAATCGCGATCGAAGAAACGGAGGCATGGCTGCTTGGCGATCGGGATGCCATTCTCCGTGCATTTCCGCGCGCCAGGCGGAACGTTCTGGATTCCTACGTCCAGGACTCGATCTGCGGCACCTGGGAGAAACTGGCCGACGCCGTATTCCCGGGCGGCGCGGCTGAGCTCGGCGCCGACGGCTATCCACGGGTCGGAGAGGAGAAGTGCAGATGGGCCGCTCAGGTTGGGCCGCGCCTTGATGTTGCGTCGAACCGGTCACCGAGCTTTCAGGTTTTCCGTCGTGGCTTGCTGAAGCTGTCCCGCGCCTCGGGATAACCGCGCCGACCCCCAAAAGGGCCGGAGTCCGGCCCCGCGGAATCTGCCGAGCCTTTGAAATCAGTTACTTACAGGGGGCTTCGGGGCCGGAGTCCGGCCCCGGCCCGGCCTTGGCCCACCATTCCGCGCTGGCCGGGCGCGCGCCGACGGCGGCGTGCCGGCCCGGTGGCTTGCGCTGGTGTTGTGGAATCTCGACAACTTTCAGCGCCGCCGCGGGTTAGCATAGGCTGAAAAGCCGGGTTCTCCGGCCCATGGGAGTGTGTCATGCGCGTAGGCATTCTGGTTCTGTCCCTGTCCCTTCCGCTGCTCTGCCCCGCCACCGAAATTCCGCAAGGCAGTCACGTGGCGTTGCGCCTGGTGAATTCCATCTCCACCCGGACGGCCAGGCAAGGCGATTACGTCTACATGACCACCGCCACGCCGATCGCCTCCAACGGCCAGATCGTGGTGCCGGTGGGCTCTTACGTCCAGGGCCAGGTGTCCAAATCGGTGCGCAGCGGCCGCGTCAGCGGCAAGGCCGAACTGGGAATCCGCATCGACACGCTCACGCTGCCGGATGGGCGGGTGGTGCGCATCGCGCCGCGCCTGAACTCGACCGATTCCGGCGAAACGGGGCAGCAGGTGGAGGGCCAGGAGAGCCAGATCAAGCAAGGCTCGGGCCACGGAGACGACGCCAAGACCGTCGCCACCCTGGGAGGAACCGGCGCGGCGACCGGCGGTATGGCGGATCGCAGCTTCCGGGGCGCGGGCATCGGAGGCGGCGCGGGGGCAGCCGTGGGGATTGCGGTGGTGCTGCTCACGCGCGGCAAGGAAGTGGAGCTGCGGCAGGGCGCCACGGTGGACGTGGCGTTCGAGCGCGCCGTTCCCATCGAGTAAGCCCCCATCTACCGCGCGGCCACGCCGTTGAAGTACCGGGCGTAGCGCGGAGCGAGCCGTTCGGGAAGATAGATGGCGGCGGCCTGGCGCGCGCGGGCGCACTCTTCGGAGTAGAACGCGGCGTCGCCTTCCAGCTTCACGATGAGGTCGATCCAGGGTTCCACCACCTCCGGGGCCACCGGCCGGTCCGTGGCTGGCGTCACTTCGGGAGGGATGGGCAGCACGAAACCGGCCCCGTTGCACACCTCGACAAGGCCGCCGCGGCCGCTGACCAGGGGCGGGATGCCGTTGAGGATCGCCTCCACCGCCACGCGGCCCGCCGGCTCGTTCCACAGCGAAGGCGCCAGCAGGGCGCGGGTCGGCACGTAGATGTCCCTGGGAAACGGCACGGGCGCGGACATCATCAGGTTTTCGTGCCGCCGCAGATCGAATCCGCCCGCCAGACCGGCTTCCACCAGGCGTCCGGCCGAGCCGCGGGATTCGATAATCAGCAGCGGAATATCCGGCCTCCGGCGGCTGAGGTCCTCGGCGAGGCGCGCCATGACCATCAGCCCCTTCTCGCGCGACGGGTTGATCATGGTGAAGAAGATGGGGTCGCGCTCGGGGGCGATCACGTCCGCAAGCTCCATGGGGAGCGGCAACGGCGTGCTCTCGAGCCCCACGGCGTCGCGGTACACATCGGTCAGGTACTGGCTGGGCGTGAGGACCCCGTCCATCCCGTCGAGCAGCCCCGGAACCAGGTAACCTTCGTTGCGCAGGGCGAAGACCACGCGGACGCCTTGCCGGCGGGCGCGTTTGTGGCGATGCAGGTCGGCGGGCGTGCCGCCGTAGGTGAACAGGATGTCGGGCCGGAAGGCGCGCAGGGTTTCGTCGAAGAGTCGGTCGAACTGCCGGCCGCACACGGCTTCCCAACCGAGCACCGGCCGGCTTCCGACATGCAGGAGGTGGTAGCCGATTCCGCGGTGCCGGAACCGCAATTCGGGCCGGGCGCGCGCCTTGGTGTGGCCGGGAATCACGGTAACCTCCAGGCCCGAGGCCCGCAGGAACTCCAGCGGGCCGGTCGAGCCGCCGCGTTCGGTGGCGGTGGTGGCGAGCGCCTGGACCATGAATCCCGCGTCCGCCAGCATTTCACAAATGGTGCGGACGGAGCGGGCCGCGCCGCTGGCCGGATCCTGCGGCATTTGCGGCAGAACCAGCAGGATCCTGGCGGGTGTCATGATTTCGGACGGATCAGGCGCGCGGCGCGGATTTCCGGCGCTTCAGCAGCAGCAGTCCGAGGCCGGGCAGGGCGAGCGGCAGCGCCGAAGGCTCGGGCACGGACGAGACATTCAGATCGAGGGCATTGATGGTCACCGTCGGATCGGTTCCGGAGGACACGCCGAAGTCCAGGTCCAGATCGTAGGACGTCATCTGCGCCGAGGGAGGGCCGATGGTGGCGGACCCCACTATATCCACGTTGCCAGCGTCGACAATGAACGCGCCTCCCGTGACTCCCCATTGCAGGACGGTCGCCCCGCCGCCGGCGAACCCATACAAGTCAAGATCGTAGGTCACCAACGAGCCGTTGGGCGCTGCGACATTGAAGTCCCAGGAGACCGGGAACGTCTCGGTGGTGCTGAAGGAAGCCGCCCCGCCAGACACTCCGAAACTAACGGAGTCTAACGGGCACGTCACGGAGCCGGTGAATTCGACGCCAGAACCCATAACTACCCCTTGGGTGTAACCGGACCCGCCGCTGCAGGACGGGTACAAAAGACCGGGCGAAATCGATCCGGCATGGGCGGATACCACCGCCGCGGCCAGAGGTAAAACCGTCAGGGCTGCGCATTTGCCGGTGCTCGCGAGAAACGCCTTGGCCCGGTCCAGGGAAGTCATTTAGAATTGCCTCCGGAACTTTCAATAATACGGCATACGGACCTGAATTGAAAATACCGGCAGTACCATCGAAGCGGAGGTATTGCGGCGGGGAGAACGTATCCCACGCCCCACCCGCGCTGGCGCGCCCCGCGCTATCTCACCGCGTGACGGCGCGGCACAGCCGGCGGACGGAGAAGATCGCCACCCCGAAGAACCAGGCGCAACTGAGCAGCACCACCCCCAGGCGCCGGCCGGGGGAAAGCTGCTCGGCGCCGGGACCGGCGGGCTCGGCGAAATCCAGCCAGACGTTGAAGCGTACGGTGGCGGGGCGGTCTTCGGAGCGGTTGTCGAGAACGATCGCATAGTCGCCCGGCTCTGGCACCTGGTGCCGCAGGCTGCCGGCGCGCGCCGCCTCCGTCAGCTCCAGCACGCCAGCCGGACTTTCCTCGCGCAGCCGCTGCAACTCGTCGCGGCGCAGCAGGGCCATGCGAATGCGCTGGGAGCCCGATTCCACGGCGAACTCGGCTTCCACCAGCGCGGGGCGCTGCTGCAGGTCGATTTCGAAGTATCTCCAGTCGTGGGCGGGGACCTCGCTGGTTTGGCTGGGAATCACTTCCAGGCGCGTGGTGGCGGTCAGTAACGCAAGCAGGGCAAAGATCATCGGGGCGGGCCGAAGGGCTACAATAGGCCCTATGAATGCCAGTATGGCACAGCCGCCGGGAGGGTTGGCCCCTCGTGGACGGGCTTGAAGCGGCGAACTGGAAGAGCCGCCTGGGCTGGGTTGGCGCGGTTCCGCTGGCGGCGCTGTTCCTGGTCTCGGGCGTGTGGAAAGTCACCGGCCCGCTGGAGGCGGCGGCGCGCATCGGCGAACTGGGGGTGCCGCACACTCTCAGCCTGGCGGCGGCGCTGGTGGCGGGCACCGCCGAGACGGCCGGCGCGGTGTGGATCCTGGTGCCGCGCTTCCGGCGGTGGGGCGCCCTGCCGATCGGCCTGTCGCTGGTGGCATTCATGGCCTGGTTCGCGGTCCATTATGGAGCGCTGCGCGGCGCCGACTGCGGTTGTTTCCCGTGGGTCGGGCGCGTGGTGGGCCCCGGGTTCTTCGCCGAGGACCTGGCCATGCTGGCGCTGGCCGTGCTGGCCGGCGTGGGGGCGCCCCGGCCGGCGGGCGCACGGCAGGCCATGGCGATTCTGGCGACGGTGGCGGTGTTCGCGCTGGTTTCCTACGGGGTCGAAACCCGGCAGCCGGTGGGCGCGGCGGCCCCCGCGGCGGTGACCGTGAACGGACAGCCGTACCCCATCGGACGCGGCCGGTTCTTCCTGTTCTTCTTCAACCCCGGGTGCTCGCACTGCGCCGCCGCGGCCAGGCGCATGGCGCGGCTCGACTGGAGAGACTCGACGGTGATCGCGGTCCCCATCGAGCAGCCGCAATTCGCCGGGCAATTCCTCGAGGAAACCGGCCTGCGGGCGGTGGTATCGACGGACTTTCGGAAACTCAAGCGGGCGGTCGGATACACTTTGTACCCTTACGGAGTGGCGGTGGAGGACGGCCGGCAGAAAGCCCGGCTCACCCGCTTCGACGCCCCCGAACCGGAGGCGACGCTCGTGCGGTTGGGATTCGCTCACTGAAGCGCCAGGCCCGGAACCGGGGGGTGCGCGACGTGGAAGTGGATTCTCTGGGGTTGTGTGGGGCAGGTTGTCAACCTGCGGCGGGTTTTCAACCCGCCTGCCGGTACTGGCAGAGGGTCGCGAGAGGCGGACTGCGGGTGCCCCCTGGGCGGCGCGCAGATTGACAGCCCGCCCAGCATAGCGGCAAGCCGCAAACGAATCTTTTCACCCGCGGCGATTGCGGGCAGATCGGAAGGCCGGTTGCAAACCGGCCGCAGGTTGAAAACCTGCCCCACAAGGGCTCGCCCGGATTCGAGCCGTTTCGCGGAGGAATCGACCGGGTGCGGCGCACCGGGTCGTCCGGTTAAGCTGTATTCTGGTTCCGGTTCGCCGCGCCGCCCGGCGTATCGAGCCCTCGGAAAGGATATAAAGATGACACGCCTCAGCTTCCCCCTAGTACTGGTTGCGCTCGCCTTGCAGGCCCAGGATTACACGCTCGGCGTGGGGGTCTACCCCGGCGATCCCCATGAGAACTTCGCGCCGCCGCAGCGCATCGATTCCACCACCTACCGCAACCTTGCGCTGCACCGGCCGAGCTATCAATCCTCGAGCTACGATTACAACCTGACCGCCCAGTTGGTGACCGATGGCATCCGGGAGACCGCGCTGCCCCGCTGGATCTCGACCTCGACCAGCGCGCAGGGAGTCCTTCCGAAAGGCGAGCGCGAACGGCTCTTCGACGGCAACTGGATGACCGGCGTGGATCTGCCGGGCCCCGGCGCCTGGGTGCAGATCGAACTGGCGGGCGGCGCGGCGGCGCTCGAAGTGGACCGCATGGAGGTGGACGGCTCGGTGCAATCGCCTTCCGCCGAGCCCGAGATCTGGGCGTGCGTGGTCTCCGGCTCGGACGATGGCGCGGCCTGGCGGGAACTCGGCCGCGCCGAAGGCATGGCGCGGCCCACGGGCGAGATCCACCCTGTCATCAGGTTCGCGGCTCCCTCGCGCCACCGCTTCTACCGCCTGGCCTTCGTGGATCCCCGGGCGCGCTCGTGGCGCGTCACGGAGGTCGCCCTGTTCCGCGCCGGCCGTGCGGTCCGGGTGGGCGGCCCGCACCAGTTCTCGAGCGCCTGGAAGAGCGCGGGAGCGGGCGTTGAGTGGGTCTACGTCGATCTGGGCGCTGTCTGCACGTTCGACCGCGTGGCGCTCGAATGGATCCGCCGCGCCGCCGAAGGAAGCGTCCAGGTGTCCGATGACGCCGTTACGTGGAACACCGTGGCGGCGCTCTCCGGCACGGGCGCCCGCGACGATGTGCGGCTGGCATCGCCCGCGCGCGGGAGGTACGTGCGCGTCCTCATGCGCAAGCCCGCTTCGCCCGAGGGCTACATCCTCAGCGAGTTCGAAGTCTTCGGGCGGGGCGGTCCGGTTCCGGAGGCCAAGCCGGCGCCCAAGCCGTCGGAAACCCGCGTGGAACTCTCCGGCGGCGGCTGGAGGGTGGAGCGCGATTCGCTGGTGAAGGCCGATGGCCCGGCGCTGTCCCAGCCCGGCTTCGACGCTTCCAACTGGCTGGTGGCTACCGTGCCGGGGACCGTGCTGACCAGTTACTTCAACGCCGGAGCCATCCCCGACCCCAATTACTCCGACAACCAGGCGACGATATCCGACTCCTTCTTTCAGGCCGATTTCTGGTACCGCAACGAGTTCAGCGTGCCGCCGGGGTTCAACGGGAAACGGGTCTGGCTGAACTTCGACGGCGTCAACTGGAAAGCCGAAGTGTTTCTCAACGGCGCCAGGCTGGGAGGCGTCGATGGCGCGTTCCTGCGGGGGCGCTTCGACGTGACCGCGAAGCTTGTCCCCGGCGGGAAGAACGCGCTGGCGGTGCGCATTCTCAAAACCGCCACGCCCGGCGCAGTCACGGAAAAGACCGCCGCGTTCGCGGGCAAGAACGGCGGCGCGCTGGGCGCCGACAATCCCACCTTCCACGCGGCCGTGGGATGGGACTGGATCCCCACCATTCGCGGCCGGGAAACCGGCATCTGGAACCGCGTGTACCTGGAAGCCACCGGCCCGGTGACGCTCGAAAACCCGTTCGTCCACTCGACTCTGCCGCTCCCCGACACCACCCGCGCCGAGGTGGCCATCGAAGTCACCCTCGCCAACCACACCGCCGCGCCGGTTTCCGGCTCCCTGCGCGGCCGCTTCGGCGACCAGGCGTTCGCCGTGCCGGTGACGCTGGAAGCCTCGCAATCGAAACTCGTCAAGCACACCCTGCAACTGGCCAACCCCAAACTCTGGTGGCCCGCCGGATACGGCCAGCCCGATCTTTACGACGTCAGCCTGCAATTCGAAACCGGCGCGAACGCGGTCTCCGACGCCAAGCGGTTGCAGGCCGGCGTGCGCCAGTTCACCTACAGCGAGGAAGGCCACACGCTGCGCATGTGGATCAACGGCCGCCGCTTCATTCCCAAGGGCGGCAACTGGGGCTTCGGCGAATCCATGCTGCGCTACCGCGCGCGGGAATACGACGCGGCGGTGCGCTACCACGCCGAGATGAACTTCAACATGATTCGCAACTGGGTGGGCCAGGCCGGCGAGGACGAGTTCTACCAGGCCTGCGACCGCCATGGGGTGGTGGTGTGGCAGGATTTCTGGCTGGCGAACCCGTGGGACGGCCCCAATCCGGACGACGACGCGCTGTTCCTGCGCAACGTCAAGGACTTCGTGTTGCGCATTCGCAGCCACCCCTCGGTGGGCCTCTACGTGGCCCGCAACGAGGGCTACCCGCCGCTCACCATCGACGAAGGCATCCGCTCCACCCTGGCCGCCCTCCACCCGGACCTGCACTACATCCCCAGTTCCGCCGACGACGTGGTGGAAGGCCACGGCCCCTACCAGGCCAAGCCGCAGCGGTTCTATTTCGCCGAGCGCGCCACCCCGAAACTCCACAGCGAGATGGGCATGCCCAACATGGTGACCCTCGACAGCCTGCGCCTGACGATGCCGGAATCCGCCATGTGGCCGCCCCAAGGCGCGCTGTGGGGCATGCACGATTTCACCGACGGAAGCGCGCAGAACGGCGCCGGTTTCCGCGCCCGCGTCGAAAAAAACTACGGCCCGGCCGACAACGTGGCCGACTGGCTGTGGCTGGCGCAGTTCGAGAACTACAATGGCTATCGCGCCATGTTCGAGGCGCAGAGCCGGAAGCGCATGGGGCTGCTCATCTGGATGAGCCATCCCTGCTGGCCGTCGTTCGTCTGGCAGACCTACGATTACTTCCTCGAACCCACCGCCGGCTACTTCGGGGCGCGCAAGGGTTCCGAGCCGCTGCACATCCAGTGGAACGCCGCCAGCGACGATATCGAAGTTGTCAATTACAGCGCCGGGGCCGTTGCGGGCCTCACCGCCCGCGTGCAGCTCGTCAATTCCGATGGCACCGTGAAGTGGGAGAAGTCCGCCGCGCTGGATAGCGCCGAAGACTCGGCCGCCGTGCCCTTCCACATGGAGTACCCGGCCGGGCTCACCGCCGTGCATTTCATCCGCCTGGAGCTGCGCCAGGGGACCAGGCTGGTCTCCGAGAATTTTTACTGGCGCGGCCTGGAGGAGGAGAACTACCGCGCCCTGCGCTCGCTGGCCAAGGCCGCTCTCACCGCCGTCACCACCTCCGAGCGCCGCGGCGACCGCTGGTTTCTGACCACCACGCTGGCCAATCCGTCGCCCACCCCGGCGCTGATGGTGCGTCTGAAGGCGGTGCGCGAAACCACCGGCGACCGCATCCTCCCGGCCATTTACAGCGACGGTTACGTGGCCCTGATGCCCGGCGAGCGGCGCTCCATCGCGACCGAACTGCGCGACGCCGACACGCGCGGCGAGAAGCCCGCGATCCTGGTGGAAGGCTTCAACCTGGCCCAGGGCGGAAGGTGAGAGCTGCGGCGCGGTGCGGGGCGCGTTGCACGTCCGCGGCCGTCGCCGTACTACAATCGGGTCTTACGGACCCCCGACAGTGACTCCCAGACGGATTCTCGTTACCGGCGGCGCCGGGTACATCGGCTCGCATACCGTGCGCCTGCTTCTCGAACAGGGCCATGACGTGACGGTGGTGGACAACCTCTCGAAGGGCTACCGGCACAACGTTCCGGCCGAACGGCTGGTGGTTTGCGACATCGCCGAAACTTCCAGGCTGGCGGAGCTGATGCGCCAGCGGCGCACGGAGGCGGTGGTCCACTTCGCGGCCTTCATCGCCGTGGGCGAATCCATGCGCGAGCCGGCCCGCTATTTCACCAACAACGTGGCGGGCTCGCTGTCCCTGCTGCGGGCCATGGTGGAAGCGGGCGTGGGTCACATGGTCTTCTCGTCCACCGCGGCGGTGTACGGCAACCCGGCGGTTTCGCCGATCCCCGAGACGCAGCCGATTCACGCGGTGAATCCGTACGGCGAATCCAAGGTCATGGTGGAGACGTTCCTGCGCTGGTTCGACGAAATTCACCGCCTCACCAGCGTCAGTCTGCGGTATTTCAACGCCTCCGGCGGCGACCCGGAAGGGCGGCTTGGCGAGGAGCACGAGCCGGAAACCCACCTCATCCCGCTGCTGCTGCGCGCCGTGCTGACCGGCCAGCCAATTACCATATTCGGCGACGATTACGACACCCCCGACGGCACCTGCATCCGCGATTACATCCATGTGAACGATCTGGCGCAGGCCCACATTCTGGCGCTCGAGTACCTGCTGAGCGGCGGCGCTTCCGGGCAATTCAATGTCGGAACCGGCGCCGGCCACAGCGTGATGGAAGTGCTGCGCGTGGTGGAGGAAGTGACCGGGCGAAAGGTGCCTTACGTAATGGGCGAGCGCCGCGAGGGCGACTCGCCGCGGCTGGTGGCGGACCCGGCGAAGCTGCGCGCCGCGCTGGGTTGGGAGCCGCGCTACGACGGCCTGCGGACGATCGTGGAGCACGCCTGGCGGTTCGCCGCGAAGCGGGGCGGGTAGGCTTCGCTCGCGTTCGCCCGGCACGAGCCTGATTCACCAGAGCCTGATTCACCAACTTGCCAAATTTAACCAACTAGGTTAACGTAGTTTCATGGAGAAACGAACGCCGCACGGTAGGCTGGCGGTCGTCAAAGCCATGGTGGAGGCGGGCAAGGTCCGCGCCACCGTTTCGGCGCTGGCCGGCGGAGCGGCCCTGGGGTTCGGTTTCGAGGAGATCGTCGCCATCGTCGCGGGGCTCACGCCGAGGGATTTCCACAAGAGTATGACCACGCACGCCGATCACCGCCTCTGGCAGGACGTCTACCGGCCGAAGACGCCGGCCGGCGAGGAAGGAGCCATGCCATGAAATGCCCATCCTGCGGGGGAGCAAAGCTGGTACGCGACACGCGCGATATCCCGTACACCTACAAAGGCGAAACCACCGCGATTCCGGCCGTGCGCGGCGATTTCTGCCCTGCCTGCGGGGAAAGCGTCCTCGCCGCGGCGGAATCGTCACGCGTCAGCGCGGCGATGCTGGAGTTCAATAAGCGGGTCAACGCCTCTATTGTCGATCCTGGCTTTATTGCGCGGGTGCGCAAGAAGCTGGCGCTCGACCAGCGGCAGGCGGCCTCGATCTTCGGCGGCGGCCCCAATGCGTTTTCGCGTTACGAGAACGGCAAGACCAAGCCGCCTCTCGCGCTGGTGAAACTCCTCATGGTGCTCGACCGGCACCCCCATCTGCTGAACGAGGTCCGGGCCGCGAGGTAGCTACGGATTCTCTATCGGCCGACCCGCCGCGGCTGGTGGCGGACCCGGCGAAGCTGCGCGCCAATCTGAACTGGGAGCCGCGCTACACCGGCCTGCGGATGATCGTGGAGCACGCCTGGCGGTTCGCTGCGAAGCGGGGGCAGTAGGCTGGCGCCGAGTACCCGCGGCCAACCTCCGGCGTTATATTCTGCCCCGCCGCTTCCTTCAGCGCCGCCTCGATAAGCTTCCTGAAGCCGACCAGGCCCACCCCGCCGCTGATGGCGTGGCCGTTGATGAAGAAGAACGGCGTGCCGTCCACTCCCAGCCGGTTGCCTTCCTGCCGGTCGGCGTCCACCAGCGGTTTGAAGCGGTGGCTGTCCAGGTCGCCCGTGAAGCGCGGGACGTCGAGGTTCAGTTGCCTGGCTTTGGCCACCAGATCGTCGCGCGTCAGCTTGTCCTGGCCGACGAACAGCAGGTCGTGCATCTCCCAGAACTTGCCCTGCTCGCCCGCGGCCAGCGCGGCTTCGTGGGCCAGCGGCGATTCCTTGTGCATCGGCGCGGCCGAGTGCTTGAAGGCGAAGCGCACCTGGGTGGGATAGGCGGCCAGCAGTTGCTGCACCACCGGCGCGGTTTCGGCGCAGAAGGGGCACTCGAAGTCGCTGAACTCGACCAGGCTGACGAGCGCCGCGGCTGGCCCCCGCGAGGGCGCGTGCGCCAGGTCGATGGCCTGCGCCGGTCCCGAGGCGACGATTTCCTCCGGCACGCGCTGGCTTGGCGGGATGCCGGCCAACAGCGTCTCGATGACCGCGCCGAGCGACGCGTAGCCTTGCGCGCCGACCAGGCGGCGGCCGTTGACGAAGAACGTCGGCGTGGTGGTGACGCCGAGGCCTTTGGCTTCGGCCAGGTCGCGCTCGACGATGGGGCGGTAGGTGTGGTTGTCGAGCGCCTGCTGGAAGGCGGGCAGGTCGAGGTTGAGCGCACGAGCGTAGGCGAGCAGGTCGGCGCGGGTGAGATGGGTCTGGTTGGCGAAGAGCGTGTCGTGCATCTCCCAGAACTTGCCTTGGGCTCCGGCGGCGAGTGCGGCTTCATGGGCGAGGAGCGCGTTGGGATTGGTGGCGGCGGGAGCGTGCTTGAAGATCAGGCGGACGTCGCGGGTTTGGGCGAGGATGCCGGAGAGCACGTCGGCGGAGCGGGCGCAGGGGAAGGACTCGAAGTCGGAGAAGACGAGGATGGTGATGGGGCGTGAGAGGAGCCGCGAGAAGTTTCCGTGACCCGAGTCACGGAGGCTGGCAGAGCAGACGCTGAGAGGTACGCCATCGGGAAATTCGCCTGATTGGCGCTCTTGGGTCCAGCATACGCTCCACAGACGCACGCCCATAGGTTCGCGCGGCATATGACGGAGCGTAGCGAAGGTCGCATCAGAGGGATCTTCTGTCTCGTTCAGCAGGTCGGCTTTCCGTGTCGCGGCCTAGCGAGGATTGTGGACGAGAATGCCAACAACATCGAACGGCGCGTGCGAGCGGAACTCTGACCCTCGGAGTTTTGCGAATTGGGATGCAATCGCTGCATCGCGGAACAGACCCACCTCATTCAGCTCGCAGCCGAAGCGTGCACGCAACTGGGACCAGGAGGGTTCTATGTAGTCAAAGCCCTTCAGCCCACTAGACAAGCCATTTAGCTCGGCGACGTCAAAACCTACAAATTGCCAACCCCACGTCAAGAGATCTTCCATTCTAGGCGCTTCAGAAAAATGATACGCCCAACCGTCTTTACACAACGCCTCGACGGTCACCTCAGAAATCGTGAAACAAACAGGCGTAAAGTTCGCCGTTACGACACCACGTTTGTGCAGTTCCGAGAGAAGGTCACTGAAGTTATTGATACATCCCATTGGATAACTCCACGGGGTTTCCACGCAGTACTTGAATACCTCCTCCGGCATGGGCCAAGCCGTCGCGTCTGTGCTGATCCGATTCCGATTCGTCGGCACTAGCCAGTGGCCCGCCAAAAGTGGGTCGTCTGGCAGCGCTTCTACGGGTATCCGCAGGTCGAAGCCGCCGCTGTAGTACTCTTCCATGCCACACCCCACAAAACAGATCAAGAACACAGTCCCGTGGCACGCATCGCGGTTTTGGGAATCGGACATCGAGCGCCGGGCTCCTTTACCATGATACCTGCGCCGGGCCAGGACACCGTTCCGTCACGTCGCCGCGCCTTCGAAAACGAATGAAACCCGCTGGCCATGAAGTTACTTAGGATGGCTGAATTTCCAAAGAATCCAACTACTGTACATGTAGCAGGAGAGTAGACCGGGGTGAGGATACTCCCGGCTTTTGTCATTTATCCTGTCCCAGGTACATGTACGATCAGGCTTCATGCCACGCTTCCACAAGTGATAGTGCACATCCCAGCCCTTATGGTCGCCCCTCCGATTTGTGTCTTTGCGATTTATGTCGTACTCGGTGCATTCGGTTCCCACGGGCGGGTCACATGCCTTACAAATGTTGAGCCTCCCCACATCTGGGAGATCAAATCCGACCATGCTCATGTAATATGTCAACATGCATGCCTGCGTTGCGGCCATAGTGAAAACCCCAGCACCGACGCCGATAGCAACAGTTGCGGATAGCATCGCGTACTCTCCCATGTCGCCGCCGCACGGCCGCGTTGCTGCTATGCCGATACCCTCATTGCCCGTCGGGTCTGAATGGTTGACGGGATCAGCGCCGGCGTACAGGTACTTGTGCAAACTGGCTGTGTCTTTGAGATTGCCGTCATATGCGTCTCTCGTCAGGAACCTGCCGGTTAGCGGGTTGAAATAGCGCGCCCTCAGATAGTAGAGATTCAGGTCCGGATCATACTGCTCTCCCTGGTACAGGTACACGTTCGGTGTCGAGCCGGTCGTGTTGACTGCGTTGCCCCAGGCATCAAAGTCGTAGGTGTCCGTCACCGCGCCGGTCGAACTGGTCAACTGCCGCACGCTGCCGAGGGCATCATATCCGTAAAAGCTCGGCGTCCACGTGCTGTTGGCGAGCTGGT